>Ga0335072_10001527_pt1 | contig 37536 bp, 30 predicted proteins | sample Lox_Sample_21_FD_206725 | JGI IMG/M metagenome (GOLD analysis project Ga0335072, IMG submission 206725) | Soil microbial communities from Loxahatchee National Wildlife Refuge, Florida, United States - Lox_Sample_2.1 | ecosystem: Environmental > Terrestrial > Soil > Wetlands | place: USA... | reverse complement strand
CACCGGCACTGCCGCACCGGAGGCCGCAAAGCGCGGCTTCTTGTTGCATGTCGCCGGAGCGATGATTCAAGCTTAAGTTGACAGCGCCGGCCGATCGGCGTCAACAAAGTCCGGTGACGGAGGCGATCGCTAAATCGATATTTGCAACCGAGGTCTCATGGCTGCCGTCCGCTGCGCACTCGCGTTCATTCTCGTTCTTGTTGCGACCGCTTTTGCTCAGGCGCAGGTCGTGCATCGCAAGAACGTGCCGGCCGGAGATGCCACTCCCGATGGCGGATCGTTTTCCATTCGCTTCCCCATCGCATACAACGATGTCGAAGTCAGCGCGCGGGATCCGAGCACAAGCGCGCCGGCGACGACGTTGTTCATGCTGACGGGCGCCGAAAACGACAACATCAGATTCTCCGCGACCGAAGCTTCGATCGAGGGGCTTGAGGTCAAGCCCATGGAAGACTTCATGAGCGGGGTCAAGCAACAGTCGGATGCCGCCGTCACCGACATCCACCGCGAGACCAACGGCGGCCAGGAGATTTTATCGTTTGCGTTGAACGTACCCGGCGGCGGCTATTATTTTCGTGTGGTTCGCGCCAACAACGTTCAATACATGCAAGTCGTGCAGTTTCCGGAAAGCGCGCGCGACAAGGCGACCAAAATGAAAGATGACTTCTTCGCTTCCTTCAAGATCATCGCCCGGGCGCCGGCGGGCAAATAGCTGATGCGGCGGACGCAGGAACAGCGCCGGCAGGCGACGCAAGCCGCAGTTCTCGCAGCGGCGCTCGATGTCTTGATCGCGGACGGCTACGCCAATTTCAGCGCCAGCCGGGTCGCCGTGCGTGCCGGCGTTTCGCGCGGTGCCCTCGAGCGCTACTTTCCGACCAAGAACGACCTTCTGGTCGCCGCGACCCAGCACGCCATGGATGCCGCCGTCGCCCACGCCGAGCGGCTTGCTGCGGGCAACGGCGAACACACGGTCGAGCGGTTCCTGCGCGATTCCGAGCATTTCTTCTTCGGTTCGCTGTATCGCGCGATGCTGGAGCTTGCGATTGCGGCGGCGAGCGACAGGGCGTTGGCCAAGCCGCACCGGCCGATCGTCAAGCGCGCACGCAAGCGGCTCAATCGCATTTGGCTCGATCGCCTCGACGCCGCAGGCTTCTCGCGACAAAGCGCCGAGCGCTTCATTCTGCTGACGCATTATCTGCTGCGCGGCCTGTTCGTGGTCGACACGTGGCTGCCCTACGAGACCAATCGGCGCGCGGTGATCAGGGAGTGGTCGGCGCTGGTGCCGGCGGTGCTCGGCATGCCGCGCGCCGCGCCGCACGAAACAAAGACGGGCAGCGGCCCAACGCGGCGTGCGACGCCGCGCCGGCGTGCGGGGCGACGACCGAAGTAAAAAGCATTACTCCTTTTTTGTTTGTAAAGACCGCGGCTTTCGGCTAGCCTCCGATAAAAGGCCCGTGGGAAAACCGCAGGGCATGGTGGAAACGAAAGGAACCGCGGCGCCGGCAATATCGCGCCGTCGTTCCCGTCCGAGAGGGGAGGGCGCATGACGCTCCAGCAGAACAGCGGCCGCATTCAAACCACCCATATCGGCAGCCTGCCGCGCCCGCACCATCTGCTCGACCGGCTCAAGGCCAAGTTTTCCGGGCAGCCCTTCGATGAAAAGGCCTTCGCGGCCGAACTGCGGCAGGCCGTCATCGACGTCGTGAAAAAGCAGAAGGACTGCGGCATCGACATCGTGACCGACGGCGAATTCTCCAAGCCCGGCTTCTTTACCTATGTGCAGGAACGCCTCGCCGGCTTCGAACCCCGCCCCAGCCAGAAGATGCTGCTGTTCCAAAAGGAAGTCGCGGCCTTCCCGGAATATTACGCCGAATATTTCAAGCAGGCGATGATGGGCGGTGCCATCGTGGCGCTGTCGCCGGTGGTCTGCACCGCCCCGGTGACTTATCGCGGCGAGGCGCCGCTGCGACGCGACATCGACAACGTCAAGGCCGGCGCCGCCGCCGCCGGCGTGCCGCTGGAACACGTCTTTCTGCCGGCGACTGCGCCGTCCGGCGTCGGCATCAACGAATATTACAAGAGCGAAGAGGAATACTTCCACGCCGTCGCCGCGGCGATGAGCCGGGAATATAAGGCGATCGTCGATGCCGGAATCCTGGTGCAGATCGACGATCCGTTCCTTGCCGATATTTTCGTCGAACCCGGGCTCGACGAAAAGGGTAAGGCAAGGCGCGCCGAGCTTTATGTCGAGGCGATCAACGCTGCGCTCGACAGCCTTCCGGCCGAGCGGGTGCGCTTCCACACATGTTACGGCATCAATGAAGGCCCACGGCTTTACGAGGCGAGCCTCGCCGAGATCATCAGCTTTGTGCTCAAGATCAATGCCGGCTCCTACAGTTTCGAGGCCGCCAATCCGCGCCACGAGCACGAATATCATCTGTTCGAGACGGTGAAGATCCCGGACGGCAAAGTGCTGTGCCCGGGCGTCGTCACCCATGCCAGCAATATCGTCGAGCATCCGGAACTGATCGCCGAGCGCATTCTGCGTTTCGCCAATCTGGTCGGCCGCGACAATGTGATCGCCGCCGCCGATTGCGGGTTCTCGTCGCAGGCGCTCTATCGCACCGAAGTGCACCACACCGTGGTCTGGGAGAAGTTCAAGGCGATGCGCGAGGGCGCCGACATTGCCAGCAAGAAGCTGTGGAAGAACTGACGATGCGCTGAAACCAAGAACACATTGTACGGGGGAGGACGGCATGGCCAAGCGGATGGGTGTCGCGATAGCGACGGGAATTCTGCTGATCAGCGGCGCGGGAATTGCTGCGGCGCGCGCCGATGATACGATCAGGATCGGCTTCATCGCGCCTTCGACCGGCCAGTTCGCCCAGATCGGCAATATGATGATCGCGGGCGCCAAATATTTTCTGCAGGCGAACGGCGCCGAGGTCGCCGGCAAGACCATCGATCTCATCATCAGGGACGATGGCGGCCAGCCCGACAACGCCAAGCGCATCGCCCAGGAATTCGTCGTCAACGACAAGGTGGCGGTGCTCGCCGGCCTGACCTTCACGCCGGTGGCGCTTGCGGTGGCGCCGATCGCGACCGAGGCCAAGGTGCCGGAGGTCGTGATGGCGGCGGGCACCTCCATCATCACCGAAAAGTCGCCCTATATCGTGCGGACCTTCTACACGACGGCGCAGGCCGCGGTGCCGATGGCGCAATGGGCCGCCAGGAACGGTGTGAAAAGGGTGGTGACGCTGGTCTCCGACTATGCGCCCGGTTATGACGCCGAGAAAGTGTTCAGCGACGAATTCAAAAAAAACGGCGGCGAGATCGTCGCCAGCATCCGCGCGCCGGTGCAAAGCCCGGATTTCGCGCCGTATCTGCAGCGCGCGCATGACGCCAACCCGGACGCCATCTATGTGTTCATTCCGGGCAATTTCGCCGGCACCTTCGCCAGGCAATATGTCGAGCGCGGGCTCGATAAATCCGGCATCAAGCTGATGGGCAACGGCGATCTGACCGACGACGACCTGCTCAATCCCATGGGCGATCCGGCCATCGGCATCATCACTGCAGGGCAATATTCCGCCGCGCATCCCTCGCCGGAAAACAAGGCGTTCGTCGCCGGCTTCACCAAATTCGCCGGCAAGCGCCCGAACCTGATGGCGGAATCGGTCTACGACGGAATGACCCTGATCTACGATGCGATCAAGAAAACCGGCGGCGACACGGACGGCGACAAACTGATCGCGGCGATGAGAGGCATGAGCTTCGAAAGCCCGCGCGGTCCGATCACGATCGATCCGCAGACGCGCGACATCATCCAGAACATCTATATCCGCCGCGTCGAACGCAAGGACGGCGAACTCTACAATGTCGAGTTCGCGACCTTTCCGGCGGTGAAGGACCCGGTCAAAGAGGCCGAGAAAAGCAACTAGGCCCTCGACTGCGCGCGCACGAAATTGATGATGCCGGAGAAGTCCGCGCCGCTCGAACCGGTCTCGGCATATTCCTGATAGATATCGGCGGCGTGAGTCCCGATTGCGGTCTCGGCGTGAACCGAGGCCGCGGCTTCGCGGGCGAGATTGAGGTCTTTGAGCATCAGCGCCGCGGCGAAACCGGGCTTATAGCCGTTATTCGCGGGGCTCGTCGGCACCAGACCCGGCACCGGGCAATAATTGGTCAGCGACCAGCATTGGCCCGACGACGCGGAGACCACGTCGAACATCGCCTGGTGCGAAAGGCCGAGCTTTTCGCCGAGCACAAAAGCCTCGCTGACCGCGATCATCGAAGCGCCGAGAATCATATTGTTGCAGATCTTGGCCACCTGGCCGTTGCCGGCCTCGCCGCAATGCACGACGCGCTTGCCCATGCGCTCCAGCACCGGCTTGCCGCGCTCGAAGGCATGATGCGTGCCGCCGACCATGAAGGTGAGCGTCGCGGCGGTGGCGCCGCCGACGCCGCCCGAAACCGGCGCGTCGAGCGTGGCGATGCCCTGCTGGGCCGCAAGCTTGTGCGCCTCCCGCGCGCTGGCGACATCGATGGTCGAGCAGTCGATGAACAGCGCGCCCTGGTTCGCCACCGGCAAGATATCCTTCCACACCGAGAGCACGTGCTGGCCGGCCGGCAGCATGGTGATGACGACCTCGGCGTTCTCGACCGCCGATCGTGCATTGGCGGCAATGTCGACGCCGTTTGCCGCCGCGGCGTCGCGCAAAGCCGCCACCACATCGAAGCCGTGAACATGCTCGCCCGCCTTGACCAGATTGGCGGCCATCGGCGCGCCCATATTGCCAAGCCCGATGAATCCGATTTTCGGCATATGCGTTTCCTTAAAGTAAGTTTCCTTGAGAGAGTGTTTCAGTCCGCGAATTTCAGCTCCAGCGCACCGACCGGCTGGAAGTGCCGCTCAACGATCTGCGGCGTCACCTTGTCCAGCGTATCCGGCCGCCAGGCGGGATTGCGATCCTTGTCGACGATCGTTGAGCGGATGCCTTCGATCATATCGTGCCCGGCGATACAGGCGAGCGCGATACGGTAATCCTGGATGAAGCATTCCTCAATGCGGTTGAACTTTGCCGCGTCGCGCATATTGCGCAGCGTGATCTTGAGCGAGGTGGGCGAAGCCTTTTTCATGGCGGCGAGCGCCGCCTGCGCGGCTTCGGCCTCGTTTGCGCTCAGACGCGCGAAAATTTCTTCGACGGTATCGGCGCCGAAGCAGATATCGATCCAGTCGCGTGCGGCGTCGAGCTTCCCCGGCGCCGGCGGCGTCGACAACACGGCAAGCTGCTTGCGCACCTCGTCCGCATTGCGGCATGCGGCGAGCGCGTCGGGGATCGCGGCGAGTTTCGCCGACGGAATGTGCATGTCGGCAAGCCCGGCATAGATCGCATCCGCCGCGTTCATGCGCTCGCCGGTCAAGGCCAGATAAGTTCCGGTGAAGCCCGGCGCACGAGCCAGCGGAAAGGATGCGCCGATATCGGGAAAGAAACCGATGCCGACCTCGGGCATCCCAACCAGGGAGCGCTCGGTGACGATGCGATGCGCCGCATGTCCGGCAAGCCCGATGCCGCCGCCCATGACGACGCCGTCCATGATCGCCACCACCGGCTTGCGGTAACGCGCGATCATCACGTTGAGATGATATTCCACCGCCCAGAATTTCTGCGGCAGCGGGTCGCCGGATTTCGCCGCGTCGTAGATGGCGCGAATGTCGCCTCCGGCGCAAAAGCCGCGCTCGCCCGAGCCGTCGAGCATCACCGCGCCGGCGGCGGGATCGCAAGCCCATGCGCGCATCATCTGCGTCATGGTGACGGACATGCCGAGCGTGATGGCGTTGAGCGCCTTGGGCCGGTTCAGCGTAAGCCGGCGCAATGCGCCGCGCGCGCCAACGATGATGTCGCCGTCCTCTTGGCCGTCTTGCACCAGCGTTTCGTTCATCGCCCGACGAGGTGCCTTGCCACGATCAGGCGCATGATTTCGTTGGAGCCTTCGAGGATCTGATGCACGCGCAGATCACGCACGATCTTCTCGATACCGTATTCGGAAAGATAGCCATAACCGCCGTGCAGCTGCAGCGCCTGATTGGCGACGTCGAAGCAGGCATCGGTGACGAAACGCTTGGCCATGGCCGAAAGCTTGACGAAATCCGGCTCCTTGCGGTCGAAGGCGGCGGCGGCGCGCCAGAGGAACGTGCGCGAAACCTCAAGCGCGGTCGCCATGTCGGCAAGACGGAATTGCAGCGCCTGGAATTCATCGAGCCGCTTGCCGAAGGCCTTGCGCTCTTTCATGTAGGCCAGCGTCTTGTCCAGCGCATATTGCGCGCCGCCGAGCGAGCAGGCGGCGATATTGAGCCGGCCGCCGTCGAGGCCGGACATGGCGATCTTGAAGCCCTGGCCTTCGTCGCCGAGCCGGTCGGCGGCCGGAACGCGCACGTTGTCGAACATCACCGCGCGCGTCGGCTGCGCGTTCCAGCCCATCTTGCGCTCGTTGGCGCCGAAGGAAATGCCGCGCGTATCGCCGGGCACGATCAGCGCGGAGATACCTTGCGCGCCTTCACCGCCGGTGCGCGCCATCACGAGATAGACGTCGCCTGCGCCGGCGCCGGAGATGAACTGCTTCTGGCCGTTGAGAACATAATGCTCGCCGTCGCGCACGGCGCGGGTCGAAAGCGCCGCCGCGTCGGAGCCCGCGCCCGGCTCGGTGAGGCAATAGCTCGCCAGCAGCTCCATGCTGCACAGCCGCGGCAGGAAGCGCCTGCGCTGCTCGTCGTTGCCGAAGGCGTCGATCAGCCACGCCGTCATGTTATGGATCGACATATAGGCGGCGACGGTCGGACAGCCGGTGGCGAGCGCCTCGAAGATCAAGGTGCCGGTGAGGCGCGACAGTCCGGAGCCGCCGAATTCTTCCGAGATGAAGACGCCGCCCATGCCGAGCGCCGCGGCCTTGCGCATCTCGGCGACCGGGAAATACCTGGCCTCGTCCCAGGCGATGGCATTGGGCGCAAAATTGTCGGCGGCGAAACCGTTCGCCATGTCGCGCATGGCGATCTGGTCGGCATCGAGTGCGAATGGGGCGGGTGCGCTTGGCGAAATATCGAGCATGACGTGACGTCCGTCTTCGCGGTGTCGGCTCGTGCAGGGCTCAGCATCGCCCTTTTTGCCGCCGAAGGGAAGCCGCCGCGAGACCTAATATGTCTGTTGTGCGATGCGATGTTTCCGCCGTACTCAGTCCAGATATTTCTTGAAGAAGTCCAAACTCAGCGCCAGCGCGCGGTCGGCTTCCGGCTTGCTGTAGGTCTTGCCGCCGTGGCGGGCGAAGGCGTGATCGGCGCCCGGATATTTGTGAATGGTCACGAAGGGATTGGGCGACAGCCGCCGTTCCAGAAGCTCGTTGACCTCGGCCTGCACCCAGCGGTCCTTCAGCGCCATGTGCAGCATGAACGGCCGATGCAGATTCTTCGCTTCCTTGATGCGGTGCTCGATATAGGTGCCGTAATAGGCGACCGCGCAGTCGATCTCAGTGCGGCAGCACATCAGGTAGCAAAGCTTGCCGCCGAGGCAATAGCCGACCGCGCCGACCTTGCCGTTACATTCCGGCAGCTGATCCTTCAGATACAGGCGGATGTCCTCCATGTCGCGCACGCCGAGGTCGTAGTCGAACTCGTAATAGAGATCGAAGGCCTTCTTGATGTCCTCGGGCTTGCCGTCGGAAAGCTCGACACCGGGCTCCTGCCGCCAAAACAGATCGGGCACCAGACACACGAATCCGGCCTGCGCAAATTCATGGGCGTGATAGCGCATGGTGTCGTTGACGCCCCAGATTTCCATGATCGCGATGATGGCGCCGGCCGGCGTCCGGTCGGGAATGGCGAGATAGGCGCCCATCTCGCCGTCGCGCAGCGGCACTTTGATGTTTTTGGTCAGCATTATCGTCCTCGGAGTTTGAGCAGCGCGCGGGCATTGCCGGCGAAAATCCTGTCGCGCTCCTGTTGCGGAATGTCGAGGTTGTTCACCGCGCGAATGGTGTCGCCGATCAGCCAGCGGCCTTGTTCGGAGTCAAACGGCGCGTCCGTCGCGAAAAGGCAATTCGGCGTGCCGAAGAAGGCGTGACCGCAGCGCGTCGGCGCCTCTTCGCCGCCGAGCGCGGTGTCGGCATAGAGCATCTTGTAATAGGTCAGCGGATGCTTCTTCAGCCCGCGTTCCTTCGCCACCGGATTCTTCTCGCGGCTGCCGAAGAAGATTTGCCGGAAGCCAAGATTAATCTTGGCCGGGAAATAGGGGATCATGCCGCCCATATGATGCGAGATGATCTTGATTTGCGGCAATTCGTCGAACAGGCCGGAATAGATCAGCCGCGTCATGCAGGCGGTCGTCTCGTAAGGCCAGCCGAAGCTGAACCACACTTCGTCCTGGGACGCCTTCTCCGTCGCATAATCGGCGAAGTCGGGGCCGCGCATCGGATGCACCCAGACTGGCAAATCGTGCTCGGCCATGCGGCGGAACAGCGGGCGGAATTTCACGTCGCTCAGCGGCACGCCGGCGACATTGGTGAAGACCTGGATGCCGCGCGCACCGAGTTCGGTCACCGCACGGTCGATCTCGATCAGTGCCGCCGCGACATTATTCATCGGCAGCGCGGCGATGAAAGCCGGAAAGCGGTCGGGGTGCTTGCGGCAGATATCGGCAAGGCTGTCATTGGCAAGCCGCGCCAGATCCGGCGTGACATCCGGGCCGGCGACGAGCTCGAGCGGCGGGTTGGCGAGCGACAGCACTTGCGCGACATCGCCGAACGCGTCGAGCAGCTTCAGCCGCGCCTCGACATCGACCAGGGTTTTCAGCCGCGGAAAAGCCGTGGTCGCGACATGGCCGGGGATGAGCGCAGCGAGCCGGTCGAGATAGGGCGTCGGCATGAAGTGATTGAAGATGTCGATGATCATGGTCGCCCGGTCACAAATGCTGGCACGAGGGTGCGTGCGCGACATTTATATCGCGCGCCTGTGCCTTGTCACATCTGGCGTTCTATTGCAGTCTTGCGCCCCAATAAAAACAAGCCGTTGCGCTGGCGGCGGCATAATCGGGGGAGACACATGTCCGACGCAAGCCGGAGGTCCGACGCGAGCCAGATATCCGCGGAGCTTGTGGCGCGGCTCGAGCGCCTGCCGTTCTCCAAGTGGCACCGCCATTTCTTCATTCTCGCCTTTTTCGGCATCGCGCTTGATGCGGCGGATTTCGCGATGTTCGGCGCGGCGCTGCCGCCGGTGGCGCACGAATTCGGATTAGGCCCGGCGCAGGCCGGATTGCTCGCGACAGTGGGACTGGTCGGCGCGTTTCTCGGCGCGCTGTTCTGGGGCACGATGTCCGATTATATCGGCCGCCGCATCTCGTTTCAGGCAACCGTCGGCCTGTTCGCGCTGTTTACCGGGCTCGTGGCGACATCGTGGAACGTGCTGTCACTCTCGGTTTTCCGCTTCCTGTCCAATTTCGGACTCGGCGGCGAGGTCCCGGTGACGCTCACCCTGAGCGCCGAATACAGTCCCGGCCGGATTCGCGGCGCCATGTCCGGCAACATCATGGCCGCCTTTCCGGTCGGCCTGGTTCTTGCCGCCGCGTTGAGCCTTCTGATCATTCCACACTGGGGCTGGCGCGCGCTGTTTGTCGTCGGCGTGATTCCGGCGCTGCTGCTGTTCTTCGTGCGCCGCTATATGCCGGAATCGGCGCGCTTTCTCTTGAGCAAGGGCCGCATTGCCGAGGCCGAATCCATTGTCGCCGGGATCGAGCAGGAAGCGATCGGGCGTGCGCTCACGGCGGATGAGATCAAATCGCTTTCCAATGTGCGTGCCGACGTAGCCGCCCCGGGCAAGGTCACGGTGTTCGAGCTTCTGGCGCCGGGGCGGGCCAAGAACACGTTGCTGCTTTGGGTCGTCTCGTTCGGCTTTCTGTGGGCCTCGAACGGCATCCTGTTCATGCTGCCGACCATTCTCACCCAGCGCGGCATTCCGCTGACCGCGGCGATCGGCTTCCAATTGGTGCAGGCGCTGAGCGCCGTGATCGGCTATTCGGCCTGCGGCTTTCTGATCGATCGCTACGGCCGGCGTCCGGTGCTGTTTCTTTATTATTTCGTCGGCGCGTTCTTTCATCTGTGGTTCGCGATGGCGAGCGGCATGTGGCTTTACGCGGCGGCGGCCGCCGTGGGCTGGGTCAATCCCGGCGTCTATGGCGCGACCGGCATCTATGTCAGCGAACTGCATCCGACGCATCTGCGCGCCACGGCCGTCGGCTGGTTCTTCGGCATCGGCCGCATCGGCTCGTTCCTGGCGCCGACGGTTGTCGGCTTTATGCTGGCCTACGGCCTCGGCGCCTATGTGCTGCACACATTCGCGCTGGCTTATCTGATCTCGGCAATCGCGCTGTGGCTGATCGGCGTCGAGACCAAAGGCCGGGTGCTCGAACAAATTACCGGCGAGGGCGGAATCGCGGCGGCAGCGGAAGCCACGGCGCCCGCGCCGGTGATGCGGCCGGCCGGGACCTGAAGACGCGCCGGGTCTTGTCGTATGGCAGCGCGCTACGACTTGTGCGAATGCTTGTGCGGATGATGGCGCGGGTAATGTCTGTAATAAGTCGCCGGCGGGGGCTCCTGCCACGCGCCCGATTCGTAATTCGATGGATGCCCGTAATAGGGATTGAGCTGGCAGAATCCGCGATTGCCGGCCAGCACATTGGGCACGCAGGCTTCGACATTATCGTAATAGCAATCCCAATGCACGTTGCCGGTGCCGATCGCGACGACCGCGCACCACCGCGCCGTGCCGGAATATTGGGCCTCGCTCGATGAAGCGGAGAGGCACAACACGGCTGCAGCCGCGGCCAAGGAAAGGGTCACCCGCATCTTGGTCTCCACCTTCAGCGTTTCCACCTTGTTGAGCGCTCCATTATAACCCCTTTTCCAAGGACGTATTCCCGGACCGAATCAAATCGATCACGGCCATTATCACGTTTGAGGGACGTCGGCATGGATTTCACGCTATCGCCAGACATCGAGGACCTTCGCCTGCGCACGCGCGCCTTCGTCGAGGAGCACGTGCTGCCGCTCGAGGCCGATCCGCGGAACTTCGCCGAGCACGAGAATATTCCGCTCGATCGGCTGGCGCCGGTTCAGGACAACGCGCGCAAGGCCGGACTGTGGGCGCCGCAATCGCCCAAGGAGTTCGGCGGCATGGCGCTGCCGATCGTCGCCTGGGCCGCGATCTACGAGGAGGCGGCGCGCTCGCTGTTCGGGCCGCTCGCGATCAACTGCGCGGCCCCCGACGACGGCAATATGAATCTGTTGTCGCGCGCCGGCACTCCGGCGCAGAAGGAATGGTGGCTGCGGCCGGTGGTCGAGGGCAAGGTGAAATCCGCATTCGCCATGACCGAGCCGGCGCCGGGCGGCGGCTCCGATCCGGGCATGATCCGCACCTACGCCGAGAAGACAAACGGCAAATGGAAGATCCACGGCCGCAAATGGTTCATCACCGGCGCCGCGGCGGCGGCGCATTTCATCGTCATCGCCCGCACTTCGGACGACAAGCGCCGCGGCCTGACCGCCTTTCTCTATCATCGCGATCAGCCCGGCTGGCGCATCGTGCGCCGCATCGGCATCATGGGCCCCGAAGAACATGGCGGCCACTGCGAGCTCGAATTCGATGGGCTCGAAGTCGGCGACGACAACATTCTGCTCGGCGTCGGCGACGGCTTGAAGGTCACGCAGATCAGGCTTGGGCCGGCGCGGTTGACGCATTGCATGCGCTGGCTCGGCCAGGCCAAGCGCTGTCTTGAAATCGCGCAGGAATATGTCAACCGCCGCGAGGGTTTCGGCATCAAGCTCGCCGACCGCGAAAGCGTGCAGATCAAGCTCGGCCAGATGGCCCATCAGATCCAGATCGGGCGGCTCCTCACCATGCACGCGGCCTGGAAGCTCGATCAAGGCGACCGCGCGCGCAAGGAAGTGTCGATGGCCAAGGTGCATGTCGCCGATATCCTGCACCAGGCGTGCGACACTGCGATCCAGCTCAATGGCGCGCGCGGCTATTCCAAGGACACTATACTGGAATGGATCTACCGCGCGGCGCGCGCCGCGCGTCTCGTCGACGGCGCCTCCGAAGTGCACAATATGGTGCTCGCCCGCTTCCTGCGCGAAGAAGGCCGCGATTTCTGGACCTGGAGTGCGGGCAACAAGATTTGAACGGGTGATCCCGATCTGCAGTAAACTTCATTCGGCAAAAAAATCGGCTATTAGGGGGAAATACATGCGACTTGATCGCCGCCGTCTGCTCGTACTTGCCGCCGGGGCCGTCGCGCTTCCAGCGTACACGCGCAACGCCGTCGCGGACGATTATCCGAGTCGGCCCGTCCACATCATCGTCGGCTTCGCGCCGGGCTCGGCGTCGGACATCGCCGCGCGACTGATCGCGCAAGCCCTGTCGGAGCGGCTCGGCCAGCAATTCGTCGTCGACAACAAGCCCGGCGCCGGCAGCAATATCGCGACCGAATTCGCCGTCCGCTCGACGCCGGACGGCTACACGCTGCTTTACGCGAGCCCGCCGAATGCCATCAACGCGACGCTTTACGACAATCTGAACTACAATTTCCTGCGCGACATGGCGCCGGTCGCCAGCATCATCAAAACGCCATTCGTGATGGAGGTGAATCTCGACGTGCCGGCCAAGACCGTGCCGGAGTTCATCGCCTATGCCAAAGCCAATTCGGGCAAGGTCTACATGGCGACAATCGGTCCCGGCAGCGCACAGCATCTTTATGGCGAATATTTCAAGATGCTCACCGGCATCGCCATGGAGCCGGTGCATTATCGCGGCGCGGCATCGGCGCTCACCGATCTCATCGCCGGCCGCGTGCAGGTCATGTTCGACGTCGTCGTCTCGTCGATTTCGTACATCCGCTCCGGCCAGGTGCGGCCGCTCGCGGTGACGACGGCGACGAGGCAGGACGTGCTGCCCGGCATCCCGACCGTGGGCGAGTCCGTGCCGGGCTTCGAGGCGGCAGGCTGGCAAGGCATCTGCGTGCCGGCGGCGACGCCCGCTGCCATCGTCGCGAAGCTCAATCAGACGGTCAATACGGCGCTCGCCGATCCCGCCCTCAAAGCCAAGCTCTCCAATCTCGGCGGACAGTTGTTTGTGAGTTCGCCCGCGGAGTTCGGCAAATTCATCGCCGAGGAAACCGAGAAATGGGGCAAGGTGGTCAAGGCTGCAAACGTGAAGGCCGAGTAAGCACACATTTGAGCGGGGCTGAGGCAGGCTTTTCCCGGGGCGTGCTCTACGCCGCATCGTGGAAGATGACGCCGAGCGTGTGCCGGTGTCCCGAGCGCAGGCGACTCACGCCGTGCCGCATGTTGACGCGATAGGTTCCGCGCGTGCCGTGCACCGGGCGGTGATGCACTGGGAAGATCACGCCTTCGCCCTGCGTGAGCGGCACGACTTCGGCGCGCGATTGCATGCGCGGCCGCTGCTCGGTGAGCACGAATTCGCCGCCGGTGAAATCCACGCCCGGCCGCGACAGGAGGAAGGCGACCTGCAGCGGAAAGATATTGGCGCCATAGATGTCCTGATGCAGGCAATTGTAATCGCCGGCCTCGTATTGCAACAGAAGCGGTGTCGGCTTCCGTTGCCTGGCCTTGTGACAGCGCCGCAAATACGCGGCATGATCGGACGGGTAAGCGACGTCGACGCCCATCGCCTCGTTCCAGCGATTGGCGATGTGCGCCAGCGGCGGATAAAGCGCGCCGCGCAGCGCTGCCACGATCTCCGGCAACGGATAGGCGAAGTATTTGTACTCGCCGCGGCCGAAACCGTGCCGCGACATGACGATCCGGCTGCGGAACGGCGCGTCAGCCGCGTAGCTCTGCGCCAGCGCCGCGCATTCGTCCGCGCTCAGCAGCGGGCCGGTGGTGGCGCAGCCATGCGCATCGAGCGCGGAGGCGATCGCGCTCCATTCGAGCGCCGCAATACGCGCGTCAATCGCCATGGCGCTTGGCCAGACAATCGGCCGTTGCCTCCGTGGAAGCGTCATGGCGCGCCGCCCTTGATTTGACCATGCGATTCATCCGGGGCTTGTGCCGGATCGTGTCGCAGTCGCCCACCCGAAAACTGCTCAATTTCAGCCGCGATCTCCGCCAGCGCGGAGAACCGGTTTCCCGCCGTCGCGGCGCCGGCTTCGGCGGGCGAGGCGAGGTCGGAAAAAGATCATGCTCAGATCATGCTCAAATGCAAAGTCCAGGCCTTGATCCGCCTCCGTTGAATTGGATCAGCGTCCGACAGCGCTGCGGCTTCAAGCGATGATCAGGGTCGAGAGCGCGTAGCCCGCGGCGGCAAAACCGGCGAGCACCAGCAGGCCGGTCAGCGTCTCGAGCGCCACGATATAGGAGGGGTGACGATCCGACGCATACGCGACAATCGCGCCAAGAACGACGCTGAACAGACCTGCTATGCCAATCATCGCGTCCCCGCGCCTGAAGCTTGGCTCGATGAAGTTCCTCGAGAGTTCTTTTCAGGCGCCTCGCTTCTAGCGGGCAATGCTTACCGCGCGGCTAGAGCAAAAGATTGCATTTGCACGACTGACCGTCCGCGGCTCGCGCGGTTAACGAGTTTGACAGGATTTTGGATTTCAACCGGCCTGGCCCGGTGTTGGACGTTCGCGGCTGCGGCTGTCGCCCAAAACGGGCCCTATCGGCCGGTCTGGCGCCCGGCCTCGGGTTTCATCGCAGACTTTAATAGATCCGTTCCCATGTTCGAACGAATTTTCGCATGAAGATAAACAATTCGAAACGCTGTGAGTTTAGTTTCTACAGTGGCACATTGTTTGATCGAAGCCTTGCTGGGTCAATGAATTTACAGCTGCTGCAACTGCCCAAACTGATCGCGGAACGCCGTGCGTCCGCGATTTTCGGCATCGCCGTCATAGCGATGCTGTGGGGCGCGGTCCTCCTGAAATTCTGGCAAGATGAACGCGGCGATCTGGCCGACGCGCAGCGTACCGGCGAAAGCTTCGCGATGGTGTTCGAGGAAAACGTTCTTCGATCGATCGACGAACTCGACATTATGCTGTCTTACCTCCGGCACAATGTCGAAACGCGGAAAGACCTGGCGAACTACAGGAATATCCTGAACTCGGTCGCCATGCCGCGCGACATTGTCGTGCAGATGTCGATCATAGATTCGCACGGAATGATGCGCGATTCGACCGCCGGCCCGCAGCCGGCTCCGCTGGTCGATTTGAGCGACCGCGAGCACTTTACGTGGCAGCGGGACAACAAAGAAGATCAACTGTTCATCAGCAAGCCGTTGATCGGTCGTGTCAGTGGCAAATGGTCGGTCCAGCTCTCACGGCGGTTTCTGAACGCCGACGGCACGTTCGGCGGCGTCATCGTCGCTTCGCTCGACCCCGAGCATTTCACCAAATTCTATGACAAGGTCGACTTGCCGTCCTCGGGTGCGATCGCATTGATCGGCAGCGACGGCGTGATCCGGTCGGCCGGCGGGATCGCCAGCGATCTCAAAATGGGCCAGAACATCGCCGGCTCCGAACTGTTCACCAGGATGCAGAGCGGTCTCAACAGCACTTTCGAGATGCCCGAAGGTGCCAGCGGCCGCGTCCAGCTGGTCGCGCTGCGCAAGGTCAAAGGCCAGCCGCTGTGGGTCAGCGTCGCGTTCGACAAGGACGAGGCGCTCGCCGGCACTTTTGCCGATCTGCGCCTGAATATTTGGGGCGCTGCGTTGCTCACGCTCCTCATTCTCGCAGCCATGGAAGTGATGTTCCGTACCGAGGGTGGCGTGCAGGAGAAATCCAAGGAGCTCGAGCAGGCGCTCGAGGCCATGGCCCGGCTGGCTTCCGAGGATTTGCTCACCGGCCTCCCGAATCTGCGGGGCTTTCGCACGGCGCTTGCCGAAGTTCAGCAAAAGCATGGCGGCGAGCGTACGACGCCGCCGGATGGCGTCGACTATGCGATTTTGCTCCTCGATCTCGACCGCTTCAAGCTGATCAATGACACGCTGGGCCATCGCATCGGCGATCTTCTGCTGCAGGAGACGGCGCAGCGGTTGCGGGCGACGCTCCGCTCGACCGACGTGCTGGCGCGGCTCGGCGGCGACGAATTCGCCGTCATCGTAGACTGCGTCAAATCTCGCGGGGCGCTCGACGATCTTGCGAGCTGCCTGATCAAAGCCATGCGCGACCCATTCGACCTCGGCGGCTATCGCGTGCGTACGACCGTCAGCGTCGGCGTCGCAGCCAGCCCGTCCGACGGCCACAATGCCGATGATCTGACCGTCGCCGCAGATCTCGCGCTTTATGCGGCGAAAGAGCGCAATCGTGACGGTTATCAGTTCTACAACCCGTCGATGACCAAGGAGCTCACCGATCGCCGGCAGATCGAAGTGGATCTGCGCGAGGGGATCGAACGGAACGAGCTTGAATTGTACTACCAGCCGATCGTGAGCCTGCACGACAACAAAGTGACCGGGTTCGAGGCGTTGGCGCGGTGGAACCATCAAACCAAAGGCTTTATTCCGCCGTCGGCGTTCATTCCGGTTGCGGAGGATACCGGACTGATGACCGGCCTCGGCGAATGGGCGCTCACCGAGGCATGCGGCAAGATCGCGCAGCTGTCCGGCGACCTCAACCTCGCCGTCAATTTGTCGCCGGTGCAGTTTTCCGCACCCGACCTGGTCGACGTGGTGCAGCGCGCGCTGATCAAGAGCGGATTGGCGCCGCAGCGCCTCGAGCTTGAGATAACCGAGAGTCTGCTCCTCGAAAACAATGAGCACACGCTCACGATGTTGCGGCGACTGCGCGAGCTTGGCGTTCGCATCGCGCTGGACGATTTCGGCACCGGCTATTCCGCCCTGAGCTATCTTCGGAAATTCCCGTTGGACCGGATCAAGATCGACCGCAGTTTCGTCACCGACATCACGACACAAAGCGGCCAGGTCATCATCGTGCAGGCGGTGCTCAGCATCGCGCGCGCGCTCGGGATGACGGTGACGGCGGAGGGCGTCGAAACGCCGATCCAGAAAGAATTCCTTCAGTCGCTGGGTTGTGACGAGGCGCAGGGCTTCCTGTTCGGCAAACCGGCTCCGTTCGAACAGCTTGCCGACTTTCTGGCGCGACGGGGAAGCAAGACGATTATGGCGGCGTGACCGGCGGTCCTTGACGCCGGCGCGCTAGGTACGCCGCGTGGCCATATTGTCGGAAGCGGCGTTCTCAGAAGGCTGGATTTCAGGAGCCTTGCTTTCAGGTGCCTTGCTTTCAGGAGCCTTGCTTTCAGATGCCTTGCGTTCAGAAGCCTTGCGCGCCGCGGCCGAGCCGGTATCGCGCTGGGCTTCGTGGTAGAGCAGAAACAGTCCCGATGCGACGACGATGCCCGATCCGACAAGAAGGCTGATTGTCGGAACGTCGCCCCAAACCAGGAAGCCAAGGGCAAGCGACCACACCAGCAGGAAGTAATAGAACGGCGATACGGCTGTGGCCGGCGCCGCATGCAGCGCTTTGGTCCATAGATACTGTCCCGCCGCATTGGCGACCCCGGTCGAAGCCAGAAGCACCGCATGTTGCGGCGTCGGCCAGCGGAAACCGAACGCCAGCAGAAAGCTGTGCATCACCGCGAGCGTCACCATCTGCCACATCAGCAGCGTGTTGGCCGATTCGGTCTTGCTCATGCCGCGCACCGCCACGGTGACGCTGCCATACATCACGGCGTTGGCCAGCGCGAACAAGGCGCCGAGCTGAAAGGAATCGGCACCGGGCCTGACCACGACGAGGACCCCGGCAAATCCGGCAAGCAGCGTCCCCCAGCGCGCCGCGCCGGCGCGTTCCTTCAGCCAGAGCACGGAGATCAGCACGGAAAACAGCGGCGCGGAAAAGGTGATCGCGGTGGCTCCCGCCAGCGGCATCATGCTGAAGGCAAGAACGGTGAAGGTCTGCGAGATCGCTTGCGATGTGCCGCGCGCGATGTGATCGCGCACCCGCTTGGTGGCGAAAACAGCGAGGCCCGTCACCGGGAGCATGAAGGCGGAGCAGACGATCAGCGAAGACAGCGAACGAGCGAACATGACTTCGCCGACCGGATAGACGGCGACGACCCATTTGCTCAGCGCGTTCGATATCGCGAGCATCACCGTCGCGCCGATCATGAACATGATGCCGCGCACGACATGGTTGTCCCGGCCGGATTGCCACGGTGCGATTGCGGCTGGTTCGGTTGATGTCATCGTCAATCGGTTTTCGCCGGTCAAGCGGCGGCGCTGCAAACGCCGCTGATAAGGTTGCATTCAAACAGCCGGGCCGCGACGAGAGCGCTGGGCGGCGATATCCGGACCATCTTGTCGCCGATGTTTGCAATCTCGGTCGCGAGCCTTCGGCGTGCCGCCGCCGCTTCCTCCAGGGTCGCGGCCGTGAAAGATATCTTCGCGCCGATCGGCAGCCGGCCCATCGCCGGCAAATCGGCCGAGATCACGGTTGCGATCTTCGGATAGCCTCCGGTGGTCTGATGGTCGGCCAACAGGACGATCGGCTGACCGCTGCCCGGCACCTGGATCGATCCGGTGGCGATCGCATCGGAAGTGATGTTGAAGCCGCGGCAATGCCGGATCGGGCTGCCGTCGAGACGCATGCCCATGCGGTTCGAGCCGGCGCTGACGGTGTATTCGCCGGCAAAGAAGCGCTCGATCTCGGCTGGGGAAAAATAATCGCTCTGCGGGCCGCATATGGCGCGAACACGGGACGACGGAGCGAGATCCAGGCCGTCGAGACGATATTCGTCGCGATCCGTTGCGGCAGTGGAACGCAGCGGCAGAACATCGCCGGCGACCAGGGCGCGGCCCTGCCAGCCGCCGATCTTGCCCCGGCTATCGGTCGAGACGCTGCCGAGCGTAGGTTCGATGGCAAAGCCGCCCTCGACTGCGATGTAGAGGACTGCGCCGCTTTTGAGCGAACCGACGCGAATGACCTGGCCGCGGCGGACATGAGCGCTGCGCTGCGACGAAATAACCTCGCCGTGCTGCGCGTCGGTGTCGGACAGAATCTCGATCTCCGCATCGGCGCCGGCGAACGAAAGCCGCGCATCGTCCGCTTCAACAACGAAGCTCGGGCCGACATACAACGCCTCAAGCACGCCGGCGCCGGGCGGGTTGCCGGCGAGCGCATTGGCCGCACGCAGCGATAGCGGATCGAGCGCACCGCCGACGGTGACACCAAACCGCTGAAAACCGGAACGTCCGAGGTCTTGAACAGTCGTCGACAAGCCCGGCGTCATGATGCGCAGCGCTGCCGCGGTCATGCTGCGGCTCCGACGATTTCGTCGACCGGCTCCAATCTGAGCACGCCTTGCGACACCCCGGTCGCCAAGGTCTCGAATTCCTGGATCGAGATCGGAACGAACCTCACCTTGTCCCCTGGCGCAAGCAATGCTGTCGCACGGCCTTGGTCCCATAGCGGCACCGGACAACGTCCGATGATGTGCCAGCCGCACGGCGTTTCCAGCGGAAACACGCACGACATGGCTGCGGCGATCGCCAGCGAGCCTGCCGGAATTCGCGTTCGCGGGGTCTCCAGCCGATCCAAAGCCAGTTCGGCGGCGACCTCGCCCATGTAAGCTTGGCCCGGCAGAAACCCCAGCATGTAGACGTGATAGGTCGGCGCGCAGTGTCTGTCGACGATCTGCTGCGCAGAGAGCGAAGTGCGCCGTGCGACATTGTCCAGATCGATCGCGAGACTGGGATCGTAACAGACCGGCAGATGCCAGAGATGGCCTGCGGCCGTATTCGCCTTGAGGCTGCGTATCTGCTCGCCGATCCGCGCGATCAGCGCGTTTGCGGAAAGCACGAGCGGCTCATAGTGAACCATCAGCGAGCGGAACGTGGGAACCGTTTCGACAATTCCGGGAACGCGTGCTGCATCCAGCCCATGCGCCAGCGCAAGCACCGCCGCGTTGAGCTCGCGATCGATGCGATCGCCGAACTCGACGACGAGCGCCGTGTCTCCCGCCGGAAGCACCCTGTAGTCGAGCATGGCGATAGTACCCGAACGATTTCGGCGGCGATTGCTGTTCAGCTTGCGTCAGGGGACGGCTGATGGCCCTGGTGAGCACAGTTCGCGCTCGCGGATTCGCTCGGCAAGAACCATGGTTTCACGCCGAAGCCGCGGCGAAGCGAGTACATGTAGAAGATGGGGAGCTGGCGGGGAAACAGGCCGCGCAGATCGCTGCCGTTGAAGGTGACAAAGATCGAGCGAGGGAATGCCCACTCCACGACGCGCTGCTCGATCAAGTTCATGCGCAGATAGGCCAGTGCGCCTTCCTGCGCCGTACCGGAGCCGTGGTACCATTTCTGGGCACTGGCGAGCAGCAGCGACAGCGTCTCAGACGAGACGGTCTCTTCGATCGGGGCGACAGTCGCCAGATGGCCTGCCGTCTTGACCAGCGAACCGAGCACGCAGGTTTCGATCCCGCGTTGCGTGGCTACCGCCTTAACGGCGGCAAAGTATCGTTGAAAATCCTGCTTGGCGTGGCCGTTCAGCTCGGCGTGGGTGTCGGTGAAGATTAAGGTCAGGACCGCGCCGGGTGCGTAGGCGGCCTGCAAGCGTGAGCTCATTGCGCCGAGAAAATCCAAGCACTGAATTTCCGGAGCGCCGACGTCGCTTCGCGGGCCTTTGCCCCAATAAAGCACAAACGGTATCGGCTCTTGCCCGGCAACGGCGTCCGCTATGAAGCGCAGCATCAGCTGGGGATCGGACGGCTGCTCGCGTTTGAAAGCCCAGGTGTTGAACGAGCGCAGCACCTTTTCTGCCGTGGCCTGGATGCCCGCTTCCGGGAGCTTCGCTGCGGCCTTTCGCCCTGGAGCGGGTTTGGACGCAGGCGCGGAAGAACGGCCACAATTTTCAGTCGAATTCTCGAGCCCCCCTTCTTCCGCAAAGGACAACCCCGCCATGCTGCTGGCGCTCCACGCAACTCCACTGGACATCACATCTGCTTCCGGCATTAACGATTTGTTCATCATCGTTAAATGCGGGTTAAACGTCAAATTTAAAGCTTATGAAAGGTTAATGTGAGTGCGGCTGCGGTGGCGCCCGCCATCGAGCGGTGTGCTAAAGCCGCAAAATAACTGTGTTATTCCGAACGGAACCCGCGCCGTTGTCGGCGGAATAAACCTTCTGTTAAGCAATTCGGCAGGAACGGAACCCCCGATGGGGAGCTCTTTACTTGCGTGCCTGTATTGAATGACGCGGCAAAGTCAGAGTTCCGAGCGTCAAATGCCGCGTGGTCGGGGTGCCGTCCTGCTCTTGCGATTGATTTCCCGTTGGCGTTGCAGCCTTGCCGCCGCGGCATCGCATTGCATGACAATTCGCGGCCGCATCCTGGTCGCCTTCCTGATCATGAGCGTCATTACCGCCGCGCTGGGCGGGTACGCCATCATGGGCATCAAGAATGCCGGCCTTCTGGTCGACAAGACGTTCGACGAATCTCTGACATCGATCAATTACGCGCGCGCGGCGGCGACCGATTTCGCGGCCATGCGCGCCGCTTTTGCGCGGCGCTGGATCGCCGCCGATCCCGGCCTGCGCGCGTCCTTTGACGGCGAGGTGGAAAATCTCAGCGTTTCGCTGTCGCAAGACCTCGAGATCGCCGCAGCGCGCTCGCAATCGGTCCGTGCCGCGCGCACCGCCTCGAACGTGCAGCGGGCCGTCGACGCCTGGAAGGGCATTTGCGATCGGCTCGTCAACGGCCAGGACAGTGACGTCAACTGGAACACGCTGGATCATTACGCCGGCAAGGTCGACGATCAGATCGACCTTCTGGTGAATTACACCGCGGGTGACGGATTTCTCTATCGCCAGAGCGCGCGCGCGACCGTCGCGCACGACATGCAGCTCACGATCGGCGGCATTGCACTGGCGCTTCTGCTCTCGGCACTGGTGGCTTGGGGCCTGGCGCGCCGCGTCGTCGGCCCGGTTGCGGTTGCTTCCGGCGTCGCCGAGCGAATCGCGGCCGGCGAGCTGGACGTCAATGTGCCGCGCGGCAGCGCCGACGAGATCGGCGCGCTGCTGGCCGCGATGAGCAAAATGCGCGACAACATCAAGACGATGATGGAGCGCGAAGTCGCGCAGCGCCGCTCTGCCCAGGCCCGTCTCGCCGATGCGGTCGAATGCTCGCAGGAAGGCGTCATCGTCGTCGATGCCGGCGACTGCATTGTGCTCGCCAATGCGCAGGCTGCCGATTTCCTCGGCGTCAAGCCGGATCTGCTCAAGCCGGGCACGCCGCTCGCGCAGCTCGAGCCGGCGCTGCAAGGCGCGACCGAGGTCGCCGATATCCTGATCCGGCACGACGACGATGTGCAGGCCACCGGCGATATCCTGATGGCCGACGGGCGCTGGCTGCGCATCAGCCGCAGCCCGACCCATGACGGCGGCTTCATCGTTCTGTGCAGCGATATCAGCAAGCTCAAGACGCACGAGAAATCGCTGCGCGAAACCAATACATTGCTCGATGCGGCGCTGGAGAACATGTCGCAGGGCCTTTGTCTGTTCAGCCAGGACAACCGGATCGAGGTTTTCAATCGCCGCTATCTGGAAATCTTCAAGCTGTCGCCCGATCGGATCAAACCCGGCATCAAACTCGAAGATGCCGTGCGATTGAGCTTTGCCGTCGTCAATGACGCCGATGAAACGATCGATCAGGCGGTGGCCGCATGCATGGAGCGCCACGCCCAGAACGTGCGCAGTCCGCATATCTACGAATTTGCGGACGGTCGCGTCGTGTCGTGTCTTTATACACAGACCGACGACGGTCGCTGCGTCGCGACCTATGAGGATGTCACCGAGCGCCGGCAGGCCGAAGCCAAGATCATCCATATGGCGCGGCATGACGCGCTGACCAATCTGCCGAACCGCGTGCTGTTCAAGGACAAGATGGAGCAGGCGCTCGCCCGCGGCGACACGCTCGCGGTGATGTTCCTCGATCTCGACCGTTTCAAGAGCGTCAACGATTCGCTCGGCCATTCGATCGGCGACGCGCTGCTGTGCGCGGTCACCGAACGGCTGCAGGGCGTCGTGTCGGATGGCGACACCGTGGCGCGGCTCGGCGGCGATGAGTTCGCCATCGTGCAGAGCCCGGCCACCCCGACCCGGGCGAGCGAGCTTGCCGGGCAAATCATCGAGGCGCTGGTCGAGCCGTTCGACGTCCGCGGTCATCAGGTCATCATCGGCACCAGTATCGGCATCGCGCTTGCGCCCAATGACGGCACCGAGCCCGACCAATTGCTGCGCAATGCCGATATGGCGCTTTATCGCGCCAAGGCCGAAGGCCGCGGCACCTGTCACTTCTTCCAGCCGGAAATGGACGCCCAGATGCAGGAGCGCCGCCGGCTCGAGCTCGATCTGCGCAAGGCGCTCGCCGAGGAGCAATTCGAGCTGCATTATCAGCCGCTGGTCGACATCGACAGCGGCAAAGTCTCCGGCTTCGAGGCGCTGCTGCGCTGGAACCATCCGGCGCGCGGCATGGTCGGGCCCGACGTCTTTATCCCGGTCGCCGAGGAGATCGGCCTGATCGTGCCGCTCGGCGATTGGGTGCTCAAACAGGCCTGCCGCGACGCGGTGAAGTGGCCGGAGAAGCTCACCGTCGCGGTGAATCTGTCGGCAGTGCAGTTCCGCAATCCGAGCCTGGCGCTGTCGGTGATGTCGGCGCTCGGCCAGAGCAGTCTTGCGGCGTCGCGGCTCGAACTGGAAATCACCGAAACCGTGCTGTTGCAGGAAAATCCGGCCGTGCTCGACATGCTGCATCAGTTCCGCGCGCTCGGTGTCCGCATCGGCATGGACGATTTCGGCACCGGCTATTCATCGCTCAGCTATCTGCGGCGGTTTCCGTTCGACAAGATCAAAATCGACCGCTCCTTCATCCGCGAGCTGGGCAAGGAGAACGACAGCGTCGCCATCATTCGCGCGGTCATGCGGCTCGGCTCGAGTCTCGGCATGATCACCACCGCCGAAGGCGTCGAGACCGAGGAGCAGCTCGAAATCCTGCGCTCGGAAGGTTGCATGCAGGCGCAAGGCTACCTGTTCAGCAAGGCCAGGCCGGCCAGCGAAATCCCGGCGATGCTGCAGCAAATCCGGCCGCATATCCGGGCGGCCTGAGCCGCCGTTTCGCGCCGCGAAAGGCGCGGTTTTCCCCAGGCAAATGCTGCGATGCTTTGATCCACAGCCATTGTGGCGCAGGAGCGACGGCCTATATCCAGCGTAAAAAGTGTGCCCTCTGGCAATATCGGGTCGGTGAGGGCAGACTGACGCCGGGACACGGATTCCGGTTGGTATGAGGCCTGCGTCATGGCGCTGCGCGACGTAAAACTCGAGGACAAGTACGATCTTCGCCAGCATCATATCTTCGTCACCGGCTATCAGGCGCTGGTGCGGCTCTGCCTGATGCAGAAGGAGCTCGATCGGCGCAACGGCCTCAATACCGCGGGCTTTATTTCGGGTTACCGCGGCTCGCCGCTCGGCGGTCTCGACAGCCAATTCATTCGCGCCAGGGGCTATCTCGAAAAAAGCGATGTCCGCTTTCAGGGCGGCATCAACGAAGACCTCGCCGCGACCGCGGTCTGGGGTTCGCAGCAGGCCGAACTGCGCGGCGAGGGCAAATTCGATGGCGTCTTTGCCATGTGGTACGGCAAGGGGCCTGGCGTCGACCGCACCGGCGACGTTTTCCGCCACGCCAATTTCGCCGGCTCCTCGAAACATGGCGGCGTCTTGGCGCTGATGGGCGACGACCACACCGCCGAATCCTCGACCACCGCGCACCAGTCCGAATATCACTTCATCGACGTCATGATCCCGATCCTGAATCCGGCCGGCGTGCAGGAGGTTCTCGATTACGGCCTCTATGGCTGGGCGATGTCGCGCTATACCGGCGCCTGGACCGCGCTGAAGACCATGCACGAGACGATCGAGTCGACGGCGGCGATCGACGCCAGTCTCGACCGCATCAATATCGTCACGCCGGACGATTTCCAGATGCCGCCGGGCGGGCTCAATATCCGCCTCAACGATCCAATTCTTGCGCAAGAGGCGCGCCTGCACGATTTCAAGCGCGATGCCATGCTGGCCTTCGTGAGGGCCAACAAGCTCAACCGCACCATCACCTCGGGCGGCCGCGATCCGAAAATCGGCATCATCACCACCGGCAAGAGCTATCTCGACGTCCGGCAGGCGTTCGACGAACTCGGCATCGACGAGCTCAAATGCAATGAGCTCGGCATCAGGCTGTACAAGGTCGGCTGCCCTTGGCCGCTCAGCCAGCGCGAATTGAAGGAATTCGCCAGCGGCCTCGATCTGATCATCGTCGTCGAGGAAAAGCGCTCGCTCATTGAAGTGCAAGTGCGCGAGGAGCTTTACGGCACGGCGAACCAGCCGGTCTGCATCGGCAAGCGCGACGAAAAAGGCGAGTGGCTGTTTCCGGTCAAGGGCGCGCTCGATCCCAACGACGTCGCTATCTGCATCGGCGAGCGGCTCCTGAAATATCACCGCAATGACGATCTGATCGGCCGCGTCGGGCGGCTGAAGGAAGCGCAGCGGATCGCCGCCGAGACCAAAGACGTCGCCCAGCGCATCCCGTATTTCTGTTCCGGCTGCCCGCACAACAGTTCGACCGTGGTGCCGGAAGGCATGCGCGCCTATGCCGGCATCGGCTGCCACTACATGGCGCAATGGATGGACCGTTCGACGCAGGGCTATACGCATATGGGCGGCGAGGGCGCCAATTGGGTCGGCGAGGCGCCGTTCTCCAGCCGCAATCACGTCTTCCAGAATCTCGGCGACGGCACCTACAATCACTCCGGCTATATGGCGATCCGCGCCGCGATCGCGTCCAATACCAACATCACCTACAAGATCCTGTTCAATGACGCGGTCGCCATGACCGGCGGTCAGGCCAATGACGGCGGGCTTACCGTGCCGCAGGTCGCGCGCCAGGTGGCGGCGGAAGGCGCCAAGCGCATCGTCATCGTCACCGACGAGCCGGACAAATATCCGGCAGACACCGTATGGCCGAAGGGCGTCACTATCCATCATCGCGATGAGCTGATGATGGTGCAGAAGAAGCTCGCCGAAGTGCCGGGCGTGACGATCCTGATCTACGATCAGACCTGCGCCGCCGAAAAGCGCCGCCGCCGCAAGCGCCACACGTTTCCCGATCCCGACAAGCGGGTCATCATCAACGAGCTGGTCTGCGAAGGCTGCGGCGATTGCGGGGTGCAGTCGAATTGCGTCTCGGTGCAGCCGTTGGAGACCGAATGGGGCCGCAAGCGCACCATCGACCAGTCGAGTTGCAACAAGGATTTCTCCTGCGTCAAAGGCTTCTGCCCGTCTTTCGTCACGGTGCACGGCGCCAAGCTGCGCAAGGGCAAAGGCGTCGCCGCCGATCATGACACGGCGCAACTGCCGGACCCGAAGCTTCCCGCCATCGATCAGACCTACAACATCATCGTCACCGGCGTCGGCGGCACCGGCATCGTCACCGTCGGCGGCATTCTCGGCATGGCGGCGCATCTGGAAGACCGCGGCGTCGGCGTACTCGACATGGCGGGGCTGGCGCAAAAGGGCGGCGCGGTGTTCAGCCATATCCGCTTTGCCGAAAAGTCCGAACATATTCACGCCATCCGTGTCGCTGCGGGCCGCGCCGACCTGGTTCTCGGCGGCGACATTGTCGTCGCCGGCACCAAGAAAGTGCTGGCCGCGGTCAAGCACGGCGCGACGCAGATGGTGATCAACACCGACGAATTTCTGCCCGGCGAATTCACCCGCAATGCCGATTTCTCGCTGCCGAGCGAGCGGCTCAAGCGCACCATCATTGCCGATGCCGGCGCGGACCACACCCATTTCGTCGACGCGAGCCGCATCGCCAATGCGCTGTTTGGCCAGTCGATCGGCGCCAATATGTTCATGGTCGGCTTTGCCTATCAGCTCGGCGCGATCCCGCTGTCGGCGGCGGCGATCGAAAAGGCGATCGAATTGAACGGCGAAGCCGTGGCCATGAACCAGGCCGCGTTCCACTGGGGCCGCCGCGCCGTGCTCGATCGCGCGACGGTCGAGGCGCTGACGAAGCCTGCCGCTTCAAGCGCGAGCGAGGCCAAGCATCTGTCCGAAAGCTTCGACGAGATGGTGGCGCGCCGCGAGCAATATCTGACCGCCTATCAGAACGCGGCCTATGCCGGGCGCTATCGCGGATGGGTGGACAAGGCGCGGGCCGCCGAAGCGTCACGCGCGCCCGCCAAGAGCGGACTTGCGGATGCGGTGGCGCGCTATCTGTTCAAGCTGATGGCGTACAAGGACGAATACGAAGTGGCGCGCCTCTATACCGACGGCACCTTCGCCGCACAGGTCAAAAACGCCTTCGACGGCGACAATCTGCGCTTCGAGTTTCATCTCGCGCCGCCTCTTCTGGCGCCGCGCGATCCGGCGACCGGCCAGCCGCGCAAGATGAGTTTCGGCCCATGGATGATGCCGGCATTCCGTGCGCTGGCAAAGCTGAAATTCCTGCGCGGCACGGCGCTCGATCCGTTCGGCCGCACCCGCGAGCGGCAGACCGAACGAAAGCTGATCGGCGAGTACGAGACGATGCTCAGCGAAGTGCTGACGCGGCTGACGCCGGAGAACCATCGTCTTGCCGTCGGGCTTGCCGCCATCCCTGAGAAGATCCGCGGCTTCGGTCATGTCAAGCAGCGTCATCTCACCGCGGCCAAGGCCGACCAAGCAGCGCTGTTCGAACAATTCCGCGCCGGCGGTCCAAGTTTGCTCAAGGCGGCGGAATAACGCCCGGCCGCTCCTTAGACGCCGTGGGTCTGCAATACGGCCTGACAGGCCTTGCTGAGCTTGGGGCGGTTCTGTTGCAGGCAGGTGAGGACGCGCAACTGGTCCGGAATCAGCTCTTTGCAGAAGCGATGCGCGTCGCGGTCGCAGGCATCGTCGTCCTGTTGCGTATGCGGTCCGACCTGGTTCTGCGCCAATGCGGCTGGAGGGACTAAGAGAGCAATGGCGAGAGCGACGCTACGGACCATGATGTGTTCCTGTTGGGGGAATAGAAGAGCGAGGCGCTATCTACCGTCAGCCCATTGGGGCCAAATTGAGACTCGTTCGGCGTAGCGGGAGCGGGATGTGTTGCAGGCCGGCGGACGCCGCCCACATGAGGCACGAGACATTGGATATCGGGTCAAAAAAGTAACGGATCAAAATCGGCGCGCGGATAGTGTATGGTCCGACCATGAACGAGACGACGACGATGTCTGAGACCGCTGCCGGCGCCGTCGCGGAAAAGCCGCCGGTCGCGGAGAATCCTGCCGTTTTGCCGCCTGCACCGGAGCCCGCACCGGAGCCTGCGCCTGAGCCCGTACCGGCGGTCGCGCTGGATCCCGCGCAGGAATCGTCGTCTGCGGACGCGCTTTCATCGGCGAGCGAGCCGGTGCAGCCCGCGCCAACGGCGCCTGCCGCGCCGGTCGGCGAGGCCATCGCGCCGGGAATCGGCGTGCTCCTGGTCAATCTTGGCACGCCGGAAGCAGCGACGCCGGTCGCGGTGCGTAAATATCTGAAAGAATTTTTGACCGACAAGCGCGTGATCGAGAAGGACACGCTGCTGTGGAAGTTCATACTCAACGGCGTCATCCTGCCGCTGCGCTCGCGCCGCAAGGCCCGCGACTACGAGAAGATCTGGAACCGCGAGAAGGACGAATCCCCGTTCAAGACCATTACGCGTTCGCAGGCGGAGAAACTCGCCAATATTCTCGAGCCGCTCGGTGAACATGTCGCCGTAAGCTGGGCGATGCGGTACGGCGAGCCGTCGATCGCCTCGCGCCTCGAAGCTCTGACGGCGCGGGGTTGCGACCGCATCCTGATCATGCCGCTCTATCCGCAATATGCCGCAGCGACCACGGCGACGGTCTGCGACGAAGCGTTTCGTTTTCTGATGCGCCAGCGCCGCCAGCCGGCGATCCGCGTGCTGCCGCCTTACTACGACGATCCCTATTACATCGAAGTTCTGGCATCGACCTTGAAGGCGCAGATCAAGTCGCTGCCGTTCAAGCCCGATGTGATCGTCGCCTCCTATCACGGCCTGCCCAAGGAGTGTTCGCTCAAAGGCGATCCTTACGAAAGCCATTGTGTGCGCACCACGGAACTGTTGCGCGCACAGATGGGACTCGACGCCAGCAAGCTGATGCTCACCTATCAGTCGCGTTTCGGCCGCGCCAAATGGCTCGAGCCCTATACGATCAAGACGATGAAGGCGCTTGCCAAGAAGGGCGTGAAGAATCTCGCCGTCATCACGCCGGGATTTTCCGCCGATTGTCTGGAGACGCTGGAGGAAATCGCGGTGGAGAACGCGCATGTCTTCAAGCGCCATGGCGGCGAAAATTTCGTCGCCATTCCCTGCCTCAACGACAGTGAGCCCGGCATGCTCTTGCTCTGGCAATTGGCCATGCGCGAGCTCAAGGGCTGGGTGTGAGCGGCGATGAATCCGGCGCTGACCGCATCTTTGAATTCCTGGACCTGGTTCGGTCTCGCGCTGGCGCTGTTCGTCATTGAAGGAGCGCGGCCGGGCCGCTTCGCGCTGTGGCTCGGCTTCGCGGCCGTGCTGGTCGGCATGATGGCCTCGGTCGCGCATTGGCCGTGGCCGGCGCAGGTGGCGGCGCTGGTCGTGCTCGCCGTGCTGATGATCCCGGCCTGGCGCCGCTACGAGCGCAAAGCCTGATTTTTCGACGCATGCTTGGGGGCGGACCGGCGCCCCGACGGCCCGATCAACTTCTCATTAACCATATCCGTTTTAACTCCGTTAACCAGCGGCCCGCCGTTCGGCGGGTGTGCTGGCTGTCGCGTGGCGCGATGCCACGCGGATTTCGAGGGCGCGGCTCCAGTTCCTTGACGGTGGTCCGGTTTGGCAGCTTCCGGGGTGACGCGGACAGACCGATGCGGCTTCGGGGCGAGGAGGGTCCAGGTGCCGCGGCGTTGCCGACCATTGCGCGCTTCGGGCGCTATTGGCCTGGCCGCCGGCTTGGCCGGCACTGCGGTCACTGTGGTCGCGATCGCGCTCGGCACCTCGCCGCTTCGCGCGCAGACCGTCGCGGCGAATAACGCACAGGCCGGCGCGCCAGCCAACACGTTGGTCGTCCCGGCAAATCCGGATGCCGACCTGTTCCTGCCGTCCCTGCAGGGCTATGCCAACAATCCGACGCGCTTCGTGCTGCGCGGCAATATCGCGACTGCCGATCGGGCGCCGCCAACCGGCGCTTTCACCGGTTCCGCCATTCCTCCGGCGCCGCCGGTCTATGGCAGCCCTACGGCTTTCGGCGCGGGCGATACCGGATTCGATTCCAGCAACGCCCCCCGCCGCAAGCAGAGAGCGGGTGTGCGCAATGGCGGCGCGGCGATCGTGCCGCCGCAGCAGACCGTCACCTTCGATCCGGTGCCGGCACCGCCGCCCCAAGTGTCGTCACAGCCGCCCATTTTGGCGCCGCCGCTGCCGCCCGAAGTCTATCCGTCGAAAGCCGCGTCGCGGCCGGGCGCGACCCTGCCGCCGCCGCCGGAGGAGCTTCCAATCAGCAATCCGCCGGCCGAAGTCTATCCCCTGGCGGCGGCGGTTCGTCCCGGCGCGGCATTGCCGCTGCCGCCTGCGCCGCTCGATGTGAGTGCGCCGGCCAGCGCACCGCCGCCCGGCACGCCGGTGCCGGGCACTTTGGCGCTCGGCGCGGCACCGCGGCCGACGCTGCCGTTCATCGGCGGCGATCCCTATGAGGCGCTCGGCGTCAGGGCAGGCTCGTTTCTGATCCTGCCCGCGGTCGAGCTTTCTACCGGGTACGACAATAACCCGCAGCACACGCCGGGCGGCCCCGGTTCGTCGACATTCGTTGTCGCGCCAGAATTACACGTGCGATCCGACTGGCCGACCAACTCGTTCACCGCCGACATCACCGGCTCCTATTACTGGTACGGCAACGACGGCGCTCTCTCGCCGCCGCTTGATCGGCCCTATCTGAACTCGAAGCTCGACGGCCGCATCGACGTCACCCGCGACACGCAGATCCTGCTCGAGAACCGGTACATTATTTCGACCGACAATCCGGGCAGTCCGAACATTCAGGCCGGTCTTGCCAAACTGCCGATCAATCAGACCGTCGGCGGCACCGCCGGCGTGGAAGAGGAACTCGGCCGCTTCGACGCGACGCTCAAGGGCACGATCGATCGCACGACCTATGCGAGCTCGCATTTCACCGACGGCGAGATCGAAAGCAATGACGACCGCGCCTATGACCAATATGCCGGCATTTTCCGCCTCGGCTACTGGCTCGATCCCGGTTTCAAACCGTTCGTCGAAGTCAGCGAAGATACGCGCCAATATGACTCGCCGGTCGACTTTTTCGGCGAGGACCGCAGCTCCAACGGCTCCAGCGCCAAGGCCGGCGGCGAGTTCAAGCTCGCCGGCTCGTCCTTGGTCGGCGAAATGGCGGTTGGCTATATGGCGCGCAGTTATCACGATCCGCTGCCGAACATTTCCGGCATCACGCTCGACGGTTCGCTGCTGTGGCTCGCCACCGGCCTGGACACGGTGAAGTTCACCGCGGTCACGCAAGTCTACGAGTCGACTTTGCAGGGCGTCTCCGGCTCGCTCACCCACGACATGAATGTCGAGGTCGACCATGCGCTGCGGCGCTGGCTGATTGCCACCGGCACGTTCGGCTACGGCCACGACAATTACGTCGGCGAGGCGCGCCAGGACGACCGTTACTATGCCATCGCCGGCCTGATCTACAAATTGAACCCGCTCTTGTGGCTCAAAGGGCAATTGCGCCACGATTGGCTGACGTCGACGCAGAGCGGCAATGCGTATCAGTCGACCTCGGTGCTTCTGACCTTGCGCTTGCAGCGCTGATCCTGGCATTTGGCGATATTGAGCCAAAGCCGGAGGTCGCCGTGAGTGAATACGAGCGCTGGGAAACGCGATATGCCAAGCCGGATTACGAGTTCGGCAAGGCGCCGAACGAGTTTCTTGCCAGCTGCAAAGCCCTGCTGCCGAAATCCGGCCGCGCGCTTTGCGTCGCCGACGGCGAGGCGCGCAACGGCGTGTGGCTCGCCGAGCAGGGGCTCGATGTCACGTCGATCGACTTCTCACCCACGGCGCAGAAGAAGGCGCGCGCGCTTGCCGCCGAGCGCAAGGTCAATGTCGAATTCATCCAGACCGACGTGCACCGCTGGCCCTATCCGGACGCCGCATTCGACGTTGTCGTCGAGATTTTCACGCAGTTCTCGACGCCTGCGGAACGGCCGCTGAAATGGGCCGGGATGCGCCGCGCGCTCAAGCCTGGCGGCCTGCTCATTTTGCAGGGCTATACGCCCAAGCAATTGGACTATTGCACCGGCGGCCCGAAGCAGATCGAGCAGCTTTATACGCGCGCGATGCTGGAACAAGCGTTCGGTGATTTTCGCGATCTCAAGATTACGGAACAAGAGCGCGAGATGAGCGAAGGCGCGGCACATTCCGGCATGTCCGCGGTGATCGGTCTGACGGGACGCAAGCCGTAAGCCGTCAGCGTCGGATTTAGTTGCCGAGAATCTTCTTGATCTCGGCGCGAAAACCCGGGGCGATATCGTCGCGGGCCAGCGCATAGGAGACATTGGCGGCGAGGAAGCCGATCTTGGAGCCGCAATCGAAGCTCTTGCCCTCGAATTGCAGCCCGTAGAACGGCTGCGTCTTGGCCAGCTGAATCATCGCGTCCGTGAGCTGAATTTCGCCGCCGGCGCCGCGCTCCTGCTTGGCCAGAAGGTCGAGGATTTCCGGCTGCAGGATGTAGCGGCCGGTAAGAATGAGATTGGACGGCGCGCGATCGACCGGCGGCTTCTCCACCATGCCGGTGATCGAGAACACTTTGCCTTTGCGCTCGCCGACGCCGACCACGCCATACTGGTCGACGCGGTCGTGCGGCACTTCCTCGACCGCGACGATGTTGGTCTTGCCGGGAAGCGCCCGCGCCTCGTCTATCATTTGCGCCAGGCAGCTGCGTTCGTGCTGCACCAGCACGTCGGGCAGAAGCAGCGCGAACGGCTCATGCCCGATCAATTCGCGCGCGCACCATACCGCATGCCCGAGCCCAAGCGGCTCCTGCTGGCGGGTGAAGCTCGTTGTGCCCGGCGCCGGCAGATCGCGCGACAGAAAGTCGAGGGCCGAACGCTTCTGCCGTTCGAGCAGCGTCATTTCCAGCTCGAACTGCCGGTCGAAATGATCCTCGATGACGCCCTTGTTGCGCCCGGTGACGAAGATGAAATGCTCGATGCCGGCCTCGCGCGCCTCGTCGACGACATGCTGAATGAGCGGCCGGTCGACCACCGGCAGCATTTCCTTCGGCATCGCCTTGGTGGCAGGCAGGAACCGGGTACCGAGGCCGGCGACGGGAAATACCGCTTTGCGGACGCGATGGGAATTTTGGGTCATCAGTTGCTTCAGGTAATTGCGGCGCCGGTCTTAATCGGGCGGGAGGGGAGAAATCAGGGTGAAATACGCGGCGGAATTAATGCCAAAATTGCGCAGCAAAGTCCCGCGTCGTGTTGATCTAGAGTGAATGGGTCAATCGCTGCGGAGGTAACAATAGCCTGTCAAGATTCCGCTGTTACTGATGCACATCTCCCTGGTCGTCGTCTTCGGGCATGTCCTAATGGGCACTTCTTAACCGGCATGTCCAATTAACCGGCATGTCCAAGATCGCGTTACGGTAAATTGGGATGGTCGAGTCGAGATCAATGGCCGGTTTCGCACTTCTAGCTCGCCTTTCGTGCGGCATTATGGCCGCAGCACTCGTCGTGGCCGGTCCGGCCGTGCCCGCACGGGCACAGGACAAACCCGGCAATTGGCTGTCGCGCTTGTTTCAACCACAAACCGCGACCTCCGTTCCGAGTCCCGTGCCCGGTTCCGGCGACGAAACCCCGTGGAGCGGCCAGTCCGGCGCCTCCGGTAATCCGCTGATGACGGCGGATGCGATCCGCGCGGCGGCGGCGGACTTTAACAATTGCATCGCCAATCTTTGGCCCGACGCGGCGCGGCGCGGCATCACCCGCGAGAATTACGACCGCTTCACCGCGGGGCTCACCCCCGATCTGCGCATCATGGATCTGCTCGATGCGCAGCCGGAATTTACCAAGGCGCCGTGGGACTATCTCGATCTCCTGGTCAGCGACGACCGCATCGCCCACGGCCGCGCGCTGCTTGCGCAATATGCGCCGGTGTTCAGCGCCGAGCAGCGCATCTACGGCGTCGATCCCGCCATCGTCGCGGCGATCTGGGGCGTCGAATCCAATTACGGCACGCTCGGCGGCACCCGTCCGGTAATCCGCTCGACGGCAACGCTGGCCTGTATCGGCCGCCGCCGCGACTATTTCCGCGAAGAATTTTTGTCGACGCTGGAAATCCTGCAGCGCGGCGACGTGCCGCCGGATCATTTGATCGGCTCCTGGGCCGGCGCGTTCGGCCCGACGCAATTCATGCCGACCACGTTCAAGCGCTATGCGGTCGACTTCGACGGCGACGGCCATCGCGACGTCGTCGACTCGGTGCCGGACGTGATCGCCTCGACCGCGAACAATCTGAAAATGGACGGCTGGGTGCCCGGCGAGACCTGGGGCTACGAAGTCATCCTGCCGCAGAATTTCGACTACATGCTTGCCGACCGCAGCAAGCAGATGACGCTCAAGCAATGGGAAGGGCTCGGCATTCGCCGCGCCGCGGGCGGCGGCTTCCCGCATCCCGACGCGCGCGCTTACCTGCTGCTGCCAGCGGGTGCGCGCGGGCCGGCGTTCCTGATGCTGCAGAATTTCCGCGTCATCATGAAATACAATCCGGCCGAAGCTTATGCGCTCGCCATCGGCTATCTCGCCGACCGCATGCGCGGCGGCGCGCCGTTCGTGCAAGGCTGGCCGCGTGACGAGCGCGTGCTGACGCTCGATGAGCGATATGAGATGCAGCGGCTTCTGGCGCAGCGCGGGTTCAATGTCGGGGAACCTGACGGCCTGTTGGGTCCCCAGACCCGCATCGCCGTCCGCAATTTCCAGGCTTCCATCGGGCAAATCCCGGACGGGTTCGCCTCCAGCACGGTGCTGGATCGGCTGCGGCAGCAATAGCTTACCCAGGCGAGTTGGGTTCCACCGCGAAACCGACACTTTTGCCGAGCATGATTTCGGATGCGGACTTCAAGCGGACTCGCAGGTCGCGATAGCCTCGTCCTATAGTGGCCTCGTCCTATATTAGATTCCGGTTCGAATCGGCGTTTTGTCGGAACAGCGGATGGCGTTGCGCGAAAACATGCTTCCTCGGCTCCGGCCTCACCTGCGGCGGCTGACCCCCGCTCTTGTCGCGGGCCTATGCGTGCTCGGCGGCACGGCGCAGGCGCAGTTTTTCGGCGATCGCTATTACAACGATGGCGGCTACAACGGTTACGGCGGCTATCAGCGTTATCGGCAGCCGCCGCGCGAGGAATTCAATTTCCCGTTCGGCGACCGCTTCATGCGGCCGGCGCCGCCGCCCGCCGACTATTCGAAAGCGCCGCCGCCGCGCAAGCAGGAAACGCCGCCCACCACCAACATCGTGGTCATCGGCGATTCGCTTGCCGACTGGCTCGCCTACGGCCTCGACGAGACCTATGCCGACCAGCCGGATATGGGCGTGGAGCGCAAGATCCGCGCGACGTCCGGCCTGATCCGCTACGACGCCAAGAACGAGACGCTCGACTGGTCGCAGGCGGTGAAAGATGCGCTTGCCACCGAGAAGCCGAACGCGATCGTCGTCATGCTCGGCCTTAACGACCGCCTGCCGCTGAAGGAGCGCATCGCGCCCAAGCCAATGCCGCCGAAGGCCGGCGAAGGGCAGGGAGCGGGGCAGGCGCAAGGCGCGCCGGGCCAGACTCCGGCGCAAGGTCAAGCTCAGGAAAAAGCGCAGGAGAGGGCGCAAGAAAAGGTACAGGAAAAGGCCCAAGAAAAAGGTCAGGCGCAAGGCCAGACATCGGCACAGCAGCCGGCGAGCGCGGCCGACAGCGAGGGCGGCGCGCAGCCGGGCGGTGCGCAGGCTGCTGCAACCGGCGGCACGTTCGAGTTCCACACCGACAAATGGGCCGAGCTCTATGCCCGGCGCGTCGACGAGATGATCAACGCGCTCAAGAGCAAGGGCGTGCCGATCCTCTGGGTCGGACTGCCGGCTTTGCGCGGCACCAAGTCGACCAGCGACATGGCCTATCTCGACGAGATCTATCGCGAGCGCGCGGAGAAGGCCGGCATCGCCTATGTCGACATCTGGGACGGCTTTGTCGACGATCAGGGCCGCTACACTGTGCAGGGGCCGGACTTCGAAGGCCAGACGCGCAAGCTGCGCACGCCGGACGGCGTGCATTTCACCAAGGCCGGCGCGGTGAAGCTGGCGAGCTATGTCGATCAGGAACTGCGCCGCGTCATGGCCAAGGGCGTGACGCCGGTGGCGCTGCCGGGGCCGGATTCGATCGCGCCGAAGCCGGCGGCCGGCATCCATCCGGACATTGGTCCGGTGGTGCCGCTCGTCTCCGGCGGCGGTGGTGACGGCACCGATCTCGCGGGCGCCGGCCGCCCGACGCAGACCACTTTGAGCGATCCCATTGCGGCGAAAGTGCTGACGCGCGGCGACGCGATCGGTGCGCCGGCCGACCGCGCCGACAATTTCGCCTGGCCGCCGCCCGGCGCCGCGGCAAGCGCGGCGACGCCCGATACCGGACCGCTGCCGGGGCCAGAACAAGCCGCGCCCGTTCCGTCTGCGCCGAAGAAAGGCGCCGACGGCAAAGCCACTGACGGCAAAACGACCGGCAGGTCCGGCAATGCCAAAGCCCAAGGCAGGACTGAAGCCAAGACCGAAGCCAAAGCCGAAGCCAAGATCGAAGCCAAGAGCAAAGCCGCCGCGGAGCAAGCGGCGGCAAAACCGCGCCGCGCGCCAAGCGCCACGCTCGACGACGGCGCACCGCCGCGTCCGCCGAAGGACGTCGGCGGCGGGTTCTGATTCTGTTGTCAAACAGCGACCGACTGGTTCCTGCCCCGCGACAGCGGGGAAGGGGCACCACCTTGCGCAGCAAGGTGGTGGAAGGGGCGTCGGACCCAAGGACACTCTGTCGACGACTGTGGAGCGGCGAGTCAGACGCCCCCTCCACCGCGCAAGAGCGCGGTCCCCCTCCCCCGTTAGCACGGGGGAAGATGCGCAACGCTTGGCCTCGCAATGACGAAAGAAGAAAGAGCGGACGAAAGAAAACGAAGGAAGCGGAACGCCGACAGACGCAGGTGAGACTGTCCGCACCAGCGGGTGCGGGGCGCGCCACGGAGCGATCGGCTTGCGCCGACCCGCCGCTGCGGGCGCGCTCGCCTGTCGGCGTTCCACTGCGGCTCTTCCCGGAGATGTCGGAACATCTCCGTCCAGCTTCAGGCCAGGCTTCCTGGGACGCGGCCGCCACAATTATTTCGC
>Ga0335072_10001526_pt1 | contig 37564 bp, 27 predicted proteins | sample Lox_Sample_21_FD_206725 | JGI IMG/M metagenome (GOLD analysis project Ga0335072, IMG submission 206725) | Soil microbial communities from Loxahatchee National Wildlife Refuge, Florida, United States - Lox_Sample_2.1 | ecosystem: Environmental > Terrestrial > Soil > Wetlands | place: USA... | reverse complement strand
GTCCGTCGCGCGCCTGAACACCGGCCGCCCAAAAATTTTTGTGAGGTGACTTTACAATGCAAAGCGAATCGGAAAGCATCGAGCCAAACTCCGCAGGCAATGCAGGCACAAGTGCCGCCCCGAACTTTGCACTGCAAAGCCCCCCGAGCGAAACCGCACTCCACGTCGCCATCATCATGGACGGCAACGGCCGCTGGGCCGCCCGTCGAGGCCTCCCGCGTGTCGCAGGCCACCGCGCCGGGGTTGCTGCCGTTCGCCGCATTGTGGAGCATGCCCCCCAGATAGGCATTACCCGCCTCACCCTCTACGCATTCTCCTCCGACAATTGGAAACGTCCACCCTTCGAAGTCCGCAGCGTCCTCGCCCTCATCGCGGCGTACCTTCGCTGGGAACGTGACGCCCTCCGCGACGCCGGAGTGCGCGTCGAAGCGATCGGCCGCCGCGACCGCCTCCCTCGCATGCTCTTCCGCGAAATCGAGCAGTGTGAAGCCGCAACCGCCGCCGGTCGCAATCTCCATCTCCGCGTCGCCGTCGACTATTCTTCCCGCGACGCGATCGCCCACGCCGCACTCCAGGCCATTCATGGCCTCAGTGGATCCAGCACTGCAGAGACCGCAGGCCGTGCGATGGCCGATACTCTGCGCGCTCAGGGCGGCGACGTCGACCTCCTCCTCCGCACCGGCGGCGAGAAGCGCCTCTCTGACTTCCTGCTCTGGGAATCGGCCTACGCTGAGCTTGTCTTTACCGACCGCATGTGGCCCGACTTCGATGGCGTCGACCTCGAAGCCGCTGTCGCCGAGTTCCGCCGCCGCGAACGCCGCTTCGGCGCCGTGCCTCTCGCCGAAACACCCGCCCTCGTCATCGCCGGCGGTGCCCAGTGATCGCGCCAGGCCACCGGCCCCTCCGCGTGAAGTTCATCCTTCCGGCGCTGACCGAAGCGACCGATCCCTACTGGCGTCCCATCAAGTACTCGCTCTTTCCTCCTCTCGGCCTCGCTACGCTCGCCGCCTATCTCTCGCCCGACGATGAAGCTGTCATCCAGGACGAGCACGTGCAGCCTCTGACACGCGATGACGCGCCCGACCTTGTTGTCATCCAGGTCTACATCACCAATGCGTACCGCGCCTATGGTCTTGCCGATCACTACCGCAGGCGTGGCGCCTTCGTCTGCCTCGGCGGACTCCACGTCACCGCACTCCCCGATGAAGCGGCGCCACACGCGGACGCAATCTTTCTCGGCCCCGGTGATCAAACCTTTCCCCGATTCCTCGCCGACTTTCGCGCAGGAGAGCCCCAGCGCGTCTATTCCTCAACGTCAGGTCGAACCTTGGATCGCGTGCCGCCCATCCGCCGCGATCTCATCCAGCGCCGGCGCTACCTCGTGCCCAACTCCATCGTCGTCACCCGCGGCTGCCCCCAGCACTGCGACTTCTGCTACAAGGACGCGTTCTTTCAGGGCGGTCGCGGCTTTTACACCCAGCGCGTCGATGATGCCCTGGCCGAAATCGACCGCCTCCCCGGTCGCCATCTTTACTTCCTCGACGACCACCTCCTCGGCGACCGTCCTTTCGCCGAAGCCCTCTTCTCCGGCATGCAGGGGATGGGCCGTGTCTTCCAGGGTGCGGCCACCGTCGACTCGATCCTCCGTGGCGACCTCATCGAGCGTGCTGCCGCCGCCGGCATGCGCAGCATCTTTGTCGGTTTCGAAACGCTTTCGGAAGGCAATCTGCGTCAAAGCAACAAGCGTCAGAACCTCGGCCGCGACTACAAAGCTGTCGCCGACCGGCTGCATGCCCTCGGCATCATGATCAACGGCAGTTTTGTCTTCGGCATGGACGACGATGGCGATGACGTCTTTCGCCGCACCGTGGACTGGGCCGTTGAGCACGGCATCACCACCGCGACCTTCCACATCATGACGCCGTATCCTGGTACCCGTCTGTATGCACGCATGCTGCACGAGGGGCGCATGGTCACGCGCAACTGGGACCTCTTCGACACCCGCCATGTCGTCTACAAGCCCGCGCGACTCTCCGCCGAAGCTCTCAAGGCTGGCTACGACTGGGCCTACCGCGAGTTCTACCGCTGGGGCGCTATCGCCCGTGCTTCGCTCCATCATGGAACGGTGAAACATCAGGCGAAGCACTTCTTCTACGCTTCCGGATGGAAGAAGTTCGAGGCGGTGTGGGACCTGATGATTCGCGCGCGGCAACTGAACTGGATGACGCCGCTGCTGGAGGCCGTCCTCGCGCGGGTGAGCGGCACGGGTCGTGCAAATGAACGCCCGGTGCCTCACTCCAGGACTCCTTCGACCGAACTGCTTCCGGTTCTCGGGCAGAAACAGGGATAGGCAACGGCATGAAAACTCCCTTGAGCGGCGCAACCCGTCCACTGCGAACGCACCATCTGCGCGCCATTCGTGTCTGGCTCTCGATCTTCGTCTTCGGCCTCCTCCTCAGCGGAATCACCGCATTCCCTTTAGTGTCCGAAATCCGCTGGCTCGATGCCGTTCTGCATACCCATGCCCTCCACAGTGCGGCGGAGCAAACCCACCTCCTCACATGGATCGATCGCGTCAACACCGCCCTGAGCGCGACGAACGCACAGTACCCTTTCCTCGCCTACGGCACCGACTGGCTTGCATTTGCTCACCTCGTTATCGCGATCGCCTTCATCGGCCCCTGGATCGATCCAGTGCGGAACAAGTGGGTAATCACCTTCGGCCTCATCGCATGCGCCGGAGTCATCCCCCTGGCGCTTCTTGCCGGGACCATTCGCGAAATCCCCTGGGGCTGGCGTCTGGTCGATTGCAGCTTTGGCTTCGCCGGATGCGTGCCTCTGCTCATCTGCAAGCGGCACATTCGAGCCCTGGAGAATGGAGAGGGGGAGTCGGCTGGCGCAGATTAAGCCAGCGCATCGGCGCGATGAATCCTCGCGGGCCCGGCTCACGAAGAACCGAACCCGCGTGGGACCTGCTAGAAGAGGAATTTCAACGCGACCTGACCGATGCGGGGATCGGCCACGCTGGTGACAAAGCCGAAAGCGCCTGGACCGTCGGCTATGTTGCCATCGGTGGAGAAGGCGCCCTGGAATTGCGCGTGATTGAAGACGTTGAAGAACTCAGCGCGGAATTCCACGGATTTGCTTTCTGCGAGTTTCACATCCTTGAGCAAAGACATATCCCAGTTGTCGATTCCGGGACCGTAGAAGAACCGGCGTGAGGAGTTGCCGATTTGTCCCACAGGCTCGGGGCTGAAGAGACTGGTGTTGAACCAGGCATACTGCGGATCGCCGTTCGAGGCGTCCTTGAGTTGGTTGTCGCGTGGATTGCGGTCCAGGTAAATCTTGCCGGGTGTGTAGGTCGGCTCATCCGGTGAGCCGGTGTATCCGCTGTTGTTGGTGCTGCCGAGCAGCGAATTGTCGTCCAGCTCGAACATCGTGACCGGAAGCCCGCTCGTGAATTCTGAGATGCCGGAGAGCTTCCAGCCGCGGGTGAATTGATTGCTTTTGCCAGCGAGCCGATCGATCGGCAACTCGTAGGTGTAGCTCGCCGAGAAGTTATGCTTCATATCGAACAGGGACAAAGCGCGGGGCATATAGACGGTCCCATTGGGATAAAGAACGACCTGTTCGCCGAAGCCGGAGCCTTCGTCCATGGCTTTGCTGTAGGTATAGCTGAGCAGGACAGAGAGCCGGCCGCTGACCTGGCGGAGTGTCGTTTCGAGGCCGTGGTAGTCGGAGTTGCCGATGTCGAGCTGGACGCCATTGCCCTTGAAGAGTTGACCGAAGGGCGCGCGGGTGCCGGAGACCGTGCCACCGGCAGCGGGATAGAAAGTATGGTTTTCGAGGTTTGGCCCGCAGGTGTCGGTACCCGGCATGACCTCGCTGGGATCGCTGAGGCTGAGACAGAGCGCCTGATTGCCGGGGTTGTTGTCGGCGTTCAGGATGAGATGATGGCCGAAGGTGCCGACATAGTTGACGGTCCAGGTGGTGTTGGTGGCGAGCTGGCGCTCCAGCGAGAGATCCACGTGCTCGGTGTAGGGGCTGGGTGAATCGACCAGCGGGCTGCGGATGCCGGAGATGGGCTCGAACTCGGCCCAGTTGATGTTCGCGTTTGAAGTGGGAGGAGGCAGCGGGAAACGCTGGCCATTGTTGGTCCCGTCAGACCGGCTGATGAAAGGCATCGACAAGAGCGGCGGATCAGGCGCGGTGTAGTGGTAGCCGTAAGGCGCGGCGGAGAAACTGTACACCGAAGAGCCCTCAATGTTGGTGTAGTAGAGGCCGTAGCCGACACGCACGCTGCTCTTGCCGTGATCGCCAAAAACGGAATGCAGAAATCCTGAAGAGATGTCCGGTGACCACGCGAGGCCCACGCGCGGTCCGAAGTCGTTCCAGCGGATGTTGGCCATGTGGCTGGGAATGCCCGGGTCGCCGGGAAAATCGTATCCGACCGGTGCGGTGGGAAACCTGGTGGACTGTTCGCCGGCGATGAGCACCGGCTCGTTGTTCTTCGCTGCCCTCCAGTAGGGATCGACATCCCAGCGCAGACCGTAGTTCAGGGTGAGAGTGCGGCTCAGGCGCCAGCTGTCCTCGCCATAGGCTCCGGTGTAGAAGTTGCGAAGATCGACGGAAGCGGGTGTGGCCTGGAAATAGCCGTCCGGCGCGCCCAGGAGCATATCGAGGAAATCGATGCCGGTCTCGCCGCCGTAGAACTCGAAATAGAGCTTCATGTTCGCGCGTGAGAAACCGACGAGATCCCAGTGATAGTCGGCGCCAAACTTCAGCGTGTGGGTTCCAATGACTTTGGTGAAGTCATCCTGGAACTGATAGGTGTTGTTGAGCTGGCCCAGCCGCGATTCGGGCGGCCCAACGGTGTAGTTGTTGAAGAGGACCGTTGGATAGTTCTGATACGCGGTGGTGAGCTGCGCGATGCCGCCGGCCTGTGGCGAGGCGAATCCAATCGACGCAAGGGACGGACCGCTTTTGGTTTGGCCGGTAAGGTCGTAATTGCGGAACCAGCTTCCCGTGAAGACATTTACAGCGTTGGCGCCGAGGGTGGTCGTCAGACCAAGAGTCGCCAGTTGCGCACTGCCAATCGAGGTATCGAGGAAACCGGGGAGGTTTGCGCCGTCACTGTTGTCGTAAGGCGATCCATTGTCCCAGGGATTGTAAAAGTAATAGGCGGAGAGCTGGCCAAGGTGGGTGTTAAAGTCGACGCGCAGTCCGCCCTTGTCGTCCTGCAGGGTTTCGGGATAAGCCGCCGTCTCGAAGTTGATGCCGGAGTTCGGCGCTGGAATCAGAGGCAGGATGTGAGGAGCGACCGGATCCCATGCAGTCTGCGGAACCTGGGCATTGGGAAAGACGCAGTCAGCTGTGCTGGCGCAACCAGGGGTGTAGTACGGTTCGCCGTCGCTGACCGCATAGCCGAGGCGAGTGCTGAGGATGTTGGCCCAGTAGCCGCCGTTGACCGCCGTGCCGGAAAGTGTGTTCTCGTCGTCGGAGGAAGAGAAGTCGCCGCCCCTTTCAGCGTTCGAAGGGACCAGAACCAGACCGGTATCCTGACCGATGTTTTGACGGGTGCCCTGATAGTCGACGAAAAAGAAGGTCTTGTTGCGGAAGATCGGTCCGCCAAAGGTTCCACCGAATTGATTCTGGTGGAAGACGCCGCGGTCGCTTTCGAAGAAATCTTTAGCATCGAGATCGGTGTTGCGGAGGAATTCGAAAACATCGCCGTGGAAATCGTTCGTGCCCGATTTGGTGACGACGTTGACCTGTCCTCCCGCATAGTTGCCGTATTCGGCGCCGGCATTGCTGGTAATGATGCGGAACTCGCCGATGGAATCGAGGTTGGGAACAACGGTAGTGCCGGCACCAAAGCCTTCAACGACATTGGCGCCATTGACCATGAAGCCGCTGTTCACATCGCGCGCACCGCCCATCGAGAGCAGACCATTATTCAGAGAATTGGCCGGCAGCAGCGTTCCATATTGCGATGTGGAGATGGGAACCACGCCAGGCTGCAGCGCGAGGAGATCGGTGAAGGCGCGCCCATTGAGGGGCAGGTTGACCATCTCCTTATCGTTGATGACTTCGCCGATCTGGCTGGTCTCGGTGTCTACACGAGCCGCCGATGCGGTTACCGTGACGTGCTCCTGGCTGCTGCCGACCTGGAGATTGGCATCGACCTGAAGGGCGGTGTCGACGTTGACAACCAGGTTGGTCTCGCGAAATTCAGCGAAGCCGGCCTTGCTGAAGATGATGGTGTAGGTGCCGACGTCGACGGCCGCGAAGTTGTAGAACCCTTCGGTATCGGTTTCCATCGTCTGGACGACGCCGGTCTGAATGTTCAGCAGTTGCACGCTGGTCGCGGGCACAACCGCTCCCTGGGGATCGCGCACCGTACCCGAAATCGTGCCGGTCGTTTTCGCGAAAAGGGGAGCCGCGGCACCGGCAAGGAAGATCACAAGGAATGCGAACATCAGACTTCGAACGGCAAAAGGTCGGCAGGCGTGCGATGCGCAGCCCGTTGTGTTGTGGCAGCTGGAAAAAATCGTGCAATTCTGATGGACCGATACGGAAGCCGGTTCAGTTCGATTGTTGTTCATGAGTCTTCCCTTTCTCTTCGCGACCGCGCGCCCCGCGGGGTATCTTGTTCGGCGCTCGCCTGCTTTGGGGGCAGAAAGAGTTTCGCCGAGAACGCGCTGCGATGGAGGAGTATGCCGGTGCCGGCACAACGACATGGCCCGCTTGAGCCCCTGCCATCAAAAAAAGCGTGCCCCTAAGTCTGGTCACTATTCCACTTTAGTGTTTGCAGTGTCAATCAAAATCCTCTCTATCCTGGTACTTTTGGAGAGATTGATTCATGAATAAAGTAACTCGAGCGGTACTGACGATTGATTCCAGTCGCAGGCTGGCATACCATGACGCCTCATGACCAATCAGCGGCCCACCAAGGGCTTCTCGCGGAGGCAGCTCCTGGCGTGGTCCGCAACGGGAGCAACCGGCTTGGCGACCGGACGTCTTCTTTCGGCGTCATCGCTGCTGCGTCCCCACGAGGAGGAAGGAGTTTCGGGTCCTGATCCGGCTTCCGGCGAAAACCTCTATGCGGAACTCGTGAAGATCTGGTGCGATGGACTCCTGGCACATCAGATTGCCGAGTTGCACGATCCCGCGCTGGCAGGCGGCTTCCTCTGTCCGGCTTGTGCGCTGATTCACGGCCGGTGCGCCGATGCGGTCTATCCGCTCCTTCATGTGGCACAGACCACCGGCGACAACAAATACCTGCATGCCGCGTTGCGCGTCTACGACTGGTCCGAGCGCCAGGTAAGCCGCTCGGATGGGAGTTGGGTGAACGACGTCAGCCTGCAGGACTGGCAGGGGATCACCGTCTTCCGCGCCGTGGCGATGGCCGAAGCACTGCGCCACTACGGTTCGCTGCTCGACGCATCGACCCGCCTGCGCTGGACCGATCGTCTGGCCCGTGCCGTAAAGTTTCTTGACGGTTTCATCAGCATCGATACCGGCAACATCAATTACCCGGCTTCGGCGTCCTATGCGTTTGCGCTTGGTGGACAAGTCCTCGGTGACAGGCATTCTCTGGAGCGTGGACGCAACCTGGCCCATACCTGTCTCGAATACTTCAGCCAGCCCAACTTTCTCCTTTATGGGGAGGGCCATCCGATCCGAAATTTGAGCCCCAAAGGCTTCCGCCCCGTCGATCTGGGTTACAACGTCGAGGAATCCCTGCCGAGTCTGGCGCTCTACGCCACACTGACCGGCGATCAGGAGGTGCTCGACGCGGTCGTCAGGGCTCTGCGCAGCCATATGGAGTTCATGCTTCCCGACGGCGGCTGGGACAACAGCTGGGGGTGTCGCAACTACAAGTGGACCTGGTGGGGAAGCCGCACGAGCGACGGGTGTCATCCTGCCTACATGCTTCTTGCCGAACATGACCCGCGCTTCCATGAGGTGGCCCAGCGAAATCTGGAGATGATGGCGGCCTGCACCCACGATGGTCTGCTGTACGGCGGGCCAGGCTATTTTGTGCATGGCGACAAACCCTGCATCCATCACGCCTTCACCCACGCCAAGGCTTTAACGACGGTCCTGGACCATGATCCGCATCCTGCACTGCAGACTCGCGTGGCTCTTCCGCGCGATGAGCCCTATGGACTGAGGTCGTTTCCTGAAATTGGAACTCATCTTGCCGCTGTGGGTCCCTGGCGCGCCACCGTGACGGAGTTCGACTGGAAGGAACCCGGTGAAGAAGGCGGCCATGTCACCGGCGGCTCGCTGTCTCTGCTGTTTCATCGCGACCTGGGACCGCTTCTGACTGCCAGCATGACGGAGTATGACAACCAGATCGAGCCGCCGAACATGCAGGGATTCATCGACGCCCCCCACATGGAGCTGACCCCGCGGGTGGAGTACGCGACCAGGGACGAATCATACGCAAGCTTCAATGATCGCAGGGCGGTTCTCAAGGTCACCCGTCTGGAAAAAGAAGTTCTTTTCGATGCTCAGGGGCAGATGCTCACCGTGACCTTCCAGCCGCTCGCTCCAGGCGGCCTGCACTACCATCTTGCTTACCGCATCGCGGAGTCGGGCGTGGACATTCGCGCCTCGATCGCTGGCGCGGATCCCGGCCTCTCCGGGAGACTCCAGTTCGTGCTGCCGGTCATTTCTGAGAGGAGTGAGGCCGTGGAACACAAGGATCCCGGCGTGATTCGCGTGACGAAATCGAAGGGCACCCTCACCATCCGGACCCAGTCTCGCGGGGGATTTGCGCAGCTGCCTGCCGAGAGAACCTTCAACCTGGTCCCAGGATTCGAGTGTCTCCCCCTGATGGTGCCGATGCGGCCGGGAGAAGAGATTCATATTCAGATGGAAGGATTTTCGCAGCACGCAGAACCCGCAAAACCCGACACCGCTCCTGTGACGGCGGAACGTTAGAGCTGAGGAAAGGTATGAATCGTCGTCGCCTGATTGTGGGAGCAACAGCCGTGTCTGTGCTGCACGGTGCACGACGTCTGCTGGCGGAGGGAGCGGAGGACGGCGGTGCGACGCTGTCTCTCGACACCGCCGCGCCGCGCATCGTGATCCCCGGCGACTTCACCGGACTCAGCTATGAGTCGGCCCAACTGGCGAACCCCGGTTACTTCTCCCGCCACAATTCGAAGCTGGTGAAGTTGGTGCGTCAGCTCGGAGCGAGCGGCGTCCTGCGCCTCGGAGGCAGTACGAGTGATTTCGACCAGTGGAAACAGGAAAAGCTTTCGCGGCGGGCCGGCTGGGCCGATCCAGTCAATCCGGATGACGGCAAGAACGCGACGCTGCGCGCTGCGGTGACTGAAACCGCCATCGACGAGCTGCGTGGATTTCTCGACGCAACCGGATGGACGGCGATCTATGGAGTCGATCTTGGTCACGGTTCGCCCGAGGCGGCTGCAGACGAGGCGGCTTACGTTGTCGAGAGGCTGGGCCCGAAGCTGGTGGCTCTGCAGATCGGCAACGAGCCGGATTTGTTCTCGAAGGACATTCGCAGATCCTCTTATGGGTTCGCAGACTACTTCGAGGAATGGCAGAAATTCGCGGAGGCGATTCGACACCGTGTGCCCGATGCGCCGCTCGCAGGACCGGACGTCTCCGATGACGTGACCTGGGTGGATCGCTTCGCGCAGCAGGCGAGTGGCATTCGGCTGCTGACGGGTCACTATTACGCAGAGGGTCCGCCGGAGAGTCCGGACTCGGACATCGTCCACCTCCTGCAACCGCAGCCGGATCTCGACAGACAAATGCGCCATCTGGTGAGCGTCGCGCAGTCGGCGCACGTGCCGTACCGGATGTCGGAAGGGAACTCCTGCTACAACGGTGGCAAGTCCGGGGTCAGCGACGCCTTTGCGTCGGCCTTGTGGGGCGCGGACTTCATGCTTCTGCTGGCGCAGCTCGGCGTGGCCGGCGTCAACCTGCATGGCGGCGGGCGTGGTTTCTACACGCCCATTGCGGGAGGCGGCAGCGTTCCATTCGACCCGCGCCCCCTGTACTACGGGATGCTGTTCTGGAGCGTGTTTGCAGCGCGTTCAATGGTTCCCTGCCAATTCAATCCGGGCGGAGTAAATGCCACGGCCTATGCGTGCCTCGATGCGAAACGCCGCCTGGCCGTGGCTCTCATCAACAAGGATCTGCACCGGGATCTCCATCTGCGGCTCCTCGGGGATGCTTTGCAGCAGCCCTCGCACCAGATGGCTCTGACCGCGCCGCGCGCGGACAGTACGACCGTTGTGACGCTGGGTGGCCAAAGTGTTACGGAAGGTGTCTGGCATCCCCAATGGACGCCGGCCTCCGGGCAAAATGAGATCCTCGTTCCCCATACCAGTGCACTCCTGATGCAGTGGGAAGGAGTCCGCTTTTGATTTGGGTTGCTGGAATCGAGGCGTACGGTTTGCAGGCGATGATGGCGGGGGCGCGTTCATGACGCAAAAACGTCTCAACCTGAACGATGTTTTCGCGGTTCCCCCTCTGGCGCGAAAGGCGAATCGCCAGCGCACGATTGATCCGGATCAAAACCTGCGCATCGTGCGCCACATTCAGAAGGGCGGAATTCGCAACTTCATTTATGGCGGAAATGCTTTTCTCTACCACTTGCCCCTTCGCGAAGAGGAGCAACTCCTGGAATGGCTGGGACACCTGCAAAAGGAGGGAATGGTCTGCATCCCGAGTGCCGGGCCTTCCTTCGGGCGCCTGATGGATCAGGCACCCCTTTTGCGCCGCTTTGAATTTCCCTGCGTGATGGTGCTGCCCTGCGGAGATCCCCGCGACGCCACCGGAATCGGCCAGGGGCTGCGCGAGTTTGCGGAAGCATCCGGGGCGTCTCTCCTCTGTTACGTGAAGGAAGAAACCAATCTCGGCACCGACAGAGAGCGCGGTCTCGACGTTTTGGGCCGACTGGTCGACGACGGGGTCTGCGTCGGGATCAAGTATGCCGTCGTGCGCCCGGATCCCAAAATCGATTTGTATCTCCAGGCGCTGCTGCAGCGCGTCGATCGCTCCAGAGTGATCAGCGGCATTGGCGAGCGTCCCGCTGTAGTTCATCTGCGTGACTGGGGGCTGAGCGGATTTACGACGGGTTCGGGTTGCATCGCTCCGTCACAGTCCGCTGCGATCCTGCGGGCCTGCGTCCAGAAAGACTTCCTCACAGCGGAGCGCGTCCGAGAACAGTTCCTCGCACTGGAGGATATTCGCGACGCCTGGGGACCGGCGCGGGTGTTGCATCATGCCGTCGAGTTGGCCGGGATCGCAGAAACGGGGACCATTCCACCTTTCGTTTCCGCGCTCTCGTCCGAGGAACAACAACGCATCAAGCCTGTCGCGCAGGCATTGGTGGCTCGCGAAAGGGCATAATTTCACGCTGGTCGGTGATCGCACCGAGAGGAAATCGTCACGTGAACGAGATCGGCAGCACGGATTCAGCGACCCCATTGATGGGGATACGCGGCATTCTCGTGCTCTGGATGTTCGTTCTCAGTTCGATCGCCTATGTCGATCGCGTGAACATCTCGATTGCCGGTCAGGCGATCGCGAAGGAATTCCACCTGAGTAACATTCAGCTGGGATGGGTGTTCAGTGCATTCGTTCTTGGCTACGCGTTGTTCCAGGCTCCCGCCGGCCGTCTCGCCGATCGAATCGGACCTCGCCGGGCTCTGGCTCTGGGCGTAGTGTGGTGGGGAATCTTCACGTCAGCGATTACCGCCCTCTCGCCTCGTGTCGGCGCGGTCCTTGCATGCCTGATCGCGATTCGCTTTGCGCTCGGCATGGGCGAAGCCATTGTCTACCCCGCTTCGAATTGCGTGGTTTCGCGATGGATTCCCTCGCAGGAGCGCGGCATCGCCAATGGCATCATCTTCGCAGGCGTGGGATTCGGAGCCGGAGTCACACCCCCCGCGATCACGTATGTCCTGCTGCATTACGGATGGCGCGCGTCGTTTTGGGTGAGCGCTGTGGTCGGTATCCTGGCCGGGGCAGTTTGGTTCCTCATCGCCCGCGACTCGCCCTTCTCGCATCCCTGGGTTTCAGACGAGGAACGCGGGTTCATTCGCGCACATGTCGCGCCGGCCGACTGCGGCGACCAGGTGCAGCGCATGTCGTGGGGCGCCATCGTCGGCAATCGCAGCGTGCAGGCCATGACCCTCAGCTATTTCACTTACGGCTATGTCACCTACATCTTTTTTGGCTGGTTCTTCATTTATCTGAACGCCGTCCGCGGCGTCGATCTCCGCCACAGCTCCTACTACACCTCGATTCCGTTTCTCGCGATGGGTTTGGGCGCCCCGCTGGGTGGCTGGATCAGCGATCGCCTGACCCGCAGCTTCGGCAAACGAGTGGGGCGCTGTGGTCTTGCCTGTGTCGCCATGATCCTGTGCGGAATCTTCGTGGCCCTGGGCACCCAGGTCACCAGCGTGGCGTGGGCCACGACCGTTCTCGCCGGCGGCGTGGGAACCCTGTACATCGCGCAGAGTTCCTTTTGGTCCGTCAGCGCCGATCTGGGTAAAGAGAGCGCCGGCTCTCTTTCCGGCATCATGAACATGGGATGTCAGCTGGGCGGCGCGCTCACGTCGTCCCTCACCCCGGCGATTGCCGGCCACTTTGGATGGACGACATCCTTTGTGGTGAGTGCACTGCTGGTTATCGTCGGTGGCATGTCCTGGCTGGCCGTTACGCCCGAAGCCGTGCAGTAGGATAGAACCCGAACGGGCCTGTAGCTCAACGGTTAGAGCAGGGGACTCATAATCCCTTGGTTGGGGGTTCAAATCCCTCCGGGCCCACCATCAGTGCCGAATTACAGCACCGCGGTCGCCAGGCCGGTGGGTTGCATAGTCTCGCCAGTATTCGATCGATTCCTGGAATGCATTGGAGCCACTGCCGGCAAACTGGGTTCGGGAATCGGGATCGCCCGCCAGGTCGGCGACGTGGGCCCACAGGTCTGCTTCGAACATATCGCGCTGTGCCCGCAGGATCAGCCGATAGGCGATCTCCGGCCCCGCGTAGCCGTCATATTCCGCCATTTCCACTTTCCGGCCAAACGCATCCTCTGACGAGTTCTTTTGCGCCACCGCCATCAGGTACTCGTGGTCCTGGGCGACCTTATCGAAGTTCCCGTAGGCCTCCATGGCGGCACGAATATCCAAAGAGCGCGTGAGCCGGAAGGCGGCCTGAGCGATCGCCCATTTCTGCAGCTCTCCTGCCAGGGACCCATCGGAGTCGGGCGAATTCGGCAGAGTGGGAGCTTGTCCGGTGTACACCGACCACACCTGATCGCAGATGGTATTCAGCTGATCCAGCAGCCTCAGTTGGGCTTCCTCCACGCTCAGGGGCTGACCCGCATCATCAAACAACGGGAGGCGGGTGTGGCGCGGACCTCTGCCATCGGCGGTCTCTGCCAGCCATCGCGCCACGGCTTCAGCGAGTTGCGCTTTGAGGGCGTCGAGTTCGTCCGGATTCGGCCCCTCCATCGGCAACGAGGCTTCTGCCTGGTGTGGGTTAAGTTCCTCGAACTGGCGTTCTGGAGAATCGGGAGCGCGCAACTGCTCTTCCAGAGGCGGCAAACCGCGAGTCGCCGGGTATGGATGGCCGTTTTGTGTTTCGGGTTCCGGCACTTCCGGAACCAAAGGCTGAACTGGCCACGATTCTTCCCATAACTCGGGATGAAGTCCCCGTGGGGCTGACCGCGTGGACCCTGGCGCGTCGCCGTTCTGCTCGCGCATCGGGCCAGGCTCATTGAATTCGGCCATTCGGTGGTCAGCCAGTGGTTGGCCATTGTACGATTCCGGCTCCGCTCCCTCTGGAGCGACCGGCCCAATCGGCCACTCTTCCTCCCGCAACTCCCGATCGGTCCTGCGAGGCTTCGACATCCGCGAGCTGAATGGATCGCTGGTTTCCGGCACAGCGTGTGGCTCGTCGGGCCCAAGCATTTCGTCGCGGGAGAAAATGCGGCTCTTGTGGGTTTCCGGTCCTTTTGCCTCCCGCGCCAGGGCCCGAGCCGCCGCGGCTTCTTCCCGCAACGACGCTTCGACTCTTTGCGGTACGGGAATGCGCGTGAAAGGCTCGTGCGTGATTTCTTCCTGAACCAATGGAACGGGCGGACGCGGACCAAACATCTGATCCCGGGAGAAAATACGGCTTTGGTGGGTTGCTCCACTCGGATGGTTCTCGTCCTCCGCACGCTGATCGTGCTCCACGAGGCTCGTGGGTTGCGAATCCAGCGCGTCACCCAACACCGCGCCCCCCTCCGATGCTTCGCCGGCCTCATCGGGGGAACTGGTTTCCTCCCAGGGAAAGATCCGGCTTCTGAGCAGCTCCGAGTTCTCGTCGTTGTGGAAGATATCTGCCGGATTGTCGAGCACAGGCTTGGGAAAGTAAGTGTTGGCAACGCGCCGCGAGCGGAGCAGGTAGATCAGCGCTACAGAAGATGCAAACAGAAAACCGCCTGGCTTGACCCATGGGGGAAGAGTATCGGCCGCAACCGGACCCGTTCGGACGACAACGAAGAGCAGAAACAGCAGGTAATATCCGATGTCCAGGGACAGGAGCGTTTTCGTGAAGGCCGGCCCCACGCGATTCTTTCGGGCAAGCAGATAGCCTGCGATCGCACCGAACAAACCTGCAACCACGGCGATCGCCGCCGGAACCGGCTTCAAGGCGACGGGAAATACCGGTGCAGGGAAGTGGAGGATGACAGCGAACGCCGAGATTCCGGCGGCCAGCCTGGCTGCGGCGTTGATCCAGATCGCGAGCAGCAGCAGGATCAACCAGCCGCCCAGACCCGCGGGGGTATTGCGTTCCGATTCTATGCTGTCCATCAACACGGGTTGGCGGCGCTCCGTATCTCCCGGTCGGGTAAAACCAGTGGCGTTCCCGAAGAGGATGCAGCCCTTTTGCGGTTCAAGGATATCCGCAGCGGAAGCGGAACGGATATCCCTCGTCTGTGGACCTCGATCCCCAATGGGGGGGGATGACCCCGGTGACCGCAGTCGAGATTAGATCAGAAAGCGCAACTCGCACGGATTCCTTGTGCCAATCCTCCCCGATCCAATGAAAATTCACGGCCTGTAGTAACGCATATCCCTCCATGGTTCTCGTTTCTGCCACCACCAGGTGGGCCTAACACATAAGTACCAGCGTTAGGTCACCAAAGTCATTTTTCCTGGTGACTGTGCGTGCTATGTTGCCTCAAGACCGGTACAGGGACTGACTCAAAGTGCGGTTAACCGACAGCCGCCGGGTCAGGAGCCCTCCCTGCTGCCCCTGCCGATTTCCACCAGCCTCGACCGGGAACGCGGCAGGGTTGTCACCAAGAGGAATCTGCATGAAGGCCTTGTCCTGTTTCTGCCTGGTTTCGCGAAATGCTCTGCGCTCGTTGTTAACGAAATCGACATTTCCATTCCTGATGACCGTTGCGGTGATCGGATGGACAGGCGCTCCCGCGCTGCCCGCCCAAACCACCTTCGCCGCGGCGGCGGTCGGAACCCCGACGCCGGTGACGCAGACCGTGACGGTAAACCTGCAGTTGCCAGCCACCGTGGCGAAAGTGGAAGTGTTGACGGTGGGGGCCGCGAACCAGGACTTCACCGAATCGGGAACCGACAATTGTGTCGGGATCAGTTCCGGCAGCTGCCAGGTGACGGTAGCGTTCGCACCGAAGTTTCCGGGGGCACGGAACGGCGCGGTTGTGCTGCTCGACGCCGGCAACAATACGCTGGGCACGCAATATCTGACAGGAATAGGCCAGGGCTCTCTGGCCGTGATGGTGCCAGGCGCGATCAGTACGGTGGCCGGGCAGGTCGGCGAATGGACGCTGGTGAATGACGGTGGCCCGGCAATTCAGGCAGATTTGTATCTGCCTTCGGGCATTGCTGTGGATGGCGCAGGCAATCTGTTCATCGCCGATTCCCACCACAACCGGGTGCGCGAGGTCTATGCAACCGGTGCAAACGCCGGGACGATTACGACGGTCGCCGGTGACGGAAGCGCGGGCTACGATCCTGCGGCCACCGTGGCGAAGGCGACATCGCTGAACCAGCCGGGTGGGGTTGCAATCGATGGCGCCGGAAATCTCTATATCGCGGACACCAACAACAACGTGATCCGCAAAGTGAATCTGACGACCGGCGCGATCGCAACGGTCGCCGGCACCGGAGCCCCAGGTTACACAGGGGATGGCAGCGCAGCGGCATCGGCCACCCTCAACTCGCCCGAAGGCGTCACGGTGGATGCGGCTGGCAACCTTTTCATCGCCGACACCAACAATGATGCGGTTCGGGAAGTCGTGGCGAGCGGCAGGATTGCAACCTTCGCAGGCGACAGCACGGGTGTGCCGGGATTTTCTGGCGACGGCAGCCTGGCAACCAGCGCAAGACTGAACGCGCCTTACGGGGTGGCGATCGATCCGGCGGGAAATCTGTACATCGCGGACTCGGGCAACAACCGGGTTCGCGTGGTGAATACCAGCGGCAACATCGGCACGTTTGCCGGCAACGGGACGCCCGCGTATCTGGGCGATAAGGGTCCCGCGGCCCAGGCGGAACTGTACTCGCCGCTCGGTGTAGCGTGTGACCCCGCGGGAAATGTCTACATCGCCGATGCGCGCAACTACGTGGTGCGGAAGGTCAACGCGGTTTCGGGTGTCATCACGACGATTGCCGGGACGAATGCCGACGACACCTTTGTCGATGGCAAATCTGATTTCAGCTACGGCAACGGCCAGAATGGCGACGCATTTAGCGGTGGCGGCATCGCGACCGGCGCAGGAATCTACGCGCCGTACGGCGTTGCCGTCGATCAGGCGGGAAACCTGCTGGTGGCCGAGTACTTCGATCACCTCATCCGTAAGGTGACTGCCAATCAGGCGACCTTGTTCTTCCAGCCGGAACTGTGGCAGAACCAGGTGAGTTCGCCGCAGAATCAGACGATCGAGAACGATGGCAACGTGGCGCTGACATTCTCGGCCGTCACGCCGGATGCGAATGCTGCAGTGGCGGCAACCGGAACGACCTGCTCAACGACCAGCAGCGTTGCCATGGATGCGAGCTGTGTCGTGGCTGGTGAGTTTGCGCCCACAAGTTCCACGCTGACCAATCCCCTGGTCGGAAATGTGAACCTCACGGGGAATCCGGCCGATGCCCCGCTGGATATTTCGATTGTGGGACAGGCGCTGGGCCTGAATGGCGCGATTGTGACGCTGACCTCGAGCCAGAATCCAGTGGCGTATGGGCAGGCTCTCACGCTGAACGTGACCGTCAAGCAGGATCCGAACTCAACGCAGGGCACTCCGACGGGAATAGTGACGTTCTCCGACACATTCCAGGGAACGACGACAACCCTGGGCACGCAGACGCTGAACGCAAGCGGCAACGCAAGCCTGCAGCTCACTTCGCTGGCCGTTGGGACCCATGTGATCACCGCGAACTACGGCGGCGACACTTACTACAGTGCCTCATCCTCGAACCCGCTGTCGCAGGTGGTGCAGGAACAAGTGACGGTGACCGTTGCGAATACCGCAGGAGGGAACCCATCCGCCTATGGTGCGACCGTCGTCTTCACCGCGACCGTGAGTGTTTCCGGCGGTATTCCGGTTTCAGGAGCGGTCTCGTTCTACAACGGCGGAAATTACCTGGGCAGCGGGACACTGAGCGGCAATGTAGCGACCTATTCGACGGCCACTCTGCCGGTGGGAAGCAACGCCATCACCGCGAGCTACACAGACTCGAACAACGTAACGGGAACATCGCCCGTGCTGACGCAGCTCGTGGAACAGAACACGGCGACGGTGCTGACGTCGAGCGTCAATCCGGCGATCCACGGAATGCCCGTGACCTTCACGGCCGTCGTGACGGCAACCGGAACGACGACGCCGACCGGCACCGTGACGTTCTACGACGGCACCGTGCAGATCGGAACGGGAAGACTGGCGACTTCAGGGACGACCAGTGCGATAGCTACGTTCCAGACATCCTCTCTGGCGGCCGGCACGCATTCCATCACGGCATCCTACGGTGGCGATGCCGACGACTTCACCAGCACCTCGGCTGCGCTGAGCGAGACCGTGAATATTGCTTCGTCGACCACGGCCCTCGCGGCGAGTGCAAATCCCTCCATCGCGGGCAAGCCGCTCACTCTGACCGCAACCGTGACAACCAATGGTGGAACGGCTGCGGGTACCGTGAACTTCTACAACGGGACGACCCTGGTAGGAGCGGGCACATTGAACGGCGTTGGAGTCGCGACTTTCACGACCTCGACCCTGCCGGTGGGGAGCTATTCGATTACCGCAAACTATGCCGGCGACGCCAACGACACCAGCAGCACATCAACCGCGCTGGCGCTGAGCGTGATTCAGGCGACCACCAGCGTGAAGCTGATCACCAGCAATCCCGCTGTGCAGGTGACGGCTCCCGTGACCTTCACGGCGACGGTGAGCGGGAACGGCGGCATGCCGACGGGCAGCGTCACGTTCATGGACGGCGCCAACACGCTGGGCTCGGTGCTGGTGAACGCAGCGGGCGTAGCGAGCTACACCACTTCGTCTCTGGCCGTGGGAACGCACAACATCACGGCGGTCTACGGCGGCGATGCGAACGATGCGGGAAGCACGTCATCCGGACTTACAGAGACGGTGACCGCCTATGCGACCCAAACATCGCTGGTGGCCTCGGCAACCAGCCTGAATACAGACCAGGAACTCACTCTGCTGACGACAACGACCTCGTCCAGCGGCGGCGCGGTGACGGGAACCATCACCTACATGAACGGGAGCACGACGCTCGGTACCGCAACGGCAGGAGCGAACGGCGCGGCGACCTTCTCGGTGAATCCACCCGCCGGACAGTACAGCATTGCCGCACACTACAGCGGCGACGCCCTGAACGCGCCTTCAGTATCGAACGTCGTGACGGTGAATGTATCGCAGGCAACCGAGTTCACGATCGCACTCAACCCGACTTCGATGAGCCTGCAGACCACAAAGTCAGGGCAGGTGACCATCAATCTCGGATCGCAGGACGGATTCGCGGACACGATGGCGCTGGGCTGCGGGTCGCTGCCCTATTCGGTCTCCTGCAACTTTGCAACGAATGACGTCAAACTGAGCGCCAACGGCCAAACATCGGTCACCCTGACCGTCGACACGAATTCTCCGCTGGCGTCGGGTTCGCAGGCCAGGAACGATGGCTTGTTCGGCAGCGGCGGCATCCTGGCGGCGTGGCTCTTCCCGGGAGCCGCTCTCTTCGGCTTTGCCTTCCGGCGGTTCCGGAAGAATGCAGCCGCGATGCGCGTGCTCGTGGTGCTTGCGATGCTCGCCGGGACCACGTTCCTCATGACCGGTTGCGGTGGGTTCTCGCTGAACAGCGCAAAACCTGGAAATTACGTCCTCCAGGTAACGGCCACCGGCACGCAGACCGGGGTCACGCATGTGGCAAACCTCACTCTGACGGTGACCCAGTGAGCGGAGTCGACATCATGACGCGGCGCAAAGCGTTGATTTGGATGGTCGTGATCGCTGGACTGGTGACCGCGGCTGCCGGCGCACGAGCGCAGTCGCCGGAAGCAGCGGTGGGCGACTGGTCGTCGCTGTCTGTCGGGGGCAGTTTCAACGCCTCGCGGATCCAGTACGGGCAGCACTGGCTCTACGGCGGCACGGCGTTTGTTGACGCGAACTTCACCTGGCGCTACGGCATCGAAGGAGAAACGAACTGGGAAGTTCTCCACCAGTTCGAACAGATTCATGCCACGACCTACATGGCTGGGCCGCGGTTGCAACTGGCCGGTATGGGCCAGAACGCGCAGTGGCGCCCGTATGTGAAGTTTCTGGCGGGCGACGGCTACTTTAACTTCCCCTACCACTATGCGTGGGGGAACTACTTTGTGATGGCCCCTGGTGGCGGTATGGACTATCGCGTCAACTCCCGCATCCGGCTGCGCCTCTTCGATGCGGAATATCAGTACTGGCCTGGATTCACGTATGGGTCGATGACGAACCTCAGCGTGAGCGCAGGCGTGCGGTATCGGATTCGCTGATCGTCCCGGGCCGGCAAAACAGCCTGCCTGGGAAGCGAAGGAAAAATCGAAACGATTGCACTTCTGCTGTGCGCGTGAGGTTCTATGCCTGGGTTCTTCAGAGGCGTGTGGGGACTTGCAGTACTTTTCGGTGAGATAGTTTGTATCCTGGGGGCATCGGCTTCTGCCCGCGCGCAGAGCGCCGCGCCTCCCGCGCAGGCCAATCGCAGCGAAGCCGTGCTTTCAACCACGGTGGGTCCGTCTCTCTCCCGGACCAGCCATGTGGAGACGTTTGCGGCGTTTCTGCGGGAGATCGGCGCCGACGACCTGGCGGAACGCAAAGAAGCCATCACCGGCCGCAAGCAGCCCCGAATCGACTGGCTGACCCTAAATCGTGTATCGATCGGTTTGACCGACGACCAGTGGAACGCGGCCTGGGCGATTCTGCTCGACGGCAGCCAGCGTGTTTCTGACTGGGGCGATGCGATGCAGGAAACTCTGGGTTGGAGAAATGGGCAGTTCGAAACTGCGGCGACCGATCGTGCAGCAAAGGCCGCACGCTTCGACGCGCTGAGCGCCCAGGGCGATTCGATCGTGGAAGCGACGATAGCCTCTCTGCGACAGCAACTCGGTGATGACGCTTTCAGCAAGCTGGACGCATTCGTCTATGCACGCGAGGGCGGGAAGAAACTTGTCGATCAGGGGCCAATCCGCAAGGGGCAGATCGAAACCGCTCAGGCCTCGCCGTTTCTGACCCACAGATAAACCAAATCTATCGCTCACTGGAGGGCGGATTTTCTGCCGGAGGCTCCGGGCTCGAATTGGATTCCGGCCGAACTGCTTCCGTTTGCAGCTCGGGCACCTCGCTCAGAGACACGGATTCCGGCCGGGGCGGAGTGGCATCGCCGGACACGCCCGGCTGCGCGGGAAGAATCTGAACAAGCGCTGGTTCCTGTGGCTCTGCGGAACCCATAGCGGCTTCGTGCTGGGCACGCGCTGCGGCGTCAAGATCGACGGGGATGCCGCCTGCGACGATATCGGGATACCCGTACTTGTGCTTCAGTTCGCCAGTGAAGCGCACCATGAAGAACATCAGCAGGAACGAGACCAGAACAGCGAAAGCAGAACCCTCAGGGCCCTGGCCGCCACCGCTGATCCATGCCGGACCCCTGGCATTGGTGACGAGGATGGGGGAATAGCTCATCGCGCCGGAGACGGGCAGGCCGAAGAGCACGCTCATCGCTGCGATCCATGCGAAGTGGAATCCCCACGAAACCCACAGCGCGCGCGTGCGCAGGACCGCAATGGCGAGGACCAGTCCCAGGAAGAAGGAGACGAGGACGGAAGCTGTGGTGGTGGGCGCGGTGTGCGTGCGCCAGATGGCATAAACCACAGCCATGAAAAACGCGCCCAGGCCAGGTCCCATCGCCTCCGTGAGGCGAAGAAAGGGATAGCCGCGGAAGGCGATCTCGATGGCGAGCGTGCCGGCTGCGAGCGCGATCAGATCCAGAAGCACAACGAAATATTGGTGCGCATTGGTGAACGCGGTGACGACAAGACCGCCGATCAGTGCGACCGGTAAAACGCAGGCCACGACCGCGGCCCAGCCGAGCGCTGCTCCCAGAGCCGTTTCTTTTCCCCAGCCTGGGCGCAGCGCGAGCCCGGTGGCTTTGGCTGCGATCATGCGCCGCTGCCCGATGCGGCTCATCGCCCAATAACCGAGGATGAGCAGGAACAGGAGCAGGAGCCGGTAGAGAGGCTCCTGGAAATCTCCAGAGCTCAGTCCTTCCGCAGCGCGCGAAGCTACCAGATCGGAGAAGAGAAACCAGGCGGAAGCGACGAGAAACCACACCAGCGCGGAGAGGCGTTGCAGAAAACTCACCCTAGGGCTCCGAAAAGAAAGAGAACGCGCTGGAGGAAAGTCATCAGGGCTATAGATGCCTGCCGGGTGTCAGACGGTGTAGAACTGTGCGATGTTACGGAACTTGTCGTAGCGGCGGCGGAGCAGCGCGTCGATCGGCAGGGCCTTCAGTTCGTTGAGATGCCAGCGGATCTTCTCGGCAAGCAGTTCCGCGGCTTTCGACGGATCAGAATGGGCGCCGCCTTCGGGCTCCGGCACGACGTCGTCAATACAGCCCAGCGACTGCACGTCGGCGGCGGAGATGCGCATCGCCTCCGCGGCTTTGTCCTTGAACGATGCATCGCGCCACAGAATCGCCGCGCAGCCCTCGGGCGGAATCACCGAATAGATGGCGTTCTCGAAGATCAGGACGCGATCGGCGACCGCAAGCCCCAGCGCCCCGCCCGAGCCACCCTCGCCGGTGATGACGGCAATCACGGGAACCCGCAGCCGCGACATCTCGCGCATGTTGCGGGCGATGGCCTCGGCCTGCCCGCGTTCTTCCGCGCCTACCCCCGGATAGGCGGCGGGAACGTCGATGATGGAAAGGATCGGCCGCGCGAATTTCTCCGCCAGCTGCATGGCGCGGAGTGCTTTGCGATAGCCCTCCGGATTCGGCATTCCGAAGCGGCGGCTGACTTTATCCTTCGTCGAGCGGCCCTTGAGGTTAGCGACGATCATTACTTCCTGGCCGTCGAAGCGCGCCATGCCGCAGGCCATCGCCGGATCGTCGCCGAAGGAGCGGTCGCCGTGAATCTCCGAAAAATCGGTGCAAATCCGCTCGATCAAATCCATGGGGTAAGGCCGTTGGGGGTGCCGTGCCAGCTCGGTTTTCGCCCATTCCGGGGATACCGGCGGCGGATTGGTTTCTGCCTGATCGGTCATAGAGGGAGGCGGTCCGAGATTGATTGTATGGGTGAGAAGAGGGTGGGGCAAATGGAGAGAAGTCTGCCCCCTTCCGGACCTCTAGTTGTCGCGGTGTTTGCGCATGTAGACTTCGAATTTCTTTGCCGCCCGGCGGCGCTTCCAGCGGTAGTACCGGTTGCGCAGGCCGTAAGCCGTCTCGCTGCCCGCGATGGCAAATCCGCGCCGCGGCGAGAACTTGATATAGAGATATCCGAACAGGGCGCCGCCGAGCTGCGAGAAAGCCACGATCTTTTGCTCTGAAAACAGCATGGCGAGCGCGATGAGCATGTACACAGCAACCAGGTATTTTGCCTTGATTGTGATCGGCAGAGGAAACATCATGAACGGCGTGTCGGCATAGAGCACGCCGATGGCGATCAGCATCCCGAAGATCCCGCCCCAGCACGCATAGAGAGGCGCGGCATATTGCGGCAGGATCAGAAAAAGCAGAAGAGCAGCGAGTCCGGCGCCGAAAACCGAGACGAAGAAGAGTTCAGCCAGCCAGCGGGCGCCGTGGTTGGACTCGAGGAGGCTGCCGAGGAACCACAGCGAAAGCAATTCAAAGGCGGTGCTCAGGATGCCTGCGTGAATGATGCAGTAGGTGAGGAGCTGCCAGATCCAGAAATGACGCAGAACCTGAACGGGATCGAGGATCAGGATCGCGGTAATATCTCCTGCCAGGCCGCGCCAGGCAGCATTCAGAATCAACAGGATGAAATAGGCGGCGAGGTTCCAGAGTATAAGGGTGCGGGTGAAACCGCGGAAATCGGGGAAGCCGAGTACGCCGCTGGAAAGTCGTGGCACAGGGGATATTGTCTCATTCGCGACGGAGGCGCCCAATTGCGTCCCCACAAAATGCCGGGTGCACACGATCGCTGCCTATGCCTATAAGTCAGCGAGCCTGCGCGCTCAGGGATACACAACAGGAATAAAGTTCTGCTCGTGGATCGGCGGCCGCGTGTACTTCCTACGATCGAGCTTCGGCAGCTTCAGTTTCTCCGGGACCACCTCCCGATACTCGATGCGGCTGAGCAGATGGTGGATCACGTTGAGCCGAGCCTGTTTCTTGTTGTCGGCGTCCACCACGAACCACGGCGCCTGACGCGTGTCCGTCATGGCGAACATCTCGTCTTTGGCTCGTGAATATTCTGCCCAGTGCCGCCTGGATTCCAGATCCATCGCGCTTAGCTTCCATCGCTTGGTCGGGTTCTCAATCCGCTCGCGGAACCGCCGCTCCTGCTCCTCGTCGCTCACGGAAAACCAATATTTGACCAGGACAATGCCGGAGCGGATCAGCATCCGCTCGAACTCCGGGCAGCTGTGCATGAATTCCTGGTACTGCGCCTCGTTGCAGAAGCCCATCACCCGTTCCACACCGGCGCGGTTATACCAGCTGCGATCGAACAGCACCATCTCGCCGGCAGACGGCAAGTGAGCGACGTAACGCTGGAAGTACCACTGCGTTTTCTCTCGCTCGGTGGGGGTCCCCAGCGCCACCACACGGCAGATGCGCGGGTTCAGAGTCTCCGTAATGCGTTTGATCGCGCCGCCCTTGCCCGCCGCGTCGCGCCCTTCGAACAGCACCACGACGCGGAGCCCTTCGTGCCGGATCCATTCCTGCAGTTTCACCAGCTCGATCTGCAACCGGCGCAGTTCCTTTTTGTAGCTGATCTTCCCGCACGCGCCGTTGCTGTCGTTCCTCTTCGTGGATTTCCTGCCGTTCCTGTCCACAGTCGTACTCCACCGGCGACGAACCCCGCCCCCGCATCCTGTTCCCGGTTCTCGTCTTCTCTCTTATCGGCACTTTTCGAGAAGTCGCCATGGGGATTCGCGGGCAGTGATAGGCTGGCGGCAATGAAACGGGTTTGCATTGCAGTCCTGTCCATGCTCGCCGCGGGAACCGCCCTGACACCAGGACAGGCGCAAATCGCGGGACAAGCAGCGGCCGGGCCGCCGCTACCCGCGCCTGCCCTTCAGGTCTATTCGAACGCCGAACTCCATCTGACGTTTTCCTATCCGGCGGGGCTTACTCCGCGGGACGGCGCGTTCGCGGCCGCGGCCGCGCGCAGGATGCTCTATGGCGAGGATGCGGAATCGGAGCGGTCCCAGGCCGACGCGTGCACCACGGTTCTCCTCTCGGTCGGCACCGGCACCGAAGGCAGGGGAGCGTGGGGACGGCTGGGGCTCCTGGAGATCCATGGCCAGTGCTTTCCCGCAAAGACGCTGCAAAACAAGAAAGCCAGCCAGCTCCTGTTGCGCAATCTGGTCAAGCAGGGAACGACCACCATGGGGATGATGCCGCTCGATCAGCCTGCGGTCTATCTGATCCAGGGTCGTTGGGCGAGCTTTTGTGCGGCACAGGGACAACCGGTATCGGGCGGCGATCTCCAGAGCGCGGATCAGCAACTGGTCAGCGTTGTGGCCGTGCTGGTTCAGAGCGAAGTGCTCGGCTGGGTGGTCGAAACGAACGACGGGGCCATGTTGAATCGCGTCCTGGGCAGCGGAGTCGACTTCGGGACAGGGAAGCCCGAGAGGCTGTTCCCGGGGCTGGCCAAATAGACAAAACGGAGCCGGCAAGCATGGGCGCGGCCGCAAGATCTCTCATTCTGAAGCCGCGAAACCCACTGGAATGGCGGAGGGTCTGGCTTTGGCCACCGGCTTCAAGGTGTGATTTAGCTCACATTCCGCCCCGCGTGCGATTCGGATAATCAGTTCTGAAGAGCACGGAACCCGGCGTTATTTATACTTTTTGTATCCCCGGTTCCGCGCTCTTCACCGAGATTTCCCCATGTTTCTCCTCTGGTTACGCATCGCGGCAGGCCTGTACGGGGTCGCCAGCCTTCTGGCGATTCCGGCGGTCCTCGGGAACCACCCGAGGGGCCACCGCTATTGCCTGCCCGTAGCGATGGGAGGATGGTTCTTCCACCTGGTGGCAACCGTGGAGATGCTGGCAGCGGCGCACCACCTGATTCCGGTCCTGGCCACCGAGATTGTCTCGACTCTGGCGCTGGCGATCGTCGGCGTTTTTCTTTTCACGTTTTTCGTCTATCGAACCGTCTCCTTTGGACTGTTCGCGCTGCCGCTCGCGTTTTTGCTCACGGTGGTCCCCGCCATCGGCCCGGAGCGCTACACCTTCAGCTCCCCAATGGTGCGCAACGGCTGGATCGCCTTCCATGTGGTCATGCTGCTGGTGGCCTATGCCGCGCTCCTGTTCAGCATCCTGTCCAGCTTCCTGTACCTCGTTCAGGAAAAGCGGCTCAAGAACAAAGACTGGGCGAAGGCCGGCGTTACGCCACGCCCAAAGACCCGGCCGCGTGGATTCCTGACCTGGCTGCCACCGCTGGCGACCATGGACAAGGTCACGCAAAGCACCCTGCAGATCGGCTTTATCTGTATGACGGCGGGTTTGTTCGCTGGTTCGGTGGTGGCACAGGAGCAGGTCGGGATCGCTTATTTCATCGATCCTAAAGTGCTCTTGTCTTTCGTGATGTGGGGCCTGTACGTCGTGATTCTCTTCGTGCGCCGCAGTGTCGGATTGCGCGGACGCCGCGCAGCGTGGGTCACGTCAAGCGTATTTGTGGTGATGCTGTGCGTCTGGGCGGCGAATCTATTGAGTGGAATCCATAGTTCCGCCCACAGGTTTGGACTGAAATGAGATTCCTGGTCACAGGTCTGAACCACAAAACGGCGCCCGTGGAGCTGCGCGAGCGGCTGGCGATCAGCCCCGACGCGCTGCCGGAGACGACCCGTGCGCTGCTGGGGCGGCCAGGTGTGCAGGAAGCCATGATCCTCTCGACCTGCAACCGCGTGGAGCTGCTGGTCGCGCACAACGGTCACGAGCCGCAGCTGCCGGAGTTTCTGGCCGAACGCTTCTCCGTGGACCCAGCCGTGCTCGAACCGCACCTCTACCGCCATCAGGATGAAGCAGCGGTACGCCACATGTTCCGCGTGGCGGCCAGCCTGGACTCGATGGTCGTGGGAGAGGCGCAGATTCTCGGCCAGGTGAAGCAGTCGTGGAACCTCGCCCGCGAAGTGGGTGCGGTCAGGGGTCCCCTCGACAAGCTGCTGCAGGGCGCGTTCACCGCTGCCAAACGAGTCCGGACCGAGACGGAAATCGGATCCTCCTCGGTGTCGATTGCCTCGGTGGCCGTGGATCTGGCGCGGCGAATCTTCGGCTCGCTCGAAGGCAAGAAGATTCTGATTGTCGGCGCCGGCAAGATGAGTGAACTGGCCGCCCGGCACCTGATGCAGCACGGCGCCGATTCCATCACGGTGGCGAATCGTACCTGGGATCGCGCGGTGCGCGTGGCAGAACAGTTCCTCGGCCAGGCGATCCCGTTTGAGGAGTTGCACGCACGCGCCCACGAGGCCGACATCGTCATCACGTCCACGGGCGCGTCGCAGCCGATCCTTGGCGTGGAACAGGCCCAGGCAATTCTGCACCGGCGCAAGGGCCAGCCCGTGTTTGTCATCGATATCGCGGTGCCCCGCGATGTCGATCCCCAGGTGAACCGGCTCGAAGGCATGTTCCTCTACGACATCGACGATCTGCAACAGGTGGCAGTGTCGAACCTGGTCGATCGCGGTCACGAAGCAGCAAAAGCGGAAGCTATCATCGCCGAGGAAACAGAACGCTTCGGCCGGCGGATTCGGACCATCGACATTGCGCCTGTGCTGGTGGATGTGCAGAGCACGGCCGAAGAACTGCGTCAGGCAGAGCTGCATCGGCAAAGGGGGCTGTTGCAATCGCTGACGCCAGAGCAGCAGGAGGCCGTGGAGGCGCTGACGCGCGGGCTGATGAATAAGTTCATCCACATCCCGCTTCAGGCAATGAAGGCGGCCGCGCGCGAAGGGGACGCCACAGCGCTGGAAACGATCCGCGGGATGTTCGAGTACGGTCACAAAGTGGGGCGCGATTCCGATGCGGCGGCCGCGCCGAAGCCTGAGTCCGGGGACGACACGAGTAAGACATAGCCGGTGGGAACGCGATAGGCTGATGGCTGATCCCGCATGACGAACCCCGGAAACAAATCACAACCTGAAACAGGAAAAAGCGTGCTGCGCATTGGCTCGCGTGGGTCGAAGCTCGCGCTCTGGCAAACCCACCACATTGCTGAGCGGCTGCGGGCGGCTGGGCATGATGTCGCTATTGAGATCATCAAAACCCTCGGTGATGCGATGCAGCACGTTCCGTTCGCCGAAGTTGGCACGACCGATCGTGACGCCAAGGGAATGTTCACGAAGGAAATCGAGGAGGCCCTGTTCGCCGGGCGCATCGATCTCGCCGTGCATAGCCTGAAGGATCTGCCGACAGAACTGGCTCCGGCGTTCACGATTGCGGCCATTCCGGAGCGCGTCGACCCGCGCGATGCATTTGTGTCCGTGCTGCATGAGAGCTTCGAGTCTCTGCCGCCCGGGGCGCGCATTGGTACGAGCAGTTTGCGGCGCCAGGCGCAGCTGAAAGCGCAACGGCCCGACGTCAACTGTATTGAGTTTCGCGGCAACGTGGACACGCGCCTGCGTAAGCTCGCCGAAGGACAAGTCGATGCGGTCATCCTGGCCTCCGCGGGACTGGAGCGGCTGGGACTCACGGCGCATCGTCGCGAGTGTTTTTCCCCGCTGGTCCTCTGCCCCGCTGCCGGCCAGGGAGCGCTGGCGATTGAATCGCGCGCCGGAGACGATCGAACGTTGACTGCGCTCGCGTTCCTCGATCACGACAGCACGCGGTATGCGGTCACCGCAGAGCGGGCCGCATTGGCGGGTCTGGGCGGCGGCTGCCAGGTGCCCATCGGGATTCATTGCTTCCCCGGCGACGAAGGGTACAGCGTGGTGGCGGCTGTAGCAGCACCCGATGGATCGCAGGTTCTGCGAGTGGTGCTGGATCGGCAGGCCGACCTGCTCCCCGAGGCGCTGGGGCAGAAGGTGGCCGAAGAGTTGCTCCATCGTGGAGCCCAGAAGCTTTTATCGCTGGGCATGCCGGAGAAGCCAGGAACGGCTCCCGTTGGAGCGGCGTGAGCGAACTGCCGCTTCTCGGGCGCAGAATTCTGGTGACGCGGGCGCGGCATCAGGCCGGGCAATTATCGGAAAAGCTGCGCTTACTCGGTGCCGACGCCATTGAGATTCCTGCCATTGAAATCGCGCCGCTGGAATCGTACCACAACCTGGACCGCGCGCTCGCGAATTTGTCGCAGTATCAGTGGCTGATCGTCACGAGCGCAAATGGGGTCCAGGCTCTCGGTCGCCGCATGCAGACGCTACCCATAGGGGCTGACGCGTTTGCGCATTTGCGAATCGCCGCCGTGGGATCGGCGACCGCGCGGGCGCTCGTGGAATTGGGCATGTGCGTAGCAGTGACGCCCGCAAATTACGTTGCGGAGTCGCTGGTCGAGGCACTCGGAGATCAGATACTGGGCGAGCGAGTTCTCCTGGTGCGAGCGGCCGTCGCGCGCGACGTGATTCCCGATGCGCTTCGTGCTCGGGGAGCGACCGTGGACGTCGCGCAAGCCTACCGCAATCGAATTCCCGAAGAATCCGTCACAGCCGTCCGTACGATCTTCGCGCCGGATGCGCCCGCAATCGACGCGGCCACATTTACCAGCTCATCGACCGTTACAAATTTCCTGAATCTGCTGCGCGAAGCCGGCGTCGGCGCGCCAAAGACCATGCGCGCAGTCTCCATTGGTCCGATCACCAGCCAGACTCTCCGCGAGAACGGATGGGAGCCTGCTACCGAAGCTGACCCGCACGATCTGGACGGGCTGGTAGACGCGGTCAGGCGGGCTCTGGATCGCTAGTTCTGCGGCGCAGAAGAATCGACGGGCACCGTGAACCGCCCGGCGCGAATCGACGCCAGTTCCGGTTTCGCCTTCTGGCCCGGTTTCAGGGGCAGCGGTTTGCCTCCCATGCCGTTCGGATCCGCAGGATTCGACCACAGAGCGCTCACCTGGACCTGCTTCGGCTGCTGGGCAATCAGGTTGTGGTTCTCCAGACGCTGCTTATCCACGTAAGCAGCGATGACGCGAGCGGCCAGACGCGCCGACAAGTAGCCTTCCTTGCCGCCTTCCCAGAGAATCACAACCGCAATGTCCGGATTGCGCCGGGGAGAGACACCCACGAACCACGCGTTGTCGTTGACCGTGTGGGAGTGGCCCAGTTTCGCCGCGAGCGCATTGCTCATCGTCTGCGCACTGCCGGTTTTGCCGGCGAAATCAATGCCCTGCAGATGCGATTCGCCCGCAGTGCCGCCGGGTTCGGTCACCATCGCCATCGCATCGGTGACAGTCTCCCAGATATCCGGAGCGATGGGGACGCTTCGATCGCCGGAACCTGGATAGGAATCGAGAATCGACTGGCGGACGTCGGGCTTGAGTTCGTCAGGAAAGACCACGTGCGGACGCTTAAAAACACCGCCCGAGGTAATGCCCGCGATCGCGCGGATGAGCTGGATCGGAGTGACGGCGACCGCGCCTTGCCCGATGCCAACCGAGGTGACCTCGCCTGGGTACCACTTCTGGTGGTAATTGCGCATCTTCCACTCGGGCGAAGGCATGGTACCGGTCATTTCGTCCGGCAAATCGATCCCGGTTTTTTGACCAATGCCAAAGCGCGAGGCCCAGTAGGCAATTTTCTCAATCCCAAGCCGCGCCGCAAGCGTGTAGTAAAAAACATCGCAGGACCACGGGATGGAATGGTTGATGTCGACCACGCCATGCACCTGATGACGCGCCGAGATCCAGCATCGCTGATAGGTTCCAAAAAGGCTGACGCCGCCGTTGCAGACCACGCGCATATCCTGCGCGATGCCTTCTTCGAGGCCAGCCGTCGCCATGATGATCTTGAACGTCGATCCCGGAGCGAGCTGCGCCTGAATGGCCTTGTTCATCAGCGGATGCTCGGGATCGGTGATGTATTTGTTCCATTCGTCGCGCGAGATGCGTACCGCAAATGCGTTTGGATCGAAAACGGGACGGCTGACCATCGCCAGCACTTCGCCGGTGTGCGGGTCAATGGCGATCATCGCGCCGTTGCGATCGCCGAGGGCATTTTCCGCAGCCCGCTGCACATCCAGATCGATGGTGAGCCGCAGGCTCTGTCCGGGTTTAGCCGGCTCGGTGCCCAGACGGCCGACCTCGCGGCCGTGGCTGTCCACCACCACATCTTCCGAACCGTCGTCGCCACGCAGGATGCCGTCGTACGACGCCTCGACGCCGGAGCGTCCGACCACGTCGCCCGGCTCATACATGGCATAGCGCGGATCGTTGAGCATCTCCTCGCTGACCTCGCCAACATAGCCGATCAGGTGGGCAGCGAATCCATCCCGCGGATAAAGCCGACGTTGCTCCTGAATCGTGTCGAGCTCAGGAAGCTCGTCTTTGTGCGCCTCGATAAATTCTTCCTCGTCGGGCGTGATGTCCTGTTTCAGCGGCAGCGGCTGGTATTTCGGCGCGAGCCGGTATTTCTTCAAAATCCCGTCGATCTGATCGACCGTCATGTGCAGGCCGCGCGCGATCAGCGGCAGATCCGGCGTGATGTCGTGACCCTGTTCGCGAACCAGGAAGCAGGAAACCGACGGATAGTTGTCGACGATGAGGCGCCCTTCCCGATCGAAAATCTTGCCCCGCGGCGCCAGAATAGGGACCTTGCGAATGCGATTCGCCTCCGCCAGCGCGTGGTAGTTCTGGCCGCCAACCACCTGCAGCCGCCACAGCCCGAAAACCAGGACGGCCAGGACCCCCGCAATGATGTACTGAACGACGGCGAGTCGGACACCGGGCAGCTTTTCTTCGCGGTTGAGCACGGTTGAGGGAGACTCCAGGGCCCGCAGCGCGATTCAAACGGGCCATCCTTTTGCCGAAAGGGGTGATATAAGAATAACGCGAAGAATGGCGGGAACCGTCAGAGCTGGCATTTTAGTTGTAGATTCCCGCGTGTGACGATAAAACTTTGGGCATGGCCGGACGCAGGAAAGCACCAGCAAAGAAAGTGGCACAGGCACGGGACGGATCGAGCGAGGCGGCTAAAGGGGAGTTCCTGCCGCCCAGACCCATCAGTCTCCGAACCCTTGGCGATTACCTGGACCTCTCGCCGGCAACCATCTCCCTGGTCCTGAACAACGCCCCCGGAGTGCGATCCATCCCGCAGGAGACGCGGGATCGCGTCACCGCGGCAGCAAAGAAGTTCGAGTATCGGCCCAGCTTCTTTGCACGATCCCTGCGGCGCCGCCAGAGCTTCTCGGTCGGCGTGCTGGTCCCCGAACTCAGCGATGGCTACTCCGTCCTGGTGATGAGCGGCATTGAAGAAGTTCTGATCGAAGAGGGCTACTTTTACCTCACCGCCAGCCACCGCCGCAAGGCCGATCTCATCGAAGAGTATCCGGGGCTGTTGATGGACCGGGCGGTCGAAGGTTTTGTCGCCATCGATACCGCGCTGCAGCACAGCCTTCCTTTGCCCGTGGTTGCCGTGGCTGGGCACAAAGCCGTGCCCGGCGTGACGCGGATCGTGCTGGATCACGCGCGCGCTGCCGAGCTGACGCTTCGGCATCTCTATCAGCTGGGGCATCGCCAGATCGCCTTCATGCGCGGCCAAACCTTCAGCTCCGATTCTGATGATCGCTGGAAGAGCCTGATGATGACCGCGAAGGATCTGGGGATCGAAGTACCTCCGGAACTGGTCGTGCAACTGGAAGAAAACCTTTCGTCACCGGAACTCGGATATCCCGTGATTGCGAAGCTGCTCGCGTCCAAACGGCCGTTTACGGCGCTGGTTTCCTACAACGACATTGCCGCGATCGGTGCGATTCGCGCGCTCCGAGATCATGGATTGCGAGTCCCCGACGATGTTTCGGTGATTGGCTTCGACGACATTCAGGGCGCCGCGTATCACACACCCAGCCTGACCACCATCCGCCAGCCGCTAAGCAGCATGGGCAACACCGCCGCTCGTCTGCTGCTGCAGCGGATTCGCGGGGTCAGGGAATTTCCGGATCAGGTGTCCATCGTGCCGGAACTGATCATCCGCGAATCGACGCTGCCGCCGAATCCGGCGCGGATCAAGAAGAAGTAAGCCGGTACAGGTCAGCGTAGACGGGGACCTTCCGGCCGACGGCATTTCCATGACCGTGACGAAAGCGCCCAGGTTCTCGCTCTTATGCTTCGGATTCGTCGTGTGCGGCATGGTCACCGTGCTGCCCGGCCCCTTGCTGCCGCTCATGGCCGCGCGCTGGGGCCTTCGCGACGTGCAGTCCGGGGAATTCTTCGCCGCGCTGTTTCTGGCCTCCACGGTTGGATCGATCTTTTCCCCGCACTGGCTGCGGCGCAACCTGCCCTCGGGCTATGCAGCGATGACCGCCGGCGTCGTCACTCTGATGGCCGCCGGGCAAACAGCCCGTGGCGTCCTGGGACACACGCTGGCCCTAGCGGCCTTCGCGCTGGTCGGACTGGGCATTGGGCTGTCGGTAACGGCAACCAACCTGATCGTCGGCATGATCGCCGAGAATGAAGCAGGGCCGGGCGAGCGGGCCCGACGGATTGCAATCGTCAATTTGTGGTGGGGAATCGGAGCCGTCGTATGTCCCTGGCTGATTGCCGCGGCAGAGCGGCGTGGGCGCGTACAGGATTTGCTCCTGGTGACCGCGCTGGCGACGGCAGCCATGTTCGCCGGGTTGCTCCCGCAGTGGCTTCAACCTGAGCCGAGGACGGGCGCGATCGAACCACCCTCGTTGCGATCCGAAGCCGGAATCCTCGTCTTCTTTGCCGTGTTTCTCTTCCTCTATGTCGGCGTGGAAACGGTCGTCGGCGGCTGGATCACAACCTACGCCCACCGATTCACCGAAATGACGGTCGAGCGCGCCAGTCTGATGGTCTCGCTCTACTGGATGGCCCTGCTTGCGGGCCGATGGATTGGATCGGTGGCCCTGCGATCCGTCCCGGAGCGTATCGTCCTGTTGCCGAGTTTGGGAGTGGCGTTCGCCGCCGTTCTGCCGCTGGTGGCGCCCCATTCGGTTTCTGTGGTCGTCGCCGCGGCTGCGATTGCCGGCGCCGGATTCGGACCGGTCTTTCCCATTGGCATCTCGCGCATGCTGGGGCGGATTACTGACCACCGCAACACCGGATGGGTCTTCGCCCTGACGGCGAGCGGCGGCGCCGTATTGCCGTGGCTCACCGGCCTGGTATCGACGCGGACGGGATCCCTGCGAATCGGGTTCACGGTGCCGGTCCTGGCTCTCGCCGCGATTCTGCTCCTGGCGGCCGCAGAAAACCGTCTGCTGGGCCGAAAACCGGATTAGGGAAGTACCTCATTCGCTCGGAAATGACGCCTGCCCTCCCAAACCGATGGATTCCCAGTCGCCTCCCGGCAGAATTATGTCTTTGCCTAAGGATTTGTTGTTATGGTAAACAATATCGGCGATCGAAGGCTGGATCCTGTCCGGGTTCAACTGGAGAGCAGCCATGAGGGGTGCGAACGATTCCAACCCTCGGGACCGCCAGGGGGAAAAGTATGCTGCCTGAACAATGGGAGACCTTTAAGCGCGCAGCGCGGCGGGAAAAGATGGACAGGATCCCGATGGCCCTCATCGTCGACAGCCCCTGGATCCCCGGCTACCTCGGCATCAACCACCTGGATTATTTCCTCGATCCGGAACTGTGGTTCCAGTCCAATCTGAAAATCATGCGGGAGTTTCCCGACATCATCTTCATTCCGTCGTGGTGGATGGAATATGGCATGGCCGCCGAGCCCTCGGTGCTGGGCGCCAAGATCAAATTCTGGCAGGACAACACGCCAAGCGAATATCACACCCTCTATCACCTCGAGGACATCGACGAATTTCCGGACTATGAAGTCGAGGCCGACGGGTTTGCGGGGCTGACGCTGCACCGGATCAAGATGGCGCGGCAACGGATCTTCGACGCCGGCTACATCCTCCCCATGGTCACGGCGCGCGGGCCGCTCTGCACCGCAGGATTTGTGCGTGGGACGACGAACTTCATGATCGACCTGGTCGAGAATCCCAAAGGAGCGCACCGGCTGATCGATCTGTGCACCCGCATGATCGTCGACTGGCTCAGGGCGCAGCAGAAAGTGATGGGGAACACAGTCGAGAGCATCTTCATCCTCGACGACATCGTCGGATTCATCAACGAGGAGCACTACCTGGAATTCGCCCATCCTTATTTAAAGAAGATCTGCGATGCGTTCCCCAAAGACTGGGTGAAGCTCTACCACAACGATGCCGAAGTCGACGCCTGCCTCGACCATTTGCCCGACACCGGCTTCAATGTGCTGAACTGGGGCAAGCAGCGCCACATCACGGAAGTGAAGCGGCGCGTGGGCGACCGGATGTGCCTCATGGGCAATGTGAATCCGCTGGAGATCGGTGTGCGCGGCACGCCGGAAGAAGTGAAGGACGAGACGCTCGAGGTGCTGGAAGGCGCCGGCGGCGAGGGCATCATCCTTTCGGTTGGCGGTGGAACCAGCCCGGGGATGCCGAAGGAGAATATTCTGGCCATGCTCGAGGCTCTGGACGAATTCAACACCAGGCGCGCGGCCCATGCCGTGACCAGCGCGCGATAGAAAGAGAAGAGATGCCCGACTACGCCCTGATGAACCAGTTCCTCTACGAGGGCAACGCCGATAAGGTCGAACAAATGACCAGAGACGCGCTCGCCGAGGGGCGTACTGTGCAGGAGGTGCTGAACGACGGGCTCATCGCGGGCATGAGCGTCGTGGGCGAGGATTTCAAGCACAATGTTTTGTACGTGCCGGAAGTGTTGATCGCTGCCCGTGCCATGAAAGCCGGCATGGCAGTACTGAAGCCGCTGCTGACCTCCAAGGACAGCGCCACCAAACCAAAGGGCGTGTTGCTGATGGGTACGGTGCGCGGCGACCTCCACGACATCGGCAAGAATCTGGTCGGCATGATGGCTGAGGGCGCCGGTTTCGAAGTCCACGACATCGGCGTGGATCAGAGCGTGGAGAAGTTCATGGCCGCGGCCGAGAAGTGCAAGCCCAACATCATCGGCATGAGCGCGCTGCTCACCACCACCATGATGTACATGAAGACGGTTATCGATGGGTTCAACACCGCCGGACTCACGCATATCAAGATGGCCATCGGCGGAGCGCCAATCAGCCAGATGTTCGCCGATGAAATTGGCGCCGACGGATACGGAGCCAACGCGTCGGCCGCGGTCGATCTGTTCCTGCGGCTCGCAGAACAAACAACCGCGGCAACACCGTAGAGCATAGACATGGCGATCTATAAGGTCCTCTACTGGCAGGAAATTCCCACCCAGGTCAGGGCCGAGGACGACGACGAGGACGTCACCCTGATGCTGGATGGAAAGTTTATGGTCCAGGTGGATATCCTCGCCACCAAACGAGGTCTCCAGGCCGCCGATGACTACCTGGCGCAGTGGAAGTGGAGCGACGAAAAGGAGCGCGAGGGCGCGGCGCGCGAGGTCGCGGAGGCGGTCAAGGCGGAGCTGGAGGCGAAGGGCTGGCACGACCAGTAAGCGGGAATGGCGGTTCACCTCACCATCAACGGGCAATCGGTCGAAGCGAATGCAGGCATCTCCCTGTTTGATCAGGCGGAGGCGCTTGGCATCGAAGTGCCGACCTCGTGCCGCAAACAGGGCAAATGCAAAGAGTGCATGGTCGAGGTCGTCGAGGGAGCCGAACATCTCTCGCCGATGACCGAGGCGGAGCACCACCTGAAAGGCAAGTTCCGGCTCTCCTGCCAGACGACCGTAACCGGCGCCAGTGGCCATGTGCGTTGCCATACGATGCGGCGCGGTCAGATGCGCATCGAGCGGCACGCGACCGGGCTGCCGGTCAGCTGCGGCGCCATCGTGCTCGATCCTGCGGTGACGCGCGACGGCGACCGCATTCTGATCGATGGTGTCGAAGTCGATCGCTGCGGCGGACCCATCCACGGTCTCGCCATGGACCTCGGCACCACTACCGTGGTCGTGCGTCTGCTGAATCTGGAAACCGGCGAATTAATTGCCGACACCTCCTTTGAGAATCCCCAGCGCTTCGGGGGAGCCGAAGTGATGTCGCGCATCGCCTACGACACCGATCACCCGGGCAAGCTCCTGATGCGGACGCTCGCCGGCTATCTGAGCCACGCGATCGAGAAATTCCCCGTCGATCCGAAGACCATCTACGAAATGGTGGTCGTTGGCAACTCCACCATGCGGGACTTGTTCTTCCGTCAGAACGTCTACTCGATCGGGCAAACGCCCTACCGTTCGATTACCGAGATCGAACTGGCCGAGGGCAAACGCACCACCACCAGCCTCGAGCAGAGCGGACTGCGCAGCCTGTTGCCGATCCATCCCCGAGCGCGCGTTTACGGAGCGCCGATTGTCAGCGGACATGTTGGAGCCGATGCGGCGGCCTGCATGCTGGCGGTGGATCTCGCGCACGAGCAGCGGCGAATCGCGATCATGGACATCGGCACGAACACGGAGCTCATCGTCGGCAACAAGGATCGAATCCTGGCCGCCTCGTGCCCGGCAGGACCGGCCTTCGAGGGTGGCGCCATTGCCTGCGGGATGCCCGCGCTCGAGGGAGCCATCGAGGAAGTCGCGATTGCGGACGACGGCAGCTTCCGGCTAAAAGTCATCGGCGATGGCACGCCGGAGGGAATTTGTGGTTCGGGACTGGTCGACGCGCTGAGCGAACTGCTGCGCACAGGTCGGATGAACGACAAGG
>Ga0335072_10001525_pt1 | contig 37572 bp, 13 predicted proteins | sample Lox_Sample_21_FD_206725 | JGI IMG/M metagenome (GOLD analysis project Ga0335072, IMG submission 206725) | Soil microbial communities from Loxahatchee National Wildlife Refuge, Florida, United States - Lox_Sample_2.1 | ecosystem: Environmental > Terrestrial > Soil > Wetlands | place: USA... | reverse complement strand
CCTTGCCGATCTCGACCATGGCGGCAGCCTGATCGGCCGGCCCATTCCCGACCTGCATCTGTGGCTCTTGGATAAGCACCTGCAGCCGGTTCCAAGCGGGGCGGTCGGAGAGATTTTCGTCGGTGGCGCGGGTGTCGCGCGGGGATATCTACGTCGCCCGGAGCTGGAGGCGGAACGGTTCATCCCTAACCCGTTTGATCCAGCTCGCGGTTCGCCGATGTACCGCACCGGGGATCTGGCCCGCGAACTGCCCGATGGCGAGCTCGAATATCTCGGGCGAAACGACGATCAGGTGAAGATTCGCGGATTTCGCATCGAACTGAGGGAAGTCGAAGCCGCCATCCGCAAGCAGCCGGCCATCGATGACGCCGTGGTTATCGTGCGTGAAGACCAGCCGAACGACAAGCGGCTGGTGGCTTATTTGAAAGTCGATCCGTCATCGCTGCGTCAGTCCACCGATGCGGCGAACAACGGGAATGACCTGACAGAGCATGCGGCGCAATGGCGGCAAGTGTTCGACACAAACTATGGCGAACCTGGCACCGCGAACGAACCCGATTTCAATATTTCCGGGTGGAACAGCAGCTATACGGGTGGACCGATTCCGGCGGAGGAAATGCGGGAATGGGTCGTGGAGACAGTTGCGCGGATAGCCGCGCTTGCTCCCCGTAACGTGCTGGAGATCGGTTGCGGCACAGGGCTGCTGCTGTCACGTCTCGCACCGCACTGTGTGCGCTACTGTGGGACGGATTTTTCCCAGGTCGCCGTTGACAGTGTCAGGCGGCTTCTGGAGATGACGCCGGCATTGCAGCACGCGACGATAAATCGGCGTCCGGCAGACGATTTCGACGGGATTGCCCCAGACTCGTATGATGTCGTGGTCTTGAATTCCGTCGTCCAGTATTTTCCGAATCTGGACTACTTCCTGCGCGTCTTCGAAGGCGCCATCCGCACCGTGTGCCCTGGCGGCCACCTGTTTGTCGGCGATTTGAGAAGCCTTCCATTACTCGAAACATACCATACGTCGGTTCAACTGTTTCAGGCACCCGACAGCCTGACGGCCGCGCAATTGCGGCAACGGGTCGCGTTGCGCATGGCACAGGAAGGCGAACTGCTGCTGGATCCCACGTTGTTCCTGGCGCTGCAGCAGCAGTTTTCGAAGATTGGCGCGGTCCGCGTACTGGTCAAGCGTGGGCGCTGTCGCAACGAGATGTCCACGTTCCGATATGATGTGGTCCTTTCGATCGGTTCCGGTACCGGGGAGGGACCTCCCGACTGGATCGAATGGCAGGAAGCGAACCTCCGACTCAGCGATATGCGCGCGAGGCTGGAGCAGGATCGGCCGGACGCGCTCGCGATCTCGGGCGTCCCGAATGCCCGTCTAGCGGCCGATCTCGTCGCACGGAGCTGGCTCGCAGCCGCTGCTGACGACGAACCGGTTGGCCGTCTGAGAGCGCAATTGCAGCAGGCGCAACCCGCATGCGATGCGGATGCAATCGATCCTGACGCCTTGTTCGAACTAGCCGAGGCTCTTGGCTATCAGGTCGAAATCAGTTGGGCTGCTGCGAATCCCGATGGACGGTTCGACGTTGTCTTCTACCGCGGAGCCAGGCCCGACTGCTCACGCCGGCACAACAAGGCGGTGTTTCTATCTATACACTCGTATGCGACAGATCCGCTGCGCCGGAAATTGGCGCTCGCGTTGCTTCCCGATCTTCGCCGCGCCCTGCAAGAGCAACTTCCGGCCTACATGGTGCCGTCCGTCTTCGTGGTGGTGGACGATTTTCCGCTCACGGGGAATGGCAAGCTCGACCGTCGTGCCCTTCCGCCATCGGACGCGGCGGCTCACAGGGGTGAGGCGGACCTCGTGGCACCGCGGACAGACGTGGAGCGTATCCTGGCGGAGATTTGGGCACAGGTGCTCGGCCTCGACCGGGTCGGCGTTACGGATAACTTTTTCGAATTGGGCGGCGATTCGATTCTCAGCATCCAGATCGTTTCGCGGGCCGGGCAAGCGGGCCTGTCGCTATCACCGCGGCAGTTGTTCCTGCACCAGACAATCGAGGAGTTGGCAGCCGTTGCCGCCCCGTCGGCACGGCAGCAGGAAGCGCAAGCCGCTGGTGGCGAAGCACCGCTGACGCCGATCCAGCGCTGGTTTTTCGAGTCCGGGCAGCCGGAGCCGCACCATTTCAATCAGGCGATTTTGCTCGAAACCGTCCCCGGCCTTGATGGTGATTTGCTGCGGCGCGCCATCCTGCATTTGCCAGAGCATCACGCCAGCCTGCGGCTTCGATTTTCTCCGGCTGATGCGTCCTGGCAGCAGGCTTACGCGGACGACGGGCGCAGCGTTAAGTTTACGGCCATCGACTGGGCATCGCTGACGCCGGACCGGCGACACGCGACGCTGAACGAGGCTGCCGCTCGTTTGCAGTCGAGTTTGCATCTGAGCGATGGACCGCTGATGCAGGCAGCGTATTTCCGCGGTGCCGAGGGGGAACCGGGGCGTTTGCTCCTGCTCGCGCATCACCTGCTGGTCGATGGCATTTCCTGGAGGATTATCCTCGAAGACCTCGAGTTGGCCTATGAGCAACTCAAGCAAGGCAAAGCGATCGCACTACCGCCGGCTACCGCTTCGTACAAGAGTTGGGGACAACATCTCAAGGACTACGCATGCTCGGGCAAAGCGCGAGCGGAGCTTGAATTCTGGAAGGACGTGTGCGACGGGCCGGCCCGGCGCCTGCCGGTCGCCCATGTCCGCGGTAACGGCGCTGCCGAAAGTAATACGCCGACGGTGGCATACGCGGTTCAACTGTCGCCGGAATTGACCGGCTCGCTGCTGCACGATGTGCCCCCGGTCTATCGCACAGGCATCAACGACATCCTGCTCACAGCGCTACTGTTGGCAATCGGGGACTGGACCGGCGATCCGCTGCTGCTGTTGGACCTGGAAGGACATGGCCGGGAGAATCTGTTCCCGGAACTCGACATCTCCCGCAGCGTCGGGTGGTTCACCACCATCTTCCCGGTGCGGCTCCGTCTGCCGCACGGCGCATCGCCGGGCGAAGCCATCAAATCCGTTAAGGAGCAGCTCCGGCAGACTCCCGGGCAGGGCATCGGCTACGGTGTCTTGCGACACCTCCTCAGCGACGACGCGTCGATTGGCGCCGCATTGCGACAAGGACAGCAGCCCGAAGTCGCGTTCAACTATCTTGGACAGCTCGACGGGGTCCTCGCCACGTCACGATATTTCCGGCCGGCGTCTGAACCCAGCGGCCCGCCGTGCAGCCCGCAGTACCAGCCGCGGCACGCACTCGAAATCAATGCGTCCATCATCTCGGGCCGGCTGCTGGTCGAGTGGAGCTATGCCGCCACGCGCTTCGAGGCCAAGACGATCGAGCAACTGGGAGCAAACTACCTGGCCCGCTTACAGGGGTTGATCGAACATTGCCTGGATCCGGAAGCGGGCGGTTTCACCCCCTCCGATTTTGCCGGCGCCCGGGTAGGCCGAGAGAAACTGGACCGATTGTTGTCCCGACTGAAGCAGCAAACGTGACCGGCAACATCCCGCGGCACTGACGCCCCATGAACAATGATGCAGGCATCGAGGATATCTACAATCTGACCCCGCTGCAGCAGGGCATGCTTTTTCATGGCCTGTACGCGCCCGAATCCCGCGCGTACTGGGAGCAATTGAGCCTGACCCTCGGCGGTGATCTGGACCCCGTGCTGTTTCGCCGAGCCTGGCTCGATGTGGTTGCCCATCATGCGGCTCTGCGAACGCATTTCCATTGGGAGGAACTGGACGAGCCTCTGCAGGTCGTACAGCGGGACATCTCCCTCCCATGGCATCAGGAGGACTGGCAATCTCTTTCTCCGGCCGAGTTCTCCGGCCGCCGGCAAGAATTGCTCGAAGCCGACCGCCGGCACGGATTTGAATTCGGCAAGGCGCCGCTGATGCGCCTCTACCTGATCCGCGGCCCGGATACCCGCTTCACGTTCATCTGGAGTCACCACCATATCCTGCTCGATGGCTGGAGCGGGGCGATCGTATTTCGCGACGTGCTCGCCGCCTATGCAGCGCAGCGCCAAGGCGAGGTGGCTCGGCTCAAGCGTCCCCGCCCGTTCCGAGACTACGTGCTATGGCTCCAAAACCAGGACGACGCCCCGGCCAGGGAGTTCTGGCAGAATCACCTGGGGGGAATGGACGGTCCCACCAAGCTCCCCGGCGCAGACCTGACCAACGCTGACCAACAGATACCTCGGCGATATCGGCAGGAAACCCGATTGCTCGCCGAGCCTCTCCAGCCATTTCTGCGCCACCAGAGGCTGACGCTGAACACACTCATCCAGGCAGCGTGGTCACTGTTGTTGAGTCATTACTGCGGCGAGTTCGACGTCGTGTTCGGTACTACTGTCTCCGGGCGCCCGCCGGACTTGCGTGGGGCCGAGGACATGGTCGGGCTGCTGATCAATACCATCCCGGTCCGCGTAAGCCTCGACCCCGACAGCCACGTGCTGCCGTGGCTGCAGTGGCTGCAAGCGGCGCAGGTCGAGCGGGACAGGCACGCACATTTCTCGCTCGCCGACATTCTGTCCGCAACAGGACTGCCGCGGGACATGCCGCTGTTCGAAAGTATTGTGTCGGTAGAGACCTATCCGGTCGACACCGCGCTAAGCGCGGGCCCATCCGATTTGCGGCTCGACCATCTGCAGGCGTTCGAGCAAACCAATTATCCGCTCGCCGTCGTGGTTTCTCCCGGCGACGACGGGATCACGCTGAAAATCACCGCCGACGCGGACCGGTTCGATCACGCAACACTGCAACGCATGCTCGAACACGTGTGCCACTTGCTGGCCGGCATCGTCGAGAACCCGACAGCGAAGCTGGTTGACCTGACGATCGAGCCCGCCGCGAAGCCCGTGTTACGGGCCGGCACGTCGTACGTGGTGGATGGGAAACCCGACGACGCAGGCGTGCATCGTAGTTTTGAACGGCAGGTTCAACGGACGCCGCACGCAACAGCGGCCATCTGTGGCACAGAAAGGCTGACATTTGACGAATTGAACGAAAGAGCCAACCGCGTCGCGAGATATCTGCGGGACAACGGTGTCGCCCGGGACATCCTGGTTGGCGTTTGCGCCAATCGGTCTCTGGACATGGTGACGGCGTTGCTTGCCGTGCTGAAAGCCGGCGGCGCCTATGTTCCTCTCGATCCGGGTTATCCCGTGGGGCGGCTGCGGTTCATGCTGGCGGACGCGCAACTCGGGCTCGTGCTCACGGACGCGTCGATTGAAGCGGAACTCCGGGAAGCATTGACGACTCAGCCGCACTCGGCACTCCGTTTCGTGAGCATTGGCCAACGCGACCAGTTGCTTGAGGGATACGCTGCGGACAACCTGCGCGGCGATACGACGAGCGGCGACGATCTGGCCTACGTCATCTACACGTCCGGATCAACCGGGCGTCCGAAGGGTGTCATGATCACGCATGGCGCCTTGCTCAATCACATGCAGTGGATGATCGGCGAGTTCTCGTTCGGCCCGTCCGTTCGCGTTTTGCAAAAGACCCCGTTCAGCTTCGATGCTTCCGTCTGGGAGTTCTTCCTGCCGTTGATGTCGGGTGGCACGCTGGTGCTGGCCAGGCCGAACGGGCACCTGGACCTCGATTACCTGGTTGATGTCATTACCACGCAGCAGATCACGGTGCTGCAAGCGGTGCCATCATTGCTGCAAGCCCTGGTCGCGCACCCCGGATTCGCAACGTGCGGCAGCTTGACGCACGTCTTCAGTGGGGGAGAGGTTCTGACCGAATCGCTTCAGCGGCGGCTGCAGGCGGGCACATCGGCGACAATCTGCAATCTGTATGGACCGACCGAGACCTGTATCGACGCCACGTTCCACGTCTGCGCACGCGATGCCGAATTAAGCCGCGGTGGCGGCGTTCCGATTGGCCTGCCTGTTGCGAACACCGTCCTTCGCGTGCGTGACGCCTGGGGTCATGACGCGCCGGCCGGTGCCGTGGGAGAACTGTTGATCGGCGGCAAGGGGCTGGCCCGCGGTTACTGGAACCAGCCTGACCTTACATCGGAAAAGTTCATTCTTGACCGGTTTGGTGGCCGCCGCCGCATGTACCGGACCGGCGATCTCGTGCAACGGCGATTGGATGGCGCCCTGCTCTTCGTCGGGCGGCTCGACCAACAGGTCAAATTGCGCGGCTATCGGATTGAACTCGGCGAGATAGAGAACATCCTGGAACACTGTCCTGGGGTCAGCCGCGCCGCTGTCGTCGTCCATGCAGACGACGCCAATCGCCTCCGTCTGGTGGCCTACCTGACGTCGCCCGGCGGCCGTGACGGCCTTGCCGAGTCGGTCCGCGCAACCATGATGCGGCTGTTGCCAAACCATATGGTTCCCACCGACTATGTAATCCTCGACCGGTTGCCGCACACCCCAAGTGGCAAAGTGGACCGGCGGTTATTGGCAAACCGGCCGCTTCCAGCTGCCGCCGCCGATCGACACGATGCGCCGGCGTCGGAGACGGAACAGCAACTCGCGGCTATCTGGCAGGAGGTCTTGAACCGGGAAAGCGTGGGCCTGGCCGACGATTTCTTCCAACTGGGCGGACACTCTCTCACCGCAATGCAAGTGCTCTCGCGCATCCGCGACGTCTTTCATGTGAAGATTCCGTTGCGCACCTTGTTCGAGCTTTCGATTCTATCCGAACTGGCGCGGCGCATCGAAACGCATCAGTCGGTCTTGCTCGATCGAACTATGCCAGGGACCAATGACGGCGATGAAATCGAGGAAATCTCGCTATGACATCGCTTGACGATTTTCTGGCAGAGCTTCGCCGCGACGGTATCCATGTCTGGGCCGACGGCACGGAGTTGCGGTGCCGTGCGCCAAAAGGTCGGCTGACCCGCGAATTGCGCGCCGAACTTGCCGTGCGCAAGGCCGAAATCCTGCAATCCCTGGGATCGCTCCCGGACCTGTCCGCCGAGACCGGCGAACACATTCCGCGCGCCGACCGCGCCGGCGACCTGCCACTGTCATCGGCGCAACGGCGCCTATGGTTTCTTGACCAATACGAGACCGACAAGTCGGTTTATGCGATCGCCACCGCCGTACGCCTGCGGGGCGATCTCAACATCGGCGCGTTGCGCGAGGCCATCAACGCCATCGTGGAACGGCACGAGACCCTTCGAACAGTGTTTCCGGTCACGGACGGCGTACCCCTGCAACGAATTCTTCCACCGTTTCCCGTCGAGATACCGATCTCTGATCTGTCCGCAGCCGGCGGCACCGAACCGCTCGAACAGCTCCGGGTCCCGATCGCGGAAGAAATGGCCAGGCAATTCGACCTTGCCGCCGGCCCGCTGTTGCGGGTCCGGTCGTTCCGCCTTGTGGCCGACGATCATGTCCTGTTGCTGATCACGCATCACATCATTTCAGACGCCTGGTCCGTCGGTGTCTTCGTTCGCGAGCTTTCCGAGCACTATTCCGCCATCTGTTCGCAGCACGAGCCGGCGCTTCCGCGGCTTGAAATCCAGTACGCCGATTTCGCGGCGTGGCAGAATGCGTGGCTTGGCAGCCCGGCGTACAACAACCAACTCGAATATTGGCGCCGGCAACTGCAGTCAGCGCCGCCGTTGCTGGAGCTTCCCTGGGACCGTCCGCGCCCCGCCGTGCGGTCGCATCGCGGGCGGGTCGCGGCGTTCCAATTTACCGAGAAGCTGACCCTGCAATTGAAGGAATTCAGCCGGCGGAACGGCGTCAGCCTGTTCATGACCCTGCTGACAGGGTTCTCCGCGTTGCTTGCGCGCTATAGCGGCCAGTCCGAGGTTGTGGTCGGCACGCCGGTCGCCAACCGAAACCGCGCTCAGCTTGAGCCGCTGATCGGCTTTTTTGTCAACACGCTGGCGCTGCGCGTCGAGCTTGCGGACGATCCCGGCCTTGCCGATCTGGCGGCACGGATCAAGGAGGTCGTGCTCGACGCATTTTCCAATCAGGACATTCCGTTTGAAGACCTGGTCGAGAAACTGCGGCCGGAACGCAGCCTCGGCTATACGCCGATCTTCCAGGTGATGCTGGTCCTGCAGAATGCGCCGATCGGGGAACTGTCACTGCCGCGTCTGACGATCTCATCGCTGGACATGCCGCGCGAGACAGCGAAATTCGATGTGACAGTGCTCGTCGAGGACGATGGCGACAGTCTGGCCGTCGCGTTCGAATACAGTGCAGACTTATTCGACCACGATACGATAGTCCGGATGGCCGGGCATTTTGAAAATCTCCTCGACGCGATGGCGCGCAGCCCGGATACGTGCGTTTCGGAGGCGGATTTTCTCGGCCCGGAAGAGGCCCGGATGTTGCTGCAGATCCCGAACGCCGCCGCCATCGGCCCCCCGCCCGAGGGGTGCATTCATACCCTGTTCGAGCACAGGGCAGCGGAGCGCCCCCAGGCCGTCGCCTTGATGTTCCAGGATCAGCGGTTGACGTATGGCGAATTGAACGCGCGATCCAATCAGCTTGCGCATCACCTGATCGCGCTCGGCGTCAAACCCGAAATCCGCGTTGCGATTGCGCTCGAGCGCGGACTCGAAATGGTGGTCGCCGTGCTCGCAACGCTCAAGGCTGGCGGCGCCTATGTACCGCTCGACCCGGCCTATCCGGCAGAGCGTCTGGCCTTAGTGATCGCTGACAGCACACCGCGTGTATTGCTGTCCCAGGAACACGTCCTGCCCGGGCTTGGCCGGCTGCCAGACGGCCTCACTGTCGTCACCCTTGGCGCCGGCGCGTGCGACTTTGCGACCCTGCCCGACACCAACCCGTTGCCGGCGGCATCGGGGCTGACATCCGCCAATCTCGCCTACGTCCTCTACACCTCCGGCTCCACGGGAACACCGAAAGGGGTCATGGTGGAACATGCCAATGTCGTGCGTCTGTTCTCGTCGACCGAAGCGCTGTTTCGGTTCAAGTCGGATGACGTCTGGACGCTGTTTCACTCCTACGCATTCGATTTCTCCGTCTGGGAACTCTGGGGCGCCCTGATATACGGCGGCCGCCTGATCGTCGTTCCGCAGTTTCTTGCGCGCTCGCCGCGAGACTTTTATCGATTGCTCCGCGACCAGGGCGTCAGCGTGCTCAATCAGACGCCGAGCGCGTTCCGCCAGCTCATCGCCGCGCTGCCCGACGGCATGCCGTCGCGGCACCGCCTCCGCTACGTCATCCTCGGCGGGGAAGCGCTCGAGCCGGCCAGCCTGCGGCCCTGGTACGCCAGGAACGACGCGGGCAAAACCAGGCTCGTCAACATGTACGGCATTACCGAAACGACCGTTCATGTCACCTTCTGTCCCCTCGAGCCGAGCGACGTTCCGCATCGCGAGCGCAGTCCGATCGGTGTGCCGCTGCGAGACCTTCACGTCTATTTGCTGGACCGGCACCGGGCGCCCGTGCCCATCGGAGTTGCCGGGGAGATCTATGTCGGTGGGGCCGGCGTCGCGCGCGGTTATCTGAACCGGCCCGAGCTGACGGCGGAACGGTTCCTGCCCGATCCGTTCATCCGCGGAGAGGCCCACGCCGGCGCGCGTATGTATCGCAGCGGCGATCTCGGGCGCCGGCTGCCGAACGGCACGCTGGAGTTCCTCGGTCGCAACGACCAACAGGTCAAGATCCGCGGGTTTCGTATTGAACTCGGCGAAATCGAGGCCCGGCTCGCCGAATACCCGGGAGTCGCCGAAGCCGTCGTGTTAGCTCGCGAAGACGAGCCCGGAGAACGGCGGCTGGTCGCCTACTTCACCGCCGCGCTCGCCATCGAGTCCGGTGATCTGCGCAGCCACCTGGCGCGGACACTGCCGGACTACATGGTGCCCGCCGCCTTTGTCTGCCTTGACGCCCTCCCGCTGACCGCGAACGGCAAGCTCGATCAGCGCGCCCTTCCCGTGCCCGGCTGGAGCGCGTTCGGCAACCGCGGTAACGAACCCCCCGAGGGCGCGGTCGAGGCCGCGCTCGCCGCCGTCTGGGCGGACCTGCTGCGGGTCAACCGCGTCGGGCGCCGCGACAACTTTTTCGAACTCGGCGGTCATTCGCTGCTGGCCGTCCAAATGGTCTCGCGCGTCCGTGACCGCTGCGACCTTGAACTGACCGTCCGGCAGATATTCGAAGCACCCACCGTTGCCGGGTTGGCGGCGCTTCTCGAGGCTCGACCGCAAGATGCCCGCCGGCGATCCCATCTGCCCCCTATTCGCCGGGTACAGCATGACGTGCCCCTGCCGCTTTCGTATGCGCAGGAACGCCTGTGGTTTCTTGATCAACTTGAACCCGGCAACGCATTCTACAACATTCCGTTCGCTTTTCGCTGCAAGGGGCTTCTCGACGCCGCCGCGCTGGAACGCGCGATCAACGAAATCGTCCGCCGACACGCCGCCCTGCGCACGACCTTTGACCAGGTTGACGGCAGGCCGTACCAGCAAATCAGTGGCAATGTCAGGATCGCCCTGGCGCGCCGCACACTGAGCCATCTCGCGGCAGAGGAGCGCGAAGCCGAAGCCCTGCGGCTGGCGCACGATGAAGCATTGACCCCGTTCTCTCTGAGTGAGGGACCGCTGGTTCGTGCCTGCCTGATCGCATTGGCGGAGGACGACCATGTACTGCTGCTGACGATCCATCACATCGTGGCCGACGGCTGGTCGATGGGTGTTCTCGTCCGCGAGTTCTCGCAGATCTACCCGGCCTTCGTCCGCGGCGAGCAATCGCCGCTGCCGGCGCTGGACATCCAGTTCGCCGATTTCGCCGTCTGGCAACGCGCCTGGCTCAACGGCGACGCCCTGGAAGCGGAAATCGCCTATTGGCTGCGGCAATTGCAGGGTGCACCGCAGATCCTCGAACTGCCGGCGGATTTTCCCCGGCCGGCCGTGCAAACGTTTCGTGGCGCCACCCAGCCGTTCCGTCTGCGAAGCAGCGCGACCGAGTGCCTGAAACGACTCAGCCAGGAAGCCGACGCCAGTCTGTTCATGACGTTGTTTGCCGCCTTTGCGGTCTTGCTGCGGCGCTACAGCGGCGAAACGGAAATTCTGATCGGAACCCCGATCGCCAATCGCGACCTGGATGCCATCGAGCCGCTGATCGGTTTTTTCGTCAACACTCTGGCGTTGCGGGCGGATCTGTCTGATGACCCGACCTTCCCGGAGCTCGTTGCGCGGGTGCGGCAGACGATCCTCGATGCCTACGCCCATCCCGATGTTCCATTCGAACTCGTTGTCGAGCGATTGCAGCCGGCTCGCGACATGCGGCGTAACCCGCTCGTCCAGGTGTCGCTGGTGTTCCAGAACGCGCCGTTCTCCGTCTGTCCGGTGGAAGGGCTGGAACTGAGCAGGATGAGAACGGACACCGGCACTGCGCGGTTCGATATCGAGGTGTTTCTGTGGGAGGAAGCGGGCGCCTTGCAGGGCGAATTCGGTTATTACACGGATTTGTTCGAAGCGGATACGATTGCCCGGCTGGCCGGCCATTTCGAAACGCTTTTGACCGCGATCGCCGACGATCCGAACCGCCCCATATCGGCCCTGCCGTTGCTCACGGACCAGCAGCGGCGAGAATTGCTGATCGACCGGAACGCGACAACCGCGGTTTTTCCGCGCAACACATGCGTCCATCGATTGTTCGAAGAGCAGGCCAGCAATTTTCCGAGCGAAATTGCGGTGGTCCATGGAACGCACAGCCTCACCTACCGGCAACTCGACGCCCGCGCGAATCAACTGGCCCGGCACCTGATAGGACGCGGCGCCGGCCCCGGGGTCCTGGTCGGCATTTGCCTGCAACGCAGCCTCGATCTGGTTGTCGGAATACTCGGCATCCTGAAAGCCGGCGCGGCCTACGTGCCGCTGGATGCGAGCTATCCGCACGACCGCCTTGCCTTCATGATCGACGACGCCCGGCTGGAGATCCTGCTGACGCACAGTGAACTACGAACGCGCCTGCCGGACCGCGCGCCGGCAGCCATCGACCTTGGGCGAGATTGGGAAACAATCGCGCGGCAGAGCCCCGCCAACACTGCCGCAAAGGTCGGCCCGGACGATCTCGCTTACGTCATCTACACATCCGGCTCGACCGGGCGCCCGAAAGGGGCGATGCTCGAACATCGCAACGTCGTCAACTATCTCTGCTGGGCGCGCGAGCACTACGCGGTTGCCGCAGGCTCCGGCGCGCCGGTCAACTCTTCGATCAGCTTCGACGCGACGGTTACCAGCTTGCTCTCGCCGCTCGTCGCCGGGCGCCGTGTCGAACTGCTGCCGGAGCAAGATGAAATCGAGCAGCTTTGCGCTGTATTGCAATCTCAGCGGGACTACAGCCTGGTCAAGATCACCCCTGCCCATCTCGATATGCTGAGCCGCTTGCTGCCTGCAAAGCCGCTTGAACGATCCACGCGCGCCTTCGTCATCGGCGGCGAGGCGCTGACCGCGGACCACATAGCGTTCTGGCGCCGATACGCACCGGACATTCGGCTGATCAACGAATACGGCCCGACCGAGACGGTGGTCGGCTGCTGTATCTATGAGGTGCCGCGAAACGGCACCATGCAGCGCAATGTACCGATCGGCCGGCCCATCGCGAACACCCGGCTTTACGTGTTCGATGAACATTTGCAGCCGGTTCCTGTCGGGGTTCCAGGCGAATTGTTCATCGGGGGGGCAGGGGTTGGGCGCGGATACCTCCATCGGGAAGGGCTGACGGCCGAGCGATTTATCGACGATCCGTTCTCCCGCCAACCCCGGGCTCGCCTGTACAAGACGGGCGATCGTGCCCGCTATCTTGCCGACGGGACTCTGGAATTTCTCGGCCGCCTCGACACGCAACTGAAGCTGCGTGGCTACCGCGTCGAAGCCGAGGAAGTCGAGCGGGTGCTTGCCGAACATCCAGCGGTCGATCAGGTTATGGTTGTTCTGCGGCGCGATCAGCCAGGCGACGACAGGCTGGTCGCCTATATCGTTGCCAGGATCGAACCGGATGCCGGCGCCACGGCGGACCAGCCTCCGGCTGCGCGCATCGGGCACGAACATGTATTGCAATGGCAACAGGTGTTCCAGGACAGCTACGCCGGTTCGCAAGATCCGCACGATATTGCTCCCGACTTTGCGGGTTGGAGCAGCAGCTATACCGACGCGCTGATCCCGATTGAGGAAATGCGCGAATGGCTTGATCGGACGGTACAGCGCATCCGCTCGCTCGATCCGGGTCGCGTCTGGGAGATCGGATGTGGCACCGGCCTGCTTTTGGCACGCCTCGCGCCGCATGCCGAGTCCTACCTCGGCACCGACTTTTCCGAAGTCGCGCTCCGTCGCGTCCAGCGGATGATCGAACGTAACCCCGATCTCTGCACCGCGCGGCTGCTGCGTCGCGCTGCCCACGACTGCACGGACGTTGCCGGGCCGTTCGACACGATCGTTATCAATTCGGTCATCCAGTATTTCCCAGGCGTCGACTACCTGCTTGGCGTACTGGATCAGGCGGTGCAGCGCCTGGCACCGGGTGGACGGATCTTCCTGGGCGACGTGCGCAATCTGGGGCAACTGGAACAGTTTCAAGCCTCGGTCGAAGCCTTCCGCGCGCCGGATACGAGGTCGGTGGAAGAGATCAGGCGTGCCGTACGCGAGCGCATGTCGCGCGAGGAAGAACTTCTGCTGGACCCGCAATTGTTTCTCGCATTGCAGTCGCGCTACCCAGGCCTGACGGACGCCGCGGTGGCGCTCAAGCGCGGCTGGCACCGCAATGAGATGTTGCGATTCCGCTTCGACGTGACCTTGCATTTTGGCGTAACTGCGGCCGAGCCGGCCGGCGTGGCTTGGCAGGATTGGGATGCCTGCCGATTTTCCTTGAATGACCTGCGTGACAGTCTTGAGCGCGGGCAGCCGGACGTGTTCGCGCTGCGTGGCGTGCCGAATGCCCGGCTCAGCCGTGATGTGGCGCTTTTGCAGGAATTGCGCGCGTCGCCCGGCACGCTGCCGGCCTTGCAGTTGCGGCGCCGGCTCCACGCGGCGGGCATTGTCGGTCTGGACCCCGAGGACCTGTGGTCGCTCGGCGACGAGCTCGGCTATCGTGTCGATATCGGCGCCTCCGGGGAGCATTCCCGATTCGACGTGATCTATCGGCGGCTCGCGCAGCAGAAGCCGCCGGCGGGACCGGCCGCGCTGCGTCGTTTCGAAGGTCCGTCGCGCCCCTGGCAGCACTATGCCAACGACCCGCTGCGCGGGCGGCGGGTTCAGCGGTTCGCGCAGGAACTGCGTGCGCTGGCCGAGGCAAAGCTGCCCGGTTACATGGTCCCCTCGAATTTTGTCGCGCTCGAAGAATTCCCGCTGACCTCTAACGGCAAGGTCGATCGCAACGCCCTGCCGGCACCGTCCGGCAGGCCGGCGGGTAGCACGTTCACGGCGCCTGTGACTCCCGAGGAAGAGGTTCTCGCCAGCATCTGGAGCGAAGTTCTCGGGATCAACCGGGTCGGAACGCAAGATGATTTCTTTGCACTCGGCGGCCACTCATTGCTCGCTACACAGGTGATTTCGCGCGCTCGCGAGGCCTTTGCCGTCGAACTGCAGGTCCGCACCATCTTTGAGGCGCCCACGATTGCCATCCTCGCCCAGCGCGTGGCGCTGCTGCGTGCGGCCGCCAACGATGCGGCGCCCGAACCGGCGATCGAACAACAGCCTCGCAACGAGCAATCGCCGCTCTCGTTTGCCCAGGAACGTCTGTGGCTGCTTGACCGGCTGGAGGAGAAATCGCCGGCATACAATATCGCCTCGTCGGTTCGGCTCGCCGGTTCGCTCGACATGGAGGCGCTGCGCCACGGATTCCGTATGCTGATTGCACGCCACGAAGTGCTCCGTACGACGTTCGTCGCAACCTCGGAGGGAGAGCCCGTACAGCACATTGCCGCATCAATGGATTTCGAGCTGCCGCTGATCGACGTCGAAGCATGCGACGAGCCGTCGCAATCTGCGCGCATTCAAGAGCTGAGCATGGATGTCCATCAGCGCGTCTTCGATCTGCAGCGCGGCCCCCTGCTGCGGGCCGTCGTTCTGCGCCGCGCCGCGAGAGAGCATGTTCTGTTAGTGTGCATGCACCATATCGTATCCGACGGCTGGTCGATTGGCGTCATGACGCGGGAAATCGCGGAATTTTACGCGGCCTGCGTCGAACGGCGTACACCCCGCCTGGACCCGCTGCCCCTGCAATATGCCGACTATGCGATCTGGCAGCGGAACTGGCTGCGCGGGGAGGTGCTGCAATCCCAAACCGATTACTGGAAGGCTCACCTGGCCGGCGCGCCGCCGGTGCTAGAGCTGCCGGCCGACTTTCCACGTCTGCCGGTGCAGAGTTTCCGCGGCGACATGGAGCTCTTCGCATTGGATCACGCGCTGACCGCTGCCTTGGAGGCGCTCAGCCGCCGGCACGGCGTCAGCCTTTACATGACGCTGCTCTCAGCGTTTGCCGTACTGCTTTTCCGCTACAGCCGCCAGACGGACTTGGTCATCGGGTCGCCGGTCGCAGGACGCCGCTATCGGAAGCTCGAGCCGTTGATCGGCTTTTTCGTCAACACCCTGACCCTTCGCGTCGATCTTGCCGGCGATCCCGAATTCTCCGAACTTCTCGCCCGCGTTCGCACATGCACGCTTGACGCCTACGCCCATCAGGATGTGCCATTCGAGTATTTGGTGGAACAACTTCACCCGCTGCGCAGCCTGAGCCATGCTCCTGTCTTTCAGGTCATGTTCGTCCTGCTGAATACGCCGCTGGCGCGCATCGAGGTTCCGGACCTGACCCTGACGCCGATCGACTCGAGCACCGCGACGGCCAAGTTCGACCTCACGCTATGCATGGGCCCCGGCGAGGACGGCATGTGGGGCTGGTTCGAATACCGGACCGACTTGTTCGAAAGCGCCACCGTGCGCCGCATGGTTGGGCACTTTACCACGTTGCTCAAGGCGATCGTGGCTGATCCAGCGTCGCCGATGGGGCGCCTGCCGATGCTCACCGACGCTGAACGTGAGCCAATAACGGCCGATCAGCGCCAGGCCGGCGGCCCCGCTCCGCCATTCGTTGCCGTCACGCAACTGTTCGAGCAACAGGCCGAGGCAACGCCCGACCGGGTGGCCGTCGCGTTCGACGGCGCGGCGCTGACCTACCGCGCCCTGAACTCTCGCGCCAACGCACTGGCACATCGGCTGATCGCGTCGGGGATCGGCCCTCATGCGCGCGTCGGCATCTGCATGGAACGCGGCTTCGACATGGTCGCCGGCGTTCTGGCCGTACTCAAGTTGGGCGGCGCTTACGTGCCACTGGATCCGCACTATCCGCGCGAGCGCCTCGCGTTCATGTGCAACGATGCGCAACTCGACGCCTTGCTGACGGAGCGAACGCTACAGGCCACGATCCCACGGCCTTCAGCACAGGTCATAGCGGTCGATGATGCCGCAGGCGCGGCGCACGCGGGCCACGCCGGCAACCCGAACGTGCTGCTGGATCCCAACAATCTTGCCTACATTATCTACACCTCCGGTTCCAGCGGCGAGCCGAAGGGGATCGCCATGCGTCACGGGGCCCTCGCCAACCTGATCGGCTGGCAGGTCGCATCGGACGCAGAATTCGGGCCGGCACGCACGCTGCAATTCACGTCATTGAGCTTCGATGTGTCGTTTCAGGAGACTTTCTCGACGTGGTGTTCTGGCGGGCAACTCGTGCTTGTGGACGACACGACGCGGCGGGATGCGCGCACCTTGGTCCGCTATCTCGCAGAGCATCGGATCGAGCGGCTCTTCCTGCCGTTCATTGCGCTGCAGCAGTTGGCACTCGTGGCGAGCGAGCCCCAGATCGCCGCGCTGGCGCTGCGCGACATTATTACCGCCGGTGAGCGGCTCAGGATCACGCCGGAACTCGCGGACTTCATGCGCGGGCTGCCGCGGTGCCGGCTGCACAACCATTACGGTCCGGCGGAGACGCACGTGGTCACCGCATTCACGCTTGGACCCGAGGTTGCGGACTGGCCCGAATTGCCTCCGATCGGCCGGCCGGTTGCCAATACGCAGGTCTATCTTCTTGACGAGCACCGCCAGCCGGTGCCGCAAGGTGTTATCGGAGAAATCTACCTCGGCGGGGCATGCCTGGCGCGCGGCTATTGGCAGCGGCCGGCCCTGACCCAGCAGCGGTTCGTTGCTCACCCGCTTGCGACAGGCCGGGACGCTCGTTTGTATCGAACCGGCGATCTGGGCCGCCGCCTGAACGATGGCAACATCCAGTTCCTGGGGCGCTGCGACGATCAGGTGAAGATCCGGGGATTCCGCGTCGAGCCCGGCGAGATCGAAGCCGTGCTGGCCAAATCGCCGGCCGTGAGCGACGTCGTCGTCATCGCCAGGGAAGACAGTCCCGGCGATCGCCGGCTGGTTACTTATGTCGTGCCACAGCCAGGGCATGCGATCGACGAAGGCGCGTTGCGGGAGTTCGTCCGCGCTTCTCTGCCGGACTACATGATACCCGCGGCTTTCGTCACGATGGCGGCGTTCCCGCAGACGCCCAGTGGCAAGGCAGACCGGCTTCGTCTGCCGGCGCCCGGTTCCACCGCCGGCCGAGGCTCGATGTATAATCCGCCGCGCAATCCGGACGAATTGCGGTTGACCGAGATCTGGGAGTCGGTACTCGATCGCCCGGATATCGGGATCAGTGACGATTTCTTCGAACTTGGCGGCCATTCGCTGTTGGCGGTGCGCGTTATGGCGCGCATCGAACGAGCCTGGGGCGTCCATTTGCCGCTGGCCGTCCTGTTCCAGTATCCCACGATCGAGCTGTTGGCGGGCCGGTTGCGCGAGCGCCCGATGCCGGCAGTGTCGCGGCCCCTGGTGCCGATCCGGCGGACCGGCACGCTGCCGCCGTTCTTCATGGTACCGGGCGCCGGCGGCAACGTCCTGTACTTGTACGACCTGGCGCGGCGGCTCGGGCCCGACCAGCCATTCTACGGGCTGCAAGCCATTGGCCTCGATGGCCAGGCAGCACCCCCGGCGACCGTGGAGGAAATGGCCGAGCAATGCGTCCGCGATATCATCGCGGTCTGCCCGGCGGGCCCTTTTATGATCGGGGGTCATTCGTTCGGCGGCGCCATCGCCTTCGAAATTGCTCAGCAGTTGCAGCGCGCGGGATATTCCGTGGCACTGCTGGTCGCCTTCGACACGAACGCGCCGCACACGGTGCAACCCGCGCCGCAACAGCGGCCGGATGACGCCGCGTGGCTCGCCGAGATCGGATCGATCATCGGCGAGTTGTCCGGCAAGGAAGTGGTAATTTCCGAGACGGAACTCCGCTGCCTGGACGCCGAGGACCAAGTGGCCTCGTTCCGCTCCAGCCTGATCCGCAATGGCTGGTTGCCACCCGAGACGACGCTCACACAGGTTCACGCATTCGTCGAGGTTTACAAGGCCCACATCCGCATGGAGTATCGGCCGCGCGCCCCGGTTCCGATACCGATCCTGCTTCTCAAGACCCTGCGCACGCCGGGGCCGGATGCGCGGGATCCAACGTTGGATGAGGTGTTGGGGCCTGCCTGGGGCTGGAACGATCTGGCCTTGGGAGAGATGGACATCGCCACCGTTCCCGGCAATCACCTCACCATGATGACGGAGCCGCACGTTCAGGCCGTGGCGGACCAGTTGCGGCAACGATTGGTGCGCTGCCGGCAGCATTCGCCTTGAGCGCTACACGAGGGGAGATGGCATTGTCCCACGCTGGCACGCGAACGCCTGGCCGTTGGTTCGTCGTTCCTATGCGCTGCGCTGCTCCAAGGTGGCGGCTGGTCTGCTTCCCCTACGCGGGTGCCGGCGCGTCGGCGTATTTTTCGTGGGCCAGGCATCTCGCCACGCGCGAGACCGAAGTGTGGAACGTGCAATACCCGGGCAGAGAAAACCGCCTGGCCGAGGAACCCGTGCGGGGGTTTGCCCCGCTGGTTCAGCAAGTGATGGATGCGCTGCGGCCGTTGGAAGCCGACGGCGTGCCCCTGGCGTTTTTCGGCCATAGCATGGGTGCGCTACTGGCCCATGAGGTCGCCTGCCAGTTGTTCCGCGAAGGCCGTGCGTTGCCGGCCGTTCTGTTCTTGTCGGGACGCAACGCGCCCTCGCACCGCAGTGAACCGCGCCGCCTACACCATCTGCCGCGGAACGAACTGCTGGACGCACTGGCTGAATACGGCAACCTGTCAGACGCGATCCGCAATGAGCCGGACTTGATCGATCTGCTGCTACCGGCAATTCGCGGTGATTTTGCCTTATTGGATGATTACCATCAAAACCGGGCGGCAGGCCACGTGCCGCGGCTGCCGTGCCAGATGTCAGTCTTCGGCGGTGAGCAAGATCCCTGGACACAAGCCGATGCCCTGGCGAATTGGCAGGAGTACACTAGTGGCCGCTTCCGCCTGCGGACCTATGCCGGGGCGCATTTTTTCATCAACGAATTTCGTCAGGCTATATGGCGCTCGATCGAAGATGATTTGCCGTGTCTCTGAGTCTACTACGCTCCATCCTTGAAATGCGCGTGCGGGCGGAGTCGGGTTGCCGCCGGCGCTGTCCTTGTTCAGGTTTGCGAACGGGGGCGGCCCGGCCCTACTGTAGCGGGCGTGCCTGAACGCGCAGTGCTGCGCCGAGGGCGGGGTTGAACCGCTCCGACCTCTGCCAGCATTGCAATGGAAACGATCAGCGACGGCGTTTCTCTTGCAATCTCGAAACCGCCCAGGTCAGGTCGCTGGGATCGAGCGCGTGTCCATCCACAAAGTGGGAAGGCCCGCGCAGCCCAGACTCCGCGGAATCCGATCCACGGTGTTACGATTGCCGCTGGTTGCCGCCGTCGGTCGAGGCCAGGGTGCGCCAGGACCAGGCAGCACTTGGGCGCGGCGAAGCTGAGCAAGTCTGCGATTGTTGACCCGGCTTCGATTGATTGCGTTTTGACGATCGATCACGGGAGCCACATCACCGAGTTCAATCCCGCTGCCAAACTTGCCTTCGGCTATCGGGGGGATGCGGTAACGCGCAAGGCACTGGCCGACGTCGTCATCCCGCCGTCACGCGGCGAGCACCATCGGAAGGCGCTGCCGCACTGCATTCGCCCCAGGCGCTCCCCGACATGCGCCGACGCGCAGCTCAACCATTGCTCCGTTGCCCTGGCCCGATCAAGTGAACCGGCGCCTACCGAAAGCAGCTCACGACGACGACCGCTCCCAAGGTCGCTCGGCATCTAACGGAATCATTCGATCCTGCATTCGCTCGCCTGAGAGAAGAGTGTATGCCGGAGAGCGTATATTCGATTCCAGGGCGAGCCAGCGTAGTTGTTTGCGGAGAGAACGAAGCATCGATTTGGGTTGTGTCGCTGGTGGCCCACGAACCACCGGCTGAATGCGGCGTTTCGTCTAGGAACGGGAGAGGAAAAACCATGACCGACCTCACCAGCGTCCTTCATGCCAAGGCAATCGACCTGGGGCGGCTCGCGATCCGCGCCACCACAGAGGCCGGCAGCGGCCATCCCACCACCGCGCTGTCGCTCACCCATCTCGTTACGGTGCTGATGTACCGCGTGATGCGCTGGGCACCCGCCGATCCCGCCAACCCGGGATCCGACCGGCTGGTCCTGAGCGAGGGTCACGCGGTGCCGATCCTTTATGCCGCATGCACCGATCTCGGCGTCGCGATCGGGCCCGACGGCAACCGCCGGGCGATGACAGAGTATGATCTGATGACCCTTCGCGAGATTGGGTCGCCGATCGACGGGCATCCCAATCCAGTGCTCGGCTTTCCCTTCTTCGACGCCGCGACCGGCTCGCTGGGCCAGGGCCTGTCGGTCGCCGCCGGGCTAAGCTGCGCGGCGCGGCTCGACGGCGTGCCGAAGCGCATCTTCTGTCTCATCGGCGACGGCGAGTCGCGCGAAGGACAGATCTGGGAAGCAATGGATTTTTGCGCCGATCACCGCCTCGGCGGCGTGGTCGCCATCTTCAACTGCAACACGCTGGGCCAGAGCGACTATGTCTCCTCGGCGCAGGACTGGGAGCATCTCGCGGCGAAGGCTGCGGCGTTCGGCGCGCGCACCGAAATCATCGACGGCCACGATCCGGCCGCGATCGAACATGCGCTTCGCATCGAGGACGACTCGCGGCCGCTCGCAGTGATCGCGCGCACCGTCAAGGGATGGGGCGTGCCGAGCCTCGGCGGCCCCGGCCATCATGGCACGCCGGTTAAACCCGAGGCGTTGTCGGGCGTGCTCGTCGAACTCGACGAGACGGCGCGGCGCCTGGGCGTCACCGATATCGGCGCGCAGGACTTCGCCACGCTCAAAATCGCGCCGCCCGCCGCGGCGCCGGCACCACGCGCCGCGCCACATGCGCCCATCAGCTTCGGCGCAGCACTCGCCAGGAACCCGGCATCGGCATCGGCATCGGCCAAGAAGCTTTCGCCGCGCCGCGCCTATGGCATGGCGCTCGCGGCGCTCGGCGATGCGAACGACGCAGTGGTGGCGCTCGACGCCGACGTGAAGAATTCGACCTATGCCGAAACCTTTGCCAAGGCGCATCCGGACCGCTATTTCGAGGCGCGCATCGCGGAGCAAAACATGGTGTCGGCTGCGGCCGGATTGGCAGCCGCCGGCAAGATTGCGTTCGTCAGCACGTTTGGCCGCTTTCTAGAACGCGCCTTCGACCAGATCGAGATGGCGATCATCGGCGGCGCGCGCATCAAGCTCGTCGGCACGCATATCGGCGTGACGCTCGCGGCCGACGGACCGAGCCAGATGGCGCTGGCGGATGTCGCTTTCACGCGCGCCCTCGCACACGCGAAGGATGCCAGGGGCCGATCGTTGGTGGTGCTGACACCGTCGGACGCCGTCAGCGCTTTTAACCTGATCCTGGCCATGGCGGCGTATGACGGTCCCGCCTACCTGCGCGCGGTCCGCGGCGATTTGCCGATACTCTATCGCGAGGACGAGTCATTTCCGCTGCGCGGCTACAAGGTGGTACGCTCGGTTGAAGCGCCCGCGGTCGTACTGGCGGCGTCGGGCTATCTTGTCCATTCCTGTCTCGAAGCCGCCGCGGTGCTGGAGCAACGCGGCGTCGCCGCCGCCGTGGTTGACGCTTACGCCCTGCCGCTGGACGCTGGGCCGATTCTCGAAATGGCGCGGCACACCGGCGCGGCGATCCTCGCCGTCGAGGACAATTACGTGGGCGGGCTCGGCAGCGAGTTGGCCGAAGCGTCGGCCGCGCTTGTGGCGCCGGTCACGGTCGCAAGCCTCGGCGTGCGGCGCCTCCCCAAGAGCGGCCGCGCCGCCGCTGACGTGCTCGATTATGTCGGCCTCTCGGTGCCCCAGATCGCCACCGCCGCTGAACGCCTGGCACGGAGCCCGGGCGAAGCGACGACCGCCAACCGGTAATACTGACTGTCAGAGCAAGCGCAGCCCCCACATGTCATTGCGAGGAGCGCAGCGACGAAGCAACCTGGGCCATGCGCGCGCCAGAACGCTCGGGAGCCTCCCAGAACGAGGTTGCTTCGTCGCTTTGCGCCTCGCAATGAAATGCTAACGACATGCTTCGTCGCTTCGCTCTTCCCAATGATATGCAACGACGTGCTTCGTCGCACCGCTCCTCGCAACGACATGCAGTGACCCCGTCTCGTCGCCGTAGCAACGACATGCGAACAGCCTCGCTTCCTCGCCCAGGCCATGACATGCCACAGTCCGCGCTGCGCTCACCGGAGGTCCCATGACCAGCGTCATCGTGTCAGTTAATGTCGGACTTCCTCAGGACGTCGCGTGGCAGGGCCGTACTGTTCGGACAGCGGTCTGGAAAACGCCGGTAATCGGGCGGGTTTTCGCCCGCCGGCTGAATCTCGACGGCGACGGCCAAGGCGACCTCCATGGCCACGGCGGCGAGCAACGCGCGATCATGGTCTACCAGCTCGACTCCTACCGCTACTGGACGAAACATCTCGGCCGGCCGGATCTCACGCCCGGAAATTTCGGCGAGAACCTCACCGTGGAAGGCCTCGCCGACAACGAGGTCTGCATCGGCGACCGGTTCAGGATCGGTGGCGCCGTCGTCGAGGTGACTCAGCCGCGCGACACCTGCTATCGGGTCGGCATCAGGCTGAACAACCCGCAGATGGCGGCGCTGCTGGTCGCACATCATCGGCCCGGTTTCTACTTCCGCGTCATCGAGGAAGGCGAGATCGGCGCCGGCGACCACGTCGAGAAAGTCGCAGACGGCCCGGAGCATATGACGGTGGCTGAGATCGATGCGCTGCTATATTCTTCACAGCACCCAGTCGAAGGCTTGCGGCGCGCGATCAGAATTCCAGCACTCAGCGTTGATTGGCAAGGCTCGATGCAGGCGTTGCTCTCTGCCGCCGAAGCGGGCGGTACGACGGGCAACGCTGGCCTTTCTGGTACGTCGGCGCCGCTTGCGTGGCGGGGCTTCCGTTCGGCTGCCGTCGTTGCGTCGCACGAGGAAAGCGCGGACGTCCGATCCTTCGAGTTTGCGGCGGAAGATGGGTCGCCGCTGCCGCCGGCGCAGCCCGGCCAATACCTGATGGTCCGCGTGAAGCCGGACCCGGACGCACCCTCCGTGACGCGAAGCTTCTCGCTGTGCGGTCCGCCGGGAAGCCCCACCTATCGGATTGGCGTCAAGAACGAACATGGCTCCGCCAGCGGTTTCCTCCATCAAAGGGTACGCGAAGGCAGCCGCCTGGAGATCAGCGCGCCGCGTGGTTCGTTCACGCTGACCCCAGGTGCGACGCCCGTCGTACTGATCAGCGCCGGTGTCGGTGTCACGCCTGTCCTGGCGATGTTATATGCAGCCGCTGCAAAGGCCGGAACGGGTCGGCCGATCTGGTGGCTGCATGGAGCGCGCGATCGGGCGCACCATTCGTTCGCCAGGGAGGCGAACGATTTGCTCGCGACGCTGCCTGCGTCCCGTCGTTGCATCGTTTATAGCCGGCCCGCACCGAAAGACGTGCCCGGACAGGACTTCGATCAAACCGGCCATCTTTCGCCTGATTTGCTGGAAACGTTCGGAGTTCCCCGCAACGCCGATTTCTATTTGTGCGGTCCGTCGGGATTCCTCGATGAGTTCCAGAAGGGCCTGGCAGCATGGGGCACTCCCTGGCCCAGGGTCCACGTCGAATTGTTCGGGGCCGCGCCAACGCGCACACCTGGCATCTCCACCGCTCCCACCGTCTTACCGCATCGTCCAGAGGGCCTCGCAGGTGGCGGACCCCTGGTGACATTCCTGCGTAGCGGTCTCGCCGTTCCATGGGATTCCCGTTTCGGCAGCTTGCTCGAATTCGCGGAAGTTTGTGCCGTTCCCGTGCGTTGGGCCTGCCGAACGGGAGTATGCCATAGATGCGAGAGTGGCCTTGTCGAAGGCGAACTCGCCTACGCGCCGGAGCCATTGGATCAGCCGGCCGAAGGCAACGCGCTGATCTGTTGCTCCGCGCCAAGAACCGCCGTCGCGCTCGACCTTTGACGCGTGCCGCTGATCTACTCACGGGGCAGGAGTGTAAGATGACAGAATACGACGCGATCATCATCGGAGCAGGCCAGGCAGGCCCAGCTCTGGCGCGGCACATGGCTGGGACGGGTATGCAGGTCGCCATCATCGAACGCGGCCGTTTCGGCGGCACCTGCGTCAACACCGGCTGCACACCGACGAAAACCCTGGTCGCCAGCGCTTATGCCGCGCACGTGGCCCGCCGCGGTGCCGATTATGGTTTCAGCGCGGGCGAGGTCAAAGTCGATATGAAGCGCGTCAAGGCGCGCAAGGATTATGTCGTCGGGCTGTCGAATCGCGGGGTGGAGCAATCGCTCAGGAACCTGGAGAATTGCCGCGTCTATGACGGCCATGCACGGTTCACCTCGCCGCACGAGGTGCAGGTTGGCAGCGAGATCCTGACCTCCGGCCAGATTTTCATCAATGTCGGCGCGCGTGCCGCGGTGCCCGACATCCCCGGCCTCGAGCAGGTCGAGTACCTCACCAACAGCTCAATGATGGACATCGATTTCCTGCCGCGCCACCTGCTGGTGCTGGGCGGCAGCTATATCGGCCTGGAATTCGGTCAGATGTATCGGCGGTTCGGCAGCGAGGTCACTGTTGTCACTCACGGACCGCGCCTGGTTCCGCACGAGGATGAAGACGTGGCGGCGGCCATCGCCGACATCCTGGTGCGGGAAGGCATCACCATTCGGCCCGGCGCGAAATGCCTGCGCATCGGCCAGCAAGGCCACGACATCGTCATGACGATCGACTGCGGCGGTGTTTCGGAACTCCGAGGCTCGCACTTGCTTGTCGCAACCGGGCGCCGTCCCAACACGGATGATCTCGGTCTCGACCGCGCGGGGATCAGGCAGGACGAACATGGCTATATTGTCGTAGATGAGGAGCTGGCCACCTCGGTTCCCGGCATCTGGGCGCTCGGCGACTGCAATGGGAAAGGTGCGTTCACCCATACATCGTGGAATGATTACGAAATTGTCGCCGCCAATTTCGCCAATCTGTTCGATGGCGAGGCCAGGCGCGTGACCGACCGCATCCCCGCCCATGCGCTCTACATCGATCCGCCGTTGGGGCGTGCCGGCATGACCGAGGCGGAGGTTCGCAAGAGCGGCCGCCCGGCTCTGATCGGCAAAATCGCCATGGAGGATGTGTCCCGCGCCTTCGAAAAAGGCGAGACCGACGGCTTCATGAAGATCCTGGTCGATGCCGAGACCAAGGAAATCCTGGGCGCATCGTTCCTGGGCGTCGGCGGCGATGAAGCCATCCACTGCGTGCTCGACGCGATGTACTCGAAGGCGCCTTACACCACGCTCCAGCGCGCGATGCATATTCACCCGACAGTCGCGGAATTCATTCCGGCAATGCTCGACGATCTTGTCCCGCTGGCGGGTGCGGGTGCGGGTGCGGGATAGATCACCACAGTCATTCCCCACGGACCCTAACCCGCCGCCGCCTCACGGCTGGCACGAATTTTCGCCACGCGTCGGCCATCCATTTCCAGAACCTCGAACCGCCAGCCAGCGAACACGATGCGGTCGCCAATGCGCGGCACGCGGCGCAGCAGCGCCAGCAACAGGCCGGCCAGCGTATGATAGGTGCCCTCGGCGGGCAGATCGGGCAGCACCAGGCGGGCCTTCGCCTCGTCCACCGGCATCAGGCCATCCAGCACGAAATCGCCTTCGCCGGCGGTTCCATCGCCGCCGGGCTGCACAGCGACATCGGTGGGTTCGCCGACGATCGCCTCCAGCACATCGGCCGCGGTGACGACGCCTTCCAGGCTGCCGTACTCGTCCAGCACCACGGCCATGCCCAGCGGGTCCAGTTTCAGCCGTTCCAACGCATCCAGCGCCGTGACGGTGTCGGGCACCACCATCGCCTGACGCAGCGCGGCTGCCACGGAAAGATCGGCGCCGTCCAGGAGGCGGTCCAGCAGGTCCTTGGCCCGCACGACCCCCACCACGTTGTCCACCGAACCGTCGCACACCACGAACCGCGAATACGGCGCGGCCTTGAGCGTCGCGATCGACTCCTCTGGCTTGCCGCTGCGGTCGATCCAGACCATCTCGGTGCGCGGTGTCATGATGGCGCGCACCGGCTTGTCCGCCAGGCGCAGCACGCGCTCGATCATGTCGCGCTCCTCGGCCTCCAGCACGCCCGCCTGTGCGCCCTCGGCGACCAGGGCCTTCAACTCCTCCTCGGTCACGGTTTGCGGCGCGGTGCGTTCCAGGCCGAATACGCGCAACACGCCCGACGTCGAGTGCCCCAGCAGCCACACGACCGGCCCGCCGGCACGCGCGAGCCATGCGATCGGGGCCGCCAAGGCCGCCGCGATTTGCTCCGGGCGCCGCAATGCAATCTGCTTTGGCGCCAGTTCGCCCAGCACCAGCATCAGATAGGTCGTGACCACCACGACAATCCCCAGCGCCAGCGTGTTGGAAACCGTCGTCAGCGCCGGGATGCGCGCCAGCCAATGTCCCAGTCGCACCTCGATGTAGGAGCCGCCGAACACACCGGTGAACACGCTGACCAAGGTCACGCCCACTTGTACGGTGGGCAGGAATCGCTGCGGATCCTCGGCGAGACGGCGGGCCAGGGCGGCGCTGGTGACACCCTTGTGCTCCATCACCGCCAGGCGGGCCCGGCGCGCTGACACCAGAGCGAGTTCGCCCATGGCGAACACCCCATTCAGCAGGATCAAGAGCAAGATGGTCAGGACTTCCAGAGCGATGCCCATGGCGCGCGCATTGTTCCAGGCTGCGGGTTATTCTCCTGGTCTTAGCATGCTCGCGCGCCGCCGGCGCGGCTCGCCCGACCCTCGCTTTCCCGGCGCAATTCGGCTAATCATGGCGCAACGCAGCACAGGCCCGAGGGGCCGCGCTTTGCTGACAAAATCGATAGAGTTCCTTATTGAGCGACACTCCTGACGACCCGGCGGTCCCGCCGCCCGGCTTGCCTGAAGACACCCAGCCCGTGACGCTCGAGGAGGAGATGCGCCGCTCCTACCTCGACTATGCCATGAGCGTGATCGTGGCGCGCGCGCTGCCCGATGCGCGTGACGGGCTGAAGCCGGTGCACCGCCGCATCCTCTACGGCATGCAGGACGGTGGCTACACCGCCGACAAGCCGTATCGCAAGTCGGCCCGCGTGGTCGGCGACGTGATGGGCAAGTTCCATCCGCACGGCGACGCGGCGATCTACGACGCCATGGTGCGCATGGCGCAGCCGTTTTCCATGCGCGTGCCGCTGATCGACGGGCAGGGCAATTTCGGCTCGGTAGACGGGGATAACCCGGCGCATATGCGATACACCGAGGTTCGGCTCGCCCGCGCCGCCTCGCTGCTGCTAACCGACATCGACAAGGACACTGTCGATTACCAGCCGAACTACGACGAGCAGGAGAAAGAGCCGGTGGTATTGCCGGCGATGTTTCCGAACCTGCTGGTGAATGGCGGCAACGGCATCGCCGTGGGCATGGCAACCAATATCCCGCCGCACAATCCGGGCGAGATCATCGACGCGACGCTCGCCTTGCTGGCGGAGCCGACGATGACCTTGGATGAGCTGATACGTATCGTTCCGGGGCCGGATTTTCCTACCGGCGGCTCGATTGTCGGGCGCTCCGGCATCCGTAGCGCGTATGAGACCGGGCGCGAATCGCTGATCCTGCGTGCGCGTTCCGACATCGAGGAGATGGCGCGCGGCCACCAGGCGATCATCTTCACCGAGATTCCCTACCAGGTGAACAAGAAGACGCTGCTGGAACGCATCGGCGAGCTGGTGCGCGAGAAGCAGATCGACGGCATCACCGGCGTGCGGGACGAGAGCGACCGGTCGGGCATGCGGGTGGTGATCGAACTGCGGCGCGACGCGACGCCGGATGTGGTGCTGAACCAGCTCTATCGCTTTACGCAGTTGCAGATCACGTTTGGCGTCAACATGCTGGCACTGGACAATGGCCAGCCGCGGCAGTTGGGGCTGAAGGACGCGTTGCAGGTGTTCCTCCGCTTCCGCGAGGAGGTGATCGAGCGCCGCGCCCGGTTTGAGTTGGAGAAGGCGCGCAGGGACGCACACAATTTGGTGGGCCTGGCGATCGCGGTCGCGGACATCGATGAGGTGATCCGTCTCATTCGTGCCAGCACGGATCCCGCCACGGCACGCACCGCTTTGATGGAGCGTGACTGGCCGGCGGCGGATGTCGCACCATTGCTCGCGCTGATCGATGAGCCGGGCAACGTCATTACGCCCGAGAACACGGTGCGGCTGACCGAGGAACAAGCGCGCGGCATCCTGGAATTGCGGTTGCAGCGGCTGACCGGGCTGGAGCGGGACAAGATCCACGCCGACCTTACCAAGATCGCAGAACAGATCCGTGCGCTGCTGGAGATCCTGGCGTCGCATCCGCGCCGCGTGGAGGTGATGCGGGAGGAATTGCTCAAGGCGCGCGAGGCTCTGGCGCGGCCCCGGCTGACCGACATCATCGATGCCATCGCCGACCAGGATGACGAGAACCTGATCGAGCCGGGCCAGATGGTGGTTACCATCACGCGCGACGGCTTCATCAAGCGCACGCCGTTGGAGACGTTCCGGGCGCAGAATCGCGGCGGCCGTGGCCGTACCGGGGCAGGGACGCGCGGCGACGACATCGTAACGCGCAGCTTCCACGCGCATACGCATCAGTGGGTGTTGTTCTTTTCGCTGGGCGGCAAGGTATACCGCGAGAAGGTGTGGCGTCTGCCGGAAGCCGGGCCGAACGCCAAGGGCCGGGCGCTGGTGAATTTGCTGCCCGAGTTGGGGGCGGACACGATCACCACGGTGCTGCCGCTGCCGCAGGACGAATCGCTGTGGGATTCGCTGCACCTGGTGTTCGCGACTTCCCTGGGTAATGTGCGGCGCAACCGGTTGTCCGACTTCCGCAACGTGCGCTCGACCGGTCTGATCGCGATGAAGCTGGACGAGGGAGATCACCTGATCGGCGTCGCCACCTGCCGCGAAGGCGACGACGTATTGCTGGCGACGCGCAAGGGCCGCTGCATCCGGTTCCAGCTCTCCGACGATACCGTGCGCGTATTCGCTGGGCGCGATTCCACGGGCGTGCGCGGCATCCGCCTGCTGAAGGGCGATGCAGTCATCAGCCTGTCCGTGCTGCGCCATGTCGAGGCGAGCATCGAGGAACGCGCGGCGTATCTGCGCATTGCCAACGCGCGGCGACGCGCCAACGGGAATGGCGAGAGCAACGGCAATGGACATGGGGGTGCCGAGGATGACGCCGCGCCGCCCGCCGACCAAGCCGATGGCGAAGAAGCCGCCGCGGAGGTGGCGCTATCGCCCGAGCGCATCGCCGAACTCGAAACCGCCGAGGAAATGCTGCTGACGGTTACCAACCTGGGATTCGGCAAGCGGTCGTCCGCTTACGAATACCGCGCGACCGGCCGTGGCGGGCAGGGGATTGCCAATATCACGCTGGCACCGCGTAATGGTACCGCGGTCGTGGCAACCTTTCCGGTGCGCAGCGGCGATGACGTGATGCTGGTAACCGATGCCGGGCGCCTGATCCGGGTGCCGGGAGACCAGGTCCGCATCACCGGGCGCCAAGCCATGGGGGTCACCTTGTTCCGCGTGATTGCGGGCGAGCATGTAACCAGCGTGTTTCCGGTGATCGAGGGCGACGACGAAGAAAACGGGTCGGGGGACGATGGCTGAGCAACAAAAAAAGGACCGCGAAGCGACAGCGGGAACCACCAAGCACCGCCGCGTTGGCCTGTATCCCGGCACGTTCGATCCGGTGACAAACGGCCATCTCGACGTGATCGGTCGCGCTGCTCGCTTGCTCGACAAACTTGTGGTGGGTGTCGCGAAGAACCCCGGCAAGGGCCCCCTGCTTTCGCTGGAGGAGCGGGTCGAACTGGTGCAGGCAGAGATCGCCAGTATTGCTTCCCACAACGGCATGACCATCGAGGTCATGCCGTTCGACACCCTGCTGGTTCATTTCGCTCGGACAGTCGGCGCCAGCATGATCGTGCGCGGCCTGCGCGCAGTGTCGGACTACGACTACGAGATTCAGATGGCCGGCATGAACTACCGCATGGCACCCGACATCGAGACAGTGTTCCTGATGGCGAGCGAGCGGCACCAGTTCATTGCCTCGCGCCTGGTAAAGGAGGTGGCGATGTTGGGCGGCGATATTTCGTCCTTCGTGCCGCCCCTGACCTTACAGCGCGTGCTGCAACGCATCCGCGGCTGAACGCTCATACCAGCCGTGGACACACCAGCCGCTGAAATGCCCGACTGGTCGGCTGGCGGCTGCTCCCCATGTCATTGCGAGCAAGCGAAGCAATCTCCGCCTAGAGAACGTACGATCGCTCGTTGGAGGTTGCTCCGCTTCGCTCGCAATGACTGTCGGCGCGATATGTCAGAGCCACAACTCTAAACGTCCAGGTTCGCCACCTTCAGCGCGTTGCCGACTATGAATTCCCGACGCGGCTCCACCACGTCGCCCATGAGCGTGGAGAACACCAGAGCCGCATCCTCGACATCGCCGACTTTTACCTTCAGCAAGGTGCGCCCGTCCGGATCAAGCGTGGTACGCCCCAGCTCGTCGGCATTCATTTCGCCCAGGCCCTTAAAGCGCTGGATGGTCAGGCCGCGGCGCCCGAATGCCATGATACGGTCGAATGCGGCGGCGGGACCGGCGACCTCCACCTCCTGCTGATCCAGCTTCAGCTTCGCGGGCTCCCCGAACTTCCGGGCGAGCGCGTCGGCGCGGTCGGCCAGCCAGCGTGCTTCGGCGCTGCGCAGCGTGGCGGCATCGAGGAAATGCCGCTCCGGCACGCTGCGCACGGTGCGCGAAAGCGTGATTCCGCCATCCACCGCCACCACCCAACCGCGTTCGTGAGGCAAGGAAATCGCGTTCAGCCTTGTCACCAGGGACTGCGCCGCCGCGGTTGCGCGCGCCGCGTCCGGCGTCAGTGCGCCGGCAATCGCGGCTTGCTCCAACAGCGGCACCGGCGCGGCCGCGGAAAGCTGCCGCAACTGCATGGAGGCCTCGCGCAGCCACACCGCTTCGCGCTGCAGCTCGGCGCCTTGTAACACCGTGCCGTCGGCATAGGTCAGCCGCGCGGAGGCCAGCGCCTTCTCGAGCAGGAATCGTTCCAAAGCGGGATCGTTCTTGAGATATCGCTCCTCATTGCCGCGCTTGGCGCGATACAGCGGCGGCTGCGCGATATACAAATGCCCGCGCTCGATGAGTTGCGGCATCTGGCGAAAGAAGAATGTCAGTAACAGCGTGCGGATGTGCGAGCCGTCAACATCCGCGTCCGTCATGATGACGATCTTGTGGTAGCGCAGCTTGGCGACGTCGAACCCGCCTTGCTCAGGCTCACCGCGACCGATGCCGGTGCCGAGCGCGGTGATCAGCGTGCCGATTTCCTGGCTCGACAGCATGCGGTCGAAGCGGGCGCGTTCCACGTTGAGGATCTTGCCCTTCAGTGGCAGAATCGCCTGGAACTTGCGATCTCGCCCCTGTTTGGCAGAACCACCGGCGCTGTCGCCCTCCACGATGAATAGTTCGCTCTTGGCGGGATCGCGTTCCTGGCAATCCGCCAGCTTGCCCGGCAGCGTCGAAATATCGAGAACACCCTTGCGGCGCGTTAGCTCGCGTGCCTTGCGCGCTGCCTCGCGTGCCGCCGCCGCGTCCATTACCTTCTGCACGACGGATTTGGCTTCCTTCGGGTGCGTCTCGAACCAGTGCGCCACCGCTTCCGCCACAGCCGCCTGTACCGCCGGCTGCACTTCCGAGCTGACCAGCTTGTCTTTGGTCTGGGAGGAAAATTTCGGGTCGGGCACCTTCACCGACAGCACCGCGGTCATGCCTTCGCGCATGTCCTCGCCGACGAGCTGCAACTGTTCCTTCTTGCCCATGCCCTCGGCGTATTTCGTCACCACGCGGGTCAGCGCCTGGCGGAAACCGGCCAGATGCGTGCCCCCGTCGCGCTGCGGGATGTTGTTGGTGAAACACAGCATTGTCTCGTGGTAGCTGTCGTTCCACGACAGCGCGAACTCGGCGCGCATGCCCTGCGCGTCGACCGGCGCGCGCAAGGTAATCGGCGGCGTGAACACGGCAGTCTTGCCGCGGTCCAGCCATTCGACGAAGGCGACCAGTCCGCCTTCATAGTGCATGGTCACATCGTGCGGCGGCGTGTGGCGTTCATCGCACAACCGGATGGTGAGGCCGGAGTTCAGGAATGCCAGCTCGCGGAGCCGCCGTTCCAATTGCGTAAAGTCAAACTCAGTTTTGGTGAACGTCGCCGGGCTGGGCTTGAACGTGACTTCGGTGCCGGTGTGGTGGTCCGGCGCCGGCGCCACCACGGCGAGCGGCGCCTCCGGGTCGCCGTTGCGAAATCGGATGAAATGCTCCTGGCCGTGGCGCCAGATGCGCACCTCCATCCACTCCGACAGTGCGTTCACCACCGCCGCGCCGACGCCATGCAGGCCGCCGGAGACCTTGTAGTTGTTCTGGTTGAATTTTCCTCCCGCGTGCAGCCGGGTCAGCACCACTTCGGCGGCGGAGACGCCTTCTTCCGGGTGGATGTCGGTGGGGATGCCGCGGCCGTCGTCGCGCACGGTCACGGAGCCGTCGCCGTTCAGGATCAACTCGCAGTGTGTGGCAAAGCCGGCCTGGGCTTCGTCCACCGCGTTGTCGATGATCTCGAACGCCATGTGGTGCAGGCCGGAGCCATCATCCGTGTCGCCGATATACATCCCCGGCCGGCGCCGGACGGCATCCAGTCCTCGCAGAACCGAGATGGAGGATGCGTCGTAGGCATCGCCGTTTTCGGGAGTGGAATCGGAAGGCGGCACAATGGGATCGGACATGCCGGCGGCGGACTCCCAGGGCTTGTGTGGATGCACGTAATATAGCGTTTTCCTGTCTCTTGGCCCAGAGGGGATACGGCCAGAGGAAGCGACTTTTCCGGCGGATTGCTATGGCAACTCATGCGGCAGTGCGGTGGCGTTGCGTCGTTGGCTGGTGCTTCGATGACGGGCGCACGTCAGGGGCGCAGATTTTGCTCGCGCAAGTTGGCGAGAGAGGGACGGTTGCGCCGCAACGCCGGCCGTTGGGAGTCCTGAACGGGCTGATGATGGCGGAGCGCCGGCAACGGTTCGATGCGGGATAGTGCCCTCAGCTGGCTGGTTTATTGCGCGACCTGCCGATCGCGCTCGATCCGGACAGGCTCCAGGTCAGCCAATCCCTGGGGTCCGATTCAAGTTTTCACCGGGCGGTTCCGGCTGACGGTCTATGGTGCCGCCTATCGGGAGTTGGCCCATCGCAACCACCTGGCGTTGGCGGCTCTGAATCAGGATCTATGCAAGGCCAGGGCTTCGCTTGGTGTGGTGATGCCGGGGCAAGCCTGACCTCGCGGCGGTTGCTGACGGGACAGCGTCAAAGACGCACAGGCTCACCTGCAACAACCGCAGCGAAACGGGAGTCCTGGCGCAACATACCGTCGCCGGTTTGCAGGCCTTCCGCCACATCGGCCAGCGGCAGAAAAGTCTCGGCGTCCGTGCCGGTGATCAGGGTCTGTGCCGGCAGTGCCGCGAGCGCGGCAAACAGCGATTTGCGGCGTTGCGGGTCCAGGTGGACGGCGGGTTCGTCCAGCAACAGCAGCGGCGCGAACCCGCGTGCCGCCGCCATCACCGCCGCGTGTCCTAGGATGACCCCGATCAGCAGCGCCTTCTGCTCTCCCGTGCTGGCGAGTGCTGCGGGGGTACCGGAGGCGGCGTCGGTCAGGGCCATGTCGGTGCGGTGCGCACCCAGCGCCGCGGTGCCTGCGGCCGCATCGCGTGTGCGGCTGGCGGCGAGGCCGTCGCGCAACCAATCCTCCACCGCCACGGCTGGTTCGCTGACGAGACGATCCGCGATGGGGCACACAAGCCCGATGCGGGCAGCCGGAAACGCGCCCACCGCGCCATGCCCTGGCGCCGCGTTCAATCGTCCGGCCAGGGCCATGCGTGCCGCGGTCGCGGCGACGGCGTGACGTGCCATCGCATCTTCCAGTCCGGCCAGCCAGGATGGGTCCTGGCGGCCTTCCGCAAGTAACCGATTGCGGCTGCCCATGGCGGCTTCGTAGGCGGCGATCTCCCGCGCGTGGCCCGGTTCCAGTGCCCAAACCAGGCGGTCCAGGAAGCGGCGACGGCCGGACGGGCCCTCGAGGAACAATCGGTCCATTTGCGGCGTGAGCCAGACCGCGGCGACGCGGGCGGCGATCTCCGCCTGGCTGCGCGGGGCCGCGCCATCCAGGCGGAAGACGCGGCGGTTGGCAGGATCGGCGGCGGTGCCGGATTTCAGGCTGTCCGGCGGGGTGCCGGTGCCGATGTCGGTCTCGCCGTCGGCGATGGCGAAGCGGGCGGCGACGGCCCAGCCGTTCAGCGCGCCATGGCGCTTCAGGTCGGCGTTGCGGGCATTGCGCAGGCCGCGTCCAGGCACGAGCAGGGAGACGGCTTCCAGCAGGTTGGTCTTGCCGCTGCCATTGGGGCCGAAAAGGACCGCGATGCGTCCCCGCGGGCGCCAGGTCAGCGCCGCGTAGCTGCGGAAATCGCTCAGCGTCAGGCGCAGCAACTGCATGCTGCGCGAGATGCGGTCGGGGCGGGCACAGCGTCAATGGTTCGACAGCACCGGCGGATCCGATGACTGATGCCGCGGCGCGAGTTCCTTGGGCTGGCGCGCGAGGTCCGGATGTACGATCCGTTGTCCTTGCCTTGCGACGGCCTCGATGTCAGCAATCGTGTCGGGCGGCCGTTCGCCGATACGCAGTACTTTCACGTCGTGGCGATCGAAGTTGGGGCAGACCCGGTCGCGGGAATCAGCAATGTGTCGGGCAGCGTAACGCCTCCATCAGGCCGCGGAACTGCACGCCAAGCGCCGACGGTGGACGGCAATCCGGCGCCAGATCTGCCGGATAGTATTCATTTCCGCCGCGTCCAGGACATATCTTTTAAACAACGAAGACAACGGCAATATTTCTTCAGAATTCCCCAGAGATATAGAAACCATAAATGCCAGCGCCGCCCCATCTTCCCGGATAGACGGCTCGCGATCCAGTGTGATCGGCCGTATTGCCAACCGTCACCAACTCGTGCATTGTCGCGTGATGCAGGGGGGCAGGTCACCATCGACCCGCCGTCTGTCGTATAGGGCGTGGATATTCTACGCGGCTATTGCCGTCGTGGGCGGATATTCTGTTGCCCATGCGCAGACGACGCGCGGGACCGACGACCAAACAGCATTCGCGGTGCCGCGCGTGGCGCTGGGCAGCACCGCGGAGGTTGCGTTGCCACAGCCGCTCGCCCCCAGCGAGGCCGTGCGCATCCGGCAGATTTTCGCCCTTCAGGCCAAAGGTGACATTGCCGACGCCGCCCGCGTGACGGCTCAACTGCACAATTATCTCCTGCTCGGTCCGATCCTGGCCGACCGCTACCTCGGTGGCTGGATGCACCCAACCGCCACGGAATTGACCGATTGGCTCGGTCACTACGGCGACCAACCGGAAGCACGGGCAATCCGCGCCCTGCGGGACCGCATCGCGCCCAGGACGCCTGACACGGTCGCCTCAGCAGCCGCTCTGGCATCGCCGGCGGACCGCTATTCCCGGAATCGCGCCGCTGTCCCCAGTGCCGCGCGCGCTTTGTTCGTGCAGAACCGAGACGCCGCGGCGGTTGCCGCCGCCGCGCCGCTGCTATCTCGCCCGGCCTCCCTGCCCGGCAGCGGGGAGGCGTTGTTCGCCGGAGGGCTTGCCGCTTGGCGGCTCGACGACACGGAAACGGCGCAGGCATTCTTCGAAGCGGCCTGGCGGGCAGCCCCAAGCGCGCCCGACCGGGCGTCGGACGCATTCTGGGCCGCCCGCGCTGTCGAACGGCGCGTCGGCCGCGCAACGGCTGCGGTGTGGCTGCGTCGTGCCGCAGAGGATCGCAACACGTTCTACGGCCGCATCGCCGCTCGCGTTCTGCAACCCATGCAGGACTGTCTGGAATCGGCGACGCTGGGGATCGTCGATGTTGATTTCCTCGCTTCCACGCCCGGGGGCCGGCGTGCCTTCGCCTTGTTGCAGGTTGGTCAGACGCGGCTCGCCGAGGCGGAGTTCCGCCTGCTGTGGTCCGACTCCGGCGAGACTGCCGGCCTTGCGCGGACGCTGGCGTTGGTGGTGCGTGCCGCCGGCCTGGACCGGCTGAGTGTCGAACTGCAAGGCGCTGCCTTTGCGGCCCGCGACCTGCCGGCGCCACCACCCCTGCACCCGGCGGGGGGGTTCAGGCTGGATCCGACTCTCGTGTATGCGCTGGTACATCATGAATCGGATTTCAACCCCGGTGCGGTTTCGCGCGACGGCGCTGTCGGGCTGATGCAGATCAAGCCGGCCAGCGCATGGACGGTCATCGGCGCCCGCTCGCTCGCCGGCATGCAGGTGGCGCGGTTGCGCGATGCGGCGGTGAACCTTGCGCTCGGCCAAGGGTATTTGCTGCAACTTGCCAATGACGACCCCATCGAAGGCGACCTGATCCGGCTTCTGGCCGCCTATAAGCAGGGGCCGTTCGAGCTGCAGCGCTGGGCGGATCGCGTCAACGCCGGAGGCGATCCCCTGATGTTCCTCGAGGCGATGCCGAGTTACGAGACGCGGGCATTTGTTGAGGATGTCCTGGCCTGGTCCTGGCGATACGCCGCGGCGCTGCACCTGCCAGCGGAGAGTCTCGATGACCTGGCGGCTGGGCGATTCCCCCGGCTGACAGGAATGGCAGGTCAGCCCGATGCCGGTGCGCAATGCGAAGCGGTGGCTGCGGCGCGCTGACAGGCATGCGTCGAAGATAACCGCAGCGCCGAATGCGATTTCCTGTCATGATGAGTTACCGACAGGCCATTGCGGTCGCCCGAGAATGTGGGTTCTCCCTCCCCTCGTGAGGCGGCATCAGGAGGATGAGGCTCCAACGTACGACTTCTCCCCCTATCCCCTGTGACAAGGGGAGCGGCA
>Ga0335072_10001524_pt1 | contig 37576 bp, 38 predicted proteins | sample Lox_Sample_21_FD_206725 | JGI IMG/M metagenome (GOLD analysis project Ga0335072, IMG submission 206725) | Soil microbial communities from Loxahatchee National Wildlife Refuge, Florida, United States - Lox_Sample_2.1 | ecosystem: Environmental > Terrestrial > Soil > Wetlands | place: USA... | reverse complement strand
GAGCCTGGGCCCCAGCCGCCGCCTCCACCTCCGCCACCAATTCCAGGTCCTCCGCCTCCCGTCAGGCCACTTCCAAATCCGCCTCCGGCGCCTCCGCCGCTGGCTTTTCCTGCCTCCCACAAACTTCCCCGGCTATCGGTACCGCCGCTCCAACTCGAACCCGAGCCACTCCCCGACCCTCCGGTTCCCCCGCTCCCTCCGGAGCCGCCGCCAAATCCGCCACCGCCTCCGCCCCCCGTGCGGCTGCTTTCCGCCGCCAGGATCAACTGCAGCATCTTCTGCGGATCTTCGAATACGTCGCGATACTTGTCTCCGGCGCCCCCCAGCATTTTCGCCGTCAACTGCGCCGCCACTTTGATTCCCGCTACCGATCCATCCTCGGCCACATAACGAATTTCATTGATCTTGATGCTGGTTTCTCCGGCCAGCGCGGCTTTCAACTGCTCCGCCAATTGGCTGGGTTTGTTGTTCCCGCTGGGAAACGCGCGCACAAATCGCGCAAAGTTGCTTTGTGATGTATTTGGAGAAAAATGAATGCTGGCGATTCCCGACGCGGTCAACAGTTGCGCGAAGCTCTTCTCCGCTGCGGCCGCACCCAGTGGCACGCCGTCCAACACGATTTGATTGCCCGACGCACCCAGCAGCAGCCCCGCTTCTCCGCCCTGATCCAGCGCCGATTTCAATTCTTTCCACGCGGTTTCGAACTGCGCCGCCGTCCGCACATGCCCAAATTCGTACAGCCGCGCAAACTTCAACAAAATGTTCAAGCTGTGAACAAACGCGCGTGCCGCTTGTCTGGTATCGCCGGCCATTTCTGCGGAGTTCCCTCAGCTACGTCTTACTTCTACACTAGGCCGCTCTGCCCTTTAAAAACAAGCCTTCCTCTTCGCACTGTAACCTTTTTACCAACCACAGTTGCTTACCCGCTACCACCCCTTTTTCCCCAGTAGCCCTCCTCCCCATATCCCTCCATCTTTCCCTCCTGGAAACCTCCCTCTCCCTGAACTTGCTCATTCTGCCACTCCCTCAGTACAATGCAAGAAGTTGGTTCGTTTGGTTAGGTTTGGGTTTTCTCTTTTGGGAGAAGTCAATTCTGCCTGGGCCCGTGCCCTGATTTTCCGGTGTCTTCTCCCGGAAGACATCTTGCCCTTTCCGAAGGCTCGTTCTCTGGATCCGCCCCTATGGATGAATCTTCAGCTTCTCGCTTTAAAGCCGATATGCCGCAGATCCCCGGCGTAGGATCCACGGCTCCTCGCCTCCGCCGGTCGAATCCACTGCTTCCTCTGATCGTTGGTGTCGTCGCTCTTGGACTCGTGCTGCTCTTCGCCATCCGCTGGTTTTCGCATAACCGGCCCGTTCATCAGGCTCGCGTTGAGCCCACTCCTCAGCTCGAAGTGCCCCCTGCTCCTCCCGACCCCAATTCCCTTTTGCCTCATGCGGACCGCAACAATCCGGTCATCGCTACCGTCTCCGATCTTTCGAAGCCCTGGTCTTCCGCAAACTTTTTCATTCACGATTTGACCACCGGTGATAATGTCCCCGCCACCATCATCCGCCTTCCTTCCGGCTCTGCTAATCTCGCCAGTGGCTATTGGGCTTTCTCCCGCAAATCCGCGTACGGCACCTGCCAACTCGAATATGTCCGTGATCTCAACGTGCTTCACAGCGATTACGACTTTCGTCCCGCCAGTCACCCGCTCGTCGGTGATCCCTGCAGTCACACCCTCTACGATCCTTTAAAAACGGCTAGCCTTCCCGGCAATGTCTGGGTCCGTGGCGCCATCGTGCAGGGCAGCGACGTTCGCCCTCCCCTCGGCGTCGAAATCCAAGTCCGCAACAACCAGATCCTGGCCCTCCGCACCGAATAACGTCTGTACCCTCTTTGGAGTGCGGGAGCCCTGCTCCCGCCGGTCACCCAACCCCACCCAACCTCCCAACAACCAGCGGCAGCCCTGCTGCCGCGACCTCAGCCCCCGCACCAGCGCCTTTACCGGGCGCAGCCCTGCTCACCCTGAGCGGCGAAGGGCTGCGCCCCATGTCCGCACTATTGCACCGCACGTTGGTGCACACAGCCTCAGCTCCGTGCTCAGCGCCCTTTACAGTCCATTCAAATATGTGATAGTTTTGAAGAGTCGAAGAAAAGAGGAAAATTCAAGGGACGACGGTGGGGGGCACTTGAGCGACGCCAAAGTTATGTTGATCGAACAATTCCGGACGCATGTGAAAGATACGGGATCGCCCGAAGTGCAAATTGCACTCCTGAGCGAACGCATCAACTATTTGACGACGCACCTCAAGAGTCACGTCAAAGACCATGCATCGCGCCGGGGGCTCATCATGATGGTAAACAAGCGGCGGCGCTTGCTGGACTATCTCAACCGGCGGGACCCGGATCGGTATCACCAGATTGTTGAACGCCTTAGCCTGCGCAAGTAGCCAATCGCAAGGTGGTCTGCGATACAACTTGCAACTTCACGAACGCACAAATATCCCAGAGAGTCTGTGTGCCGGCCGTAAGGTTGGACGTGAGCTAATGTCGTCTGTTATCCCGGACGGCGTGGCGTTGGTCTAGGTGTAAGCGCTCGCGAAGCAGTTCCCTTTCGCGGCATTCCTCCTTTTTTCTTCGAGAGATTGCCCTGTATGGTTCCTTCCCAAGGAAGGACCAAAGGAAGAAGAGAACATGTCTGAGAACAATCACACCCCTGCGCCACACCAGGTATCCATCGAAGTGGGAGGCCGCGCGCTGATCCTGGAGACCGGCAAAATCGCGAAACAAGCCAATGGCGCGGTCACCGCGCGCTATGGCGACACCGTCGTCCTGGTTTCCGCGTGCATCTCGCCCAAGGCCAGCGACCGCGACTTTTTGCCTCTCACCGTCGACTATCGCGAGAACACTTATTCCGCAGGAAAGATTCCCGGAGGATTCTTCAAGCGAGAAGGAAGGCCCACCGAAAAGGAAATTCTGGTATCCCGCCTGATTGACCGCCCCATGCGCCCGTTGTTTCCCGATTCGCTGCGCAACGAAACCCAGATTATTGCTATGGTGCTCTCGGCGGACAGCGCCAACGATCCGGACGTCATCGCCGTGACCGCAGCTTCGGCGGCGTCCTATTGCTCGGATTTGCCGTTTACCGACCCCATCGCCGCGGTGCGCGTGGGCCTGCTGGATGGCAACCTGGTGGCCAACCCAACCGTCGCGGAACAGAAGGTCAGCAAGCTGAACATCGTGGTGGCCGGCACGGAAAAGGGCATCGTCATGGTGGAATCGGGAGCCTTCGAGGTTTCCGAAGAGAAAGTGACGGAAGCGCTGGAGTTTGGCCACGAACAGATCAAGAGGATTGTCGCGGCGATCAAAGAACTGCATGCCCAGGTCAAGCCGACCAAGATCGTCATCGAGCCGCTGCCCTTCGACCAGTCGATTTACGACTCGATCAAGAAGACCTACGGCGCGCGCTTGAAAGATGCTCTGAATACCGAGAAGCACCCCAAGAAGGAAAGCTATCACCTGGTGGATGCGCTGCAAGAAGAGATTCTGAAGGGCGTGCCGGAAGACGATGAAGAGAAAATCACTCTGACCAAGCGCGCCTTTGAACGCCTGCGCGAGGATTACTTCCGCGAAGAAGTGCTGAAGGCCAAGCGCCGTCCCGACGGAAGAGCGTTTGACCAGATCCGCAAGATTACTTGCGAAGTGGGCTTACTGCCCCGCGTGCATGGTTCGGCACTGTTCACCCGCGGAGAGACCCAGGCGCTCGCGACATTGACCCTCGGTACCAAGGAAGACATGCAGCGCCAGGACTTGCTGTTCGAGCAGGACACCTTCAAGCGCTTCATGCTGCACTACAATTTCCCTCCCTTCAGCGTGGGCGAAGTGAAGCCGGTGCGCGGCGCAGGCCGTCGCGAAATCGGTCATGGTGCCTTGGCGGAACGCGCGTTGGCCAACCTGCTTCCCCCAGAAGTGGAATTTCCGTACGCCATGCGCGTGGTCAGCGACATTTTGGAATCGAACGGGTCGTCCTCGATGGCCACGGTGTGCGGTGGCTCGCTGGCGTTGATGGATGCGGGCGTGCCCATGAAGGCGCCGTGCGCCGGCATCGCCATGGGACTGGTGGTCAGCGACGATGGCAAGTACTCCATCCTCACGGATATTGCCGGAGCGGAAGACCACTACGGCGATATGGACTTCAAAGTCGCCGGAACCCGCGAGGGCATTACCGCCTTGCAGATGGACATCAAGGTGACCAGCATTAGCGTTCCTATGATGCGCGAAGCGCTGGCCCAGGCGAAGAAAGCGCGTTTCGAAATTCTGGACATCATGGAAAAGACCCTCAGCAAGAATCGCGAGACTATCTCCATGTATGCTCCTCGCCTCTACAAGCTGAGCATTCCTACCGACAAGATTCGCGATTTGATCGGTCCCGGCGGCAAGAAAATCAAGTCCATCATCGAGCAGACTGGCGTGAAGATCGACGTGCTCGAAGACGGCACCGTGCATATCTTCTCCACTAGCGGAGCGGGCGGCGACCAAGCCTTGCAGATGGTCCGCGACGTTACCGCCAGCGCCGAGGTTGGCAAGACTTACCTGGGCAAGGTCGTGCGCTTGGCGGAGTTCGGCGCCTTCGTGGAATTGTTCCCCGGCACCGACGGGTTGCTGCACATCAGCGAAATCTCCGAGCACCGCATCCGCGACGTCCGCGATGAACTGAAACTCGGCGACCAGGTGTTGGTCAAGGTCCTGGCCATCGAGGGCAACAAGATTCGCTTGTCGCGCAAGGCCTTGATCAAGGAAGCGCGCGAGAAACAGGCCAAGAGCAAGGAAGCCGCGGCTCCAGCGCCTCCGGTAACAACCACAGAACGCGACTAGGGCGCAAACGAAAACTGGATGAGAGAGGCCCCGGGAGTGCGGGAGCCCTGCTCCCGCCGGTTACCCAACCCCCGCCCAACCTCCCAACAACCAGCGGCAGCCCTGCTGCCGCCACCTCAGCCCCCGCACCAGCGCCTTTACCGGGCGCTGCCCTGCTCACCCTGAGCCTCGAACGGCCGCGCCCCATCCGCACGCATTCTATTGCGTAGGGACGCGCTTGCCCGCACAAAAGCTCATCCCGCGACGCGAGGGATGACCCTTCAATCCGCGCGTCTCAATTGCTTGATTGCGGCGCTCGGGATGGATTTAATGGAGAGAGAATTCCTTGGAGAATGTTCGATGATCTCGAAACGGGTGTGGGTGGTAGTGGCGGTTTTGTGTTTGCTGGCAGTGCAGGCAATGCACGCGCAGGAAAAGCGCAAGGTCATCATTGACACGGATCCGGGAACGGATGATGCGCTGGCCATTTTGTTGGCGCTGAATTCCCCGGAGCTGCAAGTGGAGGGCATCACGGCCGTGCCGGGAAATGTGGTGGCGAAGCAATCACTCGAGAACGCGCTCAAGTTGGTCAGCCTGGCGGGACGCTGCGACATTCCGGTCGCGGGCGGCGCGCAGCATCCTTTGCTGCAGAAGACCTACACGGCCACGTATTGGCACGGCAAGAATGGCCTGGCGGATATCGAGTTGCCGGAACCAAAATGCAAAGCGGATGCGCGGTTTGCGCCGGACTTGCTCATTGAACTGCTGCACAAGTACCCGCACGAAATCACGCTGATTCCGATCGGGCCGCTGACGAATATCGCGCTGGCGGTGTCCAAGGACCCGTCGATTGTGCCCCTCGTGAAAGACATCGTGATCATGGGCGGATCCTTGAACGGCGGAAACGTAAACGGCGCGGCCGAGGCCAATATTTTTGGCGACCCCGAGGCCGCGGCGATTGTGTTCAACGCCGGATGGACGGTGACCATGGTCGGGTCCGACGTCGGCGAAAAAACCTTGCTGACCCGGAAGCACCTGGCGGAATTGGCAGCGGGACACGGGCCCGAGAATGATGTGGCGACGAAGATTGCGCGGTTTTACATTGACCGCTCGGAGAAGAACGGCTGGGACGGCGCGGCGATGTACGATCCGCTGGCGGTAGCCGTGGTGATTGATCCAACCCTGGTCCAGTGGAAAGACATGCATGTGGACGTGGAGACGCGAGGGGAGTTTACCCGCGGGGAAACCGTGGCGAATCGCATGGGTTCGTACGAGAACAACGTGTTGCATGGCGACCATTACGAGATTGATGGCGTGGTCCCGGTGGCAAACAACGCCCGCGTCGCGCTCAGCTCCGACTCCGAACGATTTCTGCAACTGTTCATCAGCCGAGTGAAGGGCAAGTGAGGCGGAGAGAAGAAGTCAGTTAACACTCATCAGTTCGCAGAAGAGATACCTGCCCGGTTAAAGCTGTCTCCGTGCCCTCTGCGCTCTTCCTCTGCGAACTCTGCGTTAATCTTCGTTTTAACGCTCCTCAGGATGACCAGGAGCTTCTGTCTGCTAGCGGTTACGCGTGCGCGCAGTGCACCGCGTCCAGCGCCCCCCACAGGGCGTCGAGCGCTTCGTTGGTGGTGGCAAGGATTTCTTCCTCGTCGCCATGCGCGTGCTCTTCCAGCCAGCCGCGCCACGCCGCGCGATGCGCTTTGTCGGCTTCTTCGTGCACCGCAAAGTACGCCAGCCCCTTCGAAGACCTCACGCCGTAGAACTTCTGCAAGCCTTCGATCTTGGTGGTGGCGATTTCCGGCACTTGCGCTTCGTAGGCGTACAGCGCCGCGACCGCCTCCGCTACCGTCCGGTCACCCACAATTTCCCGGAACGTCTCCACCACCGCCTGTGTGCCGGGCAGCGCCGGGCAGCAGGTAATGTCTTCTTCGTTCACGCCGACGGTCGCGGCAAAATCGCGCCAAAGTTTGGGATGAGGACGCGCCGGATTTTCTTCTTCCGCCAGGTTTTCCAGGATGATGTCGCGAATCGGGCCTTCGGTGCGCGCCGCCAGAACCCGCAGATGCTTGGGGAAAGCTTCCACGTGGCGGTAATACTGCGAGGCATATAGCTGAAGTTCCTGGCGAGTGAGCTTGCCCATCTGCCAATCCTGATAAAAAGGATGCTTTAACAGGCTTTTTTCGGCGATGGCGGCATCAATCTTTGCGAGAAGTTGGGCGTTCTGCATTTCGTCCCTCCCGTAGTTTGGTCTGGGGCTGGCTGGCGCGCCAACCCGCTCATCCGCAATGCAACGTGACTGCGGGATTCTATCAAAGTTTCGAGAAATTTGCCGTTCACTTGTGGAATTTCGGTGGGAGAGCATGGGCTGTCTGCGCGAAGGTGCTCCTGCATCCAGCCCCCGAAAAAACTCGTCATTCCGAGCGAAGTCTTCGCAGCAAGGAATCTCTGCGAACCCGCGATCGGCGGCGCGATCGATAACGAGCGCGCCGCCCGCTTGTGGAATTGGCAAGGGCCGACAGCGCGCCTTACGCTTGTGTAGTGGCCGGACTTTAGAGCCTGTGTGACAACTCCTATTTTTCGTCAGGGCACGGCTTTAGCCGTGCCGTAACCAGCGCAAAATCATTGCGGCTTCAGCCGCTGAGGGCCTGTTTACGACTTCTCACACAGACTCTTTAGACCGGCCAGCGACCGCGGCTTTTCGCGCGAGCCAGGTTCCCCACCGCAACACACTGTTGCTTAGCTGGACGAATGCAGCCGGCAAATATCCGCCCCGACGGCGGACAGCTTTTCCACGATGCGCTCGTACCCGCGATCGATATGGTAGACGCGATCAACGATGGTTTCGCCGGAGGCAACCAAGGCCGCGAGCACCAGGCCGGCGCTCGCGCGAAGGTCAGAAGCTTGCACCACGCTGCCGGAAAGCGGCGAGGGACCGCGCACGACGGCGCGATGCCCGTCAATTGAAATGTGCGCGCCCATGCGCGCCATTTCGCTGGCGTGCAGGAAGCGGTTTTCGAAGATCGTTTCGGTGATCACCGAAGTCCCTTGCGCTTGCGTCGCGAGGGCCATGTACTGCGCCTGCATATCCGTCGCGAAGCCCGGATATTCCTCGGTGGTAACGTCGGCGGCGACCAGTTTGTGGCCGTCGTGCACCCGCAGTGTGGAATCATCGGGAATTTCGACGGGCACGCCGGCAGACTGCAGTTTGGCGATGACCGCGCCCAGATGCGCAGGGTTGCAATGGGCGATGGTCAGATCGCCATTGGTGATGGCTCCGGCGATGAGGAATGTGCCGGCTTCGATGCGGTCGGGAATCACCCAGTGCGTGGCCCCGTGCAGCCGGTCGACGCCGTGAATCGTGAGCGTGCTGGTGTTGTCGCCTTCGATCCGCGCGCCCATTTTGCGCAGCAGATCGATCAGGTCAGTCACTTCGGGTTCGCGAGCGCAATTTTCCAGAGTGGTCATGCCCTCGGCCAGCGTCGCGGCCATCAGCAAATTTTCGGTGCCGGTAACAGTAATTTTTTCGAACACGATATGCGCGCCTTTGAGGCCACCGCCGTTGGGAACTCGCGCCTGGATGTACCCATGTTCGGTGGCGATCACTGCGCCCATTTTTTCCAGCGCCCCCAGGTGCAGATCGACAGGCCGCGCCCCAATTGCACAACCGCCGGGCAGCGAAACATGCGCGACACCGGAGCGCGCGATCGCGGGACCCAGCGTGAGGATAGAGGCGCGCATGGTTTTGACCAGTTCGTACGGGGCCACCGCGTCATTGAGCGACTCGGATTGAATGGTGTACGTGCTGGAGGGAATTTCTGCCGAATAAACATGCGCGGACATGAACGCGAGCAGCTTGCCCATGGTGACGATGTCGCGGACCAGCGGCATGTTGTGAAGGGTAACCGGCTCGGAGGTCAGCAACGCTGCGGCCATCAGCGGCAGCGCGGAATTTTTGGCCCCGGCAATGTCCACCCTGCCGTGGAGAGGATTACCGCCGCGAATCCGAAATTTATCCATTAGCGCAGAAGCTCCACCCTCCCGAATGTAGTTAGGTTGATTCGCCCAAGGCGCGACGCAGGTCACCATCAGCCGCTTCCAATTCTCGAAGAGCGCGGGCGGCAGAAACACGGCGTTTCAGGATGATCAACGCAACCCGGAGATTGTGTTTGCTTTGACGCAAAGCGTGTTCCACGTCCGACACATTCTTCCCGGTCGCTTCCATCAGAATGCGCTTGGCCCGGTCTCTAAGCTTCCGATTTGTCTTGGTGAGGTCGATCATGAAGTTTTCATAGGCATGACCGAGCCGCACCATCGTGGCTGTGGAGAGCATATTCAGGACCATTTTCTGGGCCGTTCCGGCTTTCAGACGAGTCGACCCGGTCAGCACTTCGGGGCCAACGTCGGGCGTAATGGCGATTTGCGCCGCGTGCGCCAGCGGAGACTTGCGATTCACGGTGACCGCGATGCTCAAGGCGCCGCGACGGTTGGCGTAGTGAATGGCCGCCAGGACATAAGGCGTGGAACCACTGGCCGCCAAGCCCACCACGGAGTCGAGCTTGCCGACACCCAGCCGCTTGAGCTCGCGACGCGCGTTGCTCTTGCTGTCTTCCGCTCCTTCGACTGGCTGCGTGATAGCTCGACGGCCTCCGGCTATCAGACCGCGCACGACTTGCGGCGAAACGCCGAACGTAGGCGGGCATTCGGATGCGTCGAGCACCCCGAGGCGGCCGCTGGTGCCGGCGCCGACGTACAGGAGGCGACCTCCTTTTTGCATGCGCTCCACGATGCCGTCCACCGCCCGGGCAATCGCGGGGATCTGCTGAGCCACCGCGATAGGCACTTTGTGATCCTCGTGGCTCATCAGCTGGACAATTTCCCGCGAGGACATGTGATCGAGATTTTTCGAGGCCAGATTGCGTTGTTCGGACCGGCGTTGATCTTTGCGAACAGTTCGTTCCTGGGAAAAGGGCATTTTTGAATTATAGACGCGCGGTGCGCGCATAAGGAAATGAGAGTGGATTGAACAACAAACGAACAACGAACTCGGGCGGAGAGAATCGTGTGTGGTAGAAAGGGATGATGGCTGGCTGCCCCATCCTCGTTTTTTGAGCGTGGGTCTTGGGGTCGCCCGCGCCGCGCGGACGTAAATTGCGACTGGAGTCGACGCTGAGCTCCTTCATCGCACAAGACGCTCCCCAGGATGACAAGCTGTTCTAGGGGTGGTATGGACGTACTCGAAAAACTATTTGAGCAGCATTTTCAGCAGCCGGTGGAGCGCATCCAGGCACTGCAAGGCGCACTGAGCGCTTCCGGCCGGAAAATTTATCGTTTATCCGGAGAGAACGCCACCGCGGTGGGTATTTCCTACGGCGTGCGCGAAGAGAACGTGGCATTCCTTTCCTTTTCCCGCCATTTCCGCAAGCATGGCTTGCCGGTGCCCGAGATCTATGCCCAAGATTTGAGCCAAGGCGCATATCTGGAAGAGGATTTGGGCGATACCACCCTCTTTGACTTGCTATCGAAGGACCGCAGCGGCGAAGCCATCGGGACACAGACGATCCAGGCCTACCGCAAGGCTGTCGCGGTGCTCCCCCGCTTTCAAGTGCAAGCGGGCCGAGACTTGGATTACTCCGTGTGTTATCCGCGAGGAAGCTTTGACCGCCAATCCATCTCCTGGGATCTGAATTATTTCAAATATTACTTTTTGCGTTTGGCGGCCATTCCCTTCAGCGAGCAGGCGCTCGAAGACGATTTTGTGCGCTTGACCGATTTTCTCCTGACCGCCCGCAGCGATTACTTTTTGTATCGCGATTTTCAGTCGCGAAACATTATGCTGCGCCAAGGCGAGCCTTGGTTCGTCGATTACCAGGGCGGACGCAAAGGCGCCCTGCAGTACGACATTGCTTCGTTGCTATATGACGGCAAGGCGGACTTGCCCCCGGCCCTGCGCGAACAACTGCTGAAAGACTACATGGATGGTCTCGAGAGTTTTGTCGATCTGGATCGCGAGGATTTCGTTCGCCACTATTACGCGTTCGTTTACGTGCGCATTCTCCAAGCTCTGGGAGCTTACGGTTTTCGCGGCTTTTACGAACGAAAGACGCATTTCCTGCAAAGCGTGCCCTACGCCCTGAAAAATCTCCGGTGGCTGCTGCACAACGCCAAGTTGCCCATCGAACTGCCCACCCTGACCGAAGCCTTCCAGAGCATGCTGGCTTCCGAAAAATTGCTGGCCATCGCCACCGAGGCCCAGAACCTCCTCGTGCGCGTTTACAGTTTCTCCTTTCATCGCGGACTCCCGAAAGATGAGACCGGAAATGGCGGAGGATTTGTTTTTGATGGCAGGAGCTTGCCGAATCCGGGGAGAGAAGAAAGGTTCAAGGCGCTGACCGGAAAAGACGCGCCAGTGATTGAGTATTTGAACCAGCAAGAAAGCGTGCATCAGTTTTTGGCCGGGGTGATGTCCCTGGTGGACGCCACCATCAGCAATTATCAGCAGCGCGGCTTCAAAAATTTGATGGTCTCCTTCGGCTGTACCGGCGGCCAGCACCGCTCCGTCTATCTCGCGGAGCAATTGGCAAAACGCCTGCGCCGAATAAACGCGGTTGACGTCGAATTGCGTCACCTCGGCTTGGAGCAGCTCGGTCAATGAAGGCCATGGTGCTGGCAGCGGGCCTGGGCACGCGCTTGCGCCCATTGACGGATCACCAGCCGAAGGCCTTGGTGGAAGTGGGCGGACGCACCCTGCTGGAAATTACCCTTGGCCGTCTGAAGGCGGCGGGCATTTGCGAAGTAATCCTCAACGTGCATCACTTTGCCGCGAATATTCGGGAATTTCTGGACGCCCACAATAATTTTGGCATGAACATCGCCATTTCGCCGGAAGAGCAGTTATTGGACACCGGCGGTGGATTGAAAAAAGCGGGATGGTTTTTCCTGGAGGATAACGGAGACGAGCCGTTTGTGCTGCACAACGTGGATGTGATCAGCACCGTGGATTTTGCGGCCATGGCAAAACAACACCGGGAAAGCGGAGCCTTGGCCACGCTGGCGGTGCAGGACCGCGAGACCTCGCGCTATTTGCTCTTTGACGAGAACTGGGAGTTGTGCGGCCGCAGGTCGCTCAAGGAGAAACAGGAGCAGTTGGTGCGTCCGGTGGAAGGCGCGAAGGCTCGGGCTTTCGGCGGGATCCACGTCATTTCCCCACGTATGCTGAAAAAGATCACCGAGGATGGCGTGTTTTCGATTATCGATGTGTATTTGCGCCTGGCCGGCCAGCGCGAACGCGTGCAAGCATTTTGTGCCGACGAATATTATTGGCGGGACCTGGGGAAGCTGGACCAGGTAGAAGCCGCCGAACGAGATTGGCGCGACCGCCGTTTTGCCTGACCCCGTGGAGTGCGGGAGCCCTGCTCCCGCCGGTAGCGCATCCTCCATCCACCCCCAAACCAATCAGCGGCAGCCCTGCTGCCGCCACCACCCAACCCCACCAAACTTTCCTGTGGCATTCCCACACAACCTGTATTATCCTCCTGTGGCGCGACCACAGGAGGACGCTCATGTTTCTTCCCCATCTCCACTCCCATTTCTCCAATCGTCTCTTCCTTGCCCTCCTCGCCGTCCTGCTCTTCGTCGCCGCCACTTCCGGCCGCCACTCGCGGCCCCACTTCCCTGCTCTCCTCGACGCGATTCGCGCCTCCCACACCACGCCCCACCCCTGTTCACCCTGATCGCAGTCAGCTCCTCTCTTTCCAATTTGTGCGCGTGGCTCTTGGGTTTCTCTGATTACTGATTACCGATTACCGACTACCGATCACTGTTGCCTGACAACTCCAAACCGACGCCGGTCCTCCTCCCCTTGCAACCCGCCCCTAAATCTTGTTCAATGCTATCGGTAAGCCCTCAGACTTACTGGCATACGATCTCGTAGCGACGGATTCATCCCATCGTCGCCACTCCACAGGAGACTCTCATGCGTAAAACCATCGCACTTCTCTCGCTGCTCTGCCTGGCCCTCGCTGTCTTCGTTTTCATCTCCCACGCGCATCAGGGCAACAAGCCCAGCCCACCGGCCAACGCCTCACTCGATCTCGGCGGCGGCAAATCCATCACCATCGACTACTCCAGCCCCCGCATGCGCGGTCGCAAAATCTTTGGCGGCCTCGTTCCCTACGGGCAGGTCTGGCGCGCCGGTGCCAATGAATCCACCACCTTCGTCACCACCGCCGACATCTCCGTGGGCGGCACGGCCGTTCCCGCCGGCAGCTACACCCTCTTCGCCATTCCCGAGCAGGACAAATGGACCCTCATCATCAGCAAGAAGACCGGAGAATGGGGCACGCAATATCCCGGTCCTTCCAACGACCTCGCTCGCATTCCCATGAAGGTCTCCTCTCTCCCCTCCCCCGTCGAAAACTTCACGATTTCCTTCGACAAATCCTCCACCGGCGGCACCCTCAACATGGATTGGGAAACCACCCGCGCCTCCGTCCAAATCACCAAAAAGTAACCAAGTAGCACAGGCTTCAGCCTGTGTCCCCAGGGCGCCCCAGGTTCGGTCTGTGAACCTGGGTCTTGGGATTTTCCCCGCAGCCGGGTGCCCCACCCTCGGTTTTCGAGGGTGGGTCTTGGCTCACTGTTGACTGCTGACTGTAAACTGTCGACTCTCCTTCTCCGAATTTAACTTGACAACAACTTAACTATTACGTATACTCCACCACGTAGACAACTGCGCCCGCGGCTTTCCCCGCGGGCGTTTCCTTTTACAACTCATTTTTCAGGAGCTTCCATGTCCAAGCCGACTGCTCACGACCTTTCGTCTCTTTGTGCCTTTACCTACGCCGATAACCGCCATTGCCGTATGCCTCGTTCCTCCAGCAGATCCAGGTACTGCGAGTATCATCGCCGCAAACTTCTGCCCCTCCAATCCTCTGCGGAAGTCACCGCCAGCCTCTACGGTCCGATCGGCCAAGGCTTCGTCCCCGTCACCGGCCTTACACAATCTCTCGCGCGTTTGTTCGCCTGCGTGGCCGAGGGCACCGTCAAAGCCAAAGACGCCATCGCCATGACTCGCGTCGCCGAGACTCTCCTCAAAACCATTCCCCTCGCCGACGCCGAATTTAAAACCATCTATCTCGACGAATACCGCCAGCAACTCGTCGAAGACTCTTTCGGCGAACTTCCTCCCTTGCAGCCGCCCGCCGACCAAGCCGATGATCAAGAGGACCAAAACGACCCCGACCACACCGACGATCCCGAACCGCAGGGTTCCGATCCCGACAACGCGGACCAGGATGCCCAACCAGACGACAACCCGTCCACCAAGCCGAACTAACAAACAACATCACATTCAACCGTTTTGCGCTTGGGTAGTGGCCGCCTTCTGAGGCGGCCCGTTAGTCTCTTGCTTTTGGCCCTACGATGCATGCAGCAAGCCACCCAATAAACCCTGCAGATTCACTGCTTACGCAACCATATCAAAATAAACCATTTACAAATCAATTAGAATGAACACTTACAACCCAAAAACTCCCAAAATCAACCCTAACTCCTTTATCCTTCGCACTTACACAAAAAATCATCTCGCGGATCGACCCAATGTGCCCCGATACTAGCATGGAAATCAAAAATGATATGTCCTTCGCATTCTTGACAGATGCTATTTGTAATGGCAACCTAGAGTCGATCGCTCGGGACGCTTGGCAACGTCCTCGCTGCTCATGCAAGGAGAAAGAACGATGGGTGCTGCCGTGATGAATGGGACGCGCCAGACCACACTGCGCCTACCGGAAAAGTTATACCGCAAGGTTAAGGGCTTGGTAGAGAAGAGGGAAGTTGAAGCCTCCAGCGTGAATGACCTCATCGTCACCGCTCTGCAGAATCTGGTCGACGCCGTTCGCGATAAGCAAATTGACGCCGCGTTCGCTGAGATGGGCAAAGACCAGGAGTATCTTGCCGAGAGCCGCGCTTTGGCGCAGGAGTTCGCACAAGCCGATTTGGAAACGCTACCGAGCGAGAACTGGACATCTCGTGCCACCAAAAAGGGGTGACTTATTTTGGGTCAACTTAGACCCGGTGAAAGGCTCCGAGCAGGGGGGACGTCGGCCGGTTCTGGTGATTAGCCGCAACTCCATCAATGACAGTTTGCCGTACGTCGTGGTGCTGCCACTGTCGAGTTCTCCGGCGCGTCTCGCGAAGCCGTATCCCAGCCAGTTGGTTGTCCGAGCGCGCGAATTGGGCATGGATGCCGACGGCGTGGTCATGGGCGAGCAGATCCGCAACATCAGCAGGGAACGTTTGGAGCGTTACATCTCGCACTTGGGCGACGACGTGATGCAGAAAGTCAACGAACTGGTGAAAGTCGTCCTCGCCCTGAAATAACCATCAGCAACGAAGCGTCTTCCTGGCCGGGCGCGCCGGGTGCCCGAGGTTCGCCTTTTGAACCTCGGTCTTGGGTTTGATTACGGACAAATCCGCGCGTGCCCACATGCCGCCGAGCGAATCTTCTCTTCTCCGAAACTGTGAACTAACAACTGTAAACTGTAAACTTCCTCCCCGCTCAACTTCTCCAACGCTCCGCCGTCGCTTTCCCCGACGGCCTCCTCCCCGCGCCCGCGGCGTACAACACCGATTCGCTCACTCCATCGATCCCCATGGTCTTCTCAATCTGCGTGTCCGCCAACGCCATGGTGCAAAACGGTGCCAGCCCCAACCACGTCGCGGTCAGGCAAAACGTCTGGCACTGGTGCCCCGCCTCCGCCAGTACCACGCGATACGCCCGCGCGTGCTCGTACTTCCATTGCGTCCGCCCAAACACCGCTGTCAGCAGCACCACAAATGCCGATTCTCCCGCCCACCGTTGCCCGCCGAGCATCTTGCCGATTTCGCCGCCGCGCAATCCCTTGCGCAGCAACTCCAACCGGTGTTCCGCGGCTTCATAGTGGTAGATTCCCGCCGCCACCCCTTCCACATTGCGAATCGCCACATACGCTTCCAACGGATGCATGGCCCCACCTGACGGAGAAGTCTTCAGCGCTAAATTTCCTACGCCAGGTATTTTCGCCCAGCTCTGCACTCCAAACGACAACCACAGCAACTGTGCCAGCTTCTCCAACGTCACCGGAGGCGCCGCGAACTCCCGCCAAGTCCGCCGCTCCTTTAACACGCGGGAGAACTCGCTCTCGCGTTTGATCCTCGGCAATGTCACTGCCGGTGCGTCCGGATATTTCTTCACGGGTGGCGGCAATGGCCGCAGTTTCGCAATCCGCCGCAGTCCACTCGCGCCGTTGTTCTCGGACGGCAACGCGAACTTCACATCTTTGGTCGACAAATGAAAGTAGCCCGCCGCCGGGTTCCAGCGCGACCACCCTGCCCAGCTTCGCTCCAACCGTTGATTCTCTTGTCCGCAGATTTCCAGCAGGGCGTGCTTCACCAGTTGCCGGATGCCGGCCCGCAGTGCTCCTCTTTGTTCGGGGAACTGTTCCTCGATCTCTCGCAGAGTCTTCCCCGCGCCGCAATAATCCAGCACTTCCGACACAAACGTGCTGCCGGCAATTCGCTCTTGCTTCGCGTAATTCTCGAAAACCAGTACCGGCCCCAGCCAGTAGCTCATCAGGAACCGCGACCGGCGGTAGCGCTCTTCCCCGCCGCGTCGCTTCGCGCGCTTCTCCGCCATCCTGCTCGTCAACCGCTCATTAGCCTGCCCGCTCACTAGCGAAAAGTGTACGCGCGGCAGACCGGCGGTATCTCCTTGATCAGCTTCTGCACGTTCTTGATGTCCTTCTCCAGTGTTCGCTTCGCTTTCGGCGCCAAATCTTTTTGCTTATTGAGTTGCCGCAGTCCTCGCAGGATTTCCTTCAGCGCCTTTTCAATCGGCCTCAGAGACAACTCCTTCTGCTGCGTCTTCCTCGCCATGGCTACGTCCTCCTTGCTCGTTCTTTCTTTCCGGTTGGGCGGGAAATCCTGCCAAACTCACACTCCCAGAGTGTACGCGGAATTTTTGTGGCAACTGGACGGCAAATCTACGATTAGCGTCTGAACGTTTTGGATGTCTTGCTCAATGACCGATTTTTCCGCGGGCGTGATGCCCTTCTCATGCTGCTGCTTCTTCAGTTCCGCCAAAATTCCTTTCAATTGTTTTTCGACGGGCTTTAAAGACAATTTTTTGTGCGACTTCTTCTTTGCCGGCATCGGCCATCTCCTTTTACTACGCCTTTATTGCGTCGTTCGCTACGTGGGGCGGAGTCTACCGGAGGCCTACGGAAACCGTCAAGCTTCCTTTCCGTCATCAACCCTATGGCGACGTAGCCGTGCTCGTGCTGACGTCGTTCGCGCCATGCCCAGAAAGGCTGGCGCTAATTTCTTTCCGCAATTTCTCAAATCTCGGCTCGCCTTTTAAAAACGCAAATTGCGGATGCACCGCCAGATTCACCAATCTGGGGTTCCGTTCCCCATACGCTGCTTCCAGCGCCTTCAGCGTTTTCTCCTCATCCTGGAAGCCCGCGTACAACGTCGCCCAATCGTACTCCGATACGTACTGTGTCCGGCTCTTCTTCTGCAACTCCTGCAAAATCTCCTCGGCATCGGCCTTCTTTCCCGCCATCGCGTACGCACCCGCTAAGTCTGCTTCCGCGGAATTATCTCCGGGAGACAGCGACGCCGCGGTCCGATACTGATCGACCGCCTCGGCATACTGTTTTTTTCCCAGATACACTTGTCCCAAATACGAGTGCGCCGGGATAAAGCTCGGGTCCATTTGAATGACGTTCTTCTCCACTTCCTCCGCCCGGTTGTAATCGCCCGCCAGGTAATACACAAAGCCCAGATTCGCTCGAATGATCATCGATTTTGGATCAATCTCTCCGGCCAACTTCAGCTCCCGAATGGAGTCCTCTTTCCGGCCCATCGCCGCCAGGTACAACCCGTACCAGTGGATGGCCTCGGCATAGCCCGGATCCAGCGCGATCGCGCGCTGAAATTCGCCTTCAATGTCTCCGCCTTCCATCAGGAAAAATCGTGTCGCGGCCAGTGACGTGTGCGCCTGCGCCAGGCGGTCGTCCAACTGCACCGCTTTTTCTGCGGTGGCCTTTGCCTGCGGCATCAGCACTTTCGGCGAGCCCATCTCATAGGTGCTCATGGATACATAGCAATCGGCCAAGCCTGCATACGCGGCGGCAAAACTCGGATCTTTTGCGATGGCCTGCTGAAAATACGTCGTCGCATCCCGGAACGCCTCGGGCGTCCGTTTCTCCATCTCAAATCGGCCCTTCAAGTAGGCTTCATAGGCTTCCGGCACCACACTCCGGCTTCGCGCCAGCTGGCTCTGTTCGGCTCCGGAAAGTTCCACCTGAATGCTGCGTGCGATTGCCGTGGCCACGTCGCTTTGCAGCGCCAAAACATCCGTGAAATTACGCTCGAAATTTCCGCCCCACAATGCGCCTTCCATGTTCGTCTGGAACAGTTTCGCCGATATACGCACGCGATCGCCGGCGCGCACCACCGACCCTTCCACAATCGCATCCACATTCAACTCCTGCGCGATCTGGTCCAGCGACTTTTGCGTGTGTTTGTATTGCATCACCGACGTCCGCGAAATCACCCGCAGCTTCCGGATCTGCGACAGTTCCGTAATCAACGCGTCGGTCATTCCATCCGCAAAATAATCTTGCTTGGGATCCCCCGAAAGATTTTCAAGCGGCAGCACCGCAATCGATTGAATCGCTCCCGGCAAAGCCACCGCTGGCTTTCGCTTCATTCCTCGCCCGTTCAGCCAGTAGACCACCCCTCCCGCGAGCGCGATGATCAAGGCAAAAATCGCTATGTTCCTGGTCGAGAACAGTCCCGTGCGCTCGCCTTTCGGAATTGGCCGGAAGTTTTGCGTGTGCGACGCGGTGGTCGCCGCTTCCAGCGCCGCGCGCACTTCCCCGGCGCTTTGGTACCTTTGCCCCGGATCCTTATCCAGCGATTTTTCGATCACGCTGTTCAGCACCGGAGGCAGCGGCGGCACAATTTCCGGCGCGCGCTCCCGCAGAATCGCCGCGCTCAACTCAAACGCGGTTTCCCCACGGAACGGCCGGTGCCCTGCGGCCATTTCGTACAACAGCACGCCGAGCGACCAGATGTCTGTGCGCACATCCGCTTCCTGGCCCTTCAGAATTTCTGGCGCCACGTACGGCAAGGTTCCCGTGAAGGTGTGCTGCGATTCCCACGAGGCATCCAGCACCGTGGTGCCGTCGCTCATGCGCCCCGGTTCAAATCGCTGGGAGATTCCGAAATCCAGCACCTTCAGCCGCCCGCTCGGCATCAGCATCACGTTCGATGCTTTCAGGTCGCGGTGAATCACACCGCGGCTGTGCGCGTGCGCCAGCGCATCCGCCAATTGCAAACCGTAGCGCTCCAGTTGATCTACGGCCAGGCCCGTCGACGGAATTTCCAGGTTCAGTGATCGCCCTTCCACATATTCCATGGCGATGTACGGCTTCCCCTCGACTTCGCCGACCTCATATACCGTGCAAATGTTGGGATGATTCAGTGCGGAAATCGATCGTGCTTCTTGCAAGGCTCGTTCGTGACCGGCCGAGCTTCCCGTCGGCAAGGTTTCCAGAAACTTCAGGGCCACATCGCGCTGCAGTTTTTCATCGCGCGCGCGATACACTACTCCCATGCCACCTTCGCCCAGCTTCTGTTCAATCAAGTAGTGGCCGAATCTCTGACCGAGCATGGCGATATCGTACTGCAAAGTTCACCATAGGCTTGCTTCCGTAGCAAGCAAAAGCCTATGTATTGTGAGATTTGCAGACGATCCGTTACACCAAGTTACGTAACTGATTAGTTCCCCGGTCCACCAGCACTACTGCCAGCACCACCAGCGTGGCGGCCACCCCTACTCGCATGGTTAGCGCTTCTCCGGCGTATACCCAGCCGAGCAGCACCGCCACTACCGGATTCACGTACGTGTGCGTGGCTACCAGCGTGGGCGAATAATGTTCCAACAGCCAGTTATACGTGGTGAACGCCACGATCGATCCAAACACAACCAAATATCCAAACGCCAGCAGCGACCTGGTGCTCACCTGCGATAGTGCGAATCCTTTGGCTTCTCCCGTTAGCGTCCCAGTGCTGATGAGCATCACCGATCCCGCCAATAGCGAGAGCGCCGATAACAGCAGAGGATTTCCGGAGAGATGCGAGCGGCGCGAATAAATGATCCCGATGGACCACGAGAAGGCGCTGACAAGGATAGCGACCGCTCCCAAAGTCAGTACATGCGAGCCTTCCAGCGTGGTGCCGCGAACCAGAATTCCGACGCCCAGCAAACCGATCAAAATTCCCGTCAACAGCATTCCGTTCAGTTTCCAGGTGCGCGCCGCCGCAGAAGACAGCAGAAACACGAAGATAGGCTCGGTAGCGATCAGCAGCGACGCTGTCCCACTCGGTACAACCCGCTCTGCCCAGTGCAGCAAGCCGTGTCCACCCAAAAAGAAGAAAAAGCCGATCACCACGCTGGCGCGAATCTGCGCCCAAGTCGGCCGATAGCCCTTCAGCAGCGCCAGCGTCAGCAAAAACGAGCCGGCACACAGATGGCGGAAGCCGGCGGTATATAGCGGTGGTATCGTCTGCACGGCATAGCGGATGGCCAAGTAGGTGGAGCCCCAGATCAGGTAAATCGCCAGGAATGCCAAGGCGGCGCGTACGCGATGCGATGCGGTAACCGCATAGGCCCGTCCGGCTGCTTGCGCGATTGCCTGAGAAGTGTCGCTCATCGACCCCTGTTTCCTGTAACGACTTACCTGTGCTAATCTCGTTTCATAAGCTACATGGGCGCCCGTAACGTGTCAACACAATTTATGTCATTACCATGACTTCCACGGATCCATTTTCCTCGCGCGGCTTTGGCGCCCCGGCTCCCTGGCTCGATCTAGTCAACAGTGAGCTGTGGGACGGCTTCGGCAATTTCACCGAATGCCTGGATGACCCACGCTGGCTGCGCTCCTTTGTCCGCCATTGGAAGCTGCACATTCCACCCTCCGACCCGGCGGCGCTCAAAGCGCTGCGCGAACTTCGTACGCTTCTCCGCCATCTGGTCGAAAAAAGCGCAGCCACCGGAACGCTGGCCGCCGGGGATCTTGCGAAGCTCAACGGCTGGCTGAAGGTACCAGTGTTCCCGCAACTGGTGGAGCACCAAAGTGGACTCAAGTTACACCTGCAACCCGCTCAAATTGGCTGGCGGCAAGAGGTGGCGGGGATTGCCCGGAGCTTTGGCGATTCCTTGCTGCATGAGGCGAAGGGCCACCTGAAAATCTGTGCCAACGATGACTGTCGCTGGATTTTCATCGACCGCACCAAAGGAAATGTTCGGCGCTGGTGTAACGACGCCACCTGCGGCAACCGCGATCGCGTTCGCCGTGCACGCGCGGCGCAAAAGCGTTAGTGGGAGATGCAAAAGCCATCCAGAGTCTTCTGGGGCTTTCCCGGGGCTCTGGACGCGCGGCGAGATTGGAGTAATTTGCGGCCGGGCTCTTAGTGCGTGGGCTTGCGGAAGATGACGCAGTAGCTGTCGTCGGGCCAATCGTTCACCACCTGCCCCACGGTGAATCCGGCCGCCAGCAACTCTTGCAGCAAAATATTCTGGGGTATGCCATGGCCACCGCGGTTGGCAGGCACGCCTTTCACGGGCTGATTCTCGGTGAGCCACGGCCGCGGAGGAAAATCGATCACGGCAAGCTCGCCGCCTGGCTTTAGGGAGCGAAGCAGACTCGTGTCCATATCGGTAGGCGCGGTGAAGTGGTGATACACGCGACGCAGCACGATGGCGTCACAACAGTTATCCGGCAGATTAGTGCGCCGCTCGGCAGCCTGCACGACAATTACATTTTTCAGAGCTTCGCGCTTCACGGTTTGTTCCAGCGCCTTGCGTTTTTGCTGATCCAGTTCCGTCAAATAAACTTTGCCGCTGTCGCCGACAATGGCCGCCGCGGCGATTCCAATTTCTCCTTCGCCGGCGCCGACGTCGGCTAGAGTTTGTCCGTCTCTCCACTGCATCAGAATACGCAGCCGGGCGATCTCATCTTTCGAGGCAGCGCCGAGGGACAGCAGCACCGCGAAAGCGACGATGACGAGGGAGATGATTCGACGCTTGTGCATGGATGTTCGGTTACGAAAAGTCGAAGGGGCGAAAGCCCCACTCGTTCCGTACGACTTACGTGGGGGCGGAACAGTCTGTGTGAGCAATAACAAATACGCCCTCAGCGGCTGAAGCCGCACTGATTCACCAATCGTTGCGGCACGACTAAAGTCGTGCCCTGACGAAAAACATGGGTTCCGAGCAGACTCTGAAGTCCCCGCCTGGTGAAAGCCAAGTTTTCCGCATAGCACTACGATGTAGCCTTGGCCGCGCGCTCGCTGTCGAGCACCGCCATCTGGCGCGCGTCATATCTTGTTCCGGCGACACTGTCCTCGGGCAAAGCCTGCTCGATCCGGCTCAGTTCTTCGGCCGACAGGGTCACACGAAGAGCGCCGAGCAGTTCGCGAAGTTGTTCGCGCGTGCGTGGGCCGAGCAGCGGCACAATATCCGTGCCTCGCTGAAGCACCCAAGCCACGGCCAATTGCGGGCCAGTGACGTTGTGTACTTTGGCGATGCGGTTGAGGGCAGCCACCAGCTTTGCGTTGGTTTGCAGATTTTCTCCGGCAAATCGAGGGAAGTGAGCGCGAATATCCCGCGGGGATCCTGGTTTGGAACCGCTGAGAAGCCCTCGCGAAAGCAAGCCGTATGCGGTAATGCCGATGCCCATCTCGCGCAGCGAGGGAAGAATGTCGCGCTCCACTCCGCGAGAGACGAGCGAGTACTCGATCTGCAGATCGACAATGGGATGCACGGCGTTCGCGCGCCGCACCGTTTCGGCGGACATCTCGGAGAGGCCGATGTGGCGGACGTGTCCTTCTTTGATGAGTTCGGCAATCGCGCCAACCGTCTCTTCAATGGGGACCTTAGGATCCAGGCGTGCTGGCCGGTAGATGTCGAGATAATCCACGCCCAAGCGGCGCAGGCTGTAAGCCAAAAAGTTTTTGACGGCGGCAGGCCGAGCGTCATAGCCCGCCCAGCCTCCGCTGGGAGTGCGCATCGCGCCGAATTTGACGGAGAGAAGAACCTTATCGCGGCGGCCTTGAATGGCGCGGCCCAGCAGGATTTCGTTGTGGCCCATGCCGTAGAAATCGCCGGTGTCCAGCAAATTGATGCCCTGGTCGATGGCTTCTTGAATGGTGCAGATGGATTCGGCATCGTCCACCGGGCCATAAACGCCGGACATGGCCATACAACCCAAGGCGACGCGAGAGACTTCGGGGCCGGCAACTCCCAATGCACATTTGTCCATGGCTAGCTCCTGCGCGTGCGTACCAGCGACAAGAATTCGTCGCGGGTTTGCTTATTGTGGCGGAACGAACCGAGCATGGCGCTGGTTACGGCTTGCCCGTGCTGCTTCTCCACACCGCGCATCTGCATACACAGATGGCGCGCTTCAATGATCACGCCCACGCCCTCCGGGCTGATTTTTTCAGAGATGGCATCGGCGATCTGGCTGGTCATGCGCTCCTGAATCTGCAAGCGGCGCGCGTACATGTTCACCAGGCGCGCAATCTTGCTGAGGCCGAGCACTTTTTTGCTGGGCAGGTAAGCCACATGCGCTTTTCCGAAAAAAGGTAGCAAGTGGTGTTCGCACAGGCTGAAAAATTCGATGTCCTTCACTACCACCATTTCGTCGTAATGCACGCTGAAGGTTGCGCCATTGAGGACCGATTCCAGATTCTGGTGATAGCCGCTGGTCAGAAACCGCAACGCTTTTTCGAACCGTTCCGGAGTCTTGCGCAAGCCTTCGCGGTTCGGATCCTCGCCGAGCAACACGATCATCTTGCGCACCAGGTCAGCGATGCTTTCCCTGGGAACTTCCACGCTTGCTTCGTGCAACACAATTTCCGTTTGCTTAGTCACTGGCTTTCCCCTTTAGCGGACCTGCACGCGATCCTGGAAGTCTTCCCCGGCGTACTCGAAGGTGTTGTTCGAGGTTTCCTCGATACGCACGCGCTCCAGTTTGGCCAGCGGGAAGTGTTTCAGGCGCTGATAAATCTCCTTACAAAGGTTCTCTGTCGTCGGCACGATGGTGCGAAAGATCTCGACATCTTCATTCAGCGATTTGTGATCGAAAGGCTCGAGCACTTCTCGCTGCACGAAATTGTCGAGGTCCATCAGGTTCACGATCATGCCTGTGGCGGGGTCCACCGTCCCAGACACGCGAACCTCCACCACATAGTTGTGGCCATGCCCGTAGGGATTGTTGCATTTCCCGTAGACACGGCAGTTCTGTTCATCGCTGAGCTGCGCACTGTGCAGACGGTGCGATGCGGCAAAATGATAGCGCCGGCCAAGCACTACTTTCAGCTCATCGTTCACGCGCAGTTCGCTCCGTTGCGGTAGCATTCCGCAAAAATGTCAGCCGATTCGTAGAGCCGCACTTTGTACAGATGCCCCTGGGTAATTTTTGGCTCCAGGATTTTCCAAATCACCTGCGCAATATTTTCGCACGTCGGAATCTGTCCTCTTAATTCGGGCACTTCGTAATTCAGAAAGCGGTGATCCATACGCCCGGTAATTTCGCGCTCCAGAATGGCTTTCAGCTCTTTCAGGTCGAGCACCATCCCGGTAACGGGATCCGGCTCGCCAGCCACGGTGACTTCCAGTGTGTAGTTATGCCCGTGGCCATGCGGATTATTGCATTTGCCAAAAATCCGCCGGTTTTCTTCGGCACTGAGCGCCGGATTGTGGTACAGGTGCGAGGCGGAAAACTCAATTTTTCGCGTCAAATACACCATGACCTATTTTGCTCCTATTTCGATGCGCGAGGGGTACCCACTGGATACTCCCGGCCCTTCCACTGCAGCCGGCCCTGGCGATAGCTGCGATAGGAAGCCCACAGCACCGCGGCAAACAGCAACTGGCCAGGAATGGCGTACAGCGCCAAGCTGGATGGGAACTGATTGCGACGCAGCCTGCGTGCGTAGGAGATACAAATGGCAACGATGGCCAGCAGCGCGACAACCAGGGTTGTCGCCGCGGATTGAGTTTCCGCCCACAGCAACACCGTTACGGCGAAAACCGCCAAAACCGGGGCCAGGGCGCGAAGCAGTTCGACCGCAACGGCCCGACCCGTGCCGCCCATGAGCAGATACAAATTTTTCTTCCAACCTTCCCACATCGCGTCGAAGGAACGATACATGCGTACGCGCACGATTCCTTTGCCGCTGCCGAACCAAATCTTGTGGCCGGCGTTTTTCACGTTTTTTGCTAACGCGACATCTTCGAGGACATCGCTGGCCACCTGCGCATGTCCGCCCACGGCCTGATACACGTCTTTCCGGATCAGCAGGAACTGGCCGTTTGCCGCGGCCGCGGAATTACCAGGATCATTGATTTGCTCGAAGGAAAACTTGTCGGCCAAACGGCAATAGACATGAGGGATGAGCGCCTTCTCGTACCATGTCTCCATGATCTGCTCGGGAGAAAACGAGACAAGATCGGCGCGCTCTCGCGCAGCAATGGCCAGGGCCTGCGCCGCAGAATCCGCGCCGTGTAGCGCATCCGCGTCGGTAAACAGCAGCCATGCGCCGCGGGCCTGGGAGGCGCCGAGCCAAACAGCATTGTTTTTGCCGACCCAACCTGCGGGCAATGTGCGGGTTTCCAGCAGGCGTAACTTCGGGATGTTTTGCATTTGTCGCGTGACCACCGCGGCGGTCGCGTCGGTCGATTGATCATTGATAACGAGAATTTCGCCGATTTCCGGCTGCGCCGCGAGCGACTGTAGGCAAGCCGCGATTACCGCCTCCTCATTGCGTGCAGGGACGATGGCGCTGACGGTGATGGGATGTGCATCGGAATCGCTCATAAGCTTCGCGGGATTTTCGCGGTTTCTCGGGGCGGCTGCTGTGCGTTATTATAATGGTATATGAACACGGTCCTCCGGAAAATCATGGCATGGGGCAGCATGATTGGCGCCTTTGCGGTGATTTACTTTTTTACGTTTCCGCATTATCGCCAAGGTGAGGCGTCTGTGGCCGGAAAAAAGGCCGAAGATTTCGCCATGCAGTTGGACGGGAAACCCGTACATCTTTCGGATCTGCGGGGCAAAGTAGTGGTGCTGAATTTCTGGGCCACCTGGTGCCCGCCTTGCGTTGAAGAAACCCCTGCGCTTAACCAGTTACAGCAATACATCACCGCGCGAAACGGAGTGGTGGTTGGCGTAGCTGCGGATGAAGATCAAGCGACCTACGAAAAGTTTCTGCACGACAAGGGTGTCACGTTCGAGACCTACCGCGACCCAGGCACGCAGGAGCATCGTTCTCCCATTGCTGCGGAATACGGCACTTCCATGTATCCGGAAACGTACATTATCGATCGCAAAGGCGTGATCGTTCGGAAGATCATTGGGCCGCAGGATTGGAATTCACCGGAACTGCGGGCGTACTTCGACAGCCTGCTTGGACAAAGCTAAAAAGTTGACAGTTTTCAGTGGTTAGTTTGCAGTTTCGGAGGAGTCAGGCTCTCAAGCCACTCTGCTGACGTCAGCGTGCGGGCGCCCTCTTGCTCCAATTCCTGCAGCACGCGGCTCGTCTCGGCCGGCTGCACGGCACGAATCAGATCGCGCAACACCACCGTCTCAAAGCCGGATTGCAGTCCATCGAGTGCAGTGGCGTGGACGCAGTATTCGGTGGCAATGCCGCAAACCGCCACCCGGGTCACTTGCAACGATCGCAGATGCCTTTCTAAGCCAGTAAGTTCAAATCCCGAGTAGCCTGCCCCGTGGCGCTCCACGCCCTTGTGCACAACGATATCGTCAGGCGCCGGCAGCAGTGGCGGCATGAGTTCTGCTCCTGGAGTTTCCGCGGCACAATGCACGGGCCAAGGACCGCCGGAGGTTTGGAACGAATTGTGGTCCGCCGGATGCCAATCTTTGGTGTAGACGATGACGGCGTTGGCTCGCCGCGCGGCCTCGATGCATTCGCGCAGTGGCTGCAGCAGCGAAAGCGTGTCCGTTGCGGCGAGCGCTCCGCCTTCGCAGAAATCTCTCTGCACATCCACGACGATCAATGCGGCTTTAGAGCTTGCAGAAAAGGTCAAAATGCATTTCCTCAGGGGCTAAAGCCCAATTCATTCCCAAGCACTTCTATCGGAGCTCCTCGAAGCTCGGGGTGACCTGAAGCTCCGACCCCCCGGTGCCAAGGACTTTTTTTCCCGCAACTTGTTTGGCCATCGGAACTGACACTCAACTCTCGTGGTAATCCATCAGAATGAGCCCCACCATGATGAAGCAGACCGGCCAGACCCACGCCAGATACTTCCGCGCCGGATTTTCCGTGGGCAAGCGCAGTTCCAGCCAGCGCGACCATCCGGCGAAAATGCCGAAGATGGCCAGCGGCGTGTGACTCATTTCCACCAGCAATTCGTCCTTGATGTTGCTCAACGCGTGGGTATGGGTCAGCAGCACTACACCGCCCAAGGCACAAACGGCGGGAAATACGAGCGCAGCGGCCATGGACTTTACCCGGCCGGTCTCGACACGATACTGGAATATGGCGAAAACAATAATGAGAATCACCGCGAGGCGGTGCTGCAAGACGTCGGTCACCATGAAACTTTCCCAGAAGCCGTTCGGGCCAAGCGGCCAATTTTCCGGGTCAGCCCGGAAAAACAGAAACACAGCTAACAGCAGAAAAGCGAGTGGCCAGATTTTCGCCCAAGAGAAATAGCGGCTGCGCGAAAGCAAGGCCAAGAGGCCCATCAGAAACACCACGAGACCCGCGCAATTGTGGTTGTATTCCGACCAGGCGATATCGTTGGGAGTGTTCACGCCGATACCGGAGTATCCAGGGATAAACGAAGGCGGCAGCTTTTTGCCCTCGGCGGCGGCGCGCTTCATGATTTCTTCGGTGGATTCGGAAATTTTGTTGACCGGCGGGCTGGTGAAGCGCGGCATGCGTGGCGCATATCGTTGCACAATCTCGTGTACCGTCACGCGATCCTCGGTGAGGTCCACGCCCGGAGGTTGCGCGGTCATCGAGGCCGCGGTGAGGATGATCGCCAGTCCAATGCCGATTTCGGCTTCGCCGAAACGCAGCAGGCTTCTGGCGCCGGTGCCGTTGTCGGTTTGCACGCCTTTCACGATGTAATAGTTGGCGGCACCCAAGAGCAGCAGGGCCATCAGCATAACTACTTTGGCGCAGAGCATCACGCCGTAGGCGGTGCCGTAGATCGCATCCCAGGAACCCAGGTAAACCCAAGCCATTCCCACGCCAGCGAGGATGAGAACGGCTACGCTAACCTGCGCCAAGCGCGAGAAATTACGCATGATTTGGTTACGGGCGGCAAGATCCACGGCACGTTTCGAGGAAAGCAGCAAATAAGGGATTCCGCCGATCCAGCTAGCGGTGGCCAAATAGTGCAAGGAAGTCATGCTGACGAGAAAGGGGCGGCCGTCGACACGCGAGGCCGAGTGGCTGGTCATGACGGAAGAGGCCAGAACCACGGCGGCAGGGAGCAACACAATCGGATTCACACTCCTTCGCAGCGCAGCGGGCCAAGCCGCCAGGACCACGGCAGCGATGATCGCCACGATGCCCGCCCAGAAATAGTTGGCGCTGAGCACGAAGCTGATGGGAATGTCGGTCGAATAGGTGAGGACCAGGGAATTGGCGATGACGAAGAATAGTTGAGAAAAGGCGAGAGCTAAGGCGCTCCAACGGATTAATTTCCAACTGGAACGGAGTACGGCTTCGCTACGCAGTTCGGGGGCGCGCGCCGCGATTAATAGAAAAAAGATTCCGCCGATAGCGATGGTCTGAAAACACAGAATCGCCGCGCGCAGCAACACCACCAGAAATCCAAATACTCCGAGCAGATCCGACATGATTGCTCTTTCAGGAACCGGCGACGGTGAAGGGAATCTCGCCTCGCGTGATGTGGCCGTCGGGCGCTAACACTTGCCAGCGAATGCGGTAGGCACCAGGTATGAGCCCGGTGGCCTTGGAGTTCAGCGTATCGGGAGAAGTCTGTTGAGGATCAATGGTCAAATCGCTGGTGGAGTTGTCGGGATGGAGCAATTGGAGCTTAGACAGCTTCGCATCGATGCGCACGTTGTACTTCAACATGATGGGAACATCCGGCCCCTTCACCGTGCTGCCCGCGGCCGGGCGGGACTCTTTCAAAATCGCGTGACCTTCGACAATTCCGCCGATCAGGAGGAGCATCCCAAGCAAAGCCAATCCCGAAACCGTGCGGAGTTTTGTAGTCCTGCTCCGATTCATCATTCTTCTCCTTAAAGAGTTTGCGTGAGTACCGACAAACAAGCCCTCAGCGGCTGAAGCCGCAGTGATGCCGCGGTGGTTACGGCACTCGGAAGAGCTTCCGGAAGAGGTGAAAAGCAGTTCCTCAGAGGCTGAAGCCCAACCGATTGCCAAGCACTTATGCCGGAGCTAAAGCTCCGACCCCCTGTGGCAGACACATTTTTCCGCAAACTGCAAAGCCGTGCCCTGACGAAAGGATCGGTTCTCCCCCACACGCTTACGCCAGTCCGCTCGTTATCGGCGAGCCGATCTTTATAAATATAGCAGGATAGTTGCAAACAAGCAGAATTGGTTGGTTCACGTAATTGTGGGAAGCCGAAGAATGCCTACTCGTAACGAAGAGCTTCGACGGGATCCAACTTGGCGGCTTGCATCGCGGGCAGCCAACCGCTGATGACACCGACAACCACCAGAATCAACGTAGAAAGGAGGAGCGTGGTGGTCGACAGGGTTAAGTGAATATCCACTTTGCCGCTGTCGTCTTCGTAGGCGGGGCCAAGGAACGGCAGGGTCCCGATCGCAGAGGTGAGGCACCAGGAGATGAGCATGCCCACAGCGCCGGCCGCGAGTGTGAGCACCAATGCTTCCAACAGGAATTGCCAGCGGATGTGCCATTTCCGAGCGCCGAGAGCACGGCGCAGACCAATTTCGCGAACGCGCTCCTCCACGGACACAAGCATGATGTTCATCACGCCGACTCCGCCAATTCCCAGGGTCATGGCTCCAATCATGAAGAGCAGGCCCTCTATGCCCAGGGTGATGCCGTCGTAGATGGGCTTGAATTCCTGACGGCCGAACATAGTGATAGCGCGCTTGTCGTTCGGGGAGAAGTGCTGCCGGTTGGCGACGGCGGTGCGGAATTGCTGCATGGATTGTGCTTCGAACTGCGGGGCCACCGGCTCATAAACCATCACACTGGCGTAGCGCGCGTCCCAAATGTCGGCCGCAGCGGTGTAGGGAATGAAGGCGGACTCGTCGTCGCAGTTGAAGTAACAACTGTCGGCAAATTTCATGTCCATGGTGCCGATCACGGTGAAACGCACGCCGTTGATGCGCACGGTTTCGTCGATGGCTGGTTCGCCACTGAAGAGTTTCTTCTTCAGTCGAGCGCCAAGGAAAATGACGCGGCGGCGCTCCTCGATGTCTTCGGCAGAAATCCAGCGACCCTCGGAGGGCACTTCGTTGCGCATCTCGCCGTATTCGGGGTAGACACCGCGAGTGGCCGCTTCAGCAAGGCGTTCATCGTGAGAAATACCTTCAAACCTGACGGTTTCGAGGGTAACGCGCTTGATCAATGGGGATTGCGCTTTGACCCAGTCGGCATCGTCCTGCTGGAAGTGCACTTCCTTCCCCGCGCGCTCGCCACCGGCTTGTTCGCTGGTCGTGCCCGGCCAACAGATCACCGCGGCTTTGCCAAACACCTCGAAGGTGTACAACAAAACACTCCGGAAACCGGAGCCATAGCTCAATAGCAGAGTGACCGCGACAATGCCCCAGGAAATGCCGGTCATCGTAAGCAAGCTGCGCACGCGATTGCGCCCCAGAGCGACCCACGCCTCTTTGAAGATTTCGGCCAGCATTTGTAAAACTCCCTGAATTCTAAAGTTAACAGTCTTTAGTCTTCAGTTTTCAGTAAACTGAGAACTGCAACTAGGAGCGCGATGATGCAGGACTACACCAAACTGAACGTGTGGCAAAAAGCCCACGCACTCACCTTGAGCATCTACAACATAACTACCGTGTTCCCCAAAAGCGAAGCCTTTGGAATTACGAGTCAAATGAGGAGGGCAGCCTTTTCCATTCCCGCAAATGTAGCCGAAGGATGTGGCCGAGGAACCAACCGCGAATTGCGGCAATTCTTGTATATAGCCGTTGGTTCTGCGAGCGAACTTGATTACTACTTGCTGCTTGCTCGGGACTTGGGGATCCTTCCTCCCAAACAGTTCCCAGTTTTGAAAGCACGCATCACGGAAGTACGACGAATGCTCGCCGGCCTCATCGAGTCGATCAATACAGCCGCTTCCCAAACATCGAACTGAATCGACAACTGTTACTCGTTCGCTCCATTTCTGACTGCGAACTGAGAACTGACAACTGAGAACTGTCATCAGCCACCTGCCTCGAAGCGCAGCGCTTCAATGGGATCGACGGACGCGGCGCGGTTCGCGGGGTAGAGCGCGGAGAGCACGGCGATCAAGCCCAGCAAACTGATAGTCAGCGCAGCTAATTTCCAACTGGCGTCCATACCATCGAAATAAGGGATTTTGGGTAGGAGGTTCACCAAAGCGCAGAACCCATAGGAAATGATTAAGCCGGCGCCGCCGCTGATGAACACAACGATGACCGTTTCGAGAAAAAATTGCCGCAGGATGGATTCCCGGGTGGCGCCCAGCGCTTTGCGCACGCCGATTTCGCGAGTGCGCTCGCGCACACTAACAAGCATGACGTTCATCACGCCCAGACCGCCGAGGAAAATAGTGGCCACACCGACAGCGCCCATGAAGATTTCCATGCCGACGAAGATCATGCGGTTGGCCTGGGCGTTTTTCACGGTGTCCCAGATGCTGGCGGCTTCTTCATCGCGCGGGTCGAAGTGGTGCAGCCGCCCCAGAGTGCGGCGGATTTGTTTCACACAGTCGGGATGGGTTTCGAGGGACCACGGCGCCGCCAATAAGCGGTCCACGGAATGTTCCACAGCCGGCGGCTTATTCGGGAAATCGCGCTTCATGGAATTGAAGGGGATAAAGATTTTTCGAATGTCCACGCCATCGTAACTGGAATTCTGGTCCTTGGTTTTCATGATGCCAATCACGGTGTAGGGAATCTCGTTGAGCTCGATGGTTTGCCCGATGGCCTCGCGATCCGCGAAGAGCTGTTTTTTCGCGTCGCTGCCAAGAAACGCCACACGGCGGCCTTGGTCGTTATCTTCGTAATTGTAGAAACGGCCCTGAGCCACGGTGATGCTGCGAATTTCTGTGAACGGTGGAAGTGAGCCGACGGTGTCGAGGTCGCCGCTATTGAAGGCGCTGTGCACTTTAACGTTGTTGCCCAGTTCCGGCATGACGTATTTGCACGATGGAGCTTCTTTGGCCACTTCCTTGTAGTCATCTTCCATCCAGTGAACAACGCGACCCGAGCGGGTGCCGCCCGCTTGCATGCTCGTTCGGCCCGCGAAAATGATCATCACGTCCTTGCCGAAGTTTTCTTGTTGCTTCTGGATGCCGCGGCCCAAACCCTCGCCCGCCGCCACCATCAAGGTGATGGAGATGATGCCCCAGGCGATGCCAAACATGGTGAGCAGCGTGCGCCGCTTGTGCGCCCAGAGGGTCGCCAGGGTGTCTCGCAAAAGGTCGCGGAAAGTCATAGGGCTCCCGTTATTGGAGGATGACTTGCTGCTTCTCGTTGAGGCCGGAAACGATCTCGGTTTTCACGCCGTTGGAAATTCCCAGCTTGACGGGGATTTTCTTGCGGCCATTGTCGGCCTTCGGATCGGGCAACTCCACGGAGGCGTTGCGATCCTTGTCGTAGATGAGCGACGCTTCGGGGACCATGAGGACGTTCTTCTTTTCCTCCAGAATAATTTCGGCGTTGGCGCTCATGTTCGCTTTCAGTTCGCCGGTGGGATTGGAAATGGAGACACGCACTTCGAAGGTGGTGACATTGTCCTTTTCTTTGCCGAAGGGAGAGATGCGCGTCACTTTGCCGGTGAATTTTTTGTCTTTGAAGGATTCGACGACAATGCGCGCGGGTTGGCCCAAGTACACCTTGCCGATGTCCGCTTCGTCCACTTTGCCTTGCACGTACACTTCGCTGGTGTCGCCCAGGGTCATGACCAGGGTGGCTTGAGAGCCGAGAATGAGAATCGAGCTGACACCGTCGCCAACACTCACGTCGCGAGAGAGCACCAAGCCATCAATGGGGCTGACGATCGTAGAATTGCGCAAATCTTCTTGGGCATTTTCCAGCGCGGCTTTGGCTTGGGCCTCTTGGGCTTCGGCCTTGGCAATTTCCGCCTGGGAAACCAGCAGATTGCGTTGCGCGCTCATTTGTTTGTTCAGCGCCAGCTGATAGTTTTTCTCGGCGTCTTCGAAATAGCTCTTGGACATGACGCCATCGTTCAGCATTTGTTGAGCGCGCTCCATGTTCAGCTTCAGGAAAGGCACATCGGGACCTTCCGCATCGACTTTGTTGCGCTCGAGTTGGGCTTTGGCGGACTGCAACTCGGCCTGGGCCGCCTGATAATTGGCCTCGGCCTCGCGCACGACCGCTTCTAATTGAACTTTGTCGAGTTCGACAAGGGTTTGGCCCTTGGTGACCTTGTCGTCATAATCGACATAGAGTTTTTTCACCATGCCGCTGGCCTTGGATTTCACTTCGACTTTTGATAGCGGCTCAATCTTTCCGGTGGCCACCACAACGCGCGCCAAATCTCCGCGCTCGACGGGAGCTAGTTTCGAGGCGTCAATATCGTGACTGGGGCGCAGCGCCGCGTAGACGCCGTAGCCTCCGCCAACCAGCACCAGCGCGATGATGGATCCAACGATGATCCTGCGGCGCCGTTTCTTGGCGGCCTTTCCGTTTCCTAAACTGTTCCCATTACTGGACATACCGACCCCCACTTCGCCCGATTCGCACACTCACCCATTGATACGAAGTGCCTCATGACAAAGTTCCACCGCTGGGCATAGTTATAGACGAAAGAGGGCGGGGAAAGTCAGGGCGGTGGTTGTGCGAGAAGTGAGGGCGCTACCGAAAAAGTCAAAAGCAATTCCTTCGGGGCTGAAAGCCCGAGGCAAGACGCAATGAAAAACGAACGGCCCGCTTCAGAAAGCGGGCTCTACAGGCGAAGCGACAAGACACATGGACCCTGCATGCGCCTCCTGAGAGCATAATTTCCGGAAAGTTGTGAACCCTGTGCTACGGACAACCCCAAGAGCACAGGCAGGAGTGCCTGTGCCACGTGCGCCTCAGAAGGCGGGCCCCACGAAAGCAAGACCTGTGACGAAAGATCGGAGGTCCGCACAGCCTTTAGAGTTGCGTGCGGCGGAGGCGTAGTGCGTTGGTGATTACGGAGACGGAGCTGAAGCTCATGGCGGCGCTGGCGATCATTGGGCTAAGGAGCCAGCCGAAAAATGGATAAAAGACTCCGGCCGCTATGGGAATTCCCAAAAGATTGTAGACGAAGGCGAAGGCGAGATTTTGTTTGATGTTCCCGACCGTAGCCCTGGACAGCTTTCTTGCCCGCACCAAAGCACGCAAGTCGCCCTTGACCAGCGTGATTCCGGCATTTTCGATGGCCACGTCCGTACCTGTGCCCATGGCGATGCCCACATCCGCGGCGGCAAGCGCGGGAGCATCGTTGATGCCGTCGCCCGCCATGGCCACGACGCGGCCATCACGGAGCAATTGCTTGACCACTTCGCCTTTTTCCTGGGGTAAGACTTGGGCTTTGACCTCTTCGATGTGCAATTCGCGCGCGATGGCTTGTGCCGTTTCTGGGCGATCGCCGGTGAGCATCACCACGCGGAGGCCATCGGCGCGGAGTTGGCGAATCGCTTCCGGCGTGGACGCTTTCACTTGGTCGGAGAGGAACAAGACTCCGGCGATTTGGCCGTCTACGGCGACAAAAATCGTTGTTGAAGAAGGGGAATTTGCGGCGGCTGGCCAGTTGTCGCGCGCAGAATCGGTAATTCCCTGCTCTTTGAGGAAGCGGGGCGTTCCGGCCACTACGTGCTTCCCGAGCACATGGCCCTGAACACCACCACCGGGACTGGCCTGAAATTCGCTGACCGGCCCGAGAGGCAGCTTGCGTTCTTCCGCGGCACGCACGATGGCGCGGGCTAAGGGATGCTCACTGGAGCGCTCCACGCTTGCTGCTAAGGAAAGCAGCGCATTTTCTTGTAATTTTGTGCTTGGAGCAAGTTGGACGGCGCTTAATACGGGTTTGCCCTCGGTGAGCGTGCCGGTTTTATCCACGACGAGTGTATCAACGCGAGCGAGGGTTTCCAGTGCTTCGGCATTGCGCACGAGCACGCCGGCCGTGGCGCCGCGTCCGACGGCGACCATGATGGACATGGGCGTTGCCAGACCCAGTGCGCAGGGACAGGCGATGATCAACACAGATACGGCAGCGAGTAATGCGTGGGCGAAGCGCGGCTCCGGCCCCCAGATGGCCCAGCCGATAAATGCGAGCACTGCCGCGAGGACCACGCCAGGAACAAAGTAGCCCGCAACACGATCGGCGAGCCGTTGCATGGGCGCGCGGCTGCGTTGCGCTTCGCCAACGACTTTCACGATTTGCACAAGCAGTGTTTCGCTGCCGATGCGTTCGGCCAGCATCACAAAACTGCCATTGGTGTTGAGTGTTCCGCCGGTAACCTTGTCGCCAGGACCTTTGTCTACTGGCAAAGGCTCACCAGTGACCATGGATTCGTCGACCGAGCTTGCGCCTTCCGTGACGGTGCCGTCGACGGGCACGCGGTCGCCGGGCCTCACCCGCAACTTGTCACCGCGCTGCACCTCGTTCAATGGAATTTCCATGTCGCCGGCGGGGGAAACACGATATGCGGTTTGCGGAGCCAGATGGAGCAATTCCCGAATGGCGCCGCTGGTGCGATGCCGCGCGCGCAACTCCAGAACCTGCCCAAGCAAAACTAGCGTCGTGATTACCGCAGCGGCTTCGAAGTACACGGCGACCGCGCCATGCATGTCGCGGAAGGATGCTGGGAAAAGCTGCGGGAATAGGGTGGCGGCCACGCTATAGAAGTAGGCTGCGCCGGTTCCGAGGCCAATCAGCGTGAACATGTTGGGACTGCGGTTTACCAGCGAACTCCAGAAACGCTGGAAGAAGGGCCAGCCACCCCAGAGAACTACGGGCGTGGCCAGGAGAAACTCGATGGCATTTCTGGTGCTGCTCTGCCAATGCAGGCCTAACAATTCGCCAAACATCGATAGGATCAACAAAGGAAGTGAAAACGCGGCGCTCACCCAGAAGCGCTTGCGCATGGATTCATACTCGGGGTCGGGTTGTTCTTCTGCAATGATGTCCATGGGCTCGAGCGCCATGCCGCAAATCGGGCAAGTGCCTGGACCGATTTGGACGATTTGCGGATCCATGGGGCAGGTGTAACGGATATTTTGCGGGGCAGGACTGCTGGCTCTTTTAGCAGCGTGCGCGTGTTCCATTCCTGCGGAGCCTGGCGCGGCCAGGAATTTTTCTGGCTCGTTGCGGAAGCGCTCGGCGCAGCGCGGCGAGCAGAAATAGTAGGTTTTCCCGGCGTGGTCGACTTTTCCCGCAGCCTTTGCGGGGTCCACGCTCATTCCGCAGACCGGGTCTTTCTCTTTGGGAGCGGCGGGCAAGATGGGCAAGCCGGGTAGTGGTGTGTTCGACATGTATGGTCCAGGGTAGATTACTCTATTCGATGTTGGCTTGGGGTGTTCCGGCACGCTGCGGCAATCTGGGCAGAGCTGGTATACTTTTGCGCATGACACTCCTCGAAATCACCTACGAACTGCAGTCGCCTTTGAGCCTGGAACAGCTCAACCGGCTGGGCGAATTCGCGAATACTTATGGCTTGCGGAAATTCCGCGTGGATGAGCAGAAGAACCTGCTCACCTTCGAGTACGACGCTTCGCGGCTACGCGACACGCAAGTGGCACACGTCCTTGGGAAGGCGGGCATTGCGGTAAAGAGCAAGGTGAATTAGCCGCGCACCCGCGGGTCAGTCCGCAGAAGCCGGAAAACAACAGCGAGGCAACCGATGCTCGCGCCCCCTCATCCACCTCGGAGAGTCAGGAGATTACCGATCCTTGAGAAGTTATTTCCGCCCAATGTGCCTCTGCGCGTGCGCCCTTTTTTCCATCAGTGTCATGGCTGCTGCACCCGCTAGCGCTGGGGATAAGACGGTCAGCTTCAAAATTCCGCCCGTGAAGATACCGGTGAACGTGAAGGACGAGCGCATCACTCTGGTGGCCTCCGGTTTGATCACGTTAACGCGACAGGCGCAAGGCTTGAACACGCTGAGTCTGCAACTCACCGGGGATCTTTCCGATTTGCAGCAAAATCTGACGGAACTGCTCAGCGCCGAACTGGACAAGGATGATCATTGCGGCGACCGCATCACGATCCAGCACGCCACGCTCAACCCTGCCGAGCCGGGAAGTGTGGCGACCGTGCAACTGCATTACGAACGCTGGGGCTGTGCCAAAGTGTTCGGGAAGCAGGAGGCAAAGCGCCTGGTGGGTGGCAATGCGGTGATGCAGATGACGCTGACCCCAGCCGTGGAGCAGGACAGCACCGAACTGCGCCTGGTACCGGAAGTGGGGCCGATCCAGGCGGATGGGTCC
>Ga0335072_10001523_pt1 | contig 37594 bp, 37 predicted proteins | sample Lox_Sample_21_FD_206725 | JGI IMG/M metagenome (GOLD analysis project Ga0335072, IMG submission 206725) | Soil microbial communities from Loxahatchee National Wildlife Refuge, Florida, United States - Lox_Sample_2.1 | ecosystem: Environmental > Terrestrial > Soil > Wetlands | place: USA... | reverse complement strand
CCGAAGTCACGAGCCTGCTCGGGCCGGTCGCGCTCGTCGGGCGGGTCGTGCTCGTCCGTCACGGGGACCGGTCCAGGAATCGGCGAATGATGGGCGTCTGGCGCGCCTCCTCGAGCAGGAAGCAGTCGTGACCATACGGAGCGTCGATCACTCTTAGCTCGACCGGCTTGCCGAGCTCGCGAAGCGCGGTCTCGATGTCTTGCGATCCCGCCGGCGGATACAGCCAGTCGGAGCTGAACGCGATCAGCAGCGTTCGCGCCGAGACGCGCTCGAGCGCCCGGGTCAGTGACCCGCCGCCGTACTGCCGCGCAAGATCGAAGTAGGTCAAGGCCCTCGACGTGTAAAGGTAGGTGTTGGCGTCGAACCGCTGGACGAACGAGTCGGCCTGATGGCGCAGGTAGCTCTCGACCTCGAACTCCGGCTCGGTGATCGTGTAGCGGATGTCGTCGGCGAATTGAAGTCGCCGCCCGAACTTGGCAGCGAGCCCGGGCGCCGACAGGTAAGTGATGTGGCCGATCATGCGTGCCACGCCCATGCCCGCGTTCGGTGCGTCGCCCGTGTCGTGGTAATGACCTCCGTGCCACGCCGGGTCGCGCATGATCGCGTCCCGGGCGATCGAGTTCCAGGCCAGGCCCTGTGGATGGAGCGCATGCGTGCTCGCGATCGCCACGATCGAGTCGACCTGCTCTGGGAACAGGATCGCCCACTCGAACGCCTGCATCCCGCCGAGCGAGCCACCCGCCACGGCCGCGATCCTGTCGATCCCGAGCTCGTCCAGGAACGCGCGCTCGGTTCTCACCATGTCCGCGACCGTGATCACGGGGAAGTCCGAGCCGTACGGTCTGCCCGTGCCCGGGTCGAGCGATGAGGGGCCCGTGGTCCCGCCGCAGCCGCCGAGCAGATTCGTGGAGACGACGAAGTACTGCTCGGTATCGAAGGCCTTGCCCGGGCCGATCATCCCATCCCACCAGCCGAGTCCCTTGCCAGCCGAGCCGTCGCGATCGTCGGCCCCGAATCCGTCCCGAGTGCTCCGGCCCGCTGCCATCTCCGAGTAGCCGGCCGCATGAGCGTCGCCGCTCAGCGCGTGGCAGACCAGGATCACGTTGTCGCGCCGGGGTGAGAGCGCGCCGTACGTCTCGTAGGCCACGCGGACCGGGTACAGATCGCGGCCACAGTCGAGACGTACCGGATCCGGCAGATCCAGATACCGGGTCTCAACGGTTCCGACGGAACCGGCAGCCGGCGCCGACGCCGGTCTTGCCGGCGCGTTAATCCCTCTGTGTGCGGAAGGTTCGATATTGTCCAAATTTCGGATTGGGAAACTAGGTTATTCAAGAAAGGGGCCGAAGCGAAATGTCAGCCACGGTTGATAACGGAGTCAATGTTGACGCACTGCTTGAGGCGCGCGGAGTCCTGGAGGGCGCCCCGGAGGCGGCCCAGTTCACCTGGCGGGCATCGTCCAAGTGGCAGAACGGCGTTCACAGCACGACGACGGTCCAGAACTACTTCGGCCTCGGCGAGGAGCAAAACCACAAGGCCGAAAGAGACTTCGAGGCGGATCATCCCGAGACCTTTGCCGCCCCGGACGAGGGAATCACCCCGATCGAATACCTGCTGGTCGGGCTGGCGAGTTGCCTGACCGCCGGCGTGGCGTCCGTCGCCCAGAACCGGGGGATCCAGCTGCGATCGGTCGAGTCGACGGTCGAGGGCCACCATGACATCCGTGGGATCCTCGGCGTTGACAGCGACGTTCGCAACGGGTTCAACGACATCAAGGTGACGTTCACGATCGACGCCGACGCCTCCAAGGAGGACATCGAAGCGCTTGTCGCCCAGTCCCAGAAGCGCTCCGCGGTGTTCGACGCCCTGTCGAATCCGACGGAGGTCAGCGTCGAAGTCGCCTGAAGGGCGGAGTCATCGAACGCGTCACGACCGTCGTCGTCGGCGCGGGACACGCCGGCCTGGCCGCTAGCCACTTTCTGAACGAGCGGTCGATCGACCACGTGGTGCTCGAGCGCGGCCAGGTCGCGAACTCCTGGCGGCACGAGCGCTGGGACTCGCTGCGGCTGCTCACGCCGAACTGGCAGTGCCGCCTGCCGGGCGCTGACTACGAGGGCCCGGACCCCGACGGCTACATGACCGCGGCCGAGGTGGTCGAGGTGATCGAGCGCTTTGCCGCGCCCGCGCTCGCTCGCGTCCGGACCGGCACGAACGTGACCTCGGTGCGACGTACCGACGACGGCTACCGGGTGATCACCAGCCGCGGCGAGATCCGGTGTCGCGCCGTCGTTCTGGCCAGCGGAGCCTGCAACCGGCCGACGATGCCGGGCTTCGCGGACGCGGTACCTCCGTCCGTCGAGCAGCTCACGCCTTTCAGTTACCGCGACCCGAGCCGGCTCCCCGACGGCGGCGTGCTGGTCGTCGGAGCGTCGGCGACCGGTGTGCAGCTGGCCGCTGAGGTGAGGAGATCAGGCCGCCCCGTGATCATGTCGGTCGGAGAGCACGTGCGCCTGCCGCGGACGTATCGCGGCCGCGACGTCCTGTGGTGGATGAACGCGTCGGGCGTGTGGGACCAGCGCTATGACGAGCTCGACGATCTCACCCGCGCGCGGAGGCTGCCGTCGCCGCAACTCGTCGGGACGTCCGAGCGGGCGACGCTCGATCTGAACGCCTTGTCCGCGATGGGGGTCGAGCTGGTGGGTCGCTGGGCCGCCGTCCGCGACGGCCGGGCGCTGTTCTCGGGTGGCCTGCGCAACGTCTGCTCGCTCGCGGACCTCAAGATGAACCGGCTGCTCGGGGTGTTCGACGAGTGGGCCGCGGCCGACGAATCCGGCGCCCGCGAGGAGTTCGACTCTCCTGACCGTCCCGAGCGCCTCGCCCCGACCCAGGTTCGCGGCTCGCCGCGGTTGCAGATCGACCTCTCGAGCGGCGAGATCCGTTCGATCGTTTGGGCCACGGGATTTCGACCCGACTACCGGTGGCTCGAGGTACCGGTTCTCGACGCCAAGGGCCTGCTCCGCCACGACGGCGGCGTCGTCGTCGACAGTCCCGGCCTGTACGCCCTCGGACTGCCCGTGCTCAGGCGGCGCAAGTCCACGTTCATCCTCGGCATCGAGGACGATGCGCGCGAGGTGATCGAGCACCTCGCACGATTCCTCGCGGCGGGCTCACGTGCGTCGATCGAACCGAGCGCCGCCGCGATTTCAGCGACTAGCGCGTGACCCAGGCCTCCGCGTCGCTCGCGAGCCGCTCGATCTTCGCCGGTAGCTTGCCGCTCGCGACGTCGGCCGGCGTCACTCGCTCCACGACGCTCGCTCCACGACGCTCGCTCCACGACGCTCGCCAGGTCGCGCTACCTGTACAACGCATCAAATCGCCGTCCGCGCGGCGCGACCGACCACATAAGCACGGTGGCCATGCTTATGTGGCCGATGGGGCGGCGCGGCGGGTGGTTTGCTGCGTTGTCCAGGTCCTAGGTGACGGAGCTTGGGGCTTCCGCGGCGAGCGACGCGGCCACCTGGGCGGCAGCGGTGAGGGCGGCGACGGCGTCGTCGCCTCCCGCTCCCTCGCACGGAGCGCCCCGGACCGCACGGGCGAAGGCCTCCGCCTGGGCCTGCATCGCGCCCACGAACACCTCACTGCTGCCGTCGCTCCACACGTCGGCATCCCACATGAACGGCACTCGCTCATACCCGCGCGTACCCCAAAGCTCGAGCCAGCACGAATCCGCGTACGGGAAGCGGCGACCGAGCGAGATCGTTGCGGCCGCACCGCCGGAGAGCTTCGCGAGCACAACGGCCGCATCCGGATCAGCGGCGGAGGTGGCCTCGGCTGGAAGCCGCCCGCCGGCAACGGCCGCGACCCATTCAATCTGCTGCCCCAGCAGCCAGCGGATCTGATCGATCTCGTGTACGCCCATGTCGATCGCGATCCCGCCGCTGTCAGCCCGAAACGAAGCCGATGGCGGCTCCTGGTCCCACTGCATGCACGACAGCTGGTAGATCTCCCCGAGCTCACCGACCTCGATGCGCGCTCGGAGCTCGCGCAGCTGTGGTACGAACCGCCGCCAGTACCCGACCTGAAGCACCACGCCCGCCTGTGCCGCCGCATCGCGTGCTCTGGTGGCCTCCTCGAGCGAGACCCCGACCGGCTTCTCGCACAGCACCGGGATGCCGGCCGCCGCAAACTGGCTGACCAGCGCGGCGTGCATGGGCGATGGGGCCGCGATCAGCACTCCCTCCGCGGTGTCGGCGTCGATCAGCTGTTGCGGCGACGGGAACAGCGGCACGCCCTCGCCTTCGAGATTCGCGCGGACGGCGTCGGCCGGCTCGACGATGCCGGCCAGTGAGATGCGGTCGGAGGCGTTGAGCGCGGCGAGGTGCACGCGGCCCATCCGCCCGGCTCCCACGAGCGCGATCCGAACGGGGCTGCTCACAGGCCGTGAGCCCGGAGGTACTCGCGGTTCTCCTGCTGGTCGACGACCGGCTGATCAGGGGTGGCGGGGTCAGGGAAGATGTCCTGCTCGACGACCAGCCAGCCGCGGTATTGCCCCGCGCGCAAGCTCTCGAGGACATCGGCGAGCGGGATGTCTCCCGTCCCGAGCCGGCAGAACGCCCGACGCTCCCAGATCGCCCGCACCGGAGCCCGATCGGCGACGATCCCCTGGATCACGTCGAGTTTCGCGTCCTTGAGATGGACGTGATTGATTCGATCGCCCCAATCGCGGACCGCCTGTACGGGGTCGCCACCGCCGATCAGCAGGTGTCCTGTGTCGAGGCATACACCGACGTCGGTGACCGAAAGCAAACGTTCGATCTCCCATGGCGCCTCCACGTAGGTTGCGGTGTGCGGGTGGAACGTTGGCTCGTATCCCCGGGCCCGACAACGCTCCAGGACCCGTGCCATCGAGTCGGCGAACCGGGCCCAGCCCGTGTCGTCCCACCCCAAGCTGTGGTCGGATTGGGCGCGGCCAGGTTGGGCGAGCCGGCTCTCAGATCCGGCATCGGCCAGCGTCGGCCGCGCGGGCGGTCCTCCGTTGGCGGCGGCGTCGAACACATCAAGCAACCGATCGAGCTCCAACAGCTCGTCTTCGAGACGAGCCGGATCGTTGAACTCGATCTGGAAGTAGCCGCCCGCGAGTGCCAGCCCACGGTCGCGTAGACGCGCGGGCAGCTCGTCGACACTCCCTAGATAACCGAGCGGACCGAGGTCGATCCCGCTGTAGCCGGCCTCCGACACCTCGTCCAGCAGCGTCAATGCCGGGGGCACGTTCGGATCGACTCCGACCGTGATCTCAAACGCGCCGTAGCTGCACGGGGCGTTGGCGACCGTCATCTCCTCGGCGGTCATATCCGTACCTCGCTCGTGAGCTGGCTCGGGGCGACCGCCGCCTCGCCGGACATGTGAACTCGAGCGACCGAGTGGCACAGGGTGACGTCGTGGAGTCCGTCGACTCCGTCGGTGGCCGGGCTACGGTCCTCCCGGATCGCGGCGTGAAACTCGACCAGCTCGCGCTTGAAGGCTTCCTCATAAGAGACGATCTCCACCCGCGACCAGGAATGCGGCCCTCCGGGATCACCGCCTTCGACAGTCAGCTCGCTTGGCATGTTGCGTAGGTACGGCGAGGGCAGCGTCAGCGTCAGACGCTCGTCGGGAGCGAGGAACATGAACTCTTGCCGGTAACGCGCGATCCCCGGAAGATCGACCCACGAGAGGTGACACTCGACGCCGCCAAAGCTCATGTTGATGGCGACGACGCGGCGGGAGAGATCGGCGAAGGCCACCCGATCAGGCTCGCCGAGCACGCCGCGGAGCGCGTTGAACTCATGGACCAGGTTGTCAAGCAGCATCCACCGATAGCAATAGCGAGTTTCCTCGTCCGCGCCCGGCAACGCCGCGTCCAGCCGCCTTTCATCATCTTCCCTCAGCGCCTCGAGCATCGCGGGCGGCACGCCATTCGGTGGCACCAGTGGGTAGTGGAGCACATAGGGTTCGAACGGGGACTCGAGCGTCGTTACCCGCACCAGCCGCAGATCGTCGACCTCGGGCAGGAGCTCGCGCAGGCGCTGGTACGCGGGGTCGTAGCGTTTCATCGTTCCGACCATCAGATGGACGCCGGCGCGCCTGGCGGCCTCGATCATGGCGGTGCCTTCGGCGGGGCTCAGGCACATCGGCTTCTCCACGAACACGTGAGTCCCGGACTCGGCGGCGGCGATCGCAATCGGCGCATGACTGCCCGACGTGAGGACAAGCACGGCGTCCAGCTGCATATCGAGCAGCTCCTGCCAGTCGGTCACGGCGCGGCCGGCGCCGAACGCGTGCATACATGCTTCCGCGACGCTCGCCGAGATATCGCAGACCGCGGTCAGCTCATACTCGTCGTCGAGCTCTCGCAGATGCGGAAGGTGCATCACCTGCGCGATCACCCCGCACCCTACGACCCCGACCCTGAGACGTTGTCCCACTTTACGACCTCCCCCTTGGGCTCGTTCTGAAACGCATGGCGATCACGGCTCGGCCGGGCCTCACGCGGGACTCTCCGTGGCCGGCGCGGTGTGCCCAATCCTCTGGGCGCGTCTGCTTCGGAGGTAGCGGAGCGGCACTCGCACCAAGCGCGGGATCACCAACCCGAGGGCCGTTATCCCGAGGGAGGTGACGATCAGCAGCGTCGCCACCGCGTTGATCGCGGGCGTGATGCCAAACTTGATCTGCGTGTAGATGTAGATCGGCAGCGTCACCTGCGCGCCGATGATGAAGTACGTGATCACAAATTCGTCTAGCGAGAGCGTGAACACGAACAGTGCACCGGCGAAAACCGCCGAACCGATGAGAGGCAGGACCACGTAGCGGAAGCGGCGCACCGCGTTCGCGCCAAGATCGCTCGCCGCCAACTCGAGCGACCGATCGAAGCCCTCGAGACGGGCAGCCACAATCAGCAGAACGAATGGGGTGGTGTACACGGACTGTCCGATCACGACCGTCTCCGTCGAGAGCTGAATCCCCAGGCCCTGCCGCAAGAACGTGAGCAGGCTGACGCCGATCAGAACGCCGGGGATCATGATCGGCAGCGTGAACGCGATCCGGAATCCCGACCGGAAGCGCAGACGGCTCCGCACAAGTGAGAACGCGGCAGCGGTTCCGACGACCGTACTGATCAGCGTGACCTCGAAGGCGACCCGTAGCGATGTCTTGATGGCCGATTGCAGGTCGGGACTATCCGCGATGCTCGAGTACCAGTGGAACGTCCACCCAGTGATCGGGAAGGATCCGTACCGGTTCTTGTTAAAGCTCAGGAGTATCAGCAGCACGATCGGGCTGAACAGGAATATGTAGATCAGGCACGCCCATCCGGCGAGCGCGCGCCGCACCAACCGGCCGCGACGCGCGACGATCTCGAGTCCTCCAGGTTCACCGGCCATACATCTCACCCACTTCGAGCGAACGGCGGAAGATCACGAGCAGGATGATCACGACGACCGCGATCAGGATCGAGATGGCCGCGCCGATCGCGTATTGGGCTTCCTGGAAGAAGTTATCGATGAGGTTGCCGATCATCACGCCCCTCGTTCCTCCGACCAGCTCAGGCGTGAGATATTCGCCGAGAATCGGAATGAACACGAAGATCACAGCCGTGGTGATGCCGGGCTTTATTTGAGGCAGCATCACGCGTCGAACGGCTTGCACCTGGGTCGCACCGAGGTCCATGGCCGCGTGCAGTTGCCTCCAGTCGAACCTTTCCAAGGCTGCGAACAGCGTCAGCGCCGCGAACGGGAAATAGAGGTACACGAGCACGAATATGACCGCCGGCCGGTCGTACAGCAGCCACGAGGGCGTGCTGAGCCCCACCACGCCGAGCAGGCGAGATAGTGCGCCGTTGTTCCCCAGGATGATCGTCCACGCCGTCACGCGCAGCAGGTAGCTCACCCAAAACGGCAGAATCACGAGAAACAAGAGCGGTCGCCGCCACCGGGGGCTGACGTATCGCGCCAGCCAATACGAGAACGGGAATGCGACCGCGAGTGTCAGCGCGGTGGCCGCGGCCGTCATCCACAGGGTGACCAGGAACGTATTGACGTAGACCGGCGTGCTGAAGACTTCCTTGTAATTCGCGAGGGTCCAGTGCGCCACCACCTCGTAGCCGTCCTGCGTCCAGAAGCTGTACGCGACGATCAGCGCCATCGGCGCGAGAAAGAACAGCCCGAACAGGACCATCGCGGGGGCGAACCCCGTGTACTGCGACAGCGCCATCACGCCCCGCCGCGGACTTACCCGACGGTGGGGCGCCGCGGGGCCGGCCGTCGTCGAGTCGCTCGGCAGCGGTGCGGTCGAGGAACTCATGAGACGGCCAGCCGTCGTCTCGGCGCAAGGCGCATTGGCGTATCGCTCACGGGCAGCGCACGCAGTCTAGGCGCCGAACACCGAGTTGAACGCGGTGATGTACGCGTTGGGGTCCTTCTGCGGACCCTTCAGGTTCGCCTTCAGTGCCTGCTCAGGATCGTTGTACAGGAGTGCGTCGGCGAACTCCCCTTGACCCTGGTTCACGAGCAGCTTGTACGCCTTCTCGTTGAACCACGCCTCCCTGAATTCCTTGAACAGCGGCGGGATGAATTCCGCCTGACCCCAGGCGTTGATGAACTGGTTGAAGCGATCCGCGTGCGCCGTCTTCATCTTCATCTCGGAGTCCAGCCATCCGACGACGCCTTCCTTGGGCACGGCGGCTTTGATCAATGGGCCACCCGCTTCCTTCACTCGGAAGTCGGTACCGAGATTCTCCGAGGTGAACCAGGCCGATTCGTTCGTGAGCGCCTGGACGACACCGGTGTTCTGCGAGACAAGGGTCAAGAACGCCGGCTTCGCGGCCTTCAGAAACTCGGTCGCCCGGCTGAGCTCGGCCGTCGACATGTTGTAGGGGTCCTTGGCGCCGGTGGCCAGGCCCGCCTCCGCGACGATGTCGGTCGGCTGGTTCTCCCGAACAAACTTGCCGTGATACTTCGGATCGAGCAGCACCTCCCAGGAGGTGGGCGCGGGGGAGACGTACTTCGGGTTGTAATAGATGCGCAGTGCCGACCACGCACGCGGATACCCTAGATAGCCTGCGCTGTTCTGCCAGATCGAGAAATCGCGCGAGACCGAATACAGCTGCTGAGATACGGGGATGGAATCGATGTCAAACGCGTCCGTCAGGCCGTGCTGGAAGTAGTAAGGAACCCACAGCGCGTCCGCTGAGACGATGTCGAACTGGCCGCTCTGCTGGGCCTTGATGAACATGCCCGCGTCGTCGGATCCGAGCGTGACGTCGACGCTGATACCAGTCTCCCGCTTGATTGCGGGCAGCTGGTTTTGCGGATCGTAGTGGTCGTTCCAGGTAAGCATGTTCAACGTGACAGGAGTCTTGGCGTTGCTGTTCGCGGCGGCGGCGGTCCCACTCGAGCTGGCCGAGCTGGTGCTCCCGCACGCCGCGAGCCCGAGTGCTCCCAGGCCGAGCGCCCCGGCCCGAAAAGCGTCGCGTCGGGTAATCATGCCGTTGTTAGTCATCTTTAGTCCTCGCCTCTTCGTTCACTCCGCCCTGAAATAACACCGCAGCTTCGGCCTCCCAGCCGAGCTGGACTAGTGCGTCCTCTCGTACCTGCTCGGATAGTTCGGTCGGCATGTCGACGATGATCGGATCGTCGAGAGCCGGGCAGACCACGCTGGCTCGGGTGAAGCTTCCGAGAAACGACACCTTGACCACCTTGCCCACAAGGCCTGGATCGTCGGGGGAAGCCGGTGCTAGATGGACCGATTCCGGACGGACCATCAGGCTTCCGCTTCCCGAATGCGCTGTGTATGACGACGCCAGCGGAATGCTGGCGCGTGACGTCACGACCGCGCCGTTGCGCGACTCGACGGGAATGAAGTTCGACTCCCCGATGAAATCGGCAACGAATCGCGACGCCGGCTGTCTGTATATCTCGCTCGCTGTCCCTATCTGCTCGACCCGCCCCTCATTCATGACAGCAATGCGATCTGCCATCGCCATCGCTTCGCCCTGATCGTGAGTCACGAACACGAAAGTTGTCCCGATTTCCCGCTGGATCTGCGAGAGCTCAACCTGGAGGCGCTTGCGCAGCTTGAGGTCGAGCGACCCCAGCGGCTCGTCGAGCAGCAACACCGCCGGGCGGTTGACCAAGGCACGCGCCACCGCCACGCGCTGTTGCTGGCCGCCTGAAAGCTGGGACGGATACCGGTCGGTGAATGCTTCGAGGGCCACCAGCCGGAGCGCCTCGAGCACGCGTTCGTCGGCCTCGCCGCGGGGCACCTTTGCCATCCGCAGACCGAATGCGACGTTATCCCTCACATTCAGGTGCGGGAACAGTGCATATGACTGGAAGACCGTGTTGACCTTCCGGCGGTGGGGAGGCGTCTTGTTGACCAGTTCGCCGCGAATGCGGATCTCACCGGTCGACGCTTCCGCGAACCCTCCGATCAGATTCAGCGTCGTCGTCTTGCCGCAGCCGGAGGGGCCGAGGAGGCAGAAGAACTCCCCCTCGTTGATCTCAAGGTCGAGCGACTTAACCGCAGTCTGCCCGCCGTACTTCTTCGAGACGGCACGGAAAGTGATTGCGGGCGGTGCATCCACCGTTTGCTGATCCACGGCCGTCGCCTGAGCGGTCACCAACGTGACACCCCCCCGATCATTGGAGCACCTCGACGAGCGCCTCACCGGGATCGCGCTCGCATCCGCACGAGTGGCGGCGGACCAACTCGACGTCGATCCGCGTTTCACTTTCCGGCGCGGGCTCTCCGAGGATCGCGGCGAGCAGCAGGCGGGCGCCGGCCTGGCCGATCGAGGGCGTGTCATACGCGATCGCGGTCAGCGAAGGCTCGAGCAGCGGCGCGAAGTAGAGGTTGTCGAACGAAGCGAGCGCAAGCTCCTCCGGTATCGATATCTCGGCGCGCCTCGCGGCTACCAGAGCGCCCAGCCCGAGCTCACCGCTGGCCGTGATCAATGCGGTCGGGCGGCGCTCCTGGGCGAGCACCGCCTCCGCGTGGGTGAACCCGCTCGCGATCGTCCACTCGCATTCGGCGACCAGCTCGGGATGGACCTCAAGGTCGTTGCGGCTCATGGCCTCCAGGAAGCCGCGGAGACGCTCTGACCCGCTGGTCCGGTCGGTCGGCCCTCCGAGATACCCGATCCGGCGATGACCGTGGTCGGCGATGTGGTCGACCAGCAGCGCCATGCCCCGGGCGTTCTCCAGCACCACGTTGCCCACGCCCGCTCCGGGCGCCAGCTCGTCGATGAACACGCACGGCGTCCCGTCGAGCAGGACGTTGAACTGCTCGGCGCCGACGGGGGCGGTCGACATCAGGATGCCGTCGACCTCGTGGTCCAGCAGCGTCTGCACCGCGGTTGTCAGCGTCTTGGGGTCCTCGCCCGAGTCGATCAGGATCAGCCGGTAGCCGTGCTCCTCGAGCGTCCGCTGCGCGCCGTTGGTCACCGCCGCGTAGAAGCTGTGCGCGACCGTCGGAACGACCAGCCCGACCGTCTTCGACCGGCGGGTCCGCAGCGTGCGCGCCAGCGGCGACGGGCGATAGTGCAGATCCTCCGCGGCCCGCGTGACCGCATCGCGGGTCTCGTCAGACAGTTCGCCGATCCCGTTCAACGCCCGCGAGGCGGTTGAGCGAGACACGCCCGCCCGGCGCGCTACATCGTTGAGCTTGGCTTTCCGCATGGCCGCAATCGGTTGCGCAACCGATTTCCGAGGCCAACCCTAACCAGCTTGTGCGGTTCGTGTCAACCCTCCCATCGTGCAACCGCTCGGTTGCGATATCGTGTCCGCCCATGCCCACGCTGATCTTCGTCCACGGCGCCTGCGTCCGAGACGCGGCGTGGTGGTGGAGCAAGATGACCAAGCCGCTCGCCGATCGCGGCATCGCCACCGCCGTCGTGCCGCTCCCGAGCTGCGGCGAGGCCGACGAGACCCTCGGCGATCTCTACGACGATGTCGACGCGTGCCGCCGAGTGATCGCGGGGGCCGACGGGCCGGTGGTGCTGTGCGGGCACTCCTACGGAGGGGTGATCATCACCGAAGCCGGCGTCGATGACCGCGTGACCCAGCTGCTGTACGCGACCTCGGTCATGCCCGATGCCGGGCAGTCGCAGGCCGATCTCATCGGCTCCGAACCCGCGCCGTGGCTGGTGCCGAGCGACGACGGCACCATCGGCGTCGTCCCCGACATGATCCGGGAGTTCTTCCTCCAGGACTGCGACGAGGTCACGACCGAGCAGGCGGTGGATCGCCTCACCCGGCAGTCGCTCGTGCCGTTCACGCAGCCGCCTCGCCAGATCGCCTGGCGGCAGAAGCCGGCGACATACCTCGTCTGCACCCAGGACCTCGCCACCCCCGCAGAGGTGCAGCGCGCACGCGTCAGACCCGGCGCCCGGGTCGTCGAGTTCGAAGCCGGGCATCACCCATTCCTGTCGCGCCCGGACGCATTCGCGCAAGCCATCGCCGAAGAGATCGACTCCGCGCGGCCAGCCAAGTGATCGGAACGGCGCTCGCATCCGCGCGCGCGGAAGCTCGCCGGCAGTAGCGGTTTTCTGGGTCTCGCTGCGCTCGACGTCCATGGGGCCGGTTCCGCTGGGCATCCATGCCCAGCGGGGTGGTCGCGCTCCTCTGTCTCGTGGTCGAGGTTCGCCGGCGTTTCAACGGCGGCACCTGAGGCGGGCTGCTGGTTTCCCCCGGGTGGGGTGGGTGGCGTGCGGGGTTTTGAACGGCGGGCACCTGGAGGATGGGTCGGGTCGTTCCCGGGGACGGATCGCGAGGCGCCGGCATGCACAACCTGCCAACGGAGCATCTCCGGCGTGACCGTGGCAGATCTCGCATGCCCCGCATGCGACACATGCCACGGTCCCCGACTCGCGGCTGAATTGTCAGGTTACGCAGGTTCGCTCGGTCCCCCGGGGGGACGGGTCGCGAGACCCCGACATGCATGACGCGCCATTTCGTCCGCGCCGGCGAGACCGTGGCCTCTCACGCATGCCCCACATGCCTGACGGGCCACGGCTGACCGGGATCGCGTCAAATGGCGCGTCACGCATGCTCCGGGACGGGCTGCGGCTCCCGGCGGGAACGCCACACCCTCTCTCCAGGTGCCCGCCGTTGAAGCGGCCGTCGACCGGGCCGGGTGGCGGGTGCGCGACCCCACCGGCGGGCATGGATGCCCGGCGGAACGGCCCCATGGACGCCGAGCGCAGCGAGGCCCCAAAACCCCCTGGGCCCTCGACTCCTCGTGTGGGATGACGTGCACGATGGTGCTGATCGCACAGCTCCCGGGTCTGCTAAGGCGGCCCCGCTCCGCCGGCCAGTTGCACCGGTGGCGACTGTGGGATCGGATCCGGGCGCGCGCGGTTGGCCCACCACTCGCGGAGCACGATCTGGATCGCCGCCGCGGTCGGGATGGCCAGTAGGGCTCCGAGGATTCCGAGCAGCGCCGCGCCGGCGAGCACCGAGACGATCGTCACGATCGGATTCACGCGCAGCGTCCGGCCGTACACGAGCGGTTGGATCACGTAGTCCTCGAACCGCTGCCAGATGATGATGAACGCGAGCCAGATGATCGTTGCGGTCGGGAAGTCGACCCCGATGGTCGCGACTGCGACGACGATCGCGCCGAGGGTCGCACCCACGAGCGGGATCAGATCGAAGAAGCCGACGACGAACGCGAGCGACAGCGCGTAGGGCACGCCGAGAATCGACAGCACGATCCAGGTCGCGATCGTCGCGAGCCCGCTGATGACGATGTTGCCGAGGACGTAGTCGGCCACCGCCTTGTTGATGTTGGTGACAACTTGCCGGTAGCGCTCCTGTCGATCTCCGGCTAGCGAGAGTCCGAGGCCCACGTACTGGCGACCGTGCAGCAGAAGCAGAAAGCCCAGCGCGAGGACCGTGACCAGCTGTCCGATGAAGCTCGCCGCCTGGACGGTGACGTCCTTGAGCGGGCCAACCAGGTGTCCCAGCAGTTGGGGCAGCCGGCGCGCGTCGTCCACCAGCTTGGTCGAGATGTGGTAGCGGTTGTCGTAGTGGCGGAACGTTGCGTTCTGGCGCAGGTCGGCCGCGTAGCGCGGCGCATCGTGCGAAAGTTGCCCGACCTCCTTCACCAAGCTTGGGACGACGACGTACCCGATGACCGCGACCGACACGATCAGGACCACGTACACCACCAGGATGATCAAAGCGCGGGGGACCCGGACCTTGGCGGCGAGCGCGTCGACGACCGGGATCAGCGCAAGCGCCAGGAACAGGCTGATCGCGACGAGCCGGATGACGACGCGGACGCGCCAGACGACGTAAAGCACGAGCGCGCACGCCGTCAAGATGACCACGGCTCGGACGACGGCGCCGGCGGAGGGCGCCGTCAGGCGAACCGACAGCGGGGCCCGAGCCGCGGGCCGGCTTCGCTCAGCCGCAGCGGCTGCCGGCTCGGCCGAGGCAGGGTCGCCGATCACCCTCGACGCGATCCGCCAGCCGTCGGCAGTCCGCCGAACGACCTGGCTGACCGGGGCCGACCCGAGCACCCTCGGCGTCGGCCCGCGAGTGACGGTCATCCTGACGCCGGTGACCTTCGGCTCCGCCCCCGACGCGTCGATCGTCGCGTCTACGGTGAGATGCTGGATATCCGGGGGTTCGGCGGCCCATGCCGCGCTGGCCGCGTCGCGGATTGCGGCTCGGCCGGTAGTGGTCCCCGTCGCACTCGTGATCGTGCCGTCCCCGGTGAACAGCCCGGCATACACGTCGGCGTCTCGCGCGGTCGCGCTGTCGTCGAGGCGGGCGACAAGCCCGAGGATCTCAAGCCGTTCAGCGGCGGTCAGGGTCTGGGGTCCGGGGATGCTTGCAGGATTCGAGCTAACGCCGACCGTCCCTTTGGTGCGACGCCCCCCGAGCCCTGATCCGGCCTACGCGATGGCCGGGGTGCGTGCCGGGGCCAGCGCGAAGTCGTAGATGATCGCGTAGGAGCCGTCCCCGTTCGGCTCGGGGTGCACGATCAGCTCGGGCTTTACCGCGCTGGCGACGTCGCTATCCAGGTAGTCGCTGGTGTCGATGAATAGCTGGGTGACCAGCGGCTCGTGTCCCTCCGCGCTGACGATCAGATGGATGTGGGCGGGACGCCACGGGCTCCAGTCGGCGGCGGCGGTCATCTTTCCCGTCGGACCGTCGAGCGGGATCGTGTACGGGCCCGGGATCACCGTGGTGAACTCGTAGCCGCCGTCGGCGCCCGTGCGAACCTGGCCCCGGAGGTTTCCGTCCGGCGGACCGGGCATGAAGCTCGCGTAGCACCCGTCGGCGTCGGCCTGCCAGATGTCGAGGTTGGCGCCCGCGAGCGGGTTCCCGTCGGCGTCTGTCACGCGGCCCGAGACGCGGGTCCGGTCGCCGGACTCGTCGGGTCGGTGCGGGAGGTCGAACGGAGCATCGAGCAGCGGCGCGTCCGGGAGGTGGAACGGGCCGAGGATCGTGCCCTGGGAGCCGTCGCGGTTGCCGAACGCGTGCTCCTCGACCACGTGCTCGATGTAGACGTCGCCGAACAGCGGCCATTCGCCGGCTTGGCCGACGTCGATGAACCACTGCTTGGCTGTCTGGTACTCCTCGTAGGTGATGTCGTTCTCGACGATCGCCTCGTGAATTCGCCGCAGGATGTCGGTGATCAGTTCGTTGGCGCGATCAGGCATCGCTCTCTCCTCGATTGATTGCGTTGGGGTGGCGCGCCAGCGGTGTGACGCGAATGTCCATATATGGGAACAGCGGCAGACCGGAGAGGAGCTCGTGCAGCTCATCGATCGAGTTCACGTCGAGCACGCTGACGTTCGCCCATCGCCCGGCCACGCGCCACAGATGCGGCCAGCGCCCGTCGCGCTGGAGCGCCTGCGAGTACTCGCGCTCGCTCGCCTTCAGCTCGTCGGCCTGCGCCACCGGCATGTCCGGCGGCAAACGGACTTCCATCTCGGCCATGAACAGCATCAGTCGTCCATCCGGTAGTGGGCCAGGGCGTCGGGGTCGACCGCGACGCCGAGCCCGGGCGCGTCTGGAACGCGAACGCAGCCGTCGACGATGCGGGGCGGCTCGACCAAATCGGCCGCGAGATCGAGAAAGTTCGCCGCCTCGACCGGCCGACCCGACAGGGTTGCCGAGCTAGCGGCGAACGCGATCGACGCCCAGGCCCCGAGGGCGCCCTCGTACTGACTGCCGACGACGGCGTCGGCTCCGACGGCGCGGCAGTGGGCGAGGATCTCGCGGGATTCGATGAATGCGGTACGCGCCACCTTGATGCTCACGCGGCGAACCGCACCGGCGAGCTCGCGGGCGACACCGCCCAGATCGAGGCAGCTCTCGTCCCCGGCGAGCGGCACGGGCCAGCGCCGGGCCAGCGCGCGGCGTCCAGCGTCGTCGCCGAGGTCGATTGGCTCCTCGATCGCCAGCACGCCGAGCTCGATCAGCCGATCCCCGGCCGTGCGCGCCTGCTCGAGCGTCCAACCTCGATTCCCGTCCACGTACAGGGCGCCGTCCGGGACCGCTTCCCTGATCGCTGCGAGCGCGGCGACGTCGACACTCGGCTCCCGCCCGACCTTGACCTTGAACGTGCCGATTCCGTGACGCTCGTGCAACTCGGCCGTCTCGCGCGCCATCGCCGCCGGCTCGTCGAAGCTGATCATGCTGGCCACCGCCACCGATTCCGACGCGCCGCCGAGCAGCTTCGCGCACGGGATGCCCAACAGCTGCCCAGCCAGGTCGGCCAGCGCGACCTCGACCGCCGCCCTGGCGCAGCGATTGCCGTCTAGCCCGGCGCATCGTGCCCTGGCCTGCTCGGCCGCCAGGGGGTCGCATCCCGCGAGCCGCGGGGCGAACCACTCGAGCACAGCGCGAACGATCGACTCCTGGGTCTCCCCATACGTGTAGGGCCGCGGCTGGGCCTCCGCGCAGCCGACGATGCCGGCGTCACTGTGGATCCGCACGAGGACGTTGTGCGCGGTCTCGATCGAGCCGGAGGCAAACGACAGCCGCCGCCGCAGCGGCAGCGCCACCGGAATCGCCTCGACAGTCGCGACCCTGGCGGCGCCCTCGGCGGTCGCGATCTGGGCCGCGATGTCTCTGATTCCCAAGTCGTGCACAGCTACTGGGCGCACATTAGGTGAGGGAGCCAACTCAGTGGGATGAATTTCGACTTGACTAAGTCGCGATCCAGAATAATCTCGCCCGTCATTGGAGCTGAGGCACCTCAACGCCTTCGTCGCCGTCGCTGAAGAGCTGCACTTCGGTCGCGCTGCGGCCCGGCTCGGGATATCGCAGTCGCCGCTGTCGCAATCGATCCGCGCCCTCGAGGCCGAGCTTGGGGTCCGCCTGCTCGACCGGACCACGCGTCGGGTCGCTCTGCTGCCCGCCGGCGAAGCGTTCCTGCCGCGGGCGCGCGAGGCGCTCGCGGCGGCCACGCTCGCTGCTGACGACGCGCGCGCCGCCGCCGCCGGCGAGCTCGGCCGGCTGTCGATCGGATTCACCGGCTCGATGACCTATCTGTTGTTGCCGGTGCTCGCCAAGGCGCTGCGCGCTCGTCTCCCGCGCCTCCAGCTCGAGCTGCACGGCGAGATGCTCACCCCCGACCAGGTCGACGGTCTGCTCGATGGCCGGCTAGACCTTGGCCTGCTGCGCCCGCCTCTGGAGCGCCCGGGCTTGCAGGTCGAACCGATCGGGTCAGAACCGCTCGTCGCCGTACTGCCGGCACACCATCGTCTCGCGCGCCTGGACAAAGTCCCGGTCGCCCGACTCGAGAACGAGCAGTTCATCACTTACCCGTCGCACTTCCGGTCGGTCGTCCACGACGCGGTCGCCGCGACGTGCGCCGAACATGGCTTCTCCCCGAGGGTCGCCATGGAGGTGCGAGAAACCTCAACCCTGGTCAGCTTCGTAGCCGCCGACGCCGGCGTCGCGCTGGTGCCCGCCTCGGCGCAGCTGATGAACATCGGGGGAGCCGTGTATCGCGAACTCCTCGGCGCGACACTCGACGTACAGATCGCCATCGCGTGGCGGAGCAACGACGAACGCCGGCTGCTGACGAACGTCCGGCACATCATCCGGGACGAGCTGGAGACCCTTCGCGCCGGCGAATCCCGTTACACCACGCCCGAGCACCTCGACCTTCGGCAGATCATCTTCTGACGCCGCTCGTCCCGGGACCGGTGCCACGACCGGGCCGGCGCGCGCGGCTCACGGGCGCGGCCGCTGAATCAGTTCGTACGCGCCGCGCAGGTGGGACTCGACGAGGGTCACCGCCTGCTCCGGGTCTCTCCGTTCGATGGCTTCGGCGATCTCGCGATGCTCGGCGATGAACTTCGCCATGCGAGTCGGATCGCGCGCAACCAGGGTCGCGGTGATCCGTTGGTGACGGTCGCGGAGCGCGTCGTACTGGCGGACGAGGATCGGGTTACGGTTGGCGGCGACGATCGTGCGGTGAAACTCGCGGTCGGCCACGGTGAAGCCAGCGCCGCCGTCCCGGAGCGAGCGCTCCTGTCCTGCAATCGCCTCGAATAGCGCCGCTGATAGCGCGGGCCCCTGGGGCGCGACACGCCTGACGCAATGCGTCTCGATCAGGAGTCGCGCCTCGAGCACATCCTCGGCCTCGGACATCGAGACGGGTCGAACGAGCGCGCCACGCCGCGGATATAGGTCGAGGAGCTCCTCGGCCTCGAGCTGCACGAAGGCCTCGCGCATGGGCGTCCGGGAGATGCCGAGCTCGCGAGCCAGCTGGTTCTCGCTGAGCAGCACCCCGCCCGGGAATCGGCCGTCGAGGAGCCGCTCCTTCACGTACCGATACGCACGCGCCCCCGCCGATCCCGCCGGCGTCTCAGCCGGCGACTGAAGGTCCGCGGTCATCGGGCCGATACACTTGGGAGACAGCTTGTATGCAAGGTGCGTTCAAGTCTAGCCTGTTCGGGGGCGTCCAGCTTCCGGATGTCCAAGAACACAAGGAGAAGCATGACCGCTCGAATCGCACGTTCCGTTGGTCGGGTCCTCCGCCGCGCCGTCCCGGCGACGGCCCAGCACGACATCCATTTCCACTTCGACTCGGTCGGCCGGCCGTACGTATGCGACTACGCCCGCTGCGAATCCCCCGGTGTGAGCGTCGACGACACTTAGCCGGCCGAGCTCTGTTCGGTAGCTAAGCTGCCTTCCGGGCATGTACGCTGGTCAACAGCGATCGGGGACTGAACCGGGGGGTTCGAGATGACTCGGAAGGGCTTGAAGGTCGTGGTCTTGCTCGTGTCGGCGAGCGTGGTCGCGATGGTGGCGCCGGGGCTCGCGGAGGCGGCCGTGGTCACGGAGTTCACGGGCGGCGTGACCAGTCCGGGGACGATGGCCAGCGGCTCGGACGGCAACGTCTGGTTCATCAATGGAGCCGGGATCGCCAGGATCGACTCGGCGGGCAACGTGACGACGTACACCGCCGGACTCGACCCAGGGGCTACGCCGTACGACCTCACCAGCGGCCCGAGCGGCGATCTGTGGTTCACGGACAACGGCGCCAAGGCGGTTGGCTTCATCACACCGGGCGGAGCGATCCGAGAGTTCTCGGCGCCGGCGGGCGACGTTCCGCTCCAGATCGCGGCCGGCTCGGATGGGGACATCTGGTTCTACAGCGTCAACGGCGCGACCCATTCGATCGTCAAGATGACCCCGGGCGGAACCTTCACCGCCTATCCGTTCATGTCGTCGCTCAGCGAGATCGCCGACAACATGGTGCTCGGACCGGATGGAGACATCTGGTTCTCGGACATGGGGACGACCTCGATCGGCAAGATCGCTCCCGATGGGACGATCACCGAGTATCCGCTGGGAATGGGAGCGATCCCGACGAACATCACGGTTGGCCCGGACGGCAACCTGTGGTTCTCGGACAACAACGGCGCGATCGGGCGCATCACGACGAGCGGCTCGGTCCAGGAGTTCACGAGCGGTCTGCAGACCGGCGCCGTTCCGGATGCAATCACACCGGGACCGGATGGCAACGTCTGGTTCACCGACCAGGACGGCAATCAGCGAGCGATCGGACGGGTCACCCCGTCGGGTCGGATCACTGAGTTCATCTCCGGTCTCAACGACGACCTCCCGCTCGACATCACCGCCGGCGCCGATGGCAACCTGTGGGTCCCGCAGGCCTCGATGGACCCGATGACGCCGTCGGCGGTTGCCGAGATCACCCCCTCCGGCCAGATCACCGAGATCACCAACGGCGTCAACCCGACGGGCCTCGAGGACGGCGACTCGATCCTCGCGGGTCCCAATGGAGCGCTGTGGTTCACCGACAGCCGGTCGCCAGAGGCGATCGGCCGGATCGTGATCTCGCCGATCGCGGCCACCGGTCCGGCCACCGCCGTCTCGAGCGTCGGCGCGACGATCAGCGGGTCGGTCACGCCCTTCGCCGACAGCGCGGCGGTTTCGATCCAATACGGCACAAGCCCGTCGCTCGGCTCGTCCACCGCCCTGGGGTCACTCGCAGCGAGCGCCACCAGGGAGCCGGTGACCGGGGCGCTCGCGGCTCTCCCCGCGAACACGACGATCTACTACCGGGTCGTCGCGACGAACTCCGCCGGCGAGTCGGACGGCGCGATCGAGTCATTCAAGACCTCGCCCCAACCTCCACCGCCGGTCCGCACCACAACCGCGACGCTCGGGAACCAGCGGATCACGCTGACGACGCCGTCGACTTCGATCTGCACCGCGAACAGCGGCAAGCTCGCCGTGACGCTGAGCTCGACCAGGATCAAGAACTCGAAGAAGGCGAAGCTGAAGTTCTCGAGTGCGGTCTTCTACATCGACAAGGGCGTCAAGCACACGATCAAGAGGACCGTCCGCAGGCACGGCAAGCAAGTCAAGGTGACGGTCACGGTCTACAAGGCCAACGCGGCGGTGAAGAAGCTGCCGGCCTCACCCAGGCTGAAGCTTTCCGGTGTGCGGTCGGGACGGCACAACCTGAGAGTGACGCTCTCGTACATCGAGACCGTCACCCACGACGGGCACAAGGTCAAGCAGACCGTAAGCAAGACCTTGACGGTCGCGTTCAAGGTCTGCTGAGGGCCGGCGAACGGCGGCCACGCCCGCCAGGCCGGCCCTTGATGTTCGCGGGTCGACCGCCGATACCGTTTTCGTGCGACGTACGTGTGTGGATGTGCTGTCGACGGTTCCTGCGGCTGTTCTGGCTGCTGCCGTGCAATCACCGGGCGACTACGGCTCGGGGATTCCCGATGACCCGGCGGCGACGATCACGGCACTGGTTCACGGCCACCTAGCCGCGGCAGCGCACGACCAGCCATTCATGGGGTTGACCTCGATTCTGTTGCGGCTGCCGTTCGCGGCGGTCGCCAGCGCCCTGGGCGGCGGGAGGATGCTCACCTACCGGTTCGGCGTGTTCGCGTGCGCGCTGGTGCTCGCGGTGGTAGTGCTCTGGGTGGTGCGCCGGGCGCAGGTCCGGCCAGTCGTGGGGCTGCTGATCGCCGTGGTCACAGTGCTGAACCCGATCACGGTCGAGTGGCTCAACGGTCATCCCGAGGAGCTGCTCGGCGGCGCGTTATGCGTTGCCTCCGTGTTGGCGGCGATGGATGATCGTTCTGTATTGGCCGGGTTGTTGCTCGGCCTGGCGGTCGGCACGAAGGAGTGGGCGCTGCTCGCGGCGGTGCCGACGACCGCTGCCTGCTTGACCGGGCGGCGCCGGATGCTGCTGATCGCCGCGGTGGTCGCGGCGCCGCTGGTTCTCACGCTGCCGGCGATGGACCCGACGGCGTTTGCGCGGGTGTCGAGGGGGATCGGGAATCTGACCTGGCCGTCGTTCAGGTCGTGGTGGTGGATGGTCAGCGGCTACCGGCACGTCCAGTTGCCTTACGGCCGCTCCACGTCCTTGTATTTGCTCCCACTCGGTTTGACCAGGGCGGACGTCTCTTTGCTTCCGCTTCTGATCGCTGTCCCACTCGGCTGGCTCCATGTGCGCGGGCAACCTCGCCGGCAGGATGCGATGCGGTTACTGGCGCTGGTGCTCCTGCTTCGCTGCGCGCTCGACCCGGAGTGCGGGCCGTACTACACCATCCCTGCGATCGTCGCGCTGCTGGCCTGGGAGGGCCTTGACGGGAAGATCTCGCTCGTGGCGGTGCTCGCCACGGCAGTCTTTTCGCTTGGTGAGCACGAGGCGTTCGCCGCGGCGACGCTGGGACCCGCCCAGGCCTGCTGGCTGGCCGGAACGGTTGGCCTGACCGCATACCTGCTTCGCGGCGAGTTGCGCCTGCCTACGGCGGCACGACAACGCCTGAGTGCGCTGGCAGTGCGCACGGTGCGGCGACCGCTCGTGTCTCGTCAGTAGGACTCGAGTAGGCGCTTCGCCTCGGCCAGCGCGTCGTAGAGGCTGTGGGCGTTGACCGAGACCGCGCCGCCGTCCTCGCTCGGCTCGATCCTCAAGACCAGCTCGTCCTCTTCTAGCCGGGTCAAACCGAACAGCCGGTCGCCGAGCCAAAACTCGGCTGCACCATGGTCGGCCTCTTCGGGGCTGACGACTCGAACCTCGATCTGCTGCATGCGCATCCTCCTAGAAGGTGGGACGGTGACACTTCGACAGGACTCTCAGACTCGGTGCGCGCGCTCAGGGCTCACGCCTGTCTGCTCCGGCGGCAGCGCCCGGCTCCCAGTCGGCGGGCCGGCCGAGCGCCGCGCCCTTCAGCACCTTCAGCGGGAGGAGCGCGCAGCGCAGGCGTAGCGGCGGGATCTCGGTCCCGAGCAGTTCCAGGATGAAGGACCGGTCGAGCGCGAGGATCTCGGAGGTCCGTCTGTGGCGGATCGCGTCCGAGGCCATCGACGCCGCCGCCTGGCAGATCGCGCAGCCGTGGCCCTCGAAGCGGACGTCGGAGATCTCACCGTCCGCTTGGACCGCGAGCTTGACCGTCAGATCGTCCCCGCACACCGGGTTGAGGTCGCGGAACTGGAGATCGACTCGCGCGAGCGGGGAAGCCGGCGGGCTCCAGTTGTGCGGCAACCTGGCGTGCTCCAGGATCCGCTCGCGGTACAACCCGTCGACGCTACGGGCGAACTCCATGCCTTCAGCGTACGCCGGCGCGCTCCGCGAGCTCGCGGGCGCCTGCCCGGTTGGCCGCAGCGAGCTCCGCCACGTCGGCGGTTCGGAGCTCGTTCCCGTCGACCACGGCGCGCCCACCGACGAGCAGAAGCTGTAGCGGTGCCGGCGGGCCGAACACGAGCGCAGACACGGGGTCGGTCATGTCGGCATGTCCGAGGCCGTCGAGCCGCCACAGCGCCAGATCGCCGAGCTTGCCGACCTCCAGCGATCCGATCGCGTCGGATCGGCCCAGGCAGCGGGCGCCGCCGACCGTCGCCATCCACAGCGCCTGCCGTGCGGTGAGAGCCTGCGGCCCCAGTCGGGCACGGGCGAACAGCAGCGCCTGGTGGAGCTCCTCGGCCAGGCCGCCGTGCTCGTTGGAGGCGACGCCGTCCACGCCGAGCCCGACGGGCGCACCCGCCGCGAGCAGCTCCGGGATCGGCGCAATGCCGGATCCCAGCCGCGCGTTCGAGCTCGGGCAGTGCGCGACGCCGGTGCCGGTGGAGCCGTATTTGGCGATGTCGCCGTCGGAGAGATGCACGCAGTGCGCGAGCCAGACGTCGTCGCCGAGCCAGCCGAGCGACTCGACGTAGTCAACCGGACGTGCGCCGAAGTGGGCGAGGCAGAACTCCTCCTCGTCGCTGGTCTCGGCGAGATGCGTGTGGAGACGCACGCCGAGGCGTCGCGCCAACTCGGCGCAGTCGCGCATCAGCTCGCCCGTGACCGAGAACGGCGAGCACGGCGCGAGCGCCACCTGGAGGAGCGAATCGAAGCTCGCGTCGTGGTATGCCCCGACCGCCGCCTCGCACTCGGAGAGAATCCGGTCGGCATCCTCGACGACCTCGTCGGGCGGAAGGCCGCCGGACGACCGCCCCAGGTTCATCGAGCCGCGCGTGGCGCAGAACCGCAGCCCGATGCGTCTCGCCGCCTCGATCTCGGCGGCGAGCAGATCGCCGCCGGACGCCGGGAAAACGTAGTGGTGATCCATCGCCGTCGTGCAGCCGGACAGGGCGAGCGCGGCGAGCCCGGTGCTCGCGGCGACGTACTCGAGGTCGGCGTCGAGGTGCGCCCACACGGGGTAGAGCGCGGTCAGCCATTCAAACAGCGTGCCGTCAGCTGCATAGCCGCGCGTGAGCCATTGATACAGGTGATGGTGGGTGTTCACGAAGCCCGGCGTCGCCAGGCAACCGCGGCCGTCGATGCGGCGCGCCCCGTCGATCGGCGGGGCGGGGCCCGCGCCGATCGCGGTGATCCGTCCCCCGGTCACGATGACGTGTCCGGCGGAGTGCTCGGTGCCGGCTGGGTCGACCGTGGCGATCGCGCAGCCGTCGATGACGACGGTGCCGTCCACTAGCTGCCCCGGTACGTTGAGAACGCAAACGGACTGAGCAGCAGCGGCACGTGGTGATGAGCGGCCGCGTCAACCACGGTGAAAGTCACGGTCACCTCGGGATAGAACGCGGGGACGCCAGCAGCGGCGAAGTAGCTGCCGGTATCGAAGTGAAGGCGGTGAGTTCCCGCTTCGGGATCTCCGAGCGCGGAGATCCGGCCGTCGGCGTTCGTGCGACCGCGGGCGACCGTGCGCCACTCGCCGTCGACCTGTTCGTCCAGACTCACCGCGACACCTTCGGCGGGCTGTCCGGTCGTGGCGTCAAGCACGTGCGTCGACAGGCTCATCGTCCCTCCAGCAGCTTGCCGAGTCGCAAGCGGTTGATCTTGGCCAGCTCGCCGAGTACGACGCCGCGCTCGGTCTCCGGGTCGTTGTCGAGCCGCGCCTGGCAGACGGCGAGGAGCTCGGCGGCGCTGCGCCCCGACGCGCATACGAGGTAGACGTGGCCGAACCGCTGCTCGTACTCGGCGTTGGCAGCGGCGAGCGCACCGAGCACGTCCGCGCCGGCGGTGGCGACGCCGGCCTGCTCGCCCTTTGACCAGGCAGCGGAACGCCCGTCACCGCCGTGTGCCGGAGCGGCGTCGCCGATCCGGGGGTGGCCGGCGAGCGCCTGGTCGAGCCCGCCCCCGTCGAGCTCGGCGGTCGCGTGGTCCGAGGCCGCATACAGCGCGGCCTCGGACCGGTACGGGCGTCCAACCAGCATCTTCTCCACCCATGCCTCCGCGGCGCAGCAGCTGCGCAGCCGGTCGCGAAGCTCGTCGTCGGGGGCGACGTCGAAGGCGCCCACGCCGATGCCCGGCGTGGGATCCCCGCGTGAATCTGTGTCCACCATCAATGGGCACCGCCGCCCGGGTCACCGATCTCTGGGAGCACCACGGCTCCCTCGTCGACCGCCAGCTGCACCGCGGACTCGCTCTGGGCGTCGGGCCCGAACTCGTTGAACACGAGGTTCAGCACGAACACGATGATCACGGTCGCGGTGATGCTCGACCCGAAGATCACCTGGAAGTTCTTCGGGAACTTGTCGTAGAAGCTCGGGTCGAACGCGGGTATCAGGCCGACGGCGAGCGAGACCGCGACGATCAGCAGGTTGTGGTTGTTGCGGAAGTTGACCTTGTGGAGCGTCTGGATCCCGACCGCCGTCACCATCGAGAACATGATCGTGGCGGCCCCGCCGATCACCGGCCCGGGCAGGTCGGCGACCACCTGTCCCACCTTCGGGATCAGGCCGAGGAGCAGCAGGAAGGTGCCGCAGGTGGTCACCACCCAACGGCTACGGATCCCGGTCAGGCCGACCAAACCGACGTTCTCCGCGAACGCCGTGTCCGGGAAGGAGTTGGTGAACGAAGCTATGAAGGCCGACAGCGCGTCGGTCCCGAGCCCGCGAGCCAGGTCGTTGGGGCTCAGATCCTTGTCCACCATCTCGCCCACCGCGAGCATGTCCGCCGTCGACTCGGTGAACGTGACCAGCATCACGATGCACATCGTGATGATCGCCGCGGCCGCGAACTTCGGAGCGCCGAAGCGGAAGATCTCGGGCCCGCCGAACCAGGCGGCATGAGCGACGTTGCTGAAGTCAGCCTTGCCCATGATCGCCGCGGCAATAGTGCCGATCACGATGCTGAGCAGCACCGCGACCTGGGAGACGAAGCCGGTGAAGAGCCGGCTGATCAGGATGATCGATAGGACGACGATGCCGGCGAGCACGACGTTCGAGACCTCGGCGACGTTCGCCCCATTCACCACGGTGGGGGCGATCAGCGAGATGTCAGCGCCGCCCAGCGACAGGCCGATGATGCAGATGACTGTGCCCGCGACCAGCGGTGGAAAGAACCGGATGATCATCGAGAAGGGCTTCGCGAGAATCAGCCCGAGCACGCCGGAGACCATCATCGCGCCGTACACGTAGGGCAGGCCCTTCACGCCGCCGTACTGGTTCGCGATGATGATCATCGGGTTCAGGACGGTGAAGGTCGCACCTGCGACCACCGGCAGTCTGACCCCGAGGATGTTCGAGATGCCCGCCGACTGGATGATCGTGGCGATCCCCGACACGAGCAGATCGGCGCTGACCAGGGCCGCGATCTGAGCCGATTTCAGCCCGACCGCCGGTCCGACGATCAGCGGGACCGCGACCGCCCCCGCGTACATGATGGCCAGGTGCTGCACTCCGAAGACGAGCAGCTTGTGCAGCGGGGGGACGCGGTCCACGGGGTGTATCCCGGTGGACGGCGCGGCGCCGTCGGGCCGCGTGAGCGTCTCTTGTGACGACATGGAGTTCTCCCTCTCCGTCAGAGGTGATCGGTGGCTGGGGAAACGTCCGAGGTCCGTTCGGAGTTCCGTCTAGCGGATTTCTATTTCCGCATAGCAGATAAGGTAGTTGATGACGTGCGCCGCTGTCAAGCGGTTTCGTTGACCGACCACGCCGAGAGGCAGGCTGCGGCGCCCGGCCCCCGGTCGGGTTCTTACGGGTCTCGCTTCGCTCGACATCCATGGGGCCTGTTCCGCTGGGCATCCATGCCCTGCGGGGTGATCGTGGACCCCTGGATGGATAAGAGTCGGCGGCCGCATTGAACGGCGGGCACCTGGAGGATGGGTGGGGTCGTCCCCGGGGGCGGATCGCAGGGCGCCAGCATGCATAACCTGCCAACGGAGCCCCTCCGGGCTGACCGTGGCAGATCTCGCATGCCCCACATGCGTCACATGCCACGGTCACCGACCCGCGGCTCGAATGGCAGGTTACGCATGATCCGCGGCGCTCCGGCACGGATGGAGGGACACCACACCCATCCTCCAGGTGCCCGCCGTTAAAAATGCATCCGCTGACTCTCAGCCACCCACGGGTGCGCCACAGCGCGCGCCGAGATCAGCCCCCAGTTCGCCACGCGGCGCAACTGTGGTGCATGCTTCCAAGTGCGTGGGAGGCACGCGCCCTTGTGAAAAGGGTGTGACCTGAGCACGATAGGAGCGAAAGGGGCGTCCCGGGAGGATTCGATGAGCGTGAGCGCGCAGGAACACAGTCGGCCGGCAACCGACGAGTCAACGGACCCGATCCACGTTGTCGTGGCCGAGGACTCGTACGTGATTCGCGAGTTCCTCACCGCGACGCTGAGCGCGGCGGCGGACGTGGAGCTCGTCGCCGTCTGCACGAATGGGAAGGAGCTGCAGACCGCGATCGACACCTGGGATCCCGACGTTGTCCTGACCGACATCCGGATGCCGCCGTCGGGCGCCGAGGAGGGCGTTCGGATCGCCGCGTCGCTCCGCGACACGCACCCGAACGTCGGCGTCGTCGTGCTCAGCCAGTACGCCGAGCCCGCCTATGCGATCCGCCTGCTCGAACATGGCACCGGGGGCCGCGCCTATCTGCTCAAGGAGCGGATACGCAACAAGGAACAGCTGCTCGATGCGATCAAGGCGGTCGCGCGCGGCGGGTCGGTCATCGATCCGATCATCGTCGACGTCCTGATCGAGGCCCGCTCGCGGGCCGCGAAGTCGCAACTTTCCCAGCTCACCTCACGCGAGCGCGAGTTGCTTGCCGAGATCGCCGCGGGCAAGAGCAACACCGCGATCGCGGAGTCGCTCGTGCTCACCAAGCGAGCCGTCGAGAAGCACGTGAACTCGATCTTCTCGAAGCTCAACCTGCCCGAGACGCAGGATGTCAGCCGCCGCGTCAAGGCCACGCTGATCTTCCTCTCCGAAGAGGGATTTGACGGGTCGTGATGGCGCCGCGCCAAGTCGTGGCCGGCTAACTCGGGGTGTCGGCACCCCCAGCCCAGGTGATGTCGGCATCTCAATTTCGCGTCCCCGGGAAACCGGGTAGGGAAGCGCTAAGTTTGCCGCACCTCCGCGGAGGATTTCAGTCGCCGGGCTCGGGTGGACCGTGAGGCAATTGTCTGTCCAGCCCTCGGACGAGGGCGCGCAACGCAGGGACTTGATCCGGGTCGTGATCGGCGAGGACACGTTCCTGATGCGCGAGGCGCTGGAGCGGATCATGTCCGGTTTTGACTACGTCGAGGCCGTCGCGTTCTGCGGCGACCGGGCCTCTTTGACCGCCGCGATCGAGCGAGAGCGGCCCGATGCGGTGCTCACCGACATCAGGATGCCGCCGACGGGAACCGATGAGGGCATTCAGGTCGCGCGAGAGCTCCGGGTCAGCCATCCCGACATCGGCGTCGTCATCCTCAGCCAGTTCGCCGACCCGAGCTACGTGCTCGACTTCCTGGACGCCGGCAGCGCACGCCGGGCGTACCTGCTCAAGGAACGCGTCGGCGATCCGCAGCAGCTGGTGGGAGCCATCGAGGCGGTGGTGTCGGGCGGATCCGTGATCGATCCCAAGGTGGTCGAGGTTCTCGTCCGGGCCCGCAGCGCCGGCGCGCAGTCGCCGCTGTCGTCGCTGACCCGACGCGAGCACGACGTGCTCGCCGAGCTCGCTCAGGGCAAGAGCAACGCCGCCATCGCCGAGTCGCTCGTGCTCACCAAACGCGCCGTCGAGAAGCACATCAATGCGATCTTCACCAAGCTCGAGCTCGAGAGCCCGGATGACGTCAGTCGCCGCGTGAAGGCCGCTTTGATGTTCCTGGCCAGCGGCAAGAGCCAGGCCTCGGAGTAAGAAGCGACTTCAGAAGGTCGGGCCGCGCGGGATCTCGGCCCTGATGCGGGTGCCAACGGCCGGCTCGCTGTCGAGCTCGAACGTTCCACCGGTGGCCTCGACCCGGTCGCGGAGGCCCTGGATCCCACGGTCGTTACGCTCGAACGCGCCGCCCGCGCCGTCGTCCTGGACCTCGACCGTGAGCCTTGCCGCGCTCAGGTGCGCGCGGACCCGGATCCTCGACGCGTGCGCGTACCGCTCCGCGTTCGTGACGGCCTCTCGAATCAGGTAGAAGGCGGTCGCCTCGGTCGTCTCGTCGAGCCGGACGCGTGGGAGCTCGAGCAGCTCGATCGGGGTCACGGACTTGGCGGCGATGTCCTCGACCGCGGTCGCAAGGCCGAACTGGCGGAGCGCGGCCGGCTGGAGCCCCTGGGCCAGTTCGCGTAGCTCGTCGATTGCGACGAGCAATTCGGCATGCGCGGTCTCGATCGATGACGCGGCTGTGTCAGGCGCCTGCCGCGCGGCGTGGGCAGCCAGGCCAAGGCGGGCAGCCAGCGCCACGAGACGCCCTTGAGCGCCGTCATGCAGGTTTCGCTCGAGCCGGCGGCGCTCGTCGTCGGCGGCGAGCACGATCCGGGTCCGCGACGCGCGAACGCTCCTGGCGAGTTGTTCTCGCTCGGAGGCGAGCGCCGCCACCGACAGCGTGGCGAGCGCCGCGACCGCGAGGTAGATCTGCGTTGCCGGGATGTTGGACATGCCGTTGACCGTGAACGGGCCGGCAAAATCGGTCGCGCCCCAGATCGTGAACGCGGCGCTGATCGCGATCGCCAGCGTCGCCCCACGGGGGCCAAACCGGAATGCGGCCCAGATCAGGACGGGGAACGCCAGGTACGTCGACGGCCCGCCGACCTGCGCGGCCACCGTGCTGAGCCCGATCAGCGTCACCAGCAGCAGAGTCGCCTCGACGGCATGGCCGCGCAGCCACGTGTGCGGGGTCGGCGTGCTGAACGCGAGCGCGAGCGGGAGGACGATCACGGCGCCGCAGAAGTCCCCGAGCCACCACGTGCGCGACACCCGCAGGATCGAACTCGCGGGGATCGTGTGAAACAGCGCGAGCGACAGAGGCCCGATGACCGCGCTGACGCCGGTCGCAACGGTCAGGGCCGCAAACACTCCGGCTACGCCGAACGCGGTTTCGAGCGGCGCCCGTCGCGATATGAACCGCTGCAGGAGCACGGCGCCGATCACGACCTCGAGCAGGTTGCCGAAGCTCTGGCCGATTGCGGCGCCGACCGGCAACCTCGCGTAGTTGTTGACGAGCAAATCCCCGATGACCACGGCCGGCCACAGGCGCAACCCGAGCAGATACAGCCCCGCGATGCCGACCCCGACCGGAAGCCAGACGATCGACGCCACCGCACCGGTGAACCTGAACGCGTACCCGAGGTGCGCCGCGGCGTAATAGGCGGCAATCAGGAACGCGGCCTGAGCGCCATAGGTACGCCGGAAATCCCAGTGCTGTATGGACCCCATCCACACGACTCCCGCCATTGCCTCATGTCGGTTTCAGACATGACTCCGGGCTTCGGTTGCAGATCGCAGAGCCCTGATTTTCGCGAGCAAAGCAGACGAAATCAACTGTTCGCTATGTGAACGCTAACGCGGGCGCGGTCTTGCGAGGCGTCCGTGGCTAGGTGGTCAGCGCGTGATTTGGGGGCTCAGCGACTTTGCGAGGGCGTCGAGCATGGCGTCCTGGGCGGTCTGCTCGACCGTGACCGTGAGTCGGCGTCGGGCGGAGTCATAGTCGATGCCGAAGAACGGGCAGCAGCCCCGCTCGATCTCGAGCGCCGCCTCGAGGCGGTCACGCCGCAGGTCCGGAGCGAACCGCACGACGAGCCGGCCTGGCTCGCGCTCGACCGCCTCGACGTGACCGCCGATCTGCCGGTACCGCTCGAGCTGGTCGCCGAGGCCGGATGCGTCGAGCCGGCACGCCGGTGCCGCGGTCTCGCGTTCCATTCCTGCGAATTGTATCGAAGAACATCTATCGATCTCTGAGGAGGATTCGATCATCTGTGGACTTTGGAGTCTTCCCGGGGTCGAACATTCGTCCAGAACCGGATCGGTGAGCTTGAGGTGTGGGTAACGAAACCCGCGGAGAGGTTGGCAATGCAGGTCCACACTCGAGCTGAGGGAGGGTGCACCGGCCAGGGCCACGGCCCGGGCCAGGGCCGTCAGGCCCAAGAGGCTCGTGTGAGCCCAGGCGAAGGAGCGCGCGACGTCACGGCCGACGTCGCGCCGCTCGTCGACGCGGCGACCGAGGTTGGTGGCGGGTGAGTCTGCTCCTGTACGGCGTTGCTGAAGCCGGCGCCGGCATGGTGGTAGGCACGGGCCTCGGTGACCGGCCTCTCCGCGGCATCGCCGATGGCCCGCTGATGGCGATCATCACCGATCACGACGATCCCGCTGTGATCGCCGCCGTCGGCGCCGCGGACGACTACGAGCGAACCGTGCGGAGCCTGGTGGAGTCACAGGCGATCCTCCCCGCCCCGTTCGGCCGTGTCGCGACCGACGACGAGGCGGTCCGCGCGATGTTGCGCCGGCGTCGGCACGATCTCCTGTCGAAGCTCGAGGGAGTCCGCGGAGCCGTCGAGTTTGGCCTGCACGCGCGCTGGCTCGACGGCTCCGATGCCGCCTCCGACCCGCGCTCGGAGTCTGACGTGGCGTACTTGCGCGACCGCCTGGAGACCCGCCAGAGCGCACGCCGGCTGGCCAGCCAACTCGACCCGCTCACCGCGCTCGCGCGCGGTATCCGTCGAGCGCTGCGCCCGGAACCAGATCTGCCCGTGCTCGACGCCTACCTGGTCGACCGCGGGCGCGTCGGCGAGTTCATCGCGCTTGTGCATGAGCTCGGCGGGTGGCTGGACGACGTCGAACTCGTCTGCACCGGCCCGTGCCCGCCTTACAGCTTCGCCGACGGTGGCGCCTACGCCGGCTTCGGCGACGAGGGCTCCTATCCCGGCAGCGTCCTGCGTTCGACCTCCTGACCGCGCCCGATCAGGACCTCGGCGACCATCGAGGCGGGGAACAGCCCGTGCTCGACCACGCCGGGTTGCTCGGACAGCCACGACGCGAGCTTGGCCGGGTCGTCGAACTCCCCCAGGTAGTCCGCGATCACGCCGCCGTCGGGGCTGTGGGCCACGTCGCGCAGTCGCGCCGGCTGGACCCGGTCGAACGTCGAGGCGAGACCGAACTCGGCCAGCTCGAGCGGGATCGGCGGCGTCAGCCGCTCGACCACCTTGTTGGAGGAGACGATCACGATGAACCGGTCCGCCGCCGCCGCCACGGCCTTCTCCCGCGTGTGGGCGGCCCCTCCCCCCTTCACCAGCCAGCCCGCCGGGTCGACCTGATCGGCGCCGTCGATCGTCATATCGAGCCGGGTCGGCGCCTCGAGCCCGGCGAACGACACGACCTCGATCCCCAGCGCCCGCGCCGCCTGCGAGGTCGCCGGCGACGTCGCAACGCACGTGATGTCGAGGTTCCGCGCGGCCAGTGGCGGGAGCAGGTACGCGGCGGTCGAGCCGGTCCCGAGCCCGACCAGCATCCCGTCCTCCACGAGCTGCGCCGCCGCCTCGGCGGCGACTTGCTTCTCGCGTTCGATCTGGTCGGTGGCGCTCAGCTTGCGGCCTTTTCGCGGTGGCCACCGAACCCGTAGCGCATCGCCGACAGGACCCGGTTGGCGTAGTTGTCGAGACCTCGCGAGGCGAAGCGCGAGTACAGCGCGGTCGTCAGCACCGGCGCCGGCACACCCTCGTCGATCGCCGCGATCGACGTCCAGCGCCCCTCGCCGGAGTCCGACACACGGCCCGAGAAGTCATCGAGCGTCGGCGACTCGAACAGCGCCTGCGCGGTCAGGTCGAGCAGCCATGAGCTGATCACGCTGCCGCGGCGCCATACCTCGGTCACGTCGACCGTGTTGATGTCGTACTGGTAGTACTCGGGGTGCTCCATCGGCGCGGTCTCGGCGTCTCCCTCGAGCACCTCTTTTCCGACGTTCGCGCTGTGGAGAATGTTCAGCCCCTCGGCGTACGCGGCCATGATCCCGTACTCGATCCCGTTATGGACCATCTTCACGAAGTGGCCAGCGCCGTTCGGGCCGCAGTGGAGGTATCCGTTCTCGGCCGGACCCGGGTCACCGGTCCGCCCCGGCGTGCGCGGCGACATGCCGACCCCCGGGGCAATCGACGCGAACAGCGGGTACAGGCGCTCGACCACGTCATCCTCGCCGCCGATCATCAGGCAAAAGCCGCGCTCGAGTCCGTACACGCCGCCGCTGGTGCCGACATCGACGTGGTGGATGCCCTTCTCGGCGAGTTGCTTGGCGTGCGCGATGTCGTCGTGGTAGTGCGTGTTTCCACCGTCGATGACCACGTCGCCGGGCTCGAGCACCTGTTTGAGGTTCTCGATCGACTGCGACGTAATCGCACCGGCAGGCACCATCACCCAAACCGTGCGGGGCTTGTCGAGCTTTGTCGCGAACTCCGCGAGCGAGGTCGTGCCGGGGATCCCGTCGGCCTCGAGCGCCTTGACCGCGTCGGCGCTAACGTCAAACCCGACGCAGTGGTGCCCGTCCCGCGTCAGTCGGCGGACGATCCCGGCGCCCATCCGCCCGAGTCCCACCATTCCCAGTTGCATCGGCGTGTCCGTCGGCATGTGAATCGTTCTCCTCGGTGTCGGGGCTTGTCAGATGTCAGCGCATCGCGCGGTAACGGCGGATCAGCGCGTTGGTCGAGCTGTCGTGGTCCAGGGCAGGTTCGGTGTCGCTCTCGAGCTCGGGGATGATGCGCGCGGCGAGCGCCTTGCCGAGCTCCACTCCCCACTGGTCGAATGAGTCGATCTCCCACACCACGCCCTGAGTGAACACGCTGTGCTCGTACAGCGCCACCAGGCTGCCGAGCGCCCGCGGCGTGAGCTCCTCGGCCAGGATCGTGTTCGTCGGGCGGTTGCCCTCCATGACCCGGTGCGGGACGACGTGCTCGGGCGTGCCCTCAGCGCGGACCTCCTCCTCGGTCTTGCCGAACGCGAGCGCCTCGGCCTGCGCGAACACGTTCGACATCAGCAGGTCGTGGTGATCGCGGAGCGGGTTCAGCGTCTTCGCGAACCCGATCAGATCGACCGGGATCAGCTTCGTGCCCTGATGGATCAGCTGGTAGAAGCTGTGCTGGCCGTTGGTCCCTGGCTCGCCCCAGTACACCGCGCCGGTCTCGTAGTCGACGTGGCGTCCATCGAGCGTCACGTGCTTGCCGTTGGACTCCATCGTCAGCTGCTGGAGATAGGCCGGGAACCGCTTCAGGTACTGCTCGTAGGGCATCACGCCGGCGGTCTGGGCGCCGAAGAAGTCGCCGTACCAGACCGCGAGCAGCCCCATCAGCGCCGGCAGGTTCTGCGCGAACGGGGTGCCGCGGAAATGCTCGTCGATCGCGTGGAAACCGGCGAGCATCTCGTGGAAGCCGGCGGGCCCGACCGCGAGCATCGTGGACAGGCCGATCGCGCAGTCCATCGAGTAGCGGCCGCCGACCCACTCCCAGAACCCGAACATGTTGTCGGTGTCGATCCCGAACTCCTTCACCTTCTCGGCGTTGGTCGAGACCGCGACGAAGTGCTTGGCAATCGCCTCTTCGTCCTTGAGCGTCGCCAGCGCCCAGTCACGCGCCGACCGCGCGTTGGTCATCGTCTCGAGCGTCGTGAACGTCTTCGAGGAGATGATGAACAGCGTCTCCGCCGGGTCGAGGTCGCGGGTCGCCTCGACGATGTCGGTGGAGTCGACGTTCGAAACGAACCGGAAGGTCATCTCGCGGTCCGAGTAGTGGCGGAGCGCCTCGTACGCCATCACCGGTCCGAGGTCGGACCCGCCGATCCCGATGTTGACCACGTTGCGGATGGCCTGGTCGGTGTGCCCTCGCCACTCGCCGCTTCGGATCCGTTCGGAGAATGCGCTCATTCGGTCGAGGACCTCGTGCACCTGCTTTACCACGTCGACGCCGTCGACGATCAGCGAAGCCGATTTCGGCATGCGTAGGGCGACGTGGAGAACCGACCGGTTCTCGGACACGTTGATCCGCTCGCCGGTGAACATCGCCTCGATCCGGTCCGCGAGCCCCGATTGATCGGCGAGCGCCACGAGCAGGTCGATGGTCTCGTCGGTGATCCGGTTCTTCGAGTAGTCCAGATACAGGCCCGCGGCCTCAGCCACGAGGCGCTCGCCGCGGGTAGCGTCCGCCGCAAACAGTTCGCGCAGGTGCTTCGGGTGTAGCTCCTCGTAGTGCTTCTCGAGCGCCCTCCACGCAGGCCGGTCTCTCAGGGTGCGGACGCTCGGCATTACACGCGTGCTCATCAGGCCTCCGGGAGTCGCTGCGGCGCGGCGCGCGGTCCGGCGCGCCCACCGCCGATCGGTGTCTGACCGCGGATCCTGACAGAGTCAGCGGGGTGTGCGGCGCCGACCTTTGGTCGGCGGCGAGCCACCGGCGTCGCTCAGAGCCAGCTCGAGCAGCTTCGGCTCGTAACCCGGCTCGAGCAACTCGGACACCTCGAACCCCGTCCTGGCCAGATGCGAGGCCAGCTTCCCCGCGCTCCCATCGCGATCGCCGGCCTTGCACGCGTCGAGAATCTCTCGATGCCCGGCCGTCGCCCAGGCGGTCGGGCCGTGTCCGATGTGCAGTCGCCGGTAGCGCTCGGCGTGGTCGAACATCTGCCCGAGCACGAAGTTGACGCGTTCGCCGGCGTGGGCGGTCAATCCGCGGTGAAACTGCTGGTGGGGAAGGTTCCAGCGCCGGTAGTCCTTCTCGGCGGCGTAGTGCGCCATCTCGGCCATGTGCCCCTCGAGTCGCGCGAGATCCTCCGAGGTCATCCGTGGCACCGATAGGCGCAGCGCCTCCGCTTCGAGCGTGACGCGCATCACGTACAGCTCCTCGAGGTCGGGGGCGGTCATCGGCGCCACCCGGACGCGGCGGTTCGGCTCGCCCTCGACGAGCCCCTCGCTCTGGAGCATGCGCAGCGCCTCCCGCAGCGGAGTCCGGCTGATCCCAAGGTCCTGGGCCAGCGCCACCTGCGACATCACGGCTCCGGGCGCGAGTTGCCCGTCGAGGATCGCGGTCCGGACCCGCTCGTACACATCCTCTGTGTTCTGACCGTTGTCTGCCATGAGGTTCCTCCTGGCGTCAGGCGCCGAGCATGCTGTAACCGCCGTCGGCGACCATGTAGGAGCCGGTGATGTGATGGGCATCGTCGCTGGCGAGAAACAGCGCCGCGCCGGTCATGTCCTCCGGCTTGGGAATCTTCCCAGCCGGCGTGCCCGAGAGGACATCCTGACGACGGCCCGCCTTCCACTCGGGGCGAGCCAGCAGCGCCTCGGTCTCCATGAACCCCGGCGCGAACGTGTTCACCCGTACCTTGGGGGCCAGGGCCTTGGCGTACGACTTGGTGATCCCGATCAGCCCGTACTTGCCGGCTGCGTACTGCGGCGCCCGCGGACTGCCGCGGACGATCACCGTCGAGCCGACGTTGACGATCGATCCGCCGTCCCCCTCGGCCATGCGCTGACCGAACTCGTGCACCATCAGCATCGTCCCTTTGATGTCGACCGCGAGCACATGGTCGATCGCCTCCTCGGTGACCTCCTTCCACGAGGCCTGCCCCGACGCCATATCGCCGACGTTGTTGACGAGCACGTCGATCCCACCGTGGTCTTCGAACGCCCACGCGGCCATCCGCTGGATGTCCGCCCACGAGGTGATGTCGCCCTGCACGATCTCGGCCTCGGCGCCGGCTTCGCGGACCTTGTCCGCGGTCCGTTCCGCGCCGTCGGCTGAGCTCCGGTAATGGATCAGGACCTTGGCCGCTCCCTCCTGCGCCGCGCGCGTCGCCAGTGCCGCGCCGAAGCCGGTGCCCGCGCCGGTCACCAGGAAGCTCTTGTTCTCGAATCTCCGCTGCATTTCGCTCCCAGCGCTGATCAGACGATCGTACGACCGCCGTCGATATACAGAACCTGACCGGTGATGAAGCTCGCGTGCGGCGAGCACAGGAACAGCACCGGGTCCACCACCTCCGCCAGCGTCCCGAACCTTTTGGCGGGAATCAGTTCGACCAGCGCGGCTCGCTTATCCGGGTTGGCCGCCAGGTACTCGCGCGTGAGGCTCGTGTCCATATAACCCGGCGCCACCGCGTTGGCCGTCACCCCGTGCTCGGCGTACTCGTGCGCGATCACCCGCATCAATTGGTTGATCGCGCCCTTGGTGGCGGCGTACGGGCCGTGATGCTTGTGGCCGCTCCGTCCCGCCACCGAGGAGAAGAACACGATCCGCCCGCTGTGTTGCTCGCGCATGCTTGTGGCCGCCTCGGTCGCCGTGTGGAACGCACTCGTCAGGTTGACGGCGACGATCCGGTCCCAGTCACTCGCTTCGTAATCCTCGATCGGCCTGCGGTCGTTGATCCCGACGCAG
>Ga0335072_10001522_pt1 | contig 37596 bp, 26 predicted proteins | sample Lox_Sample_21_FD_206725 | JGI IMG/M metagenome (GOLD analysis project Ga0335072, IMG submission 206725) | Soil microbial communities from Loxahatchee National Wildlife Refuge, Florida, United States - Lox_Sample_2.1 | ecosystem: Environmental > Terrestrial > Soil > Wetlands | place: USA... | reverse complement strand
GAGGCCCGCAGGAATGCCCCCGCGGTGCTCGTGTTCGACGAATTCGACTCGATCGCGGCCAAGCGCACCGGCCGCGATGATGGCGGCAGCCGGGCCGGCAACGCGGTAGTCGCCCAGCTGCTGACCGAGCTCGATGGCTTCAGGCCGGAAGTCCCCGTGCTGATCATCGGGACGACCAACCGGGTCGACATCATCGATGAGGCGCTGCTGCGGCCGAGCCGGTTCCGCGAGATCAAGATCGGGCTACCTGAGGAACCCGAGGCACGCCGGGCCATCGCCCGCATCCATGCCCGCTACTTCCAGGTCGAGTGCGGGGATGAGCTTCTTGACGCCCTGGCCAACGCGACCGACGGAATGAACGGCGATGAGATCCGGTCGATCTTCCGCGACGCCAAGGCCAATGAGCTGGTCGGCGACCGGCGCCCCGCGAACGCCCGCGTGCTGGGCGAGATGATCGGCCGGCTCCGTCTCGGCCAGCAGAGCCGCGAGGCGGAGAGCAGAGAGCTGTCGAGGCCACGGACCGCGACGACCACAACCCGTCAGGCACCGCGGGCGCCCCGGATCATCGCGGGTGCTACCGAGGACCAAGGGGAGGAGTAGGGGACATGACGGCATTGGACCCGCGGGTGCGGATCCACGCGCTGAGCTTCGGCGAGCAGCTCCGCGAGATCGAGGACGCGTTCGTCGGGCGACGGGAGGCGATACACCTGCTCGGCATCGGCGCGCTCTGCCGTGAGCACGTCCTGCTTCTCGGGCCACCCGGCACCGCCAAGACGAGGCTCGTAGAACGATTCTGCCGGATGCTGGACACCAGGCCGTTCAGCTACCTGCTCACCCGGTTCACCGAGCCCGCCGAGATCTTCGGCCCGATTGATGTCAAGGCGTTCCAGGAAAAGTCTCGCTACCAGGTCAACACCGAGGGGATGCTCCCCCAGGCTCGCATCGCCTTCCTCGACGAGGTGTTCCAGGGCAGCTCGGCTATCTTGAATACCCTCCTGACGCTGATTAACGAGCGAACCTTCCGTGATGGCCGTCCAGGCTCCGACGGCTCCACGCCGCTGATCTCGGTCATCGCCTCTTCCAACGAGATCCCCAGCGATCCCGCGCTTTCTGCCTTCAGCGACCGCTTCCTGCTCAGGTCCCGGGTCCGCTACGTCGCGCTCGACGAGCTAGAAGACGTGCTCCTGCTGGGGTGGCGAGATGAGCAACAGCGAATGAGGCCAACTGCGGACGGCTCCGACCAGGAATCGCGGGTCCAGGTGACGGTATCCGAGGCCGACCTGCGGACCCTTCAGGCAGCGGTCGCGGACATCGACCTGTCCCCGGTCCTGGGCACCTACCTGGAGCTCCTGCGAGAGATCCGAGCCGCGGGCATCAAGTTTTCCGATCGCCGCGCGGTCAAGGCACAGAAGGTGATCGCCGCGTCCGCGCTGCTCAGCGGACGCGGCGAGGCGGACTTGACCGACGTTCGCTGGCTGGCGAACCTGTGGGCTGACGAGGCCGATGAGCAGTCCCTGCGCAAGATCGTGGGCAGTCACGGCATCCCGGTCGAGGATTCTGGCCAAAGCGCCAGGGAGCTTTACGAGATCACCGACATCGACCTAGCCGAGATCAAGGCCCGGCTCGGCCAGGTGCACAGCGAGGCCGAGCTGCGCAAGCTGGCCCGTGACACGCAGCGACTGGCCGCAGAAATCCGGCGTGACCATCCCACGGCCGACGAAGCACTCAAGGGCGTCCAAGCGGTACAGCGTGAGGTCCTCACGGTGCTTCGTGAGCGCTTCCCCTGGAGAGGAACTGAATATGTGTAACCCACGCCGTGTCCGGGTCCGCGCCACCAGGGAACTCGCCGAGGCCTGGGGTCAGGAGGTACGGCGGCAGGCTACGCGGGCCGGCCACGCCGTCGGCGAAGCACGGGTGCGCGAGTCGCTGGCCGACTCGGTCGGAGGCCCGACGCTCGCCGCCTTGACCGATGTGCTCGAGCGAGCCGACGGCTGGGTCGAGCTTCCCGACGGGACGTTCAGCTACGAGCTCGAAGGCGGCGTGCTTACCTTCGATCCGGCCACCCGCGAGCTGGAGATCACCGCGCGGGTGTCCGCCGAGGTCAGCGTCACCGAGCAGGCGTCAGCCACGGTAGACGCGCACCTTTCAGGCACGGTCGAAGTAGCGGGCGAGGGCGTCTACTACGACGACGGCTGGGGTGGGTACACCGCGCAGACCGCGCAGCGAGACGCAGAGCAGCACGCCTCGGCGGCGATGGACCGGGCCCTGCGCCAGCGCCGGGAGCAGGCCAGCCGGGAGGCCGACGTCGCGGCGGGCGACTCGGTGGAACGAGAGGCGGCGGCCCGCGCGGAGGCAGCCTTCGCGGCCGCGACGGCGCGGCGCGGCGACGAGTTGCGGCGTGCGGCCGCCGACCGGCTCACCGCCATCGGCGTCCAGGCCCGCGCGCTCTTCAACGCAGCGCTGGCGGAGGCCTACCGGGACGCCATCCTCGCCTACGCCCGGTCCCGGCGGGCCAGCAACCTGCACCATAGCGAGCGGGAGGGCGTGCTCGACATCGAGTTTGAGCTCGAGGTCTGAGCGGCCCACCAGGAAAGGAGGGGTCATGCGGGTCAAGGTGCGCTTCCGGTTCAACGCGGTCACCGGAGAAGTCGAGGCCTTCGAAGTCGACGACATGCATGACGGCCCCCGACTGGCCGACCACGATGCCCGGCATGACCAGGCGGCGGCCGAGGTCGCCAGGATCGTCGAGGCGAACGCGCTGATCGAGGAGGTCCCGCCCGGGGCCGCGCCGGTGACGACGGCGATCACGAGGGCGCCCGCGGTGGCGGAAACGCCCGCCGCCGAGCCCGAGCGCAATCGAGAGTAACCGCGAGGTCCCAGCGGCAGCGGCAGGACGAGGGCGAGGCAGCGTGAGCGGCAGAGGGGAGTCGGCATGAGCAGGGAGGAAGCATACGAGCAGGCAGCGCTGTGCTATCGCCAGGCGGGCTACAACCTGGAGGCGGCACGCTGCTACGGACTGGTCGGCGCGTACCGGCGAGCCGCCGAGATCTACGAGGCGGAGGGCCTCTACCCGCAGGCAGCAACCTCGTTCGGTGAGGCCGGCCTGCCCGAGATCGGCGCGTGGCTGCTGGCCCACCGGGCCAGCCTCCCGGCTCAGGCCCGTGCCCTGCTCCGCGTGCCCGGCCCGGAGACGGGGCAGGATACCCAGCCGCGACGCGATATTCTCCGGCGCCGCCTGGTCATCGCCCGCTGTGAGATCGGCGAGGGGGCCGGGTCGGACATCATCCGGCCGGTGATCGCCGACGTGTGCTCCGCGCTCGCCACCACGGGCACGCGCGCCGATCATGTCATCGAGGAGTGGGCGGTCACGCTGAGCGAGGCCGCCGCCCGCTACGACCAGGCCGCTCTGGTGTTCGCGGCGTCGGTGCGAGGCGGTAGGTACGGCGCGGAACGCCGCTGGAAAGCCTGGTCGGTACGGGTCCTCGGCGCCGAGATCGTCGTGCCGGCCGTGCCTTCCGCGAAACCAGCGACAACAACGGCCGCCTGAGGAGGAACATGCCGGCGCGGAGAAGAAGGAATAGCGGGCTGCCGCCGCGGCTTCCCGGTGCCGGGAGCGTCTCCCCCGAGACGGTCCCGCCACCAGGAGTGCCTACCCGGGCTGAGCCGGAGGCACCGGAGGCGACCCCGGCCGAGCCGGCGGAGCGGGCCGAGCCGGCGGAGCGGGCCGAGCCGCGTCCGGTTGAGGTCTTCGCCCGGTTCGTCGCGGCGGCTCGCGCGCTCACATTCGCCGAGCAGGCCATGCAGGCGACGCAGGCAGATGCGGCCGAGTGCTACCACGATCGTGATGGCAACTGGTGGGTCACGGCCAGGCTGCCGCTCGGCGCGGCACGCGAGATGGCGGGCCTAGGCCAAGGCCGACTACACGTCCGGATCGCCAGCGGGCTCGCCGTCGATCGCGGCTGGGGCGACGAGCCCTCCTCCCTGACCGCGGCCCCCCGGCCCGACCTCACCCCCGTTTCGCTCCTTGACCTGGTCCGGGTGGCGGGGCTGCATCGCATCCCCGTCCGGCCACTGCGCGAGGCGTGCGTGATCGTCCCTGGGTACCTGGTAAGCGGCGTGCTCGAGCGGGCCCTGGACCTGCGGTTGCAGGCGACTTACCAGCAGGTCCGGCTGGACGCCCTGTTCGCGGACGGGGCGGCGGAACCCCGGGTGAGCTACGCGGTCTGGCTGGCGGCCGAGTCCGCGCCAGCCGGGCCAGCTGGGACCGGACCGGTGGCGCGAGGAGAAGGCACGCTGCCAGAGACCCTGCTGTCCGCCCTGGCCGACGACCCCTTCACGCTGGTATGCCGCCCGGTCGAGCGAACACTGATCATCGCCTACGGGACCGCGTCGCCGCTGTCGGACCGAATGCTCAGCCGGCTGGCCGAGGGAGAGGACGATGACGGCTGGCTGCTGGCACCACCGCCGGACGGCTGCGCGCGGGTGACCTGGATCGGTGAGCCATTGGACGCGGCCAGCCTGGTCCAGCTCGGCCCAGTCCACGCGCTCGGCAACCTCGACGAAACCCGGGCGTACGCCGAGCCCGGGGCGGCCCGTGGCCCCGTGTCCCGGCGGCTGACCCTTGTTGCCGCCGGCGCCCACTCGGCGCCCATCGACGCGGTGCTCCTCGACGACGTCGACCTGGACTGCCTGCCCCTGCTGCTGGCCGGGGACCCACTCGCCGACGTCGCCTTCCTCGTGCGCGGCGCCGACCGGCACCTCATGACGGCACCGGGCGGACTGCTCAGGGAGCTAGCGGTCGGTGAGCCGCTTACCTGCGTCGGTCCTGGCAGCCTGTACATTCCCCTCGGATACCGGCTCGACCCTCCCATTGGCCCGGCGGCCCGCGCCGCCCTGTTCCGGCCGGAGGCAAGCATCGCACAGGTCGTGCTGCGCGATACCCGGCTTGGCTACGAGCTTGACACGGCCGAGCCGGTGTGGCGGCTGTGGGCCGGATCAGTGCCTGAACTTGACCATCAGCTGCCTCGCGCGGCCCTGGCCGACCTGGACCAGGTGGCGGCCGAGGTCGGTGACCCGCCTCGGGCGCAACAGCTCCAGGCCGCGCGGAACCGCGTCATGCCCCCGCCGCCCCAGTCGGAGGCCGACCCCTTGGCCTGGCGCTCGCAGGCCATGCGGGCCGAGCGCGACCGGGACTACGCGACGGCCGCACAGCTGTACGCCCGGCATAACGAGCCACTACGGGCGGCGCGCATGTGGGAACGGAACGCCGAGGAGAACTACTGAGGACATGACGACGACACGCTCGGGAGCCTGATCCTGCTGGCGGGAAGCGGCTCAGATGGCACCTGACCTCAACGACGTGCGACGGTGGGCGGCCGCCCACGTGGCCAGCGTGACCACGTCCGCCGGCCGGATCTCGGGACTCCAGCCAAGCACCCAGTCGCCGGTGCTGGCGGTGACCGATCGGGTGGAGCTTGCCTCGGTCACCGAGACACGGACATGGCGCACGGAAAAGGACTCCTACGGCACGAGCCTCACGGTGGACCCGGACGGCCGGCTTCTGCTCGCGGTCGCCGGGGATGGCGGCGTGGTACGGATCTTCGATGCTGGCACCGGCGAGCTCCTGCGCAGCCTGACCGGGCATGACGCATCCGCCTACGCTCTCGACTGGGGCCCGTCCCTAAGCGGCCAGTCGCCGTTGCTCGCCAGCGCGAGCAACGACGGCACGGTGCGGATCTGGGACATCGGGACGGGCGAGGCCGTGCATGTCCTCGGCCCCGACATGGGACTCGGAGCGCGGGCCGAAGCAGTGTCATGGGGATATTCCGAGGACGGCCGCCCGCGGCTCGCCATTGGCGCCAGCCACGGTACCTGGATCTGGGACCTAGAGACGGGCAACAGCGTCCGGCCCCTGGATAACGCCGACGAATATGTCCTGTCCGTGTCCTGGGGCCGTGGCCGCCGTTCGGAGTTGCTGCTGGCCTCAGCGGGCCAGGCCGGGAAAGTCCGGATCTACGATGCCGAGGCCGGACAGATGCTGCATGTGGTCACGGTGCATTCCGAGACGGTCCGCACGGTGGTCTGGGCCAGCCTGCCAGGCGAGCCCCCCACGTTCATCACGGTTGGCTACGGAGAGTCGGGTATTCGCCGGTGGCGAGAGGGCCACGACGGCGCGTTCACGGCGGAAACCACCGACGTTGGACACGGAAGGCTAGACCTCGTCCTCTGGATACCGTTGCCCGACGGCCGGACGCTCGTGGCCGGGACGAGCGATACGGTGCTGTTCCTTCTCGACGGCTCTACGCTGAACGTGCTGTACACACAGGCGCTGGATTTCGTCTACCGGGGAATCCACAACCTCAGCTGGGCGCTGGACCGGCAGGGCGGCCTGGTGCTGTGCGCTACGTCCCGCCCCGATCGCGTTCACGTCTGGAACGTCACCCTCGTCCCGCCCGTCGCGGCGCCCGCGCCCCGCCAGCCGGACCGGGCCACGTCGGCCAGGCCCCAGCCAGCGACACCCGGCCAGCCGGGCACGCTCGTGCTTCCCCCGCAGGACGTCACGCCCCCGTTCCCGGCGCAGGACTGGCCCAGAGCGCACTCCGTCCACTGCGCGACCCAGGCCGACGGCCAGTTGCTCGCCGCGACCTGGCACGACGACGGCCAGCTGCGGGTGTGGGCCGTAACCGACGGGTCCCTGCTGCGCACCCTCACCTTGCCCGCCCAGGCCACCCAGCGGTTCGCCTGGGGGCACCTGTCCGACGGGAGGCCCCTCCTAGTCGTTGCGGGTCGCAACGGGTCCGCCACGCGGCTCTGGGATCCGGGCACTGGCGAGTTCGTTGCTCCGTTCGTCCGGCCGGAAGGGATCCCCGCCGGAAGGGCGGATAGCCTCGCCTGGATACAGGATCATGCGGGACGACCGCTGGTCGCCGCTGGCCACTCTAGGAACGGCGTGTACATCCATGATCCGGTGTCAGGCGTGATCGTTGACCGCCTCGGCGGGGATGAGCACAACGTCCACGCACTCGCCGAGGGACGGCTGAGGGACGGCCGACGGGTCCTGGCCATTGGCGGGGCGAACGCTCCGGCCCGGCTGTTGGATCTCGACACCGGGGCATCCATCATCGGACTCGATATGCTTCGTGACCCGAGGACCCGCTCCTCATGGTCAGTGGCCTGGGGCCACAGCCCAGACGGGAATCCCGCGCTCGCCGTCGGTGAGGGTGATGGCGTGGTCCAGATCTGGGATCCCGAGACGGGGGAGGTCCGGCTGAGCCTCACTGGGCACGATGGCAGCGTCTACTCGGTGCTGTGGCTCGACCGGCCGGGCTGGCCCTCCGTCCTTGTCACCTCCGACGGACGGGGAGCCGTCCGGATCTGGGATCCTGAAGCCGGCACGGAGCTGGCCAAGCTGCCGGGGGCCAGCCAGGTCATCCACGGCATCGATCTGGCCGTCACCGCCGACGGCGACCTCCTGCTGTTCATGGCGGCCAGCGGGACCCCGGACGATCCGGGGCCGCCGCAGGTGTGGCGGATCGGCACCGCGGCACCGGCGACCGGCGGGCCGGGTTCGGGCTCAGCCGGGCCGCTTGGCCTGTACCCAGCCGACTGGCTAACGAAGGCCCTGCTCCGCCTGGGCAGCGCCGGGCTTTGGCTACCGATGGGACTGATCGCCGACCTGGTAACGCTCACCGGTCCGGCCCCCACCACCACGCTGTACGACCCGAGGCTCGCGGGACTGGGCGACGAGCCTGGCCTCGGCCGGCTTCGTGAGCTCGCCGACGCCCAGTCGGCCTGGACGCCGGGGGCACGGATCGCGCTGGCCGCGCTGATCGCTAGCGCGGTTGACGTCCCGCATCAGTACATCCCGCCGTCCGGCGCCGACCTCGCCGGCCTGGCGAGCGCGCTCGCCCTGGCCGGGTCGAGCACGGCCCGGCCCTGGCAGGTGCCCATCGAGGACTTGCGGAAGTCGATGACGGCGATCACCGGCCAGACCCTCACGTTGCTGCAGATCCTCGGTCCTGACGCCTGCGCCGCCGATCCGCTGCTGCCGCTGCGGCTGGCCCACTATGTCAGCCAGCTTCCCGCCCTGTCACCGCGCGAGCTTCGGCTGCTGGCCGGAGCCGATAGCCCGCGCGCGGCTCAGGCAGCTCAGACCGCCGTCACCGGCATGCTGGCCTACTCCCCAGGGACCGTCGGCATCAGCCGGGGCGGATCGCCAAGCCGGCTGCTCCCCACCGAGCTGGCGCTGCCGCGCGAGCTGCTGAGCTCGCGTCTCGCCGAAGACCAGCTGCTCTACCGTGAGCACCGGGCGCCGGTACCGCCCGCCCCCGAGCCGGTGACGATCATCCTCGATACAAGTCCGCCCACGTTCGGGCCCGCGGGACACGTGCTGCGCATCGCCGCCCACCTGATCACCACCACGCTGTGGGAGCACGGTCGCTACCCCAGCCTCATCACGCTGACCACGCCCGAGGCTGTCACCGAGTTGCGGGCTCCCGCCGACCTGCTGGCCCTGTGGTCATCCGCCACCCTCTGCGACCCTTCTCCCGCGCTGGCCAGCGCCCTGCGCACGGCCACCGGGGCCGGGCAGCCGACGGTTTTCTGCACCCACCACCACACCGCCCGTGCAAGCTACAACCCAGGCCCGGCCACGCGCTTGCTCACCACCCACCAGCCGCCTGAGCAGCCACCCCGCCCTTCCAGCCGACGATGGCACGCTCACCTCCCGCCGAGGGCGACGGGCGGGCAACTCGCGGCCGCCATAGCGCAGCTCCTCATCCTCCCCACCGAAGACGATGGACGATCATGAGAGCGTAGTCGACCACGAAAGAGCAGCCATAGACGGGGAAGGGCGCCAGAAACGGCAAGGGCTGGCCTGCACCGTGTCTCCGCAGGCCAGCACCGCAAGAACGAGCTCCCGCGATAGGACTCGAACCTATAACCTGTCGGTTAACAGCCGAACGCTCTGCCGATTGAGCTACGCGGGATCGTCGAGCACCTCAGGGGACGAAGTTCCGGCCCATCAGGCGCTCCGGGTTAAGAGTAGCGCACTTGGGGCAGTGCTGAGACATGGGTCTCGGGGCCGGACCCAGAAGAACAGCCACGAGCGCGGCTGGGGCTGCTCGGCCGTGCGAAACTTTAGAGGGGTGCCAATGCGGTACAAGCGCGCTGTTTTCGCGGCAGGGGCCGCCGTCGGCTTCATCGCTGGCAGCAGGGCCGGCCGCAAGCCCTATGACCGGATCGTCGCCTATGCCCGCAAGGCCATGCAAAGCCCGCCGGCGCAGCGGGCCTTCAAGGCGGCTTCTGATCAGGCGACGGCCGCCAGGAAGTCGGCCATCGCCAAGGCCGGTGACCTGTCCAGGTCGGCCGCGTCCCAGATGTCGAAGGCCGTTGGCTCGGGAGCCCGCAAGGCCAAGGACACGGCCTGGCCCCCGGCCAGGCACCGCGCGGGCACGATGCACTCACCGACGGTCGACGCGCCCTCGATGAACGGCAACAGCCACACGGCCCACGACTACCTCGACTGACCCCTCCTCCCCCCAGCGAACCACTTATCGTGGCGCGGGGGGAGGGACCGTTATGCCTGTGCTTTAGTCGAGGTACTCACGCAACAGCAGGGCGCGGCTAGGGTGGCGGAGCTTGGCCAGGGTCTTGGACTCGATCTGCCTGATCCGCTCGCGGGTCACGCCGAACTCCCTGCCGACTTCCTCCAGCGTGCGCGGGTGGCCGTCCATCAGGCCGAAGCGGAGCTGGATGATCCGCTGCTCGCGGTCGGACAGGTCGCAAAGCACGCGATCAAGCTGGTCCTGGAGCATGATGAACGCGGCCGCCTCCATCGGGACGACGGCATCCGCGTCCTCGATGAAGTCGCCGAGGTCGGACTCCTCCTCGCCGATCGGCGACTGCAGCGACACCGGCTCCTGGGCGATCCGCTGGATCTCGGCGACCCGCTCAGGCTCGATGCCCATCTCGGCGGCGATCTCCTCGACCGTCGCCTCCCGGCCCAGCTCCTGGTGGAGCTGGCGGGTCACGCGGGCGAGCTTATTGATCGTCTCGACCATGTGCACCGGCACCCGGATGGTGCGGGCCTGGTCGGCGATCGCCCGGGTGATGGCCTGCCGGATCCACCAGGTGGCGTAGGTGGAGAACTTGTAGCCACGGGTGTAGTCAAACTTCTCAACCGCGCGGATCAGCCCGAGGTTTCCCTCCTGTATCAGGTCAAGGAAGACCAGGCCCCGCCCGATGTACCGCTTGGCGATCGACACGACGAGCCGCAAGTTGGCCTCAATGAGCCGCTGCTTGGCCCGGATGCCGTCGGCGGCCAGCCATTCCAGGTCGGCCCGCTCGGCGCCAAGCAGCGGGTAGTAGCCGCTGAGCTTCTCATCCGCGAACAGTCCGGCCTCGATCGTCTTGGCTAGCTCGACCTCGTCTTCCGCGGTCAGCAACGGGACGCGGCCAATTTCCCGCAGGTAGATGCGCACCAGGTCGTTGGTCTGCGGTGCTCGGCCTCTGGTATCGGGTTCGTCGATGAGGCGGATGTCCTCTTCGGCCTCTTCCTGCTCGGGAGCGGCCGCGATCTCGATGCCCTCATCGGTAAGCAGGCGCACTACCCCGTCAAGTGCGTCGGCTGTCAGCTCAGTCCGGTCTATTGCGGCGGTGACGTCCCCCATCGTCACGGAGCCTCGTGCGCGCCCGAGCGCCACGAGGTCTGTCATTTGCTGTGCTAGCGACGGTCCGCTCGTTAGTACGGTCAGGCTCACACAGACAGTGTGCGCCTCTAGGCACCGATTTCGGGGGGCCCAATTTTTCTGACCTGTAACCCGCCGGTAATCTGCGGCGCCGCTCCGTTAGCCGCCCGTCGCCCGCCTGAGCAGGTCCTGGCGGCGCTGCTCGAGCGCCATCAGGTCACCGAAAAGCCGCACGTACTCCTCCTGCTCAGCGGCGGGGTCCATCCGCTGCAGGCGGGCCTTGGCCGCGGTGATCTGGCGGCTGACGGCCAGTTCCCCGACCCGGGCCAGGATGACATTGCCGTAGGCCTCATCCGGCTCGCCGGCTACCTGCAGCTGCTCGACGGCCAGCTCACGCAGGAACACGCGGGCCCGGTCGTCCGGCGCTGCCTCGATGAGCCGCGCCGTCCAGTCCCGGGGACGGCCCGCGCCGGCCACCCCTCCGCACTGGGCGATCAGGCCGGCCAGCCGTTCGTGCTGCGGCACCGCGAACGCCTGCTGGCCGAGGGCGTCGAATGCCTGGCCGCACAGCACCGGGAGCTGCACCGCCAGCTTCAGCGCCTCCCGCTCGACCCGCAGCCCGGGATCCGAGCGGTCGTAGCGCTCCGGGGGTGCCTCGCCTTCCCCCGGGCCGGCCGCCGCGCGCTGCTGCCCGCCGGGGGCTCCCCCATTTCCTCGTTCATAACGGCCTGCTCCCCCGGGTGCCACCCGCCCGCCTCGGGTGCTGCCGCCGTGCTTGCGGACCCGCTGCAGCACGAACTGCTCGTTCATCAGGCCAAGCCAGCGGTCCAGGTTGACGGCGTATCGCTGCCGCAGGCCGGCGTCCTTGATCCTGGCGACGATGGGGGCGGCCTCGTCGAGGGCGGCGAGCTGTCCCTCAGTGGTGTCGAGGTTGTGCTTGCTCAGGACGCTGCGTACGGCGAACTCAAACAGCGGGACCCGTCGGGCGACCAGGTCCCTGACCGCCTCGGGGCCGCGGGAAAGCCGCAGGTCACAGGGGTCAAGGCCGTCCGGTTGGACGGCGACGAAGGTCTGGGTGGCGAACTTCTCCTCGAGGCCGAATGCCCGCAGCGCCGCCTTCTGCCCGGCCGCGTCGCCGTCGAAGGTGAAGATCACCTCACCGTCGGACCCCTCGGTGTCCATGATCAGCCGCCGCAGGACCTTCACGTGGTCCTCGCCGAAGGACGTGCCGCAGGTGGCCACCGCCGTCGGGATCCCAGACAGGTGGCAGGCCATCACGTCGGTGTAGCCCTCCACGATCACCGCCTGGCGCATCTTCGCGATGTCGCGCTTGGCCAGGTCGGCGCCGTAGAGGACCTGGCCCTTCTTGAAGAGCGGAGTCTCTGGCGTGTTCAGGTACTTGGGGCTGTCGTCGCCGGTGTCCAGCTTGCGCGCCCCGAAGGCGATCGTCTCCCCGGTGATGTCCCGGATGGGCCACATGAGGCGGCCGCGGAACATGTCGATAAGGCCGCGCTGCCCCTTCCTGGCCAGGCCCGCCTTGAGCAGCTCGTCATCGGTGAATCCACGTCCCCGCAGGTGCTTTATCAGCTCATCCCAGGCCCGGGGCGAGTGCCCCATGCCGAACTTCTCGGCGTCCCCGAGGTCGAAGCCGCGCTGGCTGAGGAACTCCCGGCCGGGGGCGGCGTCCTGGGCGGAGCGGAGCCGGCTGGCGTAGAACTCGGCGGCAGCCCGGTGCGCGTCGGCCAGCCGCCGCCGCTGCCCCGTCTCCTGCCCGGGGACGTAGCCGCCCTGCTCGTACCTGAGCTGGATGTTCGACCGGGCGGCGAGCCGCTCGACCGCCTCGGTAAAGGTGAGGTGGTCGATGTCCATGATGAACTTGATGACGTCGCCGCCCGCACCGCAGGAAAAGCAGTGGAAAAGGTCCTTACCCGGCGTCACGTTGAACGACGGGGTCCGCTCGTCGTGGAACGGGCACAGCCCCTTGAGGTTGCCGCCCCCGGCGGGCCTTAGCTGGATGTAGTCGCCGATCACGTCGGCGACCGGGGACCGCTCGCGGACCGCCGCGATGTCCTCTTGCCGGATGCGCCCAGCCATGCGCCGCCTCCGATCCGCTTGTGCTGCCATCCCGCGGCCGCACACCCCCCAGCCGCGTGACGAGTCTAGTCAAGCCAACGGACATTCGCCGTCATCCAGGGGGTCGCCCTCTGGGCCAGCAGGGCGCCGCGGCGCCTGGACTGAGCGAGAGCTCCGAGGAACGGGGAGCGGCAGCGAGGGAAGGCGCCGCACCAAGGCGCCCGTATCGGGGGTTCCAGGGGGTTGCCCCCCGGGCTAGCAGGGCCCCGCCCCCCGGGCTAGCAGGGTTAATACTGCTAGGCGGACGGGAATCTTATCCGTTGCCGCGGCGCGGGCAGATCAGGTTCACGTGTGGGGGTGTTGTCATGGGCGATCTCCTTGTGCTCTGGGACGTGGATGGCACGCTCCTGAACGCCGGCGGGGTCGGCGGCGACCTGTACGAGATGGTGTTCTCGTCGATGTTCGGCCGCCCGTGCGAGAAGCTGGCGCCGATGGCGGGGCGAACCGATCGTGCCATCATCCTCGACACCCTGGAGATGGCCGGGATCACCGAGCCGCGCCGGCACGTCGACGCGTTCATCGAGGGGCTGCGCGCGCACGCTCCGGACATGTTCGAGGCGGCCAGGCGTCAGGGACGTGCCCTGCCCGGCGCCGCCGAGGCCCTGATGGCCGTCGCGTCGGCCCGGGTGGGCAACTCGACGATCGGCTTCGCGGTCGGCGGCGCCGCCCTGGCTGCCCCCGGTGGCGCCGCTGACGCTAGCGCGGGCGCCGCCGATGAGCCGCCCGGCGGCGCCGCGGGGATCCCGGTCAGCTTCATCCCCGCGCCCGCGCGGGTCGCGGCCGGGACCGTCGCCGCCGGTGCCCCGGCGGCAGCGGCCGCCGCGGCCGCGGCCCCGCTCGGGGCGGCCGGCGAGGCTCAGCCTCCGCCCGCTGTCCGGCCGCTGGCAGTCCCGGCGGAAACGGTCCTGCCGCCGCTCAGCATTCCTGTCACCGCGCCTCCTGTGCAGGTGGCACCGCATCCCGCGACCAGGCCCGCGGCCACGCCCCCCGCGTCAGCTGACGCCGGCGAGCATCCCGTCACGACCGCCGCCGAGCTCCTTGCCCGGCCCAGCCGACGCCGGCCCGAGATGGGACGGGTGTATCAGTCGGTGCTCACTGGCAACGTCCGCACGCTCGCGGAGGTCAAGCTGAGCGCCGTTGGCCTTCGGTACCCGCTGGACTTGTGCATCGGCGCGTACGGTGATGACCACGAGGTGCGCGCCGAGCTCGTGCACCTCGCCCGGCGCCGGGCCGCCGCCGTGCATGGCAGGCCGCTGTCCGACTTCCGTGGCCAGGCAACGATCGTGGTCGGCGACACCCCGCTGGACATCGCAGCCGCGCTCGCCGCTGGTGCCCGTGCGGTCGGCGTGGCGACCGGCGGCTTCCCGGCCAGTACCCTGCGCGAGGCCGGAGCGCACGCGGTCCTGACCGACCTCACCAACACGGCCACGGTCTTGTCGGCCCTTCTCGCCTGACCGTTACGGCTGGCCGCGGCTCCGCCTCAGGAGCACAGGCGATGATGCCAGACGATGGCTGACCGGTCGGTGAGCGAGGCCACCTGGTCGATGACGACCCGCCGCCGGCCTGCCTCCGCGGCTGCCGCCGGGCCCGGGGCTTCCCACGACGGGTGCAGGATGGGGTCGAGCGTGGCTGGCGCCCCCTCGTAGATGGCCAGCGCCAGCTCGGCGATCACCTCCCTTTCGCCTGCCTGCTGCTCAGCGGCGCCCGCCCGCCGCATCACGTACTGCAGGGCCACGGCCTTGAGCAGCGCGCATTCCAGCAGCTGACGCCGCGGCACCACGAGGTCAGCGGCGTACCTGGCCAGGCGGGCCGGGCTTGTCGATCCTCTCACCTGGGCCGCGTTCACTTCCAGCGTCGCCCGCTCAGCCGCCTGGCAAAGGCGGCCCACCAGCTCGCTCGTCAGGTTCTTGACCGCGACCAGGGCGGTGAAGCCACCATCGAAGGAGAACTGCCAGAACGGCAGGGCCAGGAACTCGGCGAGGACAGTCTCAAGCTCGGCTGTGGTCGCGCCCCACTGAGGATCGCAGTAGGCCGACAAGGCCAGCTCGGCGATGACGGACCGTTCCGCCGGGGAAGAAAGGGCCGCCAGCGTGACCAGCCCGGCGTGCAGGCCGTCCTCGACATCGTGCACCGAGTAGGCGACGTCGTCGGCCCAGTCCATGACCTGCGCCTCCAGGCAGCGGCGGCCATCGGGCGTCCCGGAGCGAGCCCAGTCGAACACCGGCCGGTCGGACTCGTAGGCGCCGAACTTGCCCTTGGACCCGACCCAGGGGTACTTCAGCGCGGCATCCAGCGTGGCCCTGGTCAAGTTGAGGCCCGCGCCTGGCACCTTCGGCTCTAGGCGAGTCAGCAGCCGCAGCGACTGCGCGTTGCCCTCGAAGCCGCCGCACTCCAGCGAGCCGCCCTGCCCGGCTAGGGCGGCCAGGGCGATCTCCCCATTGTGGCCGAACGGCGGGTGCCCGATGTCGTGCGCCAGGCAGGCCGCGTCGACGAGGTCAGGGTCACACCCGAGTGCCGCCCCGAGCTCACGGCCGATCTGGGCGCACTCCAGCGAGTGCGTGAGCCGGGTCCGCGGGAAGTCCCCTGACCCGGCCCGGACGATCTGGGTCTTGGCCGCGAGCCTGCGCAGCGCGGAGCTGTGCAGGACTCGGGCGCGGTCCCGCTGGAACGCCGTACGGCCGGGACGCTTGGGCGCCTCGTCGGCCCACCGCTCGGTGTCCGCCGGACCGTACCCGTCGTGCTGGCCGAGCTCGCCGCCCTGGAAAGAGGTCACACCATCAAGTGTCGCTGCCCCCGCTGGCCACCGCAGCCCGGCCCGCCTCAAGCCGGGCGATGGGAACACGGAACGGCGAGCAGGACACGTAGTCGAGCCCCGCCTCGTGGAAGTACCACACGGAGGCCGGGTCGCCGCCGTGCTCCCCGCAGACGCCCAGCTTGAGGCCCGGGCGGCTGGCCCGTCCATCGGCGGCGGCGATGCGCACCAGGCGGCCAACGCCGCCGGCATCGATCGCCTCGAACGGTGATACCCCGAAGATCCCCATGTCGATGTACCGGCTGAAGAACGCGCCCTCCACGTCATCACGGGAAAAGGCCCAGGTCATCTGGGTCAGGTCGTTGGTGCCGAAGGAGAAGAAGTCCGCCGCGCGGGCGATCTCCCCCGCCGTCAGGGCGGCCCGTGGCACCTCGATCATCGTCCCGATGGGGACCTGCAGGTCGGCGCCCGTCTCCGCGGCTACCTCGGCCAGCACCTTCTCGCACCGCTCCCGGCTGATCTCCATCTCCTGGACGGTGGCGGTCAGCGGGATCATGATCTCCGGCTGGGGATCGCGGCCCGCCTCGATGAGGGACGCGGCCGCCGAGGCGATCGCCCGGACCTGCATCTCGAGCAGGCCGGGGATGACCAGGGCCAGCCGGACGCCACGCAGGCCGAGCATGGGGTTCTGCTCGTGCAGTCGCTGGACGGCCTCAAGGAGCTTCTTGTCCTGCGACGTGGCCGTGTCGCCTGCCAGCGCCATCCCGACCGACAGGTCGGTCAGGTCGGGCAGGAACTCGTGCAGTGGCGGGTCGATCAGCCGGATCGTCACCGGCAGCCCGTCCATCGCCGTCAGGATCTGCGTGAAGTCACCGCGCTGTAGCGGCTCGAGCGCGTCGAGCGCCGCCTGGCGCTGCTCGCCGGTCTCGGCCAGGATCAGGCGCTCGACCAGCTCCCTGCGCTCGCCGAGGAACATGTGCTCGGTGCGGACCAGGCCAACGCCGCCGGCACCGAACCGGCGAGCGCGGGCGCAATCGGGCCCGTTGTCCGCGTTGGCGCGGACGCCAAGCCGCCGTCGCGAGTCGGCCTGCCGCATCAGCCGGTCTACCGCCACGACAAGCTCGTCGTCGCCCGGGGCCTGCGATCCCTCGAAGTACTCGACCACCCTGGACGGCATGACAGGGACCTCGCCCAGGTACACGTCGCCCGAGGTGCCGTCGATGGAGATGACGTCGCCTTCCCTGACCACGACCTCGCCGCCGGAGTCGGCGCCCGCCATGGTGACCTGCCGCGCGGCCACGTCGACGCTGAGCTCTTCCGCGCCGCACACGCAGGTCTTGCCCATGCCGCGGGCGACTACCGCCGCGTGCGAGGTCTTGCCGCCGCGGCTGGTCAGCACGCCGCGGGCGGCGATCATGCCGTGCAGGTCCTCGGGGTTCGTCTCCCGCCGCACCAGGATGACCTTCTCTCCGCGCTGGGCCCAGGACACCGCCGTGGCCGAGTCGAACACGGCCTTGCCTACGGCCGCGCCGGGGGAGGCGGCGACCGCACGGGTCAGCTGCTTCCAGCCACCGCCGCCAGTGTCGAAGCGCGGGAACATCAGCTGTGCGAGCTGCGGTCCAGTGACCCGGCTCAGGGCCTCGTCCATGTCGATCACGCCCTGGTCGACGAGCTGTGTCGCGATGCGGAACGCGGCGGCCGCGGTCCGCTTCCCAACCCGGGTCTGCAGCATCCACAGCTTGCCCCGCTCGATCGTGAACTCGATATCGCACAGGTCCCTGTAGTGGCCCTCCAGGGTCGCCATGATGGCGAGCAGCTCGTCGTAGGCGGCCTTGTCGATCCGCTCGAGGTCCTGCAGCGGTACCGTGTTGCGGATGCCGGCGACCACGTCCTCGCCCTGGGCGTTCTGCAGGTAGTCGCCGTAGATCCCCTGCGCGCCCGTGGCCGGGTCGCGGGTGAATGCCACCCCGGTGCCCGAGTCATCACCGAGGTTGCCGAAGACCATCGCCACGATGCTGACGGCGGTCCCGAGGTCGGCGGGGATGCGCTCCTGCCGCCGGTAGAGCACGGCCCGGTCGCCATTCCAGGAATCGAACACGGCCCGGATCGCCAGGTCCATCTGCTCGAGCGGGTCCTGCGGGAACTCGCGGCCTGCCTGCTCGCGGACGATCCGCTTGTAAGCGCAGGTCAGGTCGCGCAGTTCCGGTGCGTCCAGGTCAGTATCGGCGGTCACGCCGCGCGCCTTCTTGGCGGCCTCAAGCGCGTGGTCGAAGTGGCCGGAGTCGATGCCAAGCACCGTCTTGCCGAACATCTGGATCAGCCGCCGGTAGGAGTCCCAGGCGAAGCGCTCGCTGCCCGCCTGCCGGGCCAGGCCTTCCACCGACTCATCGGACAGGCCGATGTTGAGGACGGTGTCCATCATGCCGGGCATCGAGAACTTCGCCCCCGACCTGACGCTGACAAGCAGCGGATCTGAGGGACTGCCCAGCTTGCGGCCCATCGACTCCTCGACGGCGGCCAGGTGCCTGGTGACTTCGGCGTCGAGGCCATCGGGGATTGCCCCGGAGGCGAGGTAATGGCGGCAGGCATCCGTCGTAATGGTGAAGCCGGGCGGCACGGGGAGGCCCAGATTCGTCATCTCGGCAAGGTTGGCACCTTTGCCGCCGAGGAGGTCCCTGAGGTCCTTGTTACCCTCGGTGAAGGCATACACGAACTTTTGCACTACACGCTCCCTCACGCCGGCGAGGTCCCGTTGTACGGGACTCTGTCCAGCTCAGGCCGGTCCTAGAATTACAAGTGTACTAAATAATAAGTTCTCGACATAGTTCTGAATAGTGTGTCTTTTACCACGTTGCAACTATTGGTTTAGACCTTCAGGCAATTGGTTTAGACCGCTGGTATAGACCTGGGAATAAGCCAAGGTACCCTTTTGGCAAGTCATTGGTAATTTCCAGGTAAAGATCCCGGCCTGGCCAGGCAACCAGCGGGCGGCGCGGCAGGCCGAGCCGGTGGACGCCGGGATCCTGCTTGGCGAGGAGCACGCCGAGGTTCTCGCATCACGGCTGACCGTCATCGGACAGGTGCAGTACCTCAGTCGCTTCGAGACGGGTGTCTTCTACAACGGCAGGTACGTGCCGCTGCCGGCCCTCGGCGGTGACGGGAGCGCCACCGGCCAAGTGCCACCCGCGGTCATCTTCTAGCCGTTCACCGATACCAGGCGCCAAACGGTGTCAGTTCAGCCGCGGTTGGGAAGCTGTCATGATCATGACTCATGCGAACCGGCACAATGGTTCAACGGCTATCTTCCGGGGACATCCCCCCACCCCGGGATAGGCAGGGAGGACGCATGGCCACCATCGGGTTGCTGCATCCGGGTGAGATGGGGGCCGCCGTCGGCGGCTGCCTGGTGTCGGTTGGCCACACGGTCCTGTGGGATCCCGAGGACCGCAGCCGGGCCACCACCGGCCGCGCGCTGGGCGCAGGGCTGGAAGGTGCTGGCCTGGCCGCGCTGCTGCGGCGCGGCTCGGTGATCTTGTCGATCTGCCCGCCCCACGCCGCCCTCGACGTGGCGCACCTAGTCGCCTCGCACGGGTATGGCGGCGTGTACGTGGACGCCAACGCCGTCTCGGTGGCGACCGCCCGGCAGGTCGCGGCGACCGTGGAAGCGGGCGGAGCTGCCTACGTCGACGGCGGGATCATCGGGCCGCCGCCCGAGGTGGCCGGGCATACCCGGCTGTACCTGTCGGGCAAGCGGGCTAGCGAGATCCAGGCCCTGTTCCGCCGGTCAGCGCTGGAGACGCGGATCGCCGACGGGCCGCCGTTCGCCGCGTCGTCGGTGAAGATGGCCTACGCCGCGTGGACGAAGGGCACGTCCGCCCTGCTGCTCGCGGTGCGCGCACTGGCCCGCGCCGAGGGAGTCGAGCGGACGCTGCTGGCCGAGTGGGCGCTGTCCCAGCCGAGGCTGGCCGACCAGTGCGAGGGAGCGGCGATGTCGGCCGCGCTCAAGGGCTGGCGGTGGGTCGGAGAGATGGAGGAGATCGCCGCCTCGATGGCGGGAGCCGGGCTTCCCACCGGATTCCACGGGGCCGCGGCCGACGTCTACGACCGGACCGCCCACGTGAGTCCCAGCCAGCCAGTCTCCAGCTCGGCGAACGGGGGGCGACCAGCGCCTGGCCGTTCTGGATCGGGATCGGGATCAGGCGGCGCCGCAACCCTGGACGCGATCCTGTCCGCCCTGCTCGCCCCCTAACCCGTGCCAGCAGGACCTTGCAGGCGCTGCAGTATCGCCAGCCTTCCTTGGCGCCCATAGGCCGCACCTGCACTGGCTGCTGATGCCGATGGGGTCAAAGTGACACACTGGGTAAGCGGCATTGTGCGGGAGCGCGGTCTACAACACGAGATCATGAAATGGCAGCGCTACCGGGCCAGAGCGAGAGGCCCGCAATAGCGATGGGTGCATCGCTGTCGTGCATTCTTGTACCCGCTGGCCCACCGCTGCTGTCCTGGCGTACGCGATGGCCCATTGCGTACGCTCGTCTGCCGCAGCGATGGGTGCAGTGCTGTCGTGCGGCGCCTGTCCTAGTACGACGGCAGCCGGTCGGACAGGTAGTGCACCAGCGAGTCGATACCGATGCGCTCCTGCTGCATCGAGTCGCGCTCGCGGACCGTGACCGCCTGGTCCTCGAGGGTGTCGAAGTCGAGCGTGACGCAGAACGGGGTGCCGATCTCATCCTGACGACGGTACCGTCGGCCAATCGCGCTGGCGTCGTCAAATTCGGTCGTCCATCGCTTACGGAGCATCGCGGCGAGGTCCCGGGCCTTCGGCGACAGGTCCGCGTTACGGCTCAGCGGCAGCACGGCGATCTTGATGGGGGCCAGGCGCCGGTCGAGGCGGAGGACCGTGCGCTTCTCGAGGTCACCCTTGGCGTTGGGGGCCTCGTCCTCGGCGTAGGCGTCCATCAGGAAGGTGAGCGCGCCACGGTCGACGCCGGCCGCGGGCTCGATGACGTACGGGATGAACCGCTCGCCCGACTCCTGGTCCAGGTAAGTCAGGTCGACCTTGGATGACGCCTGGTGGGTGGACAGGTCATAGTCGGTTCGGTTGGCGATGCCCTCAAGCTCGCCCCACTCCGAGCCAATGAAGCCGAAGCGGTACTCGATGTCGACCGTGCGCTTCGAGTAGTGGGAGCGCTTCTCCGCGGGATGCTCGAAAAGCCGCAGGTTGTCCTTCTTGATGCCGAGGTCGGCATACCACGCGAAGCGCTGGTCGATCCAGTACTGGTGCCATTCCTCGTCGCTGCCAGGCTTGACGAAGAACTCCATTTCCATCTGCTCGAACTCACGCGTCCTGAAGATGAAGTTGCCCGGGGTGATCTCGTTGCGGAACGACTTGCCTATCTGGCCGATGCCGAACGGGACCTTCTTGCGGCTGGTGCCAAGCACGTTCTTGTAGTTGACGAAGATGCCCTGGGCGGTCTCCGGGCGCAGGTAGGCCAGGCCGGTGGAGTCCTCGACCGGGCCGAGGTGAGTACGGAGCATGCCGTTGAACTGGCGTGGCTCGGTGAACGTGCCCTTGTTGCCGCAGTTCGGGCAGGTGAGGTCGGCCAGTCCGTTCTCCGGCTCGTGGCCGTGCTTCTCCTCGTAGGCCTCGATGAGGTGATCGGCGCGGAACCGCTTGTGGCAGTGCTGGCACTCGGTCAGCGGGTCGGTGAAGTGCGTGACGTGGCCGCTGGCCACCCAGACCTCGGGGGCGAGGATGACCGAGGAGTCGAGGCCGACGATGTCGTCTCGCTCCTGGACCATGTACCGCCACCACTGGCGCTTGACGTTGTTCTTCAGCTCGACGCCCAGCGGGCCGTAGTCCCAGGCAGCTCTCAGGCCGCCGTAGATCTCGCTCGACGGGTAGACAAAGCCGCGTCGCTTGCTCAGGTTGACGACGGCGTCAAGGCGGTCACTACGTATGGCCATCTAAGGCTCTCCATCCGGCTGGCGGTCGGCGGGCGCGCTGTGTTGGGGTCGACGCTAGGTCGACGCTGCTTGGTTCGAGCGACAGTGCGCGATCGGTGTAACGGAGCCATAGCTTACGAACCCAGGCCCCGTTACGCGAACTAGTTAACAAACTGTTGGTCCCAGCCCCGCCGATGGCACGGCCCGGCCTGGCCCCCAGCGTGGCCCGCGGGCCGAGGCGGGCCGAGGCGGGCCGAGGCGGGCCTAGCGGGCCGTGGGGCCGTCGACGAAGTCGGTGTCGATGTTCATCGTGATCCCGCCGACGGTGAGGTTGTGCGGGCCGCGGTACTGCTTGGACCGCTGGTACCAGGGCCAGCGCAGCCGTCCGTCGTTCAGCTCGTACCTGCCATCCCACTGGGCGTACCAAAGGGCCTGCGGCGGGCGGTAGCTAGGCCGGCGGGCCATGGCCGTCCACTGCAGGTCGGAGATGCAGGCACTCATGCTGGAGTAGACGCCCGAGGTATACCCCCGGGCGTTGATCTCGCGGGTCCAGGCCCCGAGGAAGGCGATGACCGCCGCCGTGCAGGACCAGGACCTGTAGCCGTAAGCCTCCATGTCGTAGTAGATCGGTGACCCGGCCGGCAGGCCGAGTCGCCAGGCGTGCCAGGCGGCGTCCTCGGCGGCGGCCCTGCCCTCCCGGGCGGCCGCGCCCGGCCCGATCCGCATGCCGTAGCCATAGCAGGGGGCCTGCGGCCCGACATAGGTCGGCAGCATGGACCAGCCCAGCCGGACCGCCCGGTGCACCCAGGACGCCGACAGGTTGCCGTCGTAGCAGGCGGCATTCACCCCGCCGATGTAGACGGCGACCACGGCGAAGCGCCGACGCCACTGTCGCAGGGCGGCCTGTGACGGCACCGCGCAGGTGTCAAAGCCGAACACGGGCGTGGCCCGGTGCCTGACGCGGGCCGGTGACGGCGCGCCCTGAGCCGGCCATGGGGCAGGCGGGCCAGGCAGGGACGGCGACACCTTCAGCGTGCCCTGCGTCGCCTGCGGGAGCCCGGCCGCGCTCACGGCGGGCATGCGGGCCATGGCGGCGACTGAGGCGGCCGGCCCTGGCGTGAGCAGTGCCGCCGAGGTGGCCGGGGTCCATGGCGTCCCGGCGGGCGCGGTCCGCAGCGAGGCGAGCACCCGCTCGGCCAGCGGGAGGTCGCTGCCGTAGGTCGCTGTCACCGTGACGCTCTTGCCCGCCGGCGGCGTGAGCTGAAGCACATGATCGCTGGAGTCTTGCATGACGACGCCGCGCGACTGCGCCAGCGTCCCCGCCGACGAGGTGAAGCGCAAGGTGGTCGCGGACGGCCCGTCGGTCGCCGCGGGCAGGATGCTCACGGTCTCGGTCCGGCCGATGAGCCACGCCGGGCAGTCCTGGTTGGCGCTGGGCGCGCCCAGGTAAACCGCGTGCGTGTCATACCTGACGCACTGCTGTGGCTCGCTGTCCAGCCGGTACACCGGCCAGCTGGCCGGCACGCTGACCTCGTACCCGTCGTAGACGACGGTACGAGTACCCGCTGGCGCGGTCATGCCCGGCGTCCCTGGCGGTCCAGCCGACTTCGCTAGGGCCAGCGCCTGCACGGGCAGCGTTCCCCCGAGCAGCAGCCCGCCTCCGACGATGAGCGCGACAGCACCGCGCATCTTTAACCCCCGAACAGTTCCTCCGTCGCGGGATTGCATTCATCCGCGGCTGCGCACAATCATGGCGCGCTGGCGCCGCCATATGCGGCGGCGGCATCAGCACGACGCAGCTATACCAGCTAAGCGCATTCGCGGTGGGTGCGCAACCACCTCGTTATTGTTCGGTGGCCGTTTGTTGCTCGTCAGCGCTGGATTCCGTGACGTAATTGGGGACAGCCTGGGAGTAATCAGCCACCACGCCTGTCATGTTATTGGGGGTGGCACCGCCATACCGACGCTCCCGATTCGCGTATATTTCGCAGGCGTGCCAAAGGTGCCTACGATCGAAATCCGGCCATAGCGTGTCAAGAAATACCAGTTCGGCATAGGCCGACTGCCAGAGCAGGAAATTCGACAGCCGCTGCTCGCCAGACGAGCGGATCCACAGGTCGACGTCCGGGATGCTGGGCTCGTCGAGGTAGCGCGCGAAGAGCTTCTCGTCGATCTTGTCCGGGTTGAGCTTTCCCGCGGCTACCTCGGCGGCGATCAGGGCCGCGGCGTCCGCGATCTCGGCGCGCCCGCCGTAGTTGCAGCAGAACTGCAAGGTCAGCACCGTGTTGCCGACCGACAGCTGCTCGGCGCTCTCCAGCTCGGCGATGACGCTGCGCCACAGCCGGGGTCGCCGCCCGGCCCACCGGATGCGGACGCCCATCGAGGCGAGCTCATCGCGGCGGCGGTGAATGACGTCCCGGTTGAAGCCCATGAGGAAGCGCACCTCGTCCGGGTGGCGCTTCCAGTTCTCGGTCGAGAAGGCATAGGCGGAGATGTACTCGATGCCCAGGTCGATGCAGCCCATCAGGACGTCCATCAGCGAACTCTCGCCCTGCTTGTGTCCCTCGGTCCTCGGCAGCCCGCGCTGCTTGGCCCAGCGGCCGTCGCCGTCCATGACGATGGCGACATGCCGGGGCACGAGGTCGGAAGGGATCTCGGGCGGCCGCGCTCCGGTCGGGTGAGGGAACGGCGGAAGAATGGGCTCTGACTGCCGGGGGGACTTACTCAAGCTCGCTCCACATGACGCAACGACCGGATCGAGTGCTCCAGGTGCCACTGCAGGTAGGCGGCCACCAGGCCACTGCACTCTACCCGGTGGCGCCGCTCGCTTCGCATGGCGGCGGCCCAGTCGCCTCGCAGCAGCGCGATCATCAGCGCGATCGACTGCGGGCTGGGCACCGGAGCCCCAGGCGGCCGGCACTGCTCGCAGACCATGCCACCCGCGCCCACCGCGAAGGCCACCAGCCGCACCTCGCCACTGCCCAGGCCGCCACGTCGCCCGCACCGGGCACACTCGGTCAGGGCGGGGGCGTACCCGGCGACCGCCAGCGACCGCAGGAAGTAGGCATCCAGGACGAGCCTCGGGTCACGCTCCTGCCCAGCCGCGTCAAACTCGTTGTCGGGCTCGATGTCGCCGGGCTCCGTGTCGCCGGCGGCCCCGGCGCCCGCCCCGGCACCCGCCTCGCCCAGTGCCCGCAGGCCTCCGATGAGCAGCAGGAACTGGCGGATCGCCGGCTCTTTCTCCACCGGGGTCAGTCGCTCGGCGGTCTCCAGCATGGCCACGCCTGCGGTGTACTTCGGGTAGTCCGCCGCCAGCGGCGGACCGTACGCCCTGATGACCTCGGCCTGAGAGATCACGTCCAGCGACCGGCCCGGGTGGATCATCAGGTCAACGTGGGTGAACGGCTCCAGCCGGGCGCCAAACCGGGACTTGGTGCGGCGAACCCCCTTGGCGACCGCACGGATCCGGCCATTTTGCCGGCACAGCAGCGTGATGATCCGGTCCGCCTCGCCCAGCTTCATGGTGCGCAGCACGACGCCGTCATCCCGGTAAGCCTGCATGGTGCCTCCCGCGTGGCTGGCGGTCGCGCCAACGGCGTGCGCGACCGCCTCCGCAAGCTACCCGACCCGGGGAGCTAGTCAGATCCTGACGTTGCCGCGGCTATCGAGCCAGGAATCGCCGACCCGGCGGGAATCCCCGACAGGATGGGGGTGCCGTAAGGGTGGGCGTAGGAGACATTCGGTGCGTGGGCGACGAAGAACCCGGTCGACTTGTCGTGCCAGACGATCACGTACCCTCGGGCGATCAGCGCCTTGAACTGCTCGGTCTCGAGCGTCTGCGAGACGAAGCCGAACTCTCCCTGCGCGCCGTCGTTGCCGACGACCCACGGCTGGTAGGGCGAGGTCTGGCCGTCGTTGTCGTAGACCAGGACGGTGTCGCGGGTCAGCAGGAACGGGCCGACATTGCCTGACGTGGCCACGACCACCCCGGACGGGACGAGCGAGGACGCGTGCGCCTCAGCCGTGGCTATCGCGTTGCGGTGATAGAACGACGAGCTGAAGAGCTGCCCGAAGGCAAAGAACGGCAGGAAGGCGAGCGCCGTCGCCAGGAAGGCCGCGCAGATTCCCGTAGGCAGCTTGTCCGCCGACCAGTCGGCGGCCTGGCGTGCCCTGGTGCCCAGGCGCGTCGTCGACCGCCAGCCCCAGGTGATCCACCGGCTGGCCCGGATCGCGCCATCCACGCCACCGAGCGTAATCGGGACGATCAGGTAGGCGTTGTAGTGGAACGTGTTGGTCCACCAGTTCGGGTACTTGCTCGCCAGGAACCGCTCGAGGATCAGCGGTATGGCCGGCCACGTGTACGGCGACAGCAGCGACAGGAACAGGAACGGGGCGAACAGCTCAAGTTCCGTGTGCAGCTTCGCCCGCGGCGTGACGAGCTGCTTCAGCGCGTAGAACGGGGCGCCGAGGATGTGCTTGACCGCGGACGGCGCGTTCGGGCCAAGCGACTGGTAGGCCCAGTAGTAGTCCGAGCGCCCGCCCATCGCCGGGATGAAGATGTACACGGCGCAGACGCTGTAGATGACGCCGACCACGATGAGGATCAGTCCGGTTAGCCGCTGGCGCGGGATCCCGAGCTGGCGGGTGACGATGAGGCCCGCCCCGATCCCGGCCAGGAAGAAGCCCATGTCTTCCTTGACCATGAGCAGGAAGAAGATGGCGACGATCGCGGTCTTGAGCTTGCCCTTCTGCAGCCGCTCGAAGATGATGGCCGTCAGCATCGGCGCCCAGGCGACCTCATGGAAGTTGAAGGCGGCAGCGCCGGCGATCGGCCAGCTCATGCCGTACGCGGCCGACACCAGGTAGGCGCCGGTCGTCCCCTTGCGCCCGCCGCCAAGCGCGGTCTTGGTGAACGACCAGATCCACGGGATCGCCAGCGCGAACAGCACGGCCTGCGCGACCAGCAGGTCGACCGGGCTGTTGTAGATCCATAGCAGCGGAGCCAGGAGCGCGTCAATCGGCGAGAAGTGGTCGCCGAGGACCGAGAAGTTTCCGACGCCGAAGTTGTGTATGCCCTTGGCGATCGAGTACCCCGGCTTGAACTCCGAGTACGACTTGATGCCCTGGTAGAAGATGCCCAGGTCGTAGATGGCCGTCCGGGCTGTGTAGAACATCGTGCACGAGAAGATGGAGTAAACGAGGGCAAAGAAGGCGGTCAAGGCGGTGAGCGCGGTCTTGTTCCTCGACCAGCGCCTCGCCGGCCTCCTGCTTTTCTCCTCGCCGCCGCCGCTTTGCTCGGGCGTCGTCGTCTTGCTTTCAACGGTCACCGGCAACAACCCATCGCCATAGATCCAGCAACAACATGAGACTCAGCGTGATGACTGCCCCTCGCGGCGGGCACGGGCGACCAGCCCCCCGCCGTGATCGGCCGCACAAGGTCGTGGCGCAGCCAGGCCACGGGGGGCAACGGGGCCACCGCGCTCGGGCCCGGTCCAGCGGTCATCAGCAAGCTCCTACAGGGTGATTGACTCCGCGAGTGTGGCCGACGAAGCTGGGGACGACCTGTCACGGTGCCTAGACTCCCGTATGATACGAGGTGTCGCAGGTACGGACCGTCCCGTTAAACGTACTTGTTATCTGGGTGCGGGCACTTGGGACACGGGCCGAGGCCGCCAGCCCGCCCTCTAACCGTGAGTGAATGATAGGCAACAGACTACATGGCCTTCCTCAGCCGCATCCTTGGTAGCCGACTCGTGCGCTACGGGTTCGTGCTCGCCGTGGTCATCGGGGGCGTCTGGGCCCTCGTCTCCGACTGGCACGAGATCGGCCCGGACCTGACCCGGATCGGGCTGCCGATGGCGCTGGTCGCGCTGCTTATCGACCTGCTGGGGTGCTGTGCCTCCATGTGGACGTGGCGCGTGCTGCTGGCCGGGCTAGGGTCACCGTTGTCGTTCGGTGCGGCGTCCCGCGTCCTGTTCGTGGGGCAGCTCGGCAAGTACCTGCCCGGCTCGGTCTGGCCGGTCATCGCGCAGATGGAGATGGCCACCGCCTACAACGTGCCCCGGACACGCAGCGGGGCCGCGAGCCTGGTCAACATGGGCGTGTCGGTGCTGGGAGCGTTCCTGGCGGCGGCGGTCTTCCTGCCGCTGGGCGGCGGGTCCTCCGAGTACCTGTGGTTCGCCGCCGCGATCCCGGTCTTCCTGGTCTGCCTGCACCCCAGGGTGCTCAACTACCTACTGCGCCGCGCGTTCAAGCTGGCCAGGCGCCCCGGGCTTGAGGAGCCGCTGACCGGCAAGGTGATCGCCGTGGCGGTCGCCTGGTCGGTCGTCTCCTGGCTGCTTTACGGCCTGGCCGTCTGGCTGCTCGCCACCCGGGTCGGCTTCCCCGTCACCACGGGCTACCCGCTGGCCGTCGGGGCGTACGCGCTTGGCTGGGCGCTCGGCTTCCTGTTCATACCGGACCCAGCGGGCGCTGGCATCCGGGATGTCGTGCTCATCGCGCTCCTGTCCCGCCCGCACGGCGTGACCGCCAGCGCCGCGGGCGCCGTCGCCGTCGTCTGGCGCGCCGTCACCATAGTCGGCGACCTCGTGGTGGCGGGGCTGGCGATGGCCAACAGGAAAGGGCGGGCACAGCCCGTCGCCGCCGACGAGACCGCTGGCCAGCCCGCCGTAGCCTCCAGCCGCGGTGACGGCTAGGCCCGGCAACCACGATTCATAACGGTCCCGCCCTCAGCTTCCGGCCATCCTCGACGTGAGTCGCCGGCCGGCCTAGGAGGCGACGGACGGGCAGTGGCGACACAGTCGCCACTGCCCGTTATGGCCCTATCGACGGGAGCGGTTCACCGCGGACAGGATCGCTCGCATGGAGGCGGTCGCCGTGTTGGCGTCGATCCCCACGCCCCAGTAGACCTTGCCGTCGATCGCGCACTCGACGTAGGACGCCGCCTGCGCGTCGGTGCCCTCGGTCAGCGCGTGCTCGGCGTAGTCCAGCACCCGGACCTCGACGCCGACTGAGGCCAGCGCGGCGCAGAAGGCCGAGATCGGGCCGTTGCCCATTCCCTCGACCTGCTGGGCGACGCCCTCGAAGGAAATCTCCGCCGCCAGCCTGTGCTTGCCGTCGACGACTGACGACGACTGGTGATCGTTGAGCACCACCGGACCGTCAGCCAGGTAAGTCTGGCTGAAGGCCGTCCAGATCTCGCCTGGGGTGACCTCGCCGCCCTCCTCGTCGGTGTGCCGCTGCACGATCCTCGAGAACTCGATCTGCAGCCGCCGCGGCAGGTCCAGCGAGTGCGCGGACTTCAGCACGTAGGCCACACCGCCCTTGCCCGACTGCGAGTTGACCCGGATGACGGCCTCGTAGGAGCGGCCCACGTCGTGCGGGTCGATCGGCAGGTACGGCAGGTCCCAGATGTGCTTGTCCGGCGAGTCGCCCACTGCCGCCACCTTGGCCTCGAACGCCTCGAAGCCCTTCTTGATCGCGTCCTGGTGCGATCCGGAGAAGGCCGTGTAGACCAGCTCGCCCGCGTAGGGGTGACGCGGGTGCACCGGCAGCTGGTTGCAGTACTCGGCGGTGCGGCGGATCTCATCGATGTTGGAGAAGTCGATCATCGGGTCGATGCCCATGGCGAACAGGTTCAGGCCCAGGGTGACCAGGCACACGTTGCCGGTCCGCTCGCCGTTGCCGAACAGGCAGCCCTCGACGCGGTCCGCGCCGGCCAGCACGGCCAGCTCGGCGTCGGCCACGGCGGTGCCACGGTCGTTGTGGGTGTGGACCGACAGGCAGACATGCTCGCGCCTGCTCAGGCGACGGCTCATCCACTCGATCTGGTCGGCGAAGACGTTCGGCGTCGAGCGCTCGACCGTGCACGGCAGGTTGAGGATGATCTCGCGGCCAGGCCCCGGCTGCCACACGTCCATGACCGCCTCGCAGACCTCCAGCGCGAAGTCCAGCTCGGTGTCCATGAAGATCTCGGGCGAGTACTCGTAACCGAAGTCACACTCGCCCAGGTACTGCTGGGCGTACTTCACCACGTGCCGGGTGCCCTCGACCGCCAGGGCCTTGGTCTCCTCTTTGGTGTTCCTGAAGACGACCTCCCGGAACACCGGCGCCGTCGCGTTATACACGTGCACGGTGGCCCGCTGCGCGCCGGCCAGCGACTGGACCGTGCGCTCGATCAGGTCCTCGCGGGCCTGGGTCAGCACGGAGATCCGGACGTCCTGCGGAATCTTGTCGCCCTCGATGAGCTCGCGGACGAAGTCAAAGTCGGTCTGGCTCGCACTCGGGAACCCGACCTCGATCTCCTTGTAGCCAACGCGTGCGAGCATCTCGAACATCGCCCGCTTACGGGATGGCGACATGGGGTCGATGAGTGCCTGGTTGCCGTCCCGCAAGTCGGTTGACAGCCAGCGGGGGGCCTTCGTCATCATCTTGCCTGGCCAGGTCCGGTCGGGCAGGTCGACCGCCTTGAACGGCACGTACCGATGGCATGGCATGCCGCTCGGCGTCGGGACGATGGGAGCTACGGGACGATAAGCCTGATCATGCTGCGACATTGCTGCTTCCCCTTTAGCGCGACAGTTGCTCTTGGCTCCGGGCGCACCGGCGACGATGACGCCCGTGTGGCGCCTTCCTAGAAAGCGCCTCCACGCAGTGCCTCTTCACGAAGGCCCCTGCGGGCGGCCAGCGGACATGCCAAGAACCCGCGGCGAGGGAGCCGGCCTCTATCGGCCCCCGCCGCGGCTGCTAAGGAGGAGCAGCTCTTGCGACATAGCTGTAGCGACTATACATGCCTCCGGCCGTGCCCGCGTAGCTGGGGCACGGCCGGAGGGAGCGGTCACGCTCATGGCTCGCTCAGCGCGGTCAGGCTCCGGGCTCGCCCGCCCCGGCCTGCTCGGTGAGGCTGATCACGCCGTAGGCCTGGGCCGGCGTCATGCCAAGGTCGGAGGCGATGCTGATCACCGCGTTGCGCTGGTTGTCGGTCAGTGGGCCGTCCAGCAGGCCAAGGCGGATCATCTCGGCCAGGTGCCATTCCTTGGCGACCGGCTGCAACTGGCCGCCGAAGGCCGCGATCGAGGTCCGCCACTCCGCTACCGGCCTCGTCAGGTCCTGGACCAGCGCGGCTTCGTCATAGCCCGTCACGCCCGCGCCGGTGACCACCGTGATCGCCTTGCGCCGCGCCGCGGTGTTGGCGAGGTCCCCGGCGTGCAGAATCACAGCGACCATTCCCCGCACGCCCTCAGTGACCGCCGTCTGCATCGCAGCGACCGTGGGTGCCTTGAGCACCTCGGTGACGTACCTGGTCTTGCAGGTCTCGCAGCGAATGTGCTCGCCGACCTTGTTCAGCGGGATGATCGGGATGAAGAACAGCGTGAAGAACCGGCGGCCAGTGCGGTGCCGGTAGTTACGGTCGCCACCGCACTTGCGGCAGTGAAATACGCCCGTCGCGATCGTGCTCCACACGACCCGCAGACCCCAGATGATGATCACGGTAATCCCTCTCTTATCGGATCAATTATGTACCTATCACCCTGGGCCAGAGGCAGGATCCGGGAGGTCTGGCCCGCGCGCTCGGGCCGCCCGAAAACCAGTCGCGTTCCGCACGCGTTCAGTGTTGGGTGGTGAGCGTGCGCATCCTTCAAGTCGACCCCGATGACGCGGCCGCGCTTGCCGCCTGCGTTGCCGTGCAGGCGGCAGCCAAGGAGGCGGAGGACCCCCTCGGGCCGGCCAAGACAGCGCGGGTGCTGCGCGTCTTCCTGGCGGAAGGCTTCGAGGCCTTGCCCTGCGAGGCGTGGTACACCGCTGACGGCTTCTACTGGCTGGAGCTGCCCGACCGGGAGAACCTCTACCTGGCGAGGCTGATCCTGGTGACCCGCCCGCAAGCGACCCGCCTGGACGCGGTCAAGCCGGCCGTCCCTGACCTCAGGCAGGACCTCTTCCAGCATGCGCTCGGCCGGGCACGGGCCCACGGCCGGACTCAGCTCTCCATCCTCACCCGGCAGGGTACGGCCACGGACGAGTTCTTCCGGGCCCTCGGCGCGCAGCCGGCCATCCTCGAGGCCAGGCGCGTGCTCGACCTCGGCGAGGTCACCCCCGGCCAGGTAGCGGCGATCCGCGCGACGGCGGCCACGGCCGCGACGGGATACTCCCTCGTCCGCTGGACCGGCCCCACCCCCGAGGACCACCTAGACGGCGTCGCGCACATGCTCAACGCGATGAACGACGCACCACGGGGTGAGGTCGAGGACCAGGTCTGGGACGCCGACCGCGTGCGGGAGCGAGCCGACTCGTCCGTCCTTCGTATGGGCGTGCGTGGCTACTCGGTGGCGGCCGTCTGCGACGCCACCGGCGAGATGGCCGCGCTGACCCAGCTCGAGGTCGACCCAGACGACCCTGAGTGGGGGCACCAGGGACTCACCGCGGTCGCCAGGCCGCACCGGGGGCACCGGCTTGGCCTGCTGGTCAAGGCCGCGATGCTCCAGTGGCTGGCCGAGGCCGAGCCGGACCTCAACCGGATCGAGACCGGCAACGCCGACTCCAACTCCCGCATGATCGCCGTCAACGAGACGCTGGGCTTCCAGCCCATGGAACCGTTCTGGCAGTGGTTTGAGCTGCCGATTGGGGAGGCCGGGTGAAGGTCATGCCGAGCATCGAGCGCGTAGAGCCAACGGACACCGCCACTGTGCGCACGCTGGTCGACGTGCAGTTGGCGGCGCTCGCCGTGGACGACCCGACTGGCCCGCCATGGTCTGCCCGAGTCTTCAAGCTGCGCATGACGGTCGGGTTGCCAGTGCGGGACCCAGGCGAGATGTGGTCGGTGCCGGGCGACGTACCTGGCGGCCTAGCCGGCGGGTACTGGCTTCAGCTGCCCGACCTGGACAACCGGAACGCGGCCTACCTGAGCCTGTTCGTGCATCCAGCGGCCCGACGGCGGGGCCTGGGAACCGTCCTGCTCGGGCACGCCGTGAAGCGGGCGGCCAGCCACCGGCGGAGCCGCCTGGCCGCCGGCGTGATCGAGGGATCGGCCGCCGACGCCTTCGCCAGGCAGGCCGGGGCGACGGTCGGCCTGGCCGAGGCCCGGCGCGTGCTTGACATCTCCCGGATCACCGCTCAGCACATCGCCAGCTGCCGCGAGAAGGCCGCCACGGCGGCCACGGGCTACTCGCTGGTGTCCTGGCGGGACCGGACCCCGGAGGAGTACCTCCAGGGGGTCGTGGCGATGGAGCTCGCCATGAACGACGCGCCGAGCATGCCAGGCCATGAGCCCGAGGTGTGGGATATGCAGCGGATCCGGGACCGGAAGGACGGCTGGGTCCAGGCGGTTGGCTTCCGCGCGTATCAGCTAGCGGCGATCTGCGATGCCACCGGCGAGATGGCCGCTCTGAGCGAGCTTGGCGTCTTCCCTGACACACCCGGGTGGGGCTTCCAGAGCAACACCGTCGTGGCCAGGCCGCACCGGGGGCACCGGCTAGGGATGCTGGTCAAGGCGGCGATGATCGAATGGCTGGCCGAGGCGGAACCGCGCGTGCAGCGGATCGTTACCTATAACGCGGCGTCCAACTCCCCCATGATCGCCATCAACCAGGAGCTGGGCTTCGCCGTGTCCGGAGAGCCGGAGCGGCTGGTAGAGCTGACCGTAACGGGCTAATCGTAGAAGCCGAGACGGCGCAACTGCTTAGGGTCACGCTGCCATTCCTTGGCGATCTTGACGTGCAGGTCCAGGTAGACGCGGGTCCCCAGCAGCGCCTCGATCTGCTGGCGGGCACGCGTTCCCACCTGCTTGAGGCGCGCGCCGCCCGTGCCGATGACGATCGCCTTCTGGCTCTGGCGCTCAACGTACAGCTCAGCGAAGACATCGGTCAGGTCGTCCGTGCCCGCCCGCGGGCCCATCTCCTCGACGACGACGGCGATCGAGTGCGGTAGCTCATCGCGGACCCCGTCGAGGGCGGCCTCGCGGATCAGCTCGGCCACCATCACCTGCTCTGGCTCGTCGGTGAGCTCACCATCCAGGTAGAGCGGTGGCCCCTCCGGCAGGTGGCCGATCAGTACTTCTGCCAGCTCATCAAGCTGGTAGCCGCCGGTAGCCGAGACGGGGATGATGTCCTCCCAGTCGCCGAGCTTGCTGACCGCAAGGAGCTGCTCAGCGACGACCTCCTGGCGGGCCTCATCGGTCTTGGTGACGATGGCGACCACCGGAGTGCCCTTGACGTTGGCGAGCTCGCGGGCCAGGTACTTGTCCCCTGGGCCGATCGGCTCGCTGGCCGGGATGCAAAAGCCGATCACGTCGACCTCAGTGAGGGTAGAGCGGACCAGGCTGTCCAGCCGCTCCCCCAGCAGGGTGCGGGGACGATGCAGTCCCGGAGTGTCCACGATGATGAGCTGGGCGTCCGGGCGGTGCACCACGCCGCGGATCACCCGCCTGGTGGTCTGCGGCCGGTCGCTGGTGATCGCCACCTTCGTGCCGACGAGGGCGTTGGTGAGGGTGGACTTGCCGACGTTGGGCCTGCCAGTGAGGCAAGCGAAGCCGGAGCGGAAAACCGGTGCCTCCACTGGCCCCTTCCGCGCCTGAGGCGCTTTGTGCTCTTTCGGCTTACGCTGCTGACTCACCTGTCTATTGTCAGGCATCGCGGGACTGTATTACCCCGGGGGGCGACCCCCCTGTCGACCCCCCGGCCAAGGGGGAGACCCCCTTGAACCCCCTTCCCAGGGGGACCCGCACACACCGCGGGCCCCTGGGCTTCTCGCCGACCAGGCTGGGGCAGCCAGTACGGGCGCATCACCGCCGGGGCCCTGGGCTTCTCGCCGACCAGGCTGAGCCGACGGTGGGCGGCCCGGGTCCTGGGAGGTGGCGGGGTCAGCCCCGGGTGAGCTTGCGGTAGGTGACGCGGTGGGGCCGGGTCGCCTCCGGGCCGAGGCGCTCGACCTTGTTCTTCTCGTAGGACTCGAAGTTGCCCTCGAACCAGAACCAGTTCGCCCCGCCTTCCCAGGCCAGGATGTGGGTGGCGACCCGGTCGAGGAACCACCGGTCGTGGCTGGTGATCACGGCGCAGCCCGGGAACTCGAGGAGCGCGTTCTCCAGCGAGGCCAGCGTCTCGACGTCGAGGTCGTTGGTCGGCTCGTCGAGCAGCAGCAGGTTGCCGCCCTGCTTGAGCGTGAGAGCGAGGTTCATCCGGTTGCGCTCGCCACCAGACATGACGCCCGCGGGCTTTTGCTGGTCGGCGCCCTTGAAGCCAAACGCGGCGACGTAGGCACGGCTGGGGATTTCCACGTTGCCGACCCGGATGAACGTCTCGCCGTCCGAGATCGCCTCCCAGACGTTCTTCTTCGAGTCGATGCCTGCCCGGTTCTGGTCGGCGTAGGAGATCGTGACGGTCTCGCCCACCTTGATCGAGCCGCTGTCCGGCTTCTCGTCGCCGACGATCATCCTGAACAGGGTGGTCTTGCCGACACCGTTGGGGCCGATGACACCGACGATGCCGTTGCGCGGCAGCGAGAACGACAGGTCGTCGTACAGGAGCCGGTCACCGAATCCCTTGGACAGGTCGCTGACCTCGACGACCAGGTTGCCGAGCCGGGGACCCGGCGGGATCTGGATCTCCTCGAAGTCGAGCTTACGGCTCTTGTCCGCCTCGGCCGCCATCTCCTCGTAGCGAGTCAGTCGCGCTCGCGACTTGGCCTGGCGGGCACGCGGGCTTGACCGGACCCACTCAAGCTCGTCATCGAGGCGCTTGCGCAGCTTGACGTCCTTCTGCCCCTCGACCTTGACGCGGGCGGCCTTGGTCTCCAGGTATGTGGTGTAGTTGCCCTCGTAGGGGAAGGCGCGGCCGCGGTCAAGCTCGAGGATCCACTGGGCGACGTTGTCAAGGAAGTACCGGTCGTGGGTGATCGCGATGACCGTACCCGGGTAGCTCTCGAGGTGCTGCTCCAGCCAGGTCACGGACTCGGCGTCCAGGTGGTTGGTGGGCTCGTCGAGGAGCAGCAGGTCGGGCTGCTGGAGGAGGAGCTTGCACAGCGCCACTCGCCTGCGCTCGCCACCAGAGAGGCTGGTGACGTCGGAATCGCCCGGGGGGCAGCGCAGTGCGTCCATCGCCTGATCGAGCTGGCTGTCAAGGTCCCAGGCGTTCTTGTGGTCCAGCTGTTCCTGCAGCTTGCCCATCTGCTCGAGCAACTCGTCTGAGTAGTCGGTCGCCATCTTCTCGGCGATCTCGTTGTACTCATCGAGCAGCTTCTTGGTCTCGGCGACGCCTTCCTCGACGTTGCCGAGGACGGTCTTTTCCTCGTTGAGCGTCGGCTCCTGCGCCAGGATGCCCGCGGTGAAGCCGGGCATCAGCCGGGCCTCACCATTTGACACCTGCTCGATGCCGGCCATGATCTTGAGCAGCGTGGATTTACCGGTCCCATTAGGGCCGACGACACCGATTTTCGCCCCGGGCAGGAAGCTCAGGGTGACGTTGTCAAGGACGACCTTGTCGCCGTGCGCCTTACGAACGTCGCGCAGCTGGTAAATGAACTCCGCCATGGACCTAAGCCTATTGGCTCTTGATCTGTGCTCTGCTGCCCTGGGGGCGGGCACGGCCGTCACCGCCCCGTTCAGCTTCCCCCGATCACCCGCTGGCCTGGGGTGAGGCACCAGCCGCCTGCCCCGGGAAGACCGCACCCCCGCGGGGGATCCGTACCGGTCGTCCTCCGGCCGGGCCTCAGCCTCGCCAGCATCCGCTGCCGTGGACGCTACGGCCCCCGGCTCCGCTATTAAATGGTCGGGGTCAGAGACGGTCTGCGGGTCGTACAGGCACACTCGGTCCCGGCCGGTGTGCTTGGCCCGGTACAGGGCCAGGTCGGCGGCCGCCAGCAACTCGAACAGGTCCCTTCCGTGCTGGTAGAGCGCCGCGACTCCGATGGAGATGGTCGCCTGGACGCTGTCGTCTCCCACCAGGACCGTGAGTGCGCCCGCGCCCCTGCGCAGCCGCTCGGCGATCCCGCAGGCCTCGTTGGTGCTGGTGTGGGGCAGCAGGACCACGAACTCCTCCCCGCCGAAGCGGCCCACGATGTCGGTCTCCCTGACTTGCTGCCTGAGCTCGCTGGCGAGGGCACGCAGCATGTCGTCGCCGATCAGATGGCCATGGGTGTCGTTGATTTCCTTGAAGTGGTCCACGTCGGCCAGGAGCACCGCGACTGACTCGGTCCGGCGCAGCGCCCTGGCGATCTCGGCGTCCGCCTCCCGCTGCCATGCCGTGGCATTGAGCAGCCCGGTCTTCGCGTCCGTACGGGCCGCGGCCGTGAGCTGAGCGTGCATCAGGCTGCGCTGCAGCAGCATGGCGGGCGGTAGGGCCATGACCAGCAGCAGCGGGCTGAGCGCGCAGGCAATCGTGACCAGGATCCCGACACAGATCTCGGCGAGGTCGAGCACCATCCGCTCGCGGTCCCAGAACTGGTCGGCCAGCCGCCCGTCCGGCTCGGCCAGCCGGGCCGCGACCGCGACCAGGCAGGTGTTGAGCACGCTGAAGACCAGCGCGCAGCCCACTCCGATGGCCACCTGATGTGGTCGCAGGAAGTCACCACGATCAGGGCACAGCCACTGGTACACCATCGAGGTCGCCGCGCCGGCCAGGCCCAGGGCCGCCGAGCTGAAGACCCGCCGGTAGACCGGGGTCCGCCGGATCCGCAGGTACAAGACGACCCCGAGGATCGCCGGCGCCATCATCGCGTAGGCGGGCGGCAGCAGCAGCGCCACCGGGAGCCACCAGGCCGACAGCAGGTCACGGGAGACCCCGGACGGCTGCCCGAGGCGCCTGGTCGCCTCGACGCACAGCGCACCGCAGGCCATGAGCGTGGCGAACAATGCCACGTCCCTGGCGTGCGGTCGTATCCGGGCCAGTTCCCAGCCGGCCAGGGCCGAATCCACGGTAACAACTGACAGTACATAAACAATTACCGGAAGCGGCATCGTCAGTAGCGGCCAGCACCATGGCCACCGCATGATGCGCCGAATCCGGCGCTGGCGCTGTCTGATCGCGTCCTGGACTGCTGACATGCCTCCGCCTGTCGTCCGTCTTTCAACTGCCCGACGCGTGCTCTGCA
>Ga0335072_10001521_pt1 | contig 37634 bp, 36 predicted proteins | sample Lox_Sample_21_FD_206725 | JGI IMG/M metagenome (GOLD analysis project Ga0335072, IMG submission 206725) | Soil microbial communities from Loxahatchee National Wildlife Refuge, Florida, United States - Lox_Sample_2.1 | ecosystem: Environmental > Terrestrial > Soil > Wetlands | place: USA... | reverse complement strand
CTGCGTGGCTGATGGGCGAGCTCCCCGTGACATTTACTCGAGCCCTTTCGATGCCATCGCCATGAGTACTGATATGGCACTCCAAAAAGACATAACCTAAGGGACGCACACAATGCTGCTAACAGGGCTTACAAAGAGACTCAGACCTGTCATGTGGTGGTGGAAGTCTTCTATCTTTCCTTCCCATTGCAAGGATATGTACACTGCTATTACGATTACCACGCACCTGTTTCTCCATGAAGCTGCTACGGTCTATCAAGTCGTAAACCCTCCCACAAACTTTGACCATTTCCGACGGAGACTTCCTGGCGATGCTACTTCCGGAGTTGAGTTTTGCTGCGACGTTGAGGTCGACGACCAAAAGGAACCCCGTGGGGTGCTCTGCATCGGACTCGCCATAAGCGTGCTCGAACGCGACGATAGATTCCGTTCTGGTACTCTACGCACGGTGGGACTAGAGTTCGAGGTCGGACTACCAACTTCGGGAAAGCTTGCGCCTTTCTCGGTCATAAATTTGACGATTCGGGCATGGGTCAGTTTGATGAATACCATGTCATCTGAGATGTCTTGTGGCAAGCGATAGACGATGTACATCGCAGAGACCACGGCGTAATTGTTTGGGTTAGATGGATCGCCCTTGATGCATGGGCGGACAGCATTGGCATTTGCTCCAGTATGAAGGAGTTCTTCCAGTATTTGCAGGAAAGCAGTGAGCGCCTCCAGCGCGTAGCGCATCTCGAAAATATTGTACTCAGCCTCTACCATGCAAAAACCACGGAGAGCTCTTCGATCATATACCATTGGTGTCCCTCAATCTGAATTCCGACTGTGGGGTCTAGATGATGACACGAAGCGTGTTGGTACTAAGCAACCTTGTCATTCTTCCTACGCACTTTCGATCTTCGTGATCTCATTCCCATCCCCGAAGCACTCTAAACAGTCCGCCTCAATCACCGCTCCTTGAACCGCCACTGCCACCGCCCAACACCGGCAACCGTATGGTACTTTGCTTCATGTTCCTTTTCGTGGTTGGCCAAGAATGCTCTGAGCTGCTCCGGCGTCATCCCATTCGCCTTGTCCATCAACTCCACGAAACTGCTGCGTTCATGGGCAGTCGATGCGGTTTGAGAACCACCGTCAGAGGCCACCAGAGGCGTATGTGAGGTGATGGATGCCGTGTCGCTTGATGAAGGCTTGGCTTCTTTGGGCTTGCCTGAATCCGATCGTCCAGAAAGCTTAGATAGCCAGCTAGATGATGATCGCCTAGCGGAGGAGGGGGAGGGATCCGTGCCGGATGATGGCTTGGGATTGAGATTCATGATTTCCACGAGTACACCGTAATAATGATTGACCTTACAAAGATCTGTCTTTGCGACTTCGATGAAAGGAGCTGAGTGGCCCTCTTAAAGGCGCGCGTCGATGAACACTTTCTTGAAGTAAAGAAAAGGATGGAGGGGCACTTCATGACGTATCCCAACCAATGAGCTTGTCTCGTGTGGTCAATTATACGAGGCAAAAGGATATTTTTAGTGACTTTGTACAAGCGGCGCGTGCACGACAGCGATATTTTTCGGCAGTTCCTTTGCCAACTGCTTATTTTTGCGAGTTCAACAACGAGAGCAATGACGGGGTGGCTGGCACGTAGACACACTGTGATTGTCTCCGAAGGGATTCTAAATTAGAAAGCTCGCTAGAAGCCGAATAACGCTTAGAAGTTCTTTACCTGTGATAGGTTTAGAGGTGACAGGGCAGCCCTTCGTATCATTGATTGAGACCGCCGTTATAGCATTACAACATGGGATTTCGAGGAGAATAATACAATAACGTTGAGAATCGGATTGTCAAATCCCCCTGACGTTTCAAACCTGTGTCATCGCTTCTCGGAACATTGCGCGCTCTCCTTCCTGCCAGTATACCCATGATCCCCAACCATCTACTTGTAAGGAGGCTACTCTTCCTCCAAAGCCAAGCCCGAATTCAAGCATGTCCAAGTCGTAAGATGTGTCACAGGCCAGTGCTGAGCTTACAGGTGTCTCTGACCGCTTCATCGACTCTATCGTTTCTTTCAACTCGGAGATCTGACGCGCGTAGGCTCCGTTAGCCTCGCTCAGGTTTTGATTGATCGTGATCAATCGCTGGAGTTCGCCGCTTATTGATTTTATCTCTTTCTCTTTCCGATCTCTGAACGCTTGGATTTTGACAGTGGTTAGCTTACGATACTTCTCAGTAGAAGGAGTTATGTACCACGTTGCGCCACTCGATTCTGTGCCCGGCGCCGTTCCTTCCTCATATTCACGTTGGCGCCATTAGGCGGGCAAGGTTCACCAATTGCACTTGTATATGACTGCGCAGCCGCAGACGGCGAAGTCGCGGAGAAGGATTCTGGTGTGAGGAAGCCACCATGTCGATATGGCGTCTCCGGTAATAGGACTGAGTGGTCTAGGTCGCAGGCCGGATCAAAAACCATACAGCGGTTATGTCGGTCTTGGATGCAACTCTGGCCTATCTGCACTGAGGAATAGTTCGCCGGTCTAGCCCCGTGGATACTAAGATGAATTTGCCGGGTTGACTGTTGATCGTCTATGGCTGTCGCCACGTTGTCCGAATGGCTAGCCATTATCAGGAGAGAAGTGCTTCTTCTCTTTTATGGGCAGGCTCAAGTTCTAATAGCATGTCAATGGGGCGCAACAAGCCGGAACAAGGGATCGCAACCAGGTGGCTGAAGGAGGTGGAAAACTGCATTGCGAACCGATATATATGCATGATGCGACTGAAGGCTTTGTAGCAAATGCCCTTTCAGCCCATTCCCATTCCATCTTAACTGAGAGGAAGTGTCGATTTTTCAGTGGGCTTGTATTGCGAGCAATTAATCTCGGCGTTCCCCGGATTGAACTTTCGGAAGTTTTGTAAGGACGTTGGGAGGGGAGCCTTTCCACAGTCGCTCTGAGTGATACGAGTATGATGGATGAAGCATGGTTATTGATTAACTTGATCGAGTTCAGGTAGCCGAAATAACGGCGTGCAAATAGGGCAGGTTTCCCGGATACGGAATAAGCAATGCTTGCCGAGCAATGCTTGCCGGCCAGACTGCGGAGGGGTGTTGCTTCGGGGCCCAGAAAAATGACCGGTCTGGCATCCAGCAACTTGTCCACCCCTGCCAATATCTAGCCGGAACTTTTTCTGGATCCGATATGGGGATCTGGCAAATTGACCATCCAGCATGGCTTTGAAGACAGGTGAAGACATTGCCAAAAGTTTGGTAGAAATTCGAATTTGTAAGGCACAGCCGCTGCCCTCATCACGATCTTTTGACTGATTGGTAGGATTCCCACCCACTTTGAGGATGGCATCACCATCTGGATCGAGAATCGCGAAATGGCCAGACACATGACTTACTTCACACTATTGGCCTCAACTTCTCGTGGCTCCAAGAAAGTTGCACCTACGCGTCGGAAAATTATCGCCTTTGTATCAGCAAGCATACCACATATTTTCACTCCCCGCCGGCACCAACATCCACCAACGTCCAAACATATACTGGTAACAGATACCATAATGCCAACCAAATTGTTCACGACCCTCGTAGCTGCAAAAAGGTGCCCCAGGGTGGTATGTCCCAAGGCTAGTCAGTTTGAGCAGGTTCTGCTGTCGGCAAAGCTACACCTTTGCTGGTGCTGCCAACCTTTGCGCCTCTACCCTTCCTTCGTCGTTAGCGCGCAGCTCCCCAAAGATGGCTCTCAGTCCCTCATTTCGACAAAGAATGGCATCAGGCACAAGAAAATTGCTGACACCAGAAAAGGCTTTATTTGCTTTGATAGGCTGAGGAATGCTGGTACCAGAAAAATGCTGACACTAGAGGAATGCTGACACCAGAAAAATGCCGACACCAGAGCAATTCCGACACCAGAGTGCTGACACCACAAACACTCTGGCACCAGAAAAGTGCTGACACCAAAAGGCTCCGGCACCAGAGAAGTGCTGACATTAGAAATTACAGCTTATAACGACCTCTGCATAGTGTCCTCCGCCATCTTACGATTTCCGATCTCATTCCGTACACGGGTGAATGCCGACGCGCCGTCGTCGATGGTCGTAACGAGTCGGTATCGCATGAACTCGCCGAGTAAACGTCGTACTCGCGCAGCGCCATCGGATTGGTGGATTATCTTCACTTTGTCCTACACATCCTTAGCACTTTCTATCCCACCACATGATCCAGCTGGCTCTCTGACGGCCCCTTTGATGATCCTTGAGGCTATAGCGTTGTTCTGGACCCATATCTCGAGTTGATCCTTTCCTCAGGTCTCGCCACCTCTCCCTGGGTGTATTCCCAAACGGCCTTTCCTTTAAAGGCCTTGGTGGCTAGTTCACTCCACACCTTATAGTTGTTGGTGGTCAACTTAAGGACCTGGAGGTCCGCTGGTCTGGAGGTGGTGGGGGTGGCCATGGCTTGTGAATGGCGTGTGGACGGCGTGAGATACAAGAAGTACTGAAATAGGCCCTAAGCTTTATGTTCAGGAAGCAGTTCCAGGCTCAAAACCTGTTGCGGGGACAAAAGATTGATCAGCCCACAGGTATTCACCCATATAGCTCACATATAGTCACCGATCGTACTTGCAACAAGGAAGAACGTTGTACTGGCCACCCAACGTATATCTGTAACCCATATGCAACTTTGAACAACCATATCCAAGTCAAGGAGGTGACGTGGGCCTCTATATCTGCGGTGGCGTGCAGGACGTGCAAGAGTTTGTTCAGGAATGTTCATGAATTCTGATTTTTTGTGAGACAAATCCAAGATAAGGAAAGCATCTAGCCAAGAAACAAAAGATGGTATCATAAATGTCTGGGTATCTTAAGTACATGGACACCCTCCCACTCGTTGAGACGAGAGCTTTCCGCCAAGATTGAAATATTCCGCAAACCTTCCGTCATGCAACCTTTTGTTGTCCCGGGAGAGAAAAATAATGCCAGCCAGTGGATCATGATTCCTTTCCATCCACCTTTCTCCCCTTTCCAAGAACGGACCCTAGAACGCTCATGCTGCCAAAGTAGAAATTCGGTCGACTGGTCCGACCGAGACACCAATAAAACGGACTCTGTTCTTGCCGCAACCAAAAAGAACTACCCTCCCTGCGTAACAAAAGAGTAGGAAATGCCGTGACGATGAAATCGGAAACTCATTCGCTCATATGCCATTCGAAAGCATTTGCCGCATCCCATCCCGCTATGCAAACGCAACCAAATCCAAACCCCCATGAAGTATTTTCCATTACTCCCCATCTTTTCCCTTCCCTTTTCCCTCTGGTAAACTCGTCGTGCTCGAAGTATGAGGGTCCCTGGTGAAAGCGTCTCAGCTAGTAGACCCTTTCATGTCCATAGTTGGGCAGGAGCCACGAACCCGGTACCGGCCCCAAACGCAATCTGTGAAGACTCTGGCCTCCAAACGCCTTGTCCCATCCCGATGGGGCCCCACCCTCCCGGCCTTCGAAAAGTCCTTTCCTCATCCCCGCTATACGCAGCCGTTGAACTGCCCAGTGGACTGGTGAAGCTATGGCTTCTCTGCTCCGCCATCACCTGTGGTCTGAGTCCAGGGGATCGGTTTGGGCCGAATTGAGACACGCTGCGCGAGTGCGGTGTCGCCCCCAAGAAATACGGCGAACCGGGCACGGCCAAGTTGCCCGAGCTTTGCATTGGCGAGGTATTGTTGAATAGACTTACGGGCGGTAACTCAGGTGTAGAGGCCAACGCCGGTCCGGCAAATTCCCTTCTCGGACTCCCTCTATATGGCTCGCTCTGCTGTTGCTGTTGCTGCTGCTGCTGGGAGGCCAAGTACTGCTGTTTCGCCTTGTATTCGCCGCACATCTGGACCGGCGTCTCCATCAGTGCGAGCGCGATTTGCGGCCCCGGTTCCTGCGGGCGCGCAGTCGTTCTTGCCAACAAAATCCGCCTCATCTCCTCCACAGGTGGCACGCTCATACTCCCCAAATACGCTCCGCCGATCTCTGGGAATAGCGGATCCAGCGCGAGCGCTACGGCGAAAAAATGTGCCAGCACCGCAAACGCGCCCTGGTCCGAGATGCCCTCCTGCGATCTGAACATGGCGGGCGGGAGCCAGAATAGCCATGAACGTAGGTTTTGAAGCCGCTCGAATGCTTCTTCTGGCGCTTGCAAGGGGAAGTCTTCGCGGAGCTTCTGTAGGAAGTTGAGGAGCTGGACGACGCGGCGGGAGAGCTCATCGTTGTTTGCCAGGCGGGCGCGGAGTTCGTGGAGCGCAGTGGTCACGCGGTCGAGGTGCACGAGATCTTCAGGGCGCATGTGTTGGGAGGGGGAGTTGGAGGAGTTGAAGGTGGGTGTCACCGGAGTGCGGGCGCGGTTGATGGAGCGTTGTGCGAGAAGATGCGGTGCGAGGCGGGATTCCTGCATCCAGGGGCGCATTGCGTTGATGACCTAGGGGTCTTTAGATTTTTTTTGTTGACAGAGAAGGTTTTTGGACACTTACTGTTGAAACGCCCTGCTGGAGAGAAGCCCAGCTGCGCCTTGTCATGTTATCAGTCTTCGTTTTGGGGGATTTTAAGAGGTGTTTCGACACGTACCATTCCGTAGCTTGCCATGATAGCAGCATCGACGCTGCTAGGATGGCTTCTGAATTGTCTCGTGAGAACGATCCAATTGCTTCATGCAATCCTTTCAAAGCTACTCCACGGTGATGGTAGGCCAGATGGTCAGTTTCGGAATCATTAGTCTCCCATGCTAAATGCGATGCAGAAAGAGCGAGGATTGCGCTCATAACGAAGTCACTGGTTATGGCAATTTCGAGAAGCCTGAAAATAGCAAAGTTAGCCCAGCTTTTTAACACTGTGCTCATTTGAAAGTCATGATATACTCACACTGGCATCTTCTGAGCCCAGACAGTACAAGCAGCATAGCCCCTCTGGTGCATGTCGATGGACAGGCCAGCAATATGGTGTACCAGCCGCAGATCCATAGTCGAGAATCTTAGCCAGTACTCTCGAGAACTCAGACGCAGCTCGGGAAATGGAGGGTCGCCTGTCATCCGCCAATGCTCGATTTCACGCTCAATCTCTGGACTCATTGTCAACTCGGGAGGGCGTGAGCCTCGACTGGAAGACTCGTCGCTGGCCGCAGGCGTGTCCATGTAATCGCACCGGCAATTGTGCTTGGTGCAATTTCGACTACGAGAGATCTCAGCGATGGATCTATGAGGGGCAATCATTCTTGGCTTGGGCAGGCTTACCATTGTGGAAATGTTTCATCACATCGAATGTGCCTTTTCTTGCACGTCTTGCAGCCTTTGCGGGACTTAGTGTGGCTCTTTCTAGGTGGGCCGCCACCTGGACCTGCCATGCTGTCTAAGCTGGTGCCTAGTCAACCGAAGGGTGGTTCGGACGGGTATATTTATGGGGAGCTCAACCAGAAAAAGCTGGGTGTGCTCTTGTTGTGGTGGGTTCTAGGAAGCTGTAGATTCCGCACACCAGCCAAATCGAGGCAGTGACCTAACACACGCCCGACGGGGGAGGGTAAATGCTTGCAAAGGGATTATGCAATGGTTGAGTGGCCGCCACAAGGCTGAAACAGGATATGCTACATGTCAGAAGGATGACAAAGGACCAACGTTGCCACAAGGGTGGAGTAAAAAGGAAGCGATTTCCGATTATGTCCTGAGGGCGCAGAAGCGGTGGTCTTTATGATACACAAGGCCCGGCCAAAAGTCAGCTCAGAAAACCGCTCGGGGGTGCAGTTATGGCGAAAGGAAAAAAAGGGACAAAGAAGAGACAGTCTCAGGTCAGGTCTTCGTGATCTGAAAACAGGAAAGTGGGAGAAGGCTGTAGCCATGCAGGGCAACAGGTGTGATTGAGGAAGGTCCTAGAATAGTACGGGTTTAAGATTTCAGCTATTGCTGCCACATGTTTTTCGAAGACAGCAATAAGGTGAGAAGTCGCGAGTCGCGCGAAGAATAGCCGGATAGTTCAGTCAGGGTTACAGGATCCAGCCGACGCGAGGCCACCGTATTTACTAGGGCTGCATAGGTGTCCAGCGGTATGACATAGCGTCTGTGGATTGGGAGAGGGCATGCTGAGGGGGCCCACCCTGGCCCCTTGGCGTTGGTGACGGTGCTACTGGTTGTCGGAACGAGGAAAAGGAAAGACGAGGTGGCGTCGGTGGTGTGAGCGGGTTGGCTTGGCAAGAGTGGATAACGCGTCTTCAAAGGGCAGGGATGCTGGGGAGTCGTTAGCTTTGGGTGAGGAAGTGGGAGGGATGGGGTGCAACATCTCAGTAGGGCGATCATGCAAGATGAATTGACTAGCGACGAGCCTGAGTGCTTACGGTAAACGCTATGCCACCTAGCTTCCCCTAATTGGCAAGGAGGGGCGAAAAAACGCTGCAGTCCGCAAGCAGATCGCTGTGAGGCTTGAGTTGAGCAATCCGACTGCCGTCAGGCGATCTCATTAACGGGGAAGGGCCATGTACGCCGTCTCCATGCCGTCGGATCTCGGCGCGCATCCTCGTCCGGTTGTTGCTACGGCACATTACACACATTGCAGATTGCATCAGATGGAATCAGCTCTGGCAGAATAATCAGATCAAATGGCAAGCAGCAGGCCATCCCAGTCTGACCTGGCCGTGCGCTTTAGCCGGTTGGAGTAATTGAAGGAAAAGTTCCGCCAATCGATGTACGTCAAGAAGGAAATGCCTACAGCCCAGTCGGAAAATTACCATTCAGAGTGCATTTTCCAGGGCTCAGGGTGGGAAGTGTTTCGGGCCAAACGCATTGCCGGGTCTTGAGCCCAATGCATTTGGTCTCGACGCAATGACTTAGTTTATTGACAGTGGCTTGGGATCCGCAGAGGAAGCCAGGCATGTCGCGTGGGGAGTCAGGCACCAAGAGAAAGTTTTGTGAAGGCCGCTTGGCAGCCTGATCCTCAGTCTTCCGGGGCCCACTCGAAGAAGAGGCCCTGGGCTTGTATGGTGTAAGACTGCGTGTGCGCCCCTGTAATAGTAATGGCGGCAGTGGTGGTATGCAAATCTTCCATGCATGGAAGCCGCCATTTTTCCCGTCCAAGAAGTAATTATCTCCTGAAAAGAAATGCTTCATTGCAAAAGGAAGGGCTGATTCGAGGGTGCGAAATCTGTGAGAGAAGGGAATGGAATCCCTCTCGCTTACCACTGTCCAATAACCGAATGCCCTGTTGCCCTGCTTTTTGAGCGATTCAGTTAGCTTTGCGACAGCTGCGTAAGGGCCAGAAGAGAACGGGATCCCAAGGTGGTCCTTGCGCGCCATGTGGCCGGCTGCAGATACGCTAACCCACGTTTTGCAGGAGAAACGGCGACGACGGATGGCGTTGCCCAATTCAGGCACCTAGGGCTTTGCTAAAGGGCGACTAATTCTAAACTTAGGCCGCTGCCAATCTCGTTTGGTCGTCTTTTTATTGATGCCTCATCAACCATCCATCTCGGCGACTGAAGACCCCGTCGATGCCTATGACATCCCGTCCAGGAACATCCGGGGCGACAGGGTGGTCAATGTAATCTGTCATTAGCGATTATCTCATCCTCCATTAATCGAGGCGGTGTGGTTAGTGTGAGAAAGAAGAGCAGAGACATTCGTTCTGCCGTACACCTACCGAAAGTCCCGCACAGTGTCGCATCTAAGAAAGTTGCGGATCAAGTCGAGCGTTGCCGGGAACCAATAGGTACGCGCAACTACGCCCGTCCCTTCGCCCTGTCCTCCTGTCATATCCCTTCCCGCCGGGCACCCAGCAGAAGAAAGGTGTGAAGCAGTATGCGGGACAAAGGTGCGGCTGAGCCTGAAACCCCAAACTCGGATCCTTCTCCTCGTTCCTATTTAGCAAGTCAAAGCGACGCCTGGCTTGATCTGGCGACTGCGTAATCCACACCCCCGTTCAAGGTGTCACTGGCAGTCCGCCCTAGTTCGGTACCGGTGAAACTATTTTGCAGGTCTCGCAGTCACGATGTCTTCCGACTGCACCAAAAGAGATATTCTTATCACCTCGCATAAGCAGTTGACAGTCAAAACTCACATTGTGGAGCTGAAATGACATAATAACGCCTCGCTTATACGAGCATCCTGTGGTGAGATTCTCGAGTGCAACACGAGGTGGACGAGCCAGAGCCAGTAATTCCAAACTCAAGTCTGCTCTTTGCTCTCCTGAACAACATTTCCACCCCCCGTACTGCCCAAAGTGCATGTTCCAGTTCCGCGGGTTTCCCAAGGGCGCCTTCGTCGTCGTATGTGCACATTACAGCTTGACTCTATGTGGCTGGCCCATTCCTGCGCCATACGAGGGGGGGTTGCTTGCGACGTACACAGCCTCAATGCTATCGTATATTGGAACATGCACGTCTATCTAGAGGCAAAACAACGACGCTGAAATGCCCAAGACCTAGACCAAGCCCTTCATTGCGCCAATGACAATGCATAATCCATCCCGTCATAATGCGTATGTACTGCGAAGCTTTTGTTGTACGGGCGTTGAGAGCTGAGAGAAAAAAGACGGGAAGTCAGGAATTAACGCTTTGTACCCCTGGATCACCTGTCGTGGTCGAGTCAGTTTTCCGATTTAGTGCCCACGTAACATTTTCTGACTGGACTTACATTCCCAAATGATTGTCTGACCTGCTTGAATTCAACAGCAGCCATCTCTCTCTTCGGAAACATTGCAATGGCCGTGAAGTAGTCGTTGAGGCAGCGTTCCATTGCCGTTGGATTTCTCTCGATCACGCGATTGAAGCCAAGAAAAGCGCTCGCCTTCTCTTGCGTTGGTGTGATTTTGGCCATGGAGGCCAAGAACGAGTCGGCGAACTCTGGTAAGTGGCTTGCCAATTGCTCCGAACAGCCAATGCCAAGACGTCCGAGAGCCATGGCGGCATTTTCATTGACTGACTCTGGGACATCTTCGGTCTTCATGATGATAATCAAACCTCGGTATAGTGCTTCGATCCACGGGGCAATTTTGGCCCCAGCTTTAGCGCCCAGCTCGCCACAAGACCAGCAGACATTGTTGAGAACGTTAAAGCCGTTCTCTGAATCTTCGTCGGTGATCAGGTCAAGATCGAGCTGATCGGCCAGGAATGGAGCAACCCTTGGTAACCACGGTTCCAACTGTGGAAAGACCATAATGGCACAGTCACCTAGGAGGGCATATGCAGACTGCCTAACGTCCGTCGATGGCTCTTCCATGCAAAGCGTCAGATACTTGAAGAAGTCGAGTTGACTCACCAAGTGGCCGCTTTTCAATGGATCAATTGCCTGAATGATAGAGCTGATAAGGTCAAGGCTGGTGACGATGAAATCCGTGTCAGGCTCATCGACTGCTTGTCCTTTGCGTACTGCTGCAGTTGCGTTCAGATTGTCGTGGATGATCCTGACGCAGCGCTGAAAGATCGGCTCCGCAAATGCTGAGAAAGTGTCTCCATACGCCGCAGCGACGTAGCCTAAACAGCCAAGCAGAGGAAACATCTCCCTTGATTCGTCGGCGACCTTGTTCCACCTCTCCATCAGCACTGGCATCAACAGATTGACCAGATTAGGCTTTGCGAGTTCGGACGTCACGTTGTCTGCTAGCGTCTGTACACAATCATACAGGATGTACATGTTCTTGTCCTTGTATTTCAGAAAACATTGAACAAACTGGCGCAAGATCGGCTCGGTGTAAGGTAAAATCCTGTGTGCAGATTTCTCCTCCAAGCTTGCAAATGCTGAAGCAGCTGCCTCCTGGACTTTCTTGTTCCTGTCAAGCATGTGTTCCAACAGCCCCTCCATCATTGGCACAAAGTACTGAGACCTATCCGCAGGGCTCTCCAGGTGGGAGGCCCATTCAGAGTACCTGCCGAGGCACCAGCAGGTAATTTGTCTGACGGCGGGTTCTGGGTCAGATAGGAGCGAGATCAGGTATGGGACCAGCTCCGGCAGATTCGGCGCGACCACTAACATGCATCCTTCGGCAACTGCACCCAGGGCAAGGACTGCAGCCTCACGCTTTGGCCACTCTTGGGCGTTGAGATTCTCCTTGAGATACGGGAAGATGATCTCGAAGACGGGTTGGTGAAAGTTGACTGCAAAGATATCTAGCGCCGCGGCTGAACATTTTCGTAAGGTCCACTGGTCTTCCGGGTCGTCGTCCTCCCAGTCATCACCTTCTTCATCCTCAATCTCACCTTCACTCAGTTCACCATCTTCCATCTCCGTTGCCCCATTAATACTTGCGGGGTGGCTGTTCCCATTGACAAGTGCCCCGGAGCTCGTTGAACCGGGAGCAATTCGTCCACCTTTCGCTTGTGCAAACTGTGGCTTGAGATCCTCCGCTCTGTCATCGTTGTCTGCGTTGTCTTCGTCCCCACCAAGTCTAATGATATCATCCTCGCCGTATATCATGCCCTGGAGGAGCACTGGAATGACCTTTTCCAAGTATGGGCCCATCAAAACCCGCAGTTGATCTTGTTCTCCAACGCCAAGCCAAAACTCTGCCGCATCCAAAGCGAGCTCCAAGTCGTTCTGACTTTGTTGCTGGGCGATGATGTAGGCCACTAGCCCTTCGAGATGAGGTGCAAGCATGTTGGGTCTCGCGTCTACGAGCTGCACGAGCGATTGGCATATCACGCGGCGTATTTCCGAGCTTGGGTCGGTAGCTAGTAAGAAGATCCTGGCCAAGTAGACGTCCAAGGCCGACAACAAGGTTTGCGACTTCTGAGGAATCAACGCCTTCAAAGTTTTCAATGCATAGAGCCTGACCTTCGTGTTGGAGTGTGCAGTGAAGTCGAGCAATTTCGGTATGATAATGATCATTGGCCTTTGACCATCGTATTCCCGGTCAAGAATCTTTCGATTGTCCTCACACACCTTGGACAAGGCCGACATAGCGCCCTCTTGGGCATCCGGCGGAACTTGTCCACTTGTATTGCTGACTAGGTCTAGCAATTCGGCGAGCAGATTTGGCCATCGCAGGAGTCCTCCTTGTTGAACCACTTCTGTTATGACAGTTCCCGCGAAACTGCGTAATTGGGGGTTCGTATCTTGTAGTGTGGCGAGGATGGAAGACTTTAAGTATTCCAGCGTAGGGTCCGAAATGCGCTTGTAAGATGTTTTGATGTAATTTTTGAGGTTGATTGCTGCTGCGTATCGGACATTGAATGTCGAAGGCCCGGCGAGGCCGATCTGACCAAGTTGTGTAGAGGCGAAAATGTATGTCAGATATTCAACGAAGTCTGGGATCGACGAAGCTCTCGCAAGTAGCTATGCACGCCAGAAATGTCAGCCAGATTTCTTCTCGTTCGGCGCAAATCTGTAACCGTGTTTGTTGAAGAATGTGTAGATTGAACGAACCTCCTCTGCTTGTTTTTGTCTGGCTCTGTCATAGCCACTCAGCGAATCTCGAAGGGAGTAAGCGAGTTGCCGAAGCGACTCTTGTTGTGGCTGCCATGCCATATTCACACCCTCCCACCTGCGATGCCTTTCACGGCTGTTCTAGCAACTAATGTGGGTTGACAAACCAAAACCCAGGAGATCGAGCTCGTACGGAGATCGGAGGACACTTGAACGGTTTGACAAGTCGTGAGGAAGGTACCACTGCGCGTTGTATATCAGAGAATAAAGGATTGACCGTGAGCGATCGTTTGTAAGATTTGCGCGAGGTATGAGAGTACCAAGAGCGAGGTCCGCTGTCGATCGTAAGACTTTGTTCGCAAAGGGAGTGCGGGTTTGACGTGCGAAGGGCGTATCAGCTTGATCTTTGAGCACTTCCTAGAGCATTTCGCATGAGCCAAACCCGCCCCAAAAGCGAGAGTTCGGAAGAAGCTTTAAACTGTTGAGCTGGCCGAGACTTGAAATCTATCTCGTCACGCCTCTGGAAATCTTTCGGGCTCAGGGTCTACCGGTGTGGCGGCGACGGGGCTCTCTCCAAACCCTTGTGGGGAAGGAAAAAGAGGACGTCACCAACCCGAATTTACTGACTCAGGCAAAACCACTCGCATCTATTAAGGACACCTTGCGCAATGAAGGCGATGGTCATCGAAGCAATGCTCACGTCAATATACACCCTCTTGTCTCATCCTGCAACCAGATGAAGTCGCGCCTTGTTTTGCGCTTCTGCTCTGAAACCGGTGTGTGGTGCCTCCATAGCTGATGATTGACCCACCAAAATGCCAGGTCTAATCCGCAGGATATTCATTTTCGCCGCTGTAGATGGACTTGTCCTACAGTCTCCTGGGTCTTTGGAACCTCCTGCAGTGCTCCGAATCGACTACAAGTCGCAAAAACTAACATCTGTGCCACCAATATCTGCTGAAGAGTACAGCAAGAAACCCCACTTTGAGTCTCATGGCATAATTGGTGAGAAATGACTGGCATTGTGATGTACTAGCAAAAGATCTGACCTGTGCCATTAAGGTCTGCTCTCCGTGGCTTCTGTTTCGTTCTTAATTGCTATAACCAGACGGGAGCAAGTCGCGCAGATCTTTGGCAGGCCAATATATGTTATTACTGATGTAGCTTTGGTACCTTTGTCGTCGCAGAGTGAGGCAGAAAAAGGCGTAGCAGCGGCAGTGCGTCAAAGGGAAACAGCGGCAGATACAGATGAAGACTTGTCGGACGCTGAATCTACTGGGGAGGAATCAGACGATGTACGCAGCGCAGAAAACGCACAGGAGGCACCATCTCCTACCGACGATGTGCGCACTAAATCAGATAAAGGCGATACTACTGCTACGACCAATATCGCCGAAGATGTCTTCGCGCGGCGAGGACCATATGGGAAGTTCGCATCGCAGTGGCTCACCAAGAAAGGATTGGGTCTTCCTGGCATGCGTACTCCGAGCAGAGTCCCGGAAGCTACTCCCGAAGCAGATCTGACCATCAACTCAGCATCGATACAACGGCCGACAGCGAACAGCACAACACAAGAGACAAATTCTAGGCAAATTGACTCCCCAACCTTGGAGTACGCTCCGGAATCAAGGCCCTCGAGACAAGATGAAGGTGTAGTCTTCCCCAATGTGAGAGAGAATACTCTTCCGCTGCTTTCTAAATTGTTGCGAAGTACCAGGCTCATCCTCAGTTCCCGAAGCTTCTACTTTTCATATGACTTCAACATCACAAGACGCATGGGAGATCCGAGAATGCTTCCTTCAAAACCTCTACTCCATGAAGACATTGACCCTCTGGTATACACCCCATATCTTACTCGCTTTGCACTTTTAGGCGTCTAACAGCTATAGTACTTCTGGAATCGGAACTTAGCCTCTCCATTCATGAATGCGGAGTTTCATCCATTTCTGATGCCCATCATGCAAGGCTTTGTTGGTCAGCGGCAGTTTACAGTCAAGAAGAATTCTCACAAGCCCACGCGTACGAAAGCATTCACCTCGCTAGAGGACGTCTTGAAGGCGGATCAGATCAAGACGTCAGAGGAATCCACGCGTCTAGCACAGTGCCAGCAACCGTTTCTTCTAACTCTGATCTCACGAAGGTCAACTAAGCGCTCGGGACTGCGATATTTGCGTCGGGGAATAGACGACAGTGGGCATTGCGCAAACACTGTTGAGACTGAACAGATTCTCAGCTCACCAACATGGGATAGGTCCGCGAAATGCCGATGCTTTGTGCAGATCCGAGGCTCAATACCTTTATATTTCTCACAGTCGCCGTACTCCCTCAAACCTGTACCCATACTTCAACAATCTGCAGCAACCAATCAAGCTGCCTTCCTACGGCATTTCGAGGGCTTGAGAGACAGGTATGGCTCGGTCCAGATAGCCCTTCTCGTCGACAAGCATGGCGGTGAGGCGAAGATCGGTGAGGAGTACGAGCAGATGACCAAGAGAGTAAATGAGCGTAAGGACGCGCCTCAACTAGGATTTGAATGGTTTGACTTTCATGCCGAGTGCCGGGGAATGAAGTTCGAGAATGTTGCACGACTTGTGAATACTCTGCGCAGTATGACAAAATCCTTCGGAGAATCAGTCTTACAGGACGGGGTAATCTATCAACGTCAAACGGGAATCCTGCGGACGAATTGTATGGACTGTCTGGACCGGACAAATGTTGCACAAAGTGCCTTTGCCCAGTTCATCCTCCAAGAGGATCTTGAGGATGAGGGCTTCGAGATTGATCTTTTCCATGATGAGAGTACTCAATGGTTCAATACCCTTTGGGCTGATAATGGCGATGCTATCTCACGACAATATGCATCCACTGCGGCGCTCAAGGGTGATTTCACTAGGACAAGAAAGAGGAACTATCGTGGCGCAGTAAGTAACCAATATCTCTAACCATGGTCACCAAGGGACAGGGATGCTGTGCTCGAGGTCGACTCCATCGTTACCAATGCTAACCAGGGTGCACTCTAGCTAAATGATTTTGGCCTGACCCTTACGCGCTACTACAACAACATGTTCAATGACTACTTCTCACAGGCAGTCATTGACGTCCTCTTGGGAAATGTCTCGGCCAAAGCCTTTGAAGATTTTGAGACGAATATGATGAGTGCTGATCCTGGCATCTCGATAGAGAAAATTCGAGAGCAAGCAATCGAGACGTGTCGCAAGATTGTCATCCAAGCACCGGATGAGGATCTCATTAGTGCCTGGCCTGTGCTCTCACCTGCTCAGCCCAACACCCTCCGGACTCTTCCTTTCGAAGAGTCAGTCCTCCTTCTAACTGACGTAGCACTTTATGGGTGTAAATTCGACTGGACCACGGAGAAGGTCCTAGCTTTCGAGAAGATCGACCTACGAGCGATCACCAGCATACATTACGGTACCTACATTACGTCAACATTTACAGAACGACAAATAGACGAAGAGGCGAACGTTGGAATCGCGATTCTGTACACTCCTGGCAAAGAGAGTGTCATGCGAATCAATACACGGTCACTTCGGAACTCCATGAGCGAGGAACCAACGACACAGAGAGCGAGCAAGAACGGACCATCATCTGGGATAGCCTCCTGGCTCGGCTCTCGCCAACAGTTGTCGCATACCATGGCACTGAAGCTCATATCGAGTGACTCTGGCCAACGGACAAATCCTGGAGAGGCCAACAAATCGCTCCTAGGCTCAGCCCAGCAAATCTGCGAAGAGATTCAGAGGGCCATAGGTGGAGACAAGGATCTTAACATGGTTGAGAAGACAGACATCATATCACTGGAGGAGGCACGGAAGCGTGTGGGATACCTCGAGCAGCTCACTCACTCGATTAAGAAGTTTGTCTGGACTTGAGTATGACCTTTGGGGCTGCGGATCGCAGGTACATTGTTGGCCCGAGTATACAAATAGAGGGACAAGGAATTATTTGGTACCCATATATAGACTAGGACTCAAGAGTTAAACAACGGCGGTCAATTGCATGCGACTTGGAAACCCTTTAGTTGAATGTAGACTGATGGTGGACCGACGATCTTTCCTGAATTTGAATCCAGGACGGATTGCGGTGGTAGCCTAAATAGGTTATGGTCTTTCTCGCCTGCTACACATTTGCAATAATAAGTGCCAGATTACCTACAACCCCCACCAGATCATAGTCGCAAGCTCATCCCTCGCAAGCAAGTATTCTCATCGACATCCAGATGACGCCGCCCACGTATTGTACAAGGGTTTCCAACAAAAGGCAGAGGCGCCCCTTCGTTCCGTCGCAGAATTTTGTGCACACGACCCCCGCCCCACCCAAACAAACAAAATTGAACCCTAACCTAATTTCTTCCACTGTCCCAGAACAGAAATTCCTGTACTGTGATACAGGCATGGCCTTCTCCATATCTCATTCAGGCAGTCCAGTTGCTCGATGCAGAATGCCATCGACCGGCGACACTCACAAAATGTCGCCGCCAGATATTCATTGGCCCCGCACCGGCTCGAATGAGTGACCAACGCAAAGTGCCCAGCCACTCATTCCGCAGAGGTGACAAACACCCGCCGCTGCGCCTCCAGCAAGGGTTAACTGTGCGTCATGTGGTATGTTGCCATCGGCACACAAAGTACCGGAGAAGTTATGCCAATGCTTACTCATCCGCTCACTCTTTGGGGCAGCCAAGGCTCCCCCTTGTCGGTGTAGGAAGCGTTCGGAAGGAATTGGAGATGCCATCTCCTTGGCATGATGAAGAGGTCAAAAAAGTAGATGAGATCCCATCACATCTCATCTCATGTATTATTCATAACGTTCTAGCGTATCGCAGGTAGGCCCCCCCATTCCCCATCGATATACCCACGTGTGCTTTGTGCGAATCAAATGGCCCTCTCAAGTTTTACTTAGCTTTTGGGTGTGGCTTTGCTTCCTCAGCTACCATTTTCATCTGCGGGCATGCCTCCAGCAAAGTCCATCGCCTCCACATGCGCCATCTTCAGCTCGGGACTGTCTAGCTTCACAGCCTCGGCTGGTGCGTTGTGCGACTCCACCTTCGTCGCGCCATTTGTGGCATTGACAACGCCCAGTCTACCCTGCATAGGGACCGCATCCAACGGCGCAGCATGTAGTGCCGGCTTCTCACTCTTTGTCATTTTACCGCTGAGCTTCCGCTCGATTGCAGCTTTGACCCAGTCCGCAACCTCCTTGTCTGCTGTCTCAGGTGGCGGCTCCGCCATCGTATCGTGGCCTGCCTCTGCGGCTGCTTCCGCTTCTTCATCTTCGTTGATGGTGGGCGGTTTCATGAGAGGCGAAAGCCACCCGTGTCGAATCAGCATCGCATATGTTGGGCGTAGCTTTGGGATTTTGTTCAGACAGCCACGGACGAAGTCGCGCGCAGCTTCTGAGTAGTTTGCGGCTGGCAAGTCTGGTGGTTCGCCGTCGACAATTGCCTGTTCATTGAAGGATTAGCTTCGAGAAATACCCATGAATACGAATAACACTTACACTCAATTGACTGAAGATGTTGTCGTATGTTTCTGGAGGGTACGGATATCGGCCCATGGCACACTCAATAATGGTGAGGCCTAGAGACCAGATATCTGATTGCACGCTGTAGGTGCCTCCACCGGGGTTCGCGCCCGCCTGAGCGACTCCACCGCCTGATATCCTTTCAGGTGCCATGTAACTCTGACATCCAATGTTCGTCTTCGCAATTGATGCAACCAGATTCCCACTCACACCAAAGTCACAGATTTTGACCTGACCTCTTGTGTTGACCAGGATATTTGTAGGTTTCACATCCCGATGTATGATGTTGTGCTCGTCCTTCAAAGTTTTCAACCCCATTACGGTGGACAAAGTAATCTTTCTCAGCACCCCTTCACGTATGCCGTCCTCGTATAGCTTATCTATAGACCCGCCATCCATATGCTCCATACATATGTAAACGGCGCCTTCTTGAAAGAAGGCTCCGTAGAAGTCGATAATAAATGGTGATATGCATCGGTGCAGAACGTCAAGCTCCATGATGATGGCGGCAAATTTCGCATTATCGAGCTCCAGTCTGATCTCTTTCATGGCCATGATGAGACCAGTGCCTGTAGCAGTAGCAGCGGGAGCACTCACGGTACTTTCGACAGAATCCAGACTCGAAGATGTTGACGTCCGTGACATGTTACCGCGTAGACCCATCCCAGGCCTCCTCATTTTGGGTCGAGAATGTTTCACTTTGTAGACAGTTCCGTAGTTTCCTTTCCCTAGTTCATCCACGGTGTCCACCTCATCCAGCGATATCTGAAAGCTCGTCCCTGACGAGAAGTCTATGCCCCCACCGTGTATGACTGCCTTGTTCGCAAAATTCAAGGTGCCTTTCTGTGTGTCGATGATGTTTGCGAATTGGTTGAACTGCGAGCCAGTGTCCGGTTTCTGTGCTGCAGCCGCAGCTGTAGGCGAACCAGCAGCATCGGCAAGCTTCATCCCTCCTGGCTTCAAGCCTCGTTTAGCGGCGAGCCCACCCATGCCAGGTCGAGGACTCATCATTCGTGGGCTTGGCGTGCCGGGAGTGGGAGCCGAGTTGAAAGTTGGCGCGCCAGGTCTGCTCATTCCTTGAGGTACCCTCAGGTTTGCGAGACCTCCTGCTATCGCACCACTTGGTGTGGTGGGGGTGTTGTGTGGCGGTATTCCTCCAGTCAATGGACTACTAGAGCCAGAGCATGAGTCATTCGCTGCTAAACTTGGTAGGACTTGGGGTCCTGAACGTAGGTTTTGACCTGGCGGCGCACCCTGCCTCGACAAGGAGAAGGCTTTCATCTTAGCCTGTATGTCGGACGTCAAACCACTCGCTCTTGACGGTGGAGGACCAGGCCGCCGCGCAGCGTTCAGCGGTCCTAGAGGTGCGGAAGAAGCGGTCATATTGTTTGGGGAATTGTCAAAGGAGTTGCGCAGCGTTGGAGGCCTGAGGGACGTTGCGGCTGGAGAGTCTGTACCGGCAGACGCAGTTGCATTCGAAGGCTCAGCTGACGCTTTGTCTGTGATATTAGGCTCTTGTGCCGGCACAACCGGAGGGCCATCCTGCAGAGGTTCCTCCATTGTTCTTGACTCAGCTGTCGGGTTGTGTTCGCACTGTCAGAAGGGTATATGAGCTGCCAAAATTTGCAGATCCTGAATAGACAATGCGGCTGCCGAGGTTCGTAAGGCGGGCACAGGAAACTGGGTTGTGGGCAAGAGCGATCGAAAGGAGTGACAATGACTAGGGGGGACGCGGTCAGCGCAGGTGAATTCCTCGGGCAAAAGTGATGATAGCCTTCTTCACAGTAAGTGGGTTACGGTCTTTGGGATCCGCCCAAATCGGAGGTTGGGCGAGCGGTGAGACTCTGTCATGTGAAATAATTTATGGCGCAACTAATTAATCTGCAGGAATGGAAGTGAATCCGCGTTAAGGTGGCAGTTCTGGTAGGCAAGAGTTGACTAATGCGTTTGGCTTCCGGTCTTTGGCGGCATGGGCACAGCCAGTGGCGGCACTCACTGCCGGCACACAGGGGTTTTAGGTCAACAGAGATGAGATTGGATATGTCGCTGATCAGAGCCAAGGCGACAACATGCGAAGTCGAGTACGTAGCATTCACCCCAGTTGTTGGCTGTAGATTATGATGTATGCGCAAATCGCGATGCCAAGATGGCCAACATTTGCTCCGACCTCACCCTGCTCCGGCCCTAGGGTGACGCCGCCCTGAGCCGCGTGGCCCCGGGCTCACCTGGGTTCACCTTTTGGTCACCGTGTGCAGGATCCATGGAGGGTTTCGCGAGGCTTCTCTGAAGTCAGACTTATTTAGAGCAGCACAGAAGACGAAAAGAGAGAACGTGAGAAATTTGAAATTTGAAAATAACTGTAGTCCGTTGGACACCAATAATTTTGGACGAGACATCGAGTTGGGTGAAGCCTCGCCTTAATTACCTCGTCCTTGAACCTAGCAAATACAGAGGACTATCTAACGCAGCCTAATTTTCTAACCCCTACACCTCATGTATCCGCTTAGTCTTCAGCGATCTGAGTCCCAGCTTGGCTATCTTCGTTACAATGTTCATCAGGTTCATCGATGTCACAATCTCCGATACAATATCCTCAATCGGGTTCCAGATGTAGTACTTGCTGCCAGACTGAAATATCCATGTGTGGCCATCGGGGCTGCTGGACATGATCGGTTGAGGCGATTTCAGGCCGTAGGTTTCAGCCATGTAGTCCCACGAGGGGTTGTAGTTATTCCTCTCTGTTGTCCAGCCCTTTGGTGGAATTATCTTGGATCATAGTTAGTAGAATAAACCCGGTACCTAGTCACAGAGAGCACCCACAGTGGTATTACGAGGGAGAGAGCTAGGTGCAGAATCCATAGAGTGTTTGGCGAGGCTTCAGTGATCTGTCTGGAATGGCGGCGGCCTGTTGAGGTGCGTGGTCTATTGAGGTGTGGGGTGTTGACGTCGAGCGTGAGAAAAAGTGCCATTTTTGGTGCCTCGCTTGACATTTTACAGATCGGCATATCATCACAAACATTCAACCTATTGGAAGAGCAATTGCTGCTTGGATTAGAAAGATTGGGAACTTCAAGAAGTGAGTGCTCCGCATGCTCGTCTTGCCAATGGAAGATGTTTCTGTGACTCATCCACCGATTCATTCCAGGTTTGCCCAAAGATTATTCAAGCTTTCACTCAAACATGGATGAGCAAAGACAGCGTCTGCCAACCGATCATATCCAACTCCACCCATCATCGCAATCTGTACCATACTCATCAATTCTCCGCCCTCGATCCCCAAACATGCAAAACCTAGTATCTGTTTAGTATCGTCGTCAACGATAGCCTTCATCACCCCCCTGCTCTCATCTAACTCCAATGCCCGCGCAACCCACGCCATCGGCATCTTGGCAACCTTGATATTCCTCAACTTGCCGCCTGCAAAGCCATATTTGGTGCGTGCTTCCGTTTCAGTAAGCCCGACGCGGCCAAGTTGCGGGTCCATGAAAATCGTGTAGGGGACTAGTCTGTCGTTGATTCCCAACGGCTCCCTGGAAGGGTTGGTAATTAAGTTGTGTCGTATGACGCGAAAGTCGTCATAGCTGATGTGCGTAAATTGCGGACCGCCTTTGATGTCACCAAGAGCATAGATTCCAGGGACGTTTGTCTCGAGTTGGTGGTTTGTTTTGATGAAGCCTGGTCCGTAGGTTGACAGGCCCGGGACCGAGATGTCTAGAGAGTCAGTGTTTGGGATGCGGCCGGCTGCGGCGAGGATGTGCGATGCTGTGATTCTTTTGGTGATGCCACCAGTGGAAACTTCGAGAGATATGGTGCCCGAATCAGATTTGGAGACGGAGATCGGATTCGTATTGAGGAGGATCTCGAGTCCATCTTCCACCAAGATGGACTTCACTGCTTCGGCGATGTCTGAATCCTCTCTGCCGAGCAGCTGGCCAGATCGTTGAACCACGGTGACAGCAGAGCCGAAGCGGTGAAACATCTGAGCGAATTCTATCCCGACATATCCTCCTCCAATGACGACGAGATGAGATGGAACGGAGTCGAGCTCCATGATGGTGGTCGAATTCAGAACGTCGATCTGGTCTGCACCGGGGATTTTTAGAGGAGCAGGACGGCAGCCTGCGTTGATATGGATCGTTTCGCCAGTGATGGTCTTCCTTTCTCCAGACTCATTCATAGTGACTTCGATGTCTTTCTTGCCGACAAACTTGGCCTTTCCCATGAATAGGTCCAGGTTCTGTTGGGTCTTGAGGCGCCCCTCGCTTCCTCCACGAAAGCTATTAACGATATCCCTCTTTCGTTTTCGTACAGTTTCCATGTTCATCGTGAAAGGGCTGTCCATCTCGACGCCGTAGTCTTTGCCCCTATTGGCAAGATATGCTACACGAGCCGACGCTACCATAGTCTTAGTAGGAGTACATCCTTCATTGATGCATGTTCCTCCAATATGCGCCTCTTCTATCAGAGCTGTCTTGTGACCGGCTTTGGCGAAAGCTGTAGCCAGGGGACCACCAGCCTGGCCAGAGCCAATAACGATGGCAGAATAAGACATTGCTTTTCTTTGAAAAAGGGACAGAAGAGGTGAGTGTAACGGCAGAGTCGAGCGCTGCAGGATTAATGAACGAAGCATGCTCTACTGAAGATCACAGACATTGCGGGGTGGGAGAAGATACCCAACATGTTTTCTTGCTCATTCATAATTAGTCAATGTCTGCGAGCCATAGTATACTAGAACTAATCTGAGGCTGCAGCCTTAGTCAGTGCCCCTAGGCTCATAGCGGACATGTCAGCCTCTTCCAAGCACGTCATTTCGAGTCAATTACTCTAATAGCGGCAAGAGACTTCATTGAAACCAAAATTATTTTGTTGTTGCTTTAATCTACATGTGCCGAAGTGCACGTCTGTACAGGTCATGAGCCGAAATACGGTCAGAGAGCCATTCTGTGGATGCCACCACAGCCAGAACACCATGCTATGCAGGTCCTCCATGTCCCTTCTCTTGTGAGTATACATGAGTGCTAGCCGTTTACCGATTAGCCGTCAGCACATATTATGTCCCGAAAAGCGCAACAAGGTGTAGGCGGCATCCGATCAGGTAGTGGCCCACTCGACAACTTCGAGTGCACACATGACCAAAAAGAGCGTGGATGGTAAGATCCAGACAACATAGCTCTGGAAGAGTATCTTCGACATTACACTCATGTAGACATTGTTCACCTGGCAAATCTGTGCTAGTTGTAGCGCTGTGGGCGCACCAGTAAGCAAGAAGCAGACGATCACGAAGATCTTGTCGTCAACAATACTGACTGGCACGTACTTGGCAACCAACGCCAGAAGTGGGGCCATGAGTAGTGTTGGTAGCAGCATTCGGCTCACAAGCGACGCAATGAGCAGCTTGCGCTCTTCTTTGGGATCGAGGTAGTCGACTTCAGTTTCTTTAGGTAACGTGTTTCTTGCGAGGTTTCCTGCAACTTCGTATTAGCGGAGTACTCCAAAAAGAAGAAGGAAAAAGGCGGCCCAGGGCCCATCAGAACTTACCACCTAGAACCACCAAAATAAGGGGCACGGCAACACCGCCGCTTTGGCCAATGGCTCGTGTCACCGAATTTCTGATGAACGTGCCCTCGTCGAAGAATAGACGTTGTAATGCTGGTACTGATGCAACCACAATGGCAAAGAGCATGGCCCAGAGAGGAGGGTTCATGAACTCCCACAAACCCGCAAAGAAGCGGCTCAATAGGCCGTTGATTTTTCCGAGGACCATCTGAACTGGCCCAGGTAATGCGGCAAATGCGGCTTCGGCGTTCGAAGAGACAAAATGTCCTATTCGCACTTTTGTCGAGCGAAAACCATTCTTGGCTTTCTTGATGACCTCGTTGAAGCCACCCTCTGATTCATCGTCTTTCTGGCCGCCAAGTTGTGGGAATGAAGCAATATGTCCGTTCTGGCGGGGCATGACGTTGGCATTTGTTGGCGCTGCAAGCAAGTCAGACGCCGCTCCAGATGTGCCCTTGCGCTGAGGCGATGTAGATCGGGATGGCTTGCTTGTTGTTGAGGCACTTGGAGAATTGACAACCCTCGTTCGCTCATCGTCTGCATTATCACTGCTGTCAGAGTCTTCGTCGTAGATGTTTCCTATCAGTGGCCGCCGAGGATCGTCTTCGAAATCGTGAGTGTGTGAGTGTCGGCCTTGCTCGAGTTGTGCCGAACTACCTGTACCTCCTTCCTCTTCACTGTACTTCTCAGCAGGGGCAAGGAGGACGTTGTAGCCCCAGCTCCAGCGAAGCAACTGGCCGAGTTGCTGAAATATTAGCAAGTACAGAATGCCTCGAGCGCCTACTTCTTCGTCGTTGTCGTTTGGAATCTTGTCCCAATACAGTCCTCGTAGGGTTTGTGAAAGGGATATGACGAGGGAGATTGGCAGAGAATTCGAGTTGCCGAAAACCTGTGGATAGTCAGCTACGCTTTTCACGCCAGGGTCGGAGAGACGAACGCCCATAGCAATGATAAAGTTCTTCTGCCTCTTCTTGAGACCAAGGCACTTTGAGATGCCCCATGCGCAAAGGTAAGATGTGAGTGTCTGGACGATGAAGATGAATGGAATGATGGCTAGCTCGACAAACTTCTCCGCGGTTAACTGGGAGGCAAGCTTGGTGAAAACTGTGGCTTGGATTAGCTAGAGCGAAACGAAAAGGCACGGAATGCTTTACTGAGGCAGGGCGTGAACAAAGTCACGTTCAGATTTGCGAGGAACTTTTGCGACTCTGCATCGAACAATCCTTGTCGTGCAACAAGGTAGCCGGGTAGACTGACGCAGACGACTTCCAGAACAGCCTCAAAGACTAGGAGTGTGAGGTGGCCGAAGTTTGGATGTTGGGAGTGCGGAGGAAGTTTCTCTTGCAAAACATTGACGGCTGTCGAAGCGAGCGAAACTTGATCGCGGTGCACAAGCGACCTGATCGCTTGCGCATTCTGATAAGAGGTGGGTGCAGTAACGAAATCAAAGAACCCCATGATTGTTTTGCATGCGGCTCTGAGCCGTCAGTATAGGAATGGAGAGCTTGATGAGCTCTTGAGGGCAGATGCTGGATTGGAGTTGCGCGGCCCCCGGGCGTTGGGGCAGTGGGCCAAGTTCAATGCGATAAGATATCCCGGAAAATTCTTCCTCCGTAACGAACAGCCAACTGGGCATGCAACACTCCGCGCACGAGTCTCTCAGCAGGCTTGAATCTTGCAAATGAGGTAGCAAGACTTCGTTTACAGAGAGTACCTCGCACGACTATACAGTAGCTGCACAATCTAGGGGCCGGAGGGCCTTTTCTTACTGGCTACGCCACACATCTGAAAACAAAATTTTTGCTAGGGCGGGAACATTCCTTGTCACTGACGTGCTTTGTGGCTTACGTGTGGCTCGTAAACAGCCAGGTTAACTGTCCCTTCTGGACACTCTGGCAGCGCTCGAACGCACTGCAATGAGCAAAACCTTTCCCCCCCTCGAATCCAGCCAAGTGTATACATGCCTTGTAAGGGGGGAAGAGGACACCTGAAGAGGTGGGAAGACTTTACTGACGCTCGGCTCAAGCCTCCTGGCTATAGTACTGCATGATCGACCTGTGATTTCCTATTTGCCTCGAACTTGGCAGGTCAAGACTACAACGTCCTGCACCGAGCTCACCTCCCACTCACCCCTTCCGCCGCCGCTTTTACCAGCACTCACCCTGAGTACGGGTGAGCACGAGGTGAGCGGAGGGTGAGTTGAAGGTGAGTCGAACCGGGGGGCCCCTGCCCTTACATTTCCCACTCGCGCGCTCGTCGCTCGAAGCCCAAAATGGCCGCCCTCATTTTTTAGCGGCCTTTTCAAGCCTCCTGTCGCGGTCGCCATGGTGGAGCCACCGGTGTCCTATTTAGAACCCCACGGTCCCCCGCCGCTGCCCACCAGACAGGCGTCTCAATTGGGACTGCTGGCTGTGCTTGTTTGGGCTTCGTCGTACGCTATCTCTTCGACCACCGTTTACCCTCCTGCACCATCTCCGCCGGATTGCCACCGTCATGGCAAGAAAAAAGGCCACTCCAGACGAGCTAGAAGCTCGCGCCGAAGCGAACGGCTACCAGAGGGGGGCGCACCGGGAAGAAGACAGCCGTCGAGACGGCAATAAGCAACGAGGACAAGGCCAAGAAAGATCAAGATGCAACGTTGGGCCACTATGTGATGTAAGGGAGCGTTATCTATACTCTAAAACGGTCGATATTGAAGTGGAATCTCAGCTGGCACTACCTAACGATGAAAAAGGATGCTCTCCACACTACAAACAATTACCAAGCCATGTATTCTGTCGAAGTTCAGAGTAAACTCAAATTTTCAGAAGCCTTCGTTTCGTCCATGTTACCCTGTTTGTCATAAGTTGTAGACATCAAACCAAATAATCTCCTCACTGATTTTTCAATGAAAGCTACTATTGGGCGGCCAATATGGCGAAACCGAGCAGAGCTACCGGCATGGGCCCAGAATATCCATTTCTTGGGACATTCTTTCCGCAGCCGATATGCATACTCCTTGAAAGTGGAGCATGTCAAGGGGGTAAGGCGTTGTTCAAGTGGAACATTGTAGGCAATGATAACAAGAGCACCACAGAAAATGCCGGCCGAACCTACGCCCGCAAATTGCACGACCAACGACCAATGCAGAAGACGTGGGAGCAGCGCCGCAGAGCGCGGAACCTCGAAGACGAAGATTGAAATAAGATAGATAGTTTTGATCGAAAAGAAAGTGTAGAATCAGGATCCTCTGTTCAAATATCCTTGAATTTCTTCATCGTCACCCAGGAATTCGTCGATCAAAACAATTGCCAGTCTCCCTGTTCCGACCCAATGGGCGGAACTGCTTTGTTCCGAACAGAGACAGATCTTATCCTACCGATGGAGAACGAGTGTTTCAGTGTTATCGCCGGGCTGACCGAGTCAGTTTCTCAGGCTAGAGAACAAGCTCTTATTGTTGACTATGCAAATAAATCGTCATATGTTATCGTATATGTTCTAATTCAGGGCATATGGACTGTCTGCTTCGGGAGATACACGCCATCCCAGACACGCACGATATTATACGGCTTCTTTTCTCGGCTTCGCCTATCCAGGCGTGATCCAGAATATGTTGGCACTTTGCAACGCGTGCTTTCACAAGCCATTGCACTGGCAGCTTACTCAGGGTCGGTGATCGTTGTCGTGATTGCTATTCCACTTCTTGTGATTAACATGGTTGTGATTGAAATTTATCTTCGCAAGCTCACTCAGAGCGAGACTTCTGTCCACGTTGGTGCTTGGAGTCCATACGCAAGTACTGTATTGGTATTATTTGCGGCAGCCTTCGCAAAATCTTACGAAACATTGAAAGAAATGGCGAAACAATCTGGAGGGAATGTGTGGAAGTTACTGCAGATAATCTGGCCAGGCCATCAAGACCCTGACCGACCACAACCAACCATCAATCATGATGCGTATGCAGATGCTGCACGCCGAGCGAAGAACGTACTTATGGCGACTCTGGAGTTCATTTTTGGGATTCAATTTCGCAAGCGGATCGTTCATGAATGGCATGGATTGATTGAGTTCTGCAAGGACCCCGAAATATCTTACCACGAATTCCGGGATCCTGCTCAAGGAAGGCCAGTGTGTGAATGTCCTGCAGACTATGTGTGTGCACTCCATCCGGAATGCTCACATCACCGCGTATGTGCCAACAAGACGGAATGCAAAGACTGTCCAGCATGTAATGGCACACCGGGCCATCATGAATGCCACTGCAAAGGCCATAAAGACCACTTTGTTACACTGCCGGTGAAGGTCAGCCAGGGGTTGGAGCCCAAGACGGCCACTACTCAGATTTCATCAACAAATATCCCTTCATCACAGAGCACAAATTCATCTCGAGACTCAATGCCGCAACGAGACCCAGTGCCAACACAAGCGACTAATTTGCCACGCATGCGTACTATTTGATCATTATGAGGTCCCCCAACTCGTACGGGAAGTCGGCATCCTGACGGAGGCGTATAAGAAGTGCTTGAGAATGAAATGGCGCGGTGATACGGTTTGCAATGTAGACAAATAAATAGGAGAGACGAAGAGTAGCTATTCGTGTAGCCATTCGAAAACACACGGGAGTCTTATTTCTCTCTTCGATAGTAGACTTTGGCTTGCAGATTGAGGGGTTGTAGAACCGCCAGAAAAGCGCGAGCTGTGAGGCACTCAGTTTGGAGGGTGGATACACGTGGCAGCGATCCAGAAATAGGGAATTTCGAGCTGATGAAAAGCGGCGGGGACATTGGAATTTTATAGAGTGAAAGTCCGGCCACGGTCACGCTTTCATAGCTCTAGCCCAGAGATAGCAATCTGAAGTCGCCGCTTTTCCATCCGACACTCTTTACGACACGTAGCGGTCTAACACCGAATTTTGACTCCTCCTAGTCTTCCTATTGTGCTTCCCGTTGTCTCGAGTGCTGTCTTTCTCTCGGTTCGCCCCTCTCTTATAGCCGTTGGAAGCAGTGCTCGCAACGTATGAGGTGAGGTGAGACAACCACCCCCCCTCGCCCTCAGGGTCCAATGAGACGAGGGCCCTCGAGGGTATGACCTCAGAGGTTGCGAGCACTGGTTGGAAGAGGGAGGAGAGAGAAGGAGCGGGAAAGCATGCGTTGCTGATCAAACTGCAGGCACGACGGAACGGGCTTCCACGCCCTCAAGTGTCGGATCCACAAGGGCGAAACGAAGCGGATGCGCAGGATGGAGCCCAAAATAGCGTACAGAAGAGAGTCCATTTTGGAACCCATCAATCGAGGGCGAGCGTGCACGCGAGCCACGAGGCGCTCACCCTTCATTCACCCGTCGCTCACCCTGGCTCACCCTAGTCGCGAGGCGCCAGTGTTTAAAGCGGCATGGTGTGGGTGAGCGGGAAGGTGAGCTCGGAGCGGATCTTATTTTCTGTTGTGTTGCCAAGTCTTGATCGGGTTGCTGCCGAAGTGGCTGCCCTGCTACATCCCAGCCTTTGCTGTAAGGCGAGCTTCAGATTCTAAGGTAGTTTGCCGTCCTGCGAGAATACAGCGGCTTTGACTTCCCTGGATTGGCCAAGCATTAATCCGTGAAACAGACTTATCTTAACCTCCTCGTGATGAGTCAACAAAGAGATACCCCAAGTTGGGCCTCGGCCCTCCTGATGGATGTGCGTTAGGTGCATGAAATTCACTACTCACACAAAATGATCCCAGCGCCTGCACTTTACCATTTCACCACAACGGATGGGATGCTTGGCTCTTCCAGCCGCATTTCCCAGAAGATTCCGCTAGGTCATTTGCCTACATTGAGCCGCCTCTCGTCAAGCTGAGCAGCTTCTGGGGTTTTCCCCAATATAAAGTCGGCATCTCGAACTGGCGAACTACGTGCAATATCCTGCACTTGCTCGCACTTGTTGCGGTCCTTTCCATGTTGCGTTTGTGGAAATTCAACTCCATTTTCGGGCTGCTTGGCGATACAATTCCAGCGAGGTGCAATCTCTACTTTCCGAGCGACTGGCTTGGCAGCGGGCACTCCTCTCCTGACCTCACGCCTCCTTTCTCCCTGAGATCAATTTATCGCAATTCACGACTGGGCGCCACTTGACACCTCATCCTTCGCCTCGCCTAGATTTGCCGTGGCGTGATATTGATTTTCGCAGAGCCCGGAAGTTGATTGCACTGATGGCTGAGATGACGTCGGGGCTGAGAGGCCTCGCTGCTCCTAGTGCAGCAGCCGCTGGAATTTCTTGGTCATTGAGATTTCTACATGGACCCATTGGCGTCTGGGTGTGTGTTTCAATGTCTTTATCCCTTCGTGTGTTTTGGTCCCCGTGGCCGTCGTGAAACCAAGATGTCCTCGCCAGAGCAGGCCTCCATTTCTCGCTTCAAATCATTGCGTTCGCTGCACACGAACACCCACTCTGCTAGATCTGTAAGCAGCGTCGAAACAGCTGCTTTACTAGGTCGGTCGGCACCCATCACTCCGGCTCAGAAACCATCCACAACGGCAGATCCAAACCAACAAGCCAACACCTTAGAAGAGTCTCCTTCACCGACATTAGCGAGACGTCCTGAGATCATTCAAACGACAAGCTTCTCAACCAAAACTCAATCCAACAGCTCTCACGACAATGGCGAAACTGGAAGTGGGGCCGAAAAGGACGACAGCACGAACCGGCACAAATTGAGATCGGATAAGACTTCCTGGATACACACAGCCTCTTTGTGGGGATTTTGCCTCGTCTTCCTCTTGATGATCAGCGCTCTTTTCCTCCTCCGCCATTACGCACTTTCAATACAAGGCTTCGGCGTCAGCACTTCAACCACCTCTTACCTTTGGAAGTACGCTCCGACTGCTGTGTTTGTGGTGGTGATTGCCTTTTGGCGGCAGATTGACTATCGATGCAAAATTCAAGCCCCATGGATTGAGATGTGGAAAGGCTTTAGTCCGGCCCAGAAAACTGTCTTGTTGGACTATGTCTCGCCCTTGCTCCCAACTTCATTTTTTTTGTCGCTCACAAACGCCCACTTCGAAGTCACCGCCAGCATTGCGATATTTGCGCTATTGAAAGCGGCTGTCTTATTTTCTACGGGCCTTCTCGTGCTTCAGAACACCACATTGCGTCATCAGAATGCTATACTGTCACTTGACCGGGGAGGGAGTGGGAGCCCCAATAAGGCCTCTGCGCAATACACCATGTTATATTATGGTGCCACCGAGAGAGGTTTGCAGTGGCCAGCTCGCACAGGGCCAGTATCGGCATTTCAAGAATTATCTTCCGCAAACAATCTACCAGCCGGCTCAATTGTTACCACCGATGTTCTGGGATTCTTCCCGTGGATCACTTGCGAGATCGCCTATATGAATCAGACATTTGCTAGTTCGGCGCTCGAGGCAACATTTCAGTCAGAAGACTGCTCTGGGACATTGTCGGCATATGCGTTTCCTTGTGAGGCCGCGAACGAGATCTGTACGCCTTTACAAATTTTCGGAGGTATGAAGACGACTTACTGCTCAACTCTTGACTATTTCGGCGATGGTCTCGATAATGCTCTTATCATCTACCTCCTTGGAGTTGAGAACAGTCAAGTCTTGGCTCCTGGCTACAACGAGACAAATAGCGGAACTGTGAATGTCACAGCCTGGTCACAGTCCATCCCTTGGACGTCAGCACTGGTCTGCGCGACCAATTACGCCATCGAAAAGGCCCATCTCACGGTTGACACAGCGAACCCTACACTTCCTGGCCATACCAATATCTCGGATCCTTTCACCAGTACCTACGATACCATTAACGGATATACGTTTGGCAATCTCACAACTGATTTTTACAACAGCTACTTGCCAGACTGGAATACTCTGCCAAAGCCAACTGACACACTGTCCTCCGAGACACTTGATTATTCTGGTATTGATACTTTTCTTGGCCTGATGATGTATCAAGCTTCTGTGACCGATATTTTTCTCCTGAGAAATACAACGCTCATGTATACAGCGGCGCAGCAAGTCTTCAGAGGTCTGAGTTCCCAATTGGTTGGCTCCTGGCTCTCATTCCCTCAGCACCTGACCACGCAAGGCTCTTACACTTACACAGAACCGCGCTTGCATATTCATGACCCGTCTCTTTGGGGCATGGCTATCTCTTTGGCGCTTGCAGTAGTCTGCATTGTGGTCATCCTTAGTCTTCGCAACCCCTTCGTTCTCCCTTGGCAAAAAGACGGCTTGCTCTCTCGTGCCCTCACGCTGAGGAGGAGTCAGAGACTACATGAAGTTTGTATGAGGCTTGGCCATCTCTCGGACAAAAATCTTGCAAATACACTGATTGGTTCCTCGTTTGCGCTTGTCAGTGGCTCACTACACTGGTTGTGTATCGAAGCCAAGCTCGACAGGCCCGCAAAGATCTCTTCTCCGAAGAACAACACTTTGACCGGGTCAGATGTAATCACTTGGCGTCCACTCCCAAGTCGCATTTGGTTTACTGTCGTGGCAATGGCATTCCCGATCGCTGTTATTGTTGCTCTCGAGATAGTGCAGCACTTTTCTGATGCAAATGATGGCATTGCAGACGCTCAGAATTCGACGTCACTCACAGTTGTAATGTCTTCGTACATTCCGGCACTTATTTTGTTAACCATTGCAGCTATTTACAGCTCAGCCGAATTCGCTGTTTCACTCCTTTCACCTCATTTGCTGATGAAGGCTGGGACTGCAACGATACACACAGCTGGCTCGAGTCCTTTACGTGATCTCTCGATATTTGCAATATTGAAAGCGCTCTCCCGCCGTCAGATAGCGGTTGCGGTGATAATGATATCAGCTATCTTCGGCAGCATTTTAACAATCATTTCCTCAGGCCTGTACGAGATCTCGACAATACCAATTGCTCATGAGACCTTCGTCAGCACGGCTGATCAATTCTTCCTGGGGTGGAACGAACCCACCAATGCAGCCGCTGAAGCAATGTTCACTCTTATCCAGCGTCATAATTCGTCATATCCCAGCGGCACCAGTGATGAAATCCTATATCCCTTCTTCTCCTTGGATAGAAGCAATCCCATTGTGGATGTAATCCTGCAATCGAACAGCAGCAACTCAATTGAAGTTGAAATGCCTGTCATTCGGCCTTCTCTGAACTGTACAGTTGTTCCAGGTGCCAATCTGACGGTCCAAGTTGGCCACAATGGATTAGACAGTAACGACACCATTCTAAACTCCCCATGGATAAACATTACCTCTTACCATGACCTTCCCGAGCATTGTCAGTTCTCTCCAGGAGTCTACCAACATTCCAAACGATTCAAACTTGAGACTACAGGAGTCATGAAACTACGACCGGGACAAACCGTCTTAGCCGGCGAATCCGATTCTCCGCTCCCCGAAAATTTCACAGAGTCAGGGCTAGTCCTATTTGCCCCCGATTGCCCTAGCGTTGCTTTCACTTTCGGCAAATTCAAGATCGATGACACGAAGATAGGCGATATCACAAGATTGGTATGTAGCCAGTACCAAGAAGAAATACCAGCTACGTTGTCATTCGTCCTTCCAAGCCTAGCCCTCAACCCTTCGCAGCCGCCCATACTAGACGAGAACAGGAGCAAGGTGGTAAAGCGGACCTCATATGACTTCGACCAACTTTTCTGGACACAAGAGATCATGGACTTATACATCAATGACGAAGACTCGCCCCTTGATGTATTCTTCACATTTTTGGAGTATGGAGTCAACGGCATGCCTCTCAGCGAGCTAGTAGGTGTTGAGAATCAGCCGATGCTGGTGAACGCGACACAGCACCTCTATAGGCAGTTCATGGTGCAGGTCGTGAATGAGGCGATGAGGCTAAACGCAACCAATAGCACAACTCAGGATGATGCCGTCACACAGATAGGCGCAAAGCTGGCGGCGAAGATATTCGATCATAGTCGACTACGGATCGTGCAGAATAAGACATCGAAGTTTATCCTGCAAGGCGTCTTAGCTGCAATGGTAGTCTGTTGGGCGTTCGGCTTCAAGGTGCTGAGGGAGACGGGTCAATTAGTGGCCCACAATCCCTGCACAACTATGGGGACTTTGAGCTTGTGGGCAGGGAGTGAGCTCGTGGACAGTCTACCAGAAGACGGAGACTGCGATGATAAGCGGCTAATGGAGAGGTATAAGGACGTAAGATTTCGTTTGTCCTTGTGGCCGGGAGAAGAAAAGAGCGGCGACATGAGTGCAGCTGTGGTCACGAATAGTGACCAGAACGCGTGGTCATCTTCAGCGACGAGATTTGGGATCGACATTGTTGACGTAAGCAAAATTAGATAGAAGACTCATAATATCCGCCGCAGCGTCGCACAATCATGTAAACATCGGCGTCGTAGGATCGTAATATATTCACTTCATTAGGAACCGCCGTTAGGCAATTCTGAAGTCCTTTCCTTTCCATTCGAACTGGCTGTAGATAGTCCGTTGGCCTTGATGATTGGTGCGAGCCTTTATATTAGGCTTCGGAGCACGTCCTACTATTGTCATCCTCTACTCCTAATTCCACAGGAAAGCTGCCACTCTATCACACTGAACGGGGTAACGAGCAGCAAAACCCAAACTACACCAGATAAAACCAAGGCGATAAGAGAAAATGATACAGTGTCAAGCCACCACTTCCACGCCCTTGACCAGAACTCTAATCCCTGAGCGATTGAGATCGTTACGCGTAATATCCAACATCTCGTTATATACGAGCCAACGCCCCATGTCGCAAACGTAATCACGATCCGCACAGATGCTTCTGGCGGCAAGATCGGTCCCTTCAATTCCGTGTCATGCGAGAACTAGACCGTACCGGCCGACTCCGTGCCATCCCTGAAGATGCAGAATGGCGCTTTGGCGGCCAGATGCGCGGCCAGGGCCTGTGAAGGGGATGTGTCCGACAGCATCAGGACTCTAAGCGCTCATCTCAAGGCTCGAACTCGCCTTGGTCGACATGGCAATATCAAGCAACCGCAGGTATTCAGATAAGGTGCGGCAGGGAGGTTGTGGACAGCAACCTAGTATGCGGGCCAAGGTCCATAGAGAGATGTCCTCCAATGTTTCTTTCCCAGTTTTGGTTGTAAATCCTTTTCAAAGATTCCGACAAAGCCATTCGTGTAGGAGTGCAAGTCTTCAAGCTACAGGTGGCCTAGAGCCGCGTTGAGGAGAATCCGCTAGTTCGAGGAAGGGGCATCCGTTTGGCGCTGTCATGTTAGTTAATGCAACAAATTTGAGAGTATGTACCGTATGGTAGACTTGGTAGCTGGCCGTTGCGCTTGTTGGTGCTGCCTGTTTTTGGATCTCTGGGCAGTAGAGGACCAAGGAATGAAACATAAATCGTAAATTTGGCGCTAAGTAAGCATCGGGGGCACGCAGGCTTGATGGAAGGGTGGGTGAATGAGAGCAGCGTCCGGCACAGTCGGTGTGGATCGAGGGTGGACCAAAGTCGCTCGAGTTGAAGCGGGGGAAAGTGATTGGAGCACCAAGGAGGGGGGCCTGGAGTGTGGCAGCTGCGGGCGAGCGAGGATGGTTGGAGACAAAGGGCGATCTCGGAAGCTGCGAGTGACACTCGAAAAAAGATAACCTAGAGTGCAACAGCAGAGGGGGACGGGGGCTTTATAGTTGGCAAAGCGGCGAGGGGCGCAATACCCGATTAGGTTGGACGCCTCGAGGTTTGGCAGCGACGAGATGTCGCCGCTTTATGAAAATCGCTGTCTCACTGTGGGCTTAGTTCAAATGCGATTGCGCCAACCATCGCTGGATGTTGACCGTTGAGGAGCGCTGTCGACGGGCCTAAGTGGGCCCGGTAGGGGATAAGATTGGCTCACCCGGTCCCCAGTTGATGGGTGAGGTCGGGGCGAATTTCTGTTCTCTTGGCAACTCGAAACGAATTTGTGGTAAGCTGTGTGTTGAAAGATTTCAAGTCATTCTCTAAGCGACCTTGTTATATGTGACGTGTGATCAGCTAATGCCATGACAGCCTCAGCATGAGAAAGACCCCATGCCACCAGCAAGGCCATCTCTGCAGGCAATTGCTCACAATGAGAGAACAAGCTAAGAAGCTCAGGAGCCTACTTGACTGACCACAAAACGTAGAAGAGACATGGCTGCAATCTTCCCTTCTCCCTCGATCTCGTCAGCCACTTCCGCCGCGATTGTGCCCGACTTGGAACTTCCGCAGATGAGGTCGCATCCCCTCGTACCTGGATCTCAGAAAGAGATTGCCTTCATTGAGCACATTGACGCAAGGCTCTCACAAATCACGAGGAGATATGCAAAGAAGTTCTCCAAAGGAAGTGGTAGTGGAGATGAAGCACCCGGCTACGACAACTTCGCCCAGTGCGTTGTGGATCTAGAGACTGTCTTCAATATGGTCTGGATCAGTGGAACCCGTGGGTGACCATTTCATTAGCAGTGCTTAAGACATTTCTCTAGTTGTTGCTGTCGTTCCCTCTTTCATGAAAGTGCTGACATTTGAATGATAACGCATAGCCACTCTGCAGGTACCCTACCTTCTGTCCCTCGCCGGGCTTTTCTCCTCGTATCTCCCTGCCTTCCCATTCGCACCGGCGCCGACATTCCGCATTGCCAAAAGGCTTGATGCCGCCTTTGCCTATCTGCTACAACCCCCACCAGCCTCTGGAGATGGATCATCAATGCACTCGCACGAGGTATCTTCCACAGACAAGGTGAGGATCAAATCTTTGATCTCCTCCACAAGAGTAGCGGCTGTGGAAAGAGCAGAGAAGAGCGGGTACTCACCGTCTATTTTAGATACGTTGGATGATGAGGAGATGGAGGAGGAGGATGACGAACTAGCAATGGGCGACGAAGAAGAACACACTGAGATCAGCCATGATGTGGTTTCCAGAGGTCTTTCGAAGATGTATGAACAAACGCTTGAGTTACTAGGCGATGAGTTGGTTTGACCAAGCTTTTACGATGAACTGGTCAGAGTGAAAGAGGGAAGCTTTTATGGGACACGGAGAAAGCCTCAGGTTAATCGACCTACTCGGCTGGACAATACCGACTGCTTCGCGAACGGGGCTAGATCATGGTCGACGCTTTGGAGGATCTATCTCTGGCGCTGAAATGACGCTACTACAGCTTTTGCGGGCGATGCAGATTCTCTTTTTGACCAGCTCCTGCATAAAAGGCGATCCTCAGATACCTGTGC
>Ga0335072_10001520_pt1 | contig 37647 bp, 38 predicted proteins | sample Lox_Sample_21_FD_206725 | JGI IMG/M metagenome (GOLD analysis project Ga0335072, IMG submission 206725) | Soil microbial communities from Loxahatchee National Wildlife Refuge, Florida, United States - Lox_Sample_2.1 | ecosystem: Environmental > Terrestrial > Soil > Wetlands | place: USA... | reverse complement strand
CTTGGCCGCTGTCCGCCGGCGCGGGTCCGCACCCCGCCCGCGGCCCGCGCTCAGTGCTGTCCAATGATCCCGAACAGGAGCGTGGTGCTTGACCAGGCCGCCCGCGGTCCGAACGGGCGGCGGGCGGTTCAGGGCCATCCACCGCCCGTTCGGACGAACGATTTTGACTTCTCTAGCAGTCGACAAGCTCGGGACTCTGGTTCAGGAGCTGGGCGCGGGCAGAGGTGAACTCGGCGAGCGCAGCCGTCGCGGCCGGGCGGAAGACAGCGGCCCGGTGGCAGTTCTGGAACGCCAGCCGGACGCCGTAGTGCCGCTCGACCGCGGCGCGCATCGCGTCGCTGGCCATCAGCCGCAGCAGCTGGCCGCGCGCCGCATCATCCGGCGGCGGGACCTCATTATCGGCGAACTCGCCGCCGCCGGCTTCCAGGTCGGTGATGAGGCCGGCGATCAGGTTCCAGGCGTACGGCAGCGAGGCGCGGACGCAGTCCAGGAAGGCCGCGTCGTTCACCTCGCCGCGCTGTGCCTGGCCGAGCAGGTCCGGCGGTACTGCTAGCGACATCGTGAGGTCCTTTCTCCGTCACGGTGCGGTTACTGTCCCCGATCATTCTTTATGAAAATGACAACCATTTCAATATGATGGGCGCCGAGTGTTGCGGCACGGACGGATAGCGGTTTACCCGACTTCGGGTTGGTGGGTGCATTACTCAGGTAATGAACGACTGAAGTGATGATGCAAGAAGGTTTGTCGCTGTGCCAGAGATGGCTGGTCTTGACGAGGGTGGCCCGCTGTTTGCGCAGGTCGCCGAGAGGCTCGCGGGGGAGATCGCGGACGGCGGCCTAGCCGAGGGCGAGCGGGTACCGTCCACCAACGAGCTGGCCGCCTTCTACCGCATCAACCCGGCGACCGCGGCGAAGGGAATCAACGTCCTCGCTGACGAGGGACTGCTGGAGAAGCGCCGCGGGACCGGGATGTTCGTCGCGGCCGGGGCGCGCGCGACGCTGCTGGCCCGCAGGCGCGCCGAGTTACCGAGCGGTACGTGCAGCCGCTGCTTACCGAGGCGACCCGGCTGGGCATCGACCCCGACGAGCTGATCGCGCTGATCAGGGAATCCAGTAGTGAACGGGGAGGTGTCGCGGCGTGACACCGGCGATCTCGGTCACCGGGCTGACACGGAGGTACTACGACGAGGTCGCCCTCGACGATGTGAGCCTGACGGTCGGCGCCGGGACCATCACCGGGCTGCTCGGCCTGCGCATCCTGGCGGGCCAGGAGTTTCCGTCATCCGGTTCGGTGCGGGTCTTCGGTGCAGCGCCGGCCGAGAACGAGGACGTGCTGCGCCGCCTGGTGCTCGTCCGCGAGGACCAGATATACCCGGACTTCAAGGTGTGCCACGCGCTTCGTGCCGCGTCCTTCTGCTATCCGAACTGGGACGCGGGCCTGGCATCCTCGCTGCTGAAGGACTACGGGGTGCGGGCGGGCAAGGCGATCAAGGGACTGTCGCGCGGGCACCGGTCGGCCCTCGGGATCACGATCGGGCTCGCCGCCCGCGCCGAGGTGACGCTGTTCGACGAGCCGTACGCGGGCCTGGACGCGGTGGCGCGGCAGGTGTTCTATGACCGGCTGCTGGCGGACTTCGGCGCGTTCCCCCGCACGGTGCTGCTGTCCACTCACCTGATCGACGAGGCTGCCGCCCTGTTCGAGAACGTGGTCGTGATCGACCGCGGCCGGGCCGTGCTGGACGCGGCGGCCGACGGGCTGCGGGGCATGGCCACCACGGTGAGCGGCCCGGTCCTCGCGGTGGACTCTTTCACCACGGGGTGTCCGGTCTGGGAACGGCGCGGGCCCGGTTCCCAGGCGTCGGTCGTCATGGCGGGGCAGGTGTCTGGCGAAGACCGCGAGCGGGCCCGGTCACTCGGCCTGGACCTGACCCCGCTGTCCCTGCAGCAGCTGGTGGTCCGCGCGTCTGGCCAGTCGGCCGGCGCCGGTCCCCTGACCGAAAGGACCTGGGCGTGAACGCCATGATCAACGTCGCCCGCTACCACCTGGTGCAGCCGGTGCTATTCGTTACGCTCCCGCTGGCGATGCTGGCGTTTCCCTTTTGCCGTGAACGCGGCACGGGGAGGCGACACCTGGCGCGACGGACTGGCCGTCATCTTCCTCTACTTCTTCGTCATGGGAGTGCAGCGCGTCGGCGGCCGGTGGCTGCCGTTCGGTCTCGCGCTCGGCGCGACCCGCCGCTCCTTCTAGGCCGGTACCGCGCTGCTCGGGGTGTCCATGTCTTTCGTCTACGGCCTGGGCTGCAGGCCATCGAGCGGGCGACCGGCGGCTGGGGACTGTCTATCACCTTCTTCCGGGTGCCGTATCTCCTGAACGGGCCCTGTACGCCACCTGGCTGACCTCGTTCGTAGGGCTGTCCGCGCTGTTCGTGTACGGCATGTGGTACGGGATCGTGAATCGCCGGTGGGGCATGCTGGGCCTGCTCGCGTTCGTCACCGTCCAGGTACCGGCCGGGATCGCCGTCGCGTTCGCGCGCACCTGGTCCGGCATCGGCGGGCCCCACCCCAGCCTGAGCGCCCTCGACCTGACCGGCGTCATCGCCGCCCTGACGGTGGTGATCCTGGCCGGCGGCCACGCCACGATCCGCCGCGCCACGGTGTGACAGAGCCCCGGCCGTTGATCCCCGTGGATGCCGGTTGCCATGCGATCCATCTGGGTGCCGGGCATCGGCCTGGACGCTGGCGGGGCGCGGCGCGTCCCGTTGCGCGGGTTCGGTGAACTCGTCCCGAGTGACATGCCCCTCAGGCAGGTCGCCCGCAAGTGGCCGCGTGGACCTGCTCGGTCAGGACGTTCATCTTCTCGGCCAGGGCATGGATCTGCTCGGTAAGATCGGTGTTCCTCTGCAGCAGCTCCGTCTGAAACTGGGCGAGCTCCTCTCGATGCTTGGCTCCCGCCTCTTCGTTCGCCTTGTTGGTCCGGGTCTGCGCTTTCTGGGCGATGATGACCAGCGCGCCGGTGTAGAACGCCACCGCGGAGAAGACAAGATTCAACAGGATGAACGGCACGGGATCGAAACCCTTCCCGTCCAGTAGCCCGGTCCAGGAGTCGCTCAGGAACTCGATAACCTGGTTGGCGAACAGCCACGCGAGAATAATCGCAGAGCTGATGAGGAGGAACGCGACGGTCCCCATTCCGCTCGCTACGGCCTCCGAGACGCGCTCCATGAAGGTGCTCCCCCCGGCGTACGGAGACCTTCCCCGGTTGCCGTGCTGATAGTGTAGGTAGTGGCGCAGCGGATCTGTCCCGGACCGCTGCTGCTGGGATGCCGTGGTTGCCATCTGCTCTCCCCTTATCTCCCGTCAACGCTGCCTGCCATACCGCCGGCCTGCGGGTCCGCCGTCTGCGGGGTCTCGCCGCCGGGACGCGCATCTGGCCCGAGCAGCCGATGAGCACGACGTCGACGCGGTAGATGTTTTCCGACCCATGCTTTAGACGCGACTCGATACGTTATGGGTGAGGTAGCCGGGAGCTGGGGCAAGACAGTCGCGGTGCACGGTGGCACAACATCATTTCCGACACCGATTCCGTCTATGGCATCTCCTGCGCGGCACTGCGCGACTGCGGCGCGTGCCGATCGCGAAGTCCGCGGGCCGCGCTAGTGCGTTCGTGATGTCGCGCTTGCGTCTCGTCTGGTGATCTGGCCCCCGCTTGCAAGGCGCATCCCAGCGGTATCTGGATGTCGCCTGGTATGGCCTGATGTGCCTCTGAACTGGGATAACCGTCGCCCTAGGTCGCCTTACGTTGCCTGGCGGCTGGCGGCGTTGGCTCCCCGAATGGCTCCCCAACCCGAGTGGCACCGGCATCACCTGGTTACGAAAATGTAGCCCGGTGGCCACCATCGTCTCCGGCCGCGTCAAGCTCGCCGACCTCGCGCCAGCACGGAAACGTGTCACGCCGACGACCGCATGCACTCGTTGCGTCCAGCTGACCCGCCGCAGCCGAATTGCAGTGCCGATCGACGGCGGTTCCCGATGCCCGGCACAGTCGAGCACAGACAGGTAGTGTCGACTTACTGGACTGCCAGAGGGAACGGCAGCCCGGCGGACGCCATCAGGTAAAGGATTTGCTACACTATGGCTGTCGAGGAATGGGAGATCCGGGTCACCAACGAGCTCCTGGCCTGGATCGGCACACTGGATGAACGGACAAGGGCACAGGCAGTGGACGCGATCGACCGTCTCGCCGAGGCCGGGCCAGCCCTCGGCCGGCCGCTGGTCGACTCCATCGCGCACTCATCGGTCCGCAACCTCAAGGAACTGCGGCCCGGCTCCGCCGGGCGCACCGAGGTGCGCATCATCTTCGCGTCCGGCCCCTGGCGGTCGGCGATCCTGCTCACCGGCGGCGACAAGTCAGGCGACTGGCACGGCTGGTACCGCCGGGCCATCCCGCATGCGGAAGAGCTGTACGCGGACTACCTCAAGGAGCGCGAGGCGGAGGACGGGCGATGACTGAGTTTCCCAGGTGGCAGGACGTCCGCGGCGGCATCGTCGCCGGGGCCGGCGGCGAGCAAGCCGTCGCCGAGGCACGCCGGCGCAACCAGGCCTACATCGACGGGCACCGGCTCGCCGAGCGCCGCAAGGCCCTGGGCCTGACCCAGGCGCAGGTCGCCGAGAAGATGGGCGTGACCAAGAGCCGGGTCTCCCAGGTCGAGCGCGGCGAGGTATCCACCATCGAGGCCGTCGCCCGCTACGTCCAGGCCATCGGCGGGCAGATCCAGATCTCCGCCGTCTTCGGCGACGACCACTACGTCCTGCGCGGCACCGTCACCGAAGCCGCCTGACCGTCACGTCGCCCGCCATTGGCGCTCACCCGCGCCCGCGGCGGCACCGGACCAGCCGACCCATGGCTATCCGGAACTCGCATCACAGATGGTGGCGGCAGAGCTGCGAAGTGACGCAAAATATCCGCCGTTATGCTCGGCAATCTGGTCACCTAGTCGAGTGACTCGCGCCGCGCCGAACTGGACGATCTGCACGCACCTATACCGCCCTGGACAAGTGATCATCTGCGCGCGGAATCAGCGCGCTGCCGCCGACGTTGCCGAATGCGCGCCGAAATTGGCTCGCCGTGCATCTACGTGCCTGGTCAAGCCGCCATGACATGTTCCATGGCAGGGAGAAGCCCGCATTACCGGCGCAGCAACAGGCTCTCCTGGAGCGAGGAGTCCTTCTTCAGAGGCGTCATCAGCCGTTGCGCGATCTACTTGGGTATGACGTCGGTGAACTCCCGGTCGTGTGCCGTTTGCGGTTGAATTGAACGGCGTTTGCGTGGCGGGAGGGGTCATGCGGCTTGGGCGGTTGGCGTTGGTGGCCGTGGCGGTGCTGACGGCGGCTGCGGCGGGTACGGTGTTGGCCGTAGCGGTGAGTGCCGCGACCGGGGGGACCGTGTCCTGGTTCCCGCCGGTTGAGCATGATCCGCTGTGGTGGACGGCGGGTTCGACAGCCGCGGTCGCAGTCGCCGGGCTGCTGGTGTGGTGGGGCCAGCGCCGGTATGACGTGGGCCTGCGTGAGCTGGTGCCGGCGGTGCAGCGGCCCGAGGAGTGGGTGGTAGACCGGCCGACCGAGGTCGGCAGGATCGTGGCCGCGGTTAGTGGAGGCGGGACGGCCGGGGTGACGATCGCGATTCACGGGGCCGCCGGGTTCGGCAAGACCACGATCGCCAGGATGGTGCAGGCCGACCCGCGGGTCTTGCGCCGCTTCGGCCGACGGGTGTACTGGGTGACGGTGGGCCGCGATGTGGGCAGGCAATCGCTGACCGGGCTGGTCAATGACCTGATCACGCGGCTGGATCCGGACCGGCCGGTGACCTTCATCAACCCGCAGGCGGCCGCCAAGCACCTAGCGGCGATCCTGGCCGGAGGGCCACGTCGGCTGCTGGTCGTGGATGACGTCTGGACCCAGGCACAGCTCGACGCGTTCCCGGTGGCGGGCGGCTGCACTCGGCTGGTGACCACCCGTACCGCGTCGCTCATCGGCGGCACCGGGTTCGCCGTACCGGTGGGCAGGATGACGGAACGGGAGGCGGACGCGGTGCTTCGCGGCAAGAGCGGCCTACCGGAACTCCAGCCCGCCCTTGCCGCGCAACTGGCTGTAGAGACCGGCCGCTGGCCGCTGCTGCTGCGGCTGATCAACAAGATCCTCGTCGACCGGACCCGGTTGCAGACCGATATCACAGCCGCAGCCGAGGAACTGCTTGGCATGCTTCGCCAAGGCCAGGCGCTGGAACTGGACCGGCTATCCGGCGCGACCGCCCAGCTGGACGGCGGTGGCGACCCGGGCGAGCGGGCCGGGTCGGCGCGGGCCACGATCGAGGCGAGCACTGGTCTGCTCGACCCTGTCCAGCGCGCCCGGTTCGCCGAGTTGGCGGTCTTCGCAGGGAACGAGACCATCCCGGCCACGCTCGCAGCCGCTCTGTGGCAGGACACTGGCCGACTGGAGAGCAACGCCGACGTCACCCTGCTCGTCCGGCTTGAGGACCTCGCCCTTTTGACCCTGACGCCTTCTCCCGACGGCGGCACCATCAAACTGCACAGCGTCATCCGGGACTTGCTCCGGGAGGAACTCGGTGAGCCACGGCTGCGGCAACTGCACCAGAGCCTGCTCGAATGCGCAGCCGTCGGCCTCCCTGCCGCCCGGTCCGGCACAGGCGAGGGCACGATCACCGCCTGGTGGGAACTCCCCAAGCGGGCCCGCTATCTGCGCGACCACCTCATCGAGCACCTGATCGCCGCCCAAGATCCCCAGGCGGCCGAACTTTTGGCCACCGACCTGCGCTGGATCGCAGTCCGGCTAGAACAATCTGGTCCGGCCGCTCCGTACGGGGACCTGAGCCTGATCGAAACCCCCAGGGCACGACGCCTGCAACGCGTACTCGGTCAGTCCGTTCACTTGCTCGCTGTCACCGACCCCTCGTACTCGCAGGCCGATATTCTCTACAGCCGGGTCAGTCATGACCCGGACTGGGGGCCTCAGGCCCGCGCCCTGCAAGCCGCCAGCACCCATCCCGCGCTTGCCGACAGGCTTCCGCTTCCCGACCTTCCCCATCCGGCCCTGCGCCGCACCCTGACCGGCCACGACTACTTGGTGTGCGCGGTGGCGATCGCGCCCGACGGCAGCTGGCTCGTCACTGCCGACGGCGGCGGCATCGTCCTGATGTGGGAGGCCGCCACCGGGCGGCAGCGTGCCGCCGTCACCAGCCACAGCTGGGTGCATGCGGTGGCGATCGCCCCCGATGGCAGCTGGCTCGTCACCGGCGACCACGACGGAACGGTCCGGATCTGGGACGCCGCCACCGGGGAGCAGCGCGCCGTTCGTGCCGGCCACCACGCCCCGGTGAGCGCGGTGGCGATCGCCCCGGACGGCAGCTGGCTCGCCTCCGCCGGCCTAGATGGAACGGTCCGGATCTGGGACGCCGCCACCGGGGAGCAGCGCGCCGCCCTCACCGGCCACCAAGACTGGGTGCGCTCGGTGGCGATCACGCCCGACGGCAGCTGGCTCGCCACTGGCACCGACAGCATCGGGCTCGACACCGCCAGCGATGGAGCAGTCCGGATCTGGGACGCCGCTACTGGGCAGGAGCGCGCCGCCCTCACCGGCCACCACGGCGCTGTGAATGCGGTGGCGATCGCGCCCGACGGTACCTGGCTCGCCTCCGGCGGCGACCGCACGGTCCGGATCTGGGACGCCACCGGGACACAGAGCCCAGCCCTCACCGGCCACCAGGACTGGGTGAACGCGGTGGCGATAGCGCCGGACGGTACCTGGCTCGCTACCGGCGGCCGCACGGTCCGGATCTGGGACGCCGCCACGGGGCGGGAGCGTGCCGTCCTTACCGGCCACTATGGCGGCGTGGCAGCGGTGGCGATCGCGCCGGACGGTACCTGGCTCGCCTCAGGCGGTGGCGACGGCATCGTCTTGATGTGGGACGCCGTCACCGGGCGGCAGCGCACCGCCGCCTCCACTGGCTACGCCTACAACGTGGATGCGGTGGCGATCGCGCCCGACGGTACCTGGCTCGCCGCAGGCAGCACCGACAACACCGTCCGGATCTGGGACGCCACCGGGACTCAAACCGCAGCTCTCACCGGCCACCAAGAATGGGTGAATGCGGTGGCGATTGCCCCCGACGGCAGCTGGCTCGCCTCCGGCGACGGGGACGGAACGGTCCGGATCTGGGACGCCGCCACCGGGCGGCAGCGCGCCGCCCTCACCGGCCACGCCTGCGTGAATGCGGTGGCGATTGCCCCCGACGGCAGCTGGCTCGCCTCCGGCGACGGGGACGGAACGGTCCGGATCTGGGACGCCGCCACCGGGCGGCAGCGCGCCGCCCTCACCGGCCACGCCTGCGTGAATGCGGTGGCGATTGCCCCCGACGGCAGCTGGCTCGCCACCGCCGACAGCTACGGAACAATGCGCATCTGGGAGCAGGCGACAGGGCACGCCCGCGCCATCATGCGGGTCGACGGCGCACTTAGCGACTGTAAATGGAGCCCGTCTGGAAAGTCGATCGCAGCGGCTGGTAGTGCCGGCTGGTACTCCTTCACCTTCACGCCCTGACCGCACCGACGACCCAGCCCGGTCTTGGTCTAGTCAGCTCGATTTCGCCTAATCCGAGAAGAAGCCCCACGCCGAACAGGCGCCCCAAATCCGCCTCCCCGTCTGCTACGGGCCAGTTCAGAGGCGTAACGGTGTGCCCCATTGTAAGGAGAAGCTCGAGGATGTGACTGAGACGGCGCCGGAATGGGCGATCTGCGCGTATCTCAACCATCCGGTCGTCAATCCTAGTCAGCGAAAATAATCGGCGTTCCGCGTGCCCTGGCCCTGACTGTGGCATTCAGGCGCTGTCACTGACAGTGGCGACGACCGATCGATCTTTGGGCCACCGCCACGGCTTCGCCAAGCCGCACGCTCAAGGCCGTGTCGTTGGCGCGCGGAAGGGCACCGCCACGACCGTGCTCACGAGCGATCGGTGGCGCGAGATGCTCATGACGAGTGACGCGTCACAATGAGGCCCCTGAGGAGACTGCTGCACTTTGCTGCTGCACCGGCACGCGAAACGGTCGGTTCCGTGATCGGAACCGACCGCTGAGCTGCGAGCCCCGTAACAGAATCGAACTGTTGACCTTCTCCTTATGTCATACGTGACGAATAGGGTCAATGTGACGATTGTGAATCGTTGCGCTTTACGTTGTAGTTGTCAAGCTGCTGAACATGGTCGACAAGGGCATCAATGTTCAGGTGTAGCTCTTCTGCAGGGACTGGCTGAGCTGGGGAGATGCGGGCTGGCCGACCATGGGCGGCGGGCCGGGGGCGCACCTTGGCGCACCTGACCGACGCTGGGCCTGTTAGGTCCGCCCAGGCGGCGGGCAGGTGGGGGCATCCTCGCCCCGCACGGCGGCGCGAGGATGCCCGCCTTGGACTCGCGGTCACGGACCGCCCTCCGGCGGGCCGGGGCGCTACGAGGACAGGTTGGTGCTGGCCGCGGTGAACGTGGTCCCGTTGACCTTGTCGAACCCCGGCGGGACGTTGGTGAGGACGTTGAGCGACGGGTCGGAGAACTCGACGTTGGTCAGGCTCGGGATCGTGGCCTTGTGCAGCCATGCTTCCTTGGCCGACAGGCTGCTGGACAGCCCGGGGCCCTTGAGCAGGGCGATCAGGACGTCGATCGCGTACTCGCCGCTGACGTCAATGCTGTCGGGGTCGTGACCGACGCTGGACTTGATGGTGTTCACGTAGCTGGTCATCGCCGACTGGTCCTGGCCCTGGATGTCGCCGGGGACCAGCGGAGTGCCGGGAATCGTGTAGAAGTTGTCGGCAGGCTCGAACGCGCTGATGCCCTTGAGGAACCCGTAGCTCGCGTCGGCCCCGGTGACGACCAGCGGCATGCTGGGCTTGAGCTCGTTGTAGCCCTTGATGACCGCAGTGCCCGCCGTGCCAAGGGCCGCCGCGTAGATCATCTGTACGTTGCTGCTGACCAGCTTCTCCAGTGCCACGGTGTCGTCCGTCGCCGTCGGCGACACGAACTGGATGTTGAGCTTCAGCGAGCCGGCCGCGGCCTTGATGAACTCGATCTGCGACTCGCCCACCGCGTCGTTGGTGGCGATAATCCCGATCGAGGAGAAGTGGCTGTCCTGCGCCACCTTGTCGACGATCTGGTCGACGGCCGCTCCGGGCGGCGCCACCTGGAACGCGTTCGACGAGCGGGGCGGGTTGAGCAGGTTGGTCGAGGCGAGGAACAGGCTGTTGGTGAGCAACGGCTCCGCCGCCTTGATGTTGGCGATGACCGATAGGGCGAGCACGATGGGGCTGCTCGCGTACTTGGCGGCGCACTGGGTGGCGCCGCTGACGGTGCTCTGGGTGTCGCACTCCGCGAGCTTCAGCGGACGGCCGCCGATCCCGCCGGCCTTGTTGAGCGCCTGCAGGGCGGGCTGCATGCCCTCGATCTGGCCGGTACCGAAGAACGCGTCGGCGCCGGTGAAGTCTCCGATTACCGGAATCGTGATCGCGTTGCCGCTGTCGCTGCCGGTGCGCGCCGAATTGGACGAGTTGGGCGAGCCCGCTGCCGGACTGCCGGATGACGCCGTAGTACACGCCGATGCCAGGACGGCGATCGCTGCGGCGGCGCCGAGCGCCTGGAACGTGCGTCTGCTCGCAGATCTGCTGAGCAAGGCCATTATTTATTCCTCCGCTATCTGATGGTTGGGACGGCCTTCTTCGGTGTCCGTGGCCGCGTTCCGGGCGGCTGCCGGGCCTGCGGCGGTGGCCGCGACGGGATTGCGCAGCCGCCCCATGCGGATCTCGATCCGCCGGCTGGTCAGTCCGTCCAGCACGGCGCTTGCGTGCTCAGCGACGATTAGCGTGACTTGGTGGCGGATGCCGTCGAGCACCTCGATGAGTTGGGTGACGACCGCCGGGGCCAGCCCGAGGGTGGGCTCGTCCAGCAGTAGCAGCCTGGGCCGGCACATCAGCGCCCGTCCGATCGCGAGCATCTGCTGCTCGCCCCCGGATAGCTCGCTGCCTTTCACGCGGCGCCGCTCGGCGAGGCGCGGGAACAAGGTGTAGACCGACTCGAGCCGCTCGCGGTGCTCGCTATCGCGGGTGACCCGGCGTCGGCTCAGGAGCGTGACGTCGAGGTTCCCCTGAACGGTCAGGTCACGGATGACCTGGCGCCCTTCGGGGACGAGGGCGATCCCGCGCGCGAGCCGGCGCGCGGCGCCGGCTCGCTCGACTGAAGCCCCATCGAAGACGATGCTCCCGCGGGCCGTGGGCAGAGCGCCGGCGATGGTCTTGAGCAGCGTCGACTTACCGGCGCCGTTCGGTCCGACGACGCCGACGGCTTCGCCGGGGAGGATGTCGAACGTCATGCCGTGCAGCACCATCAGGCCGCCGTAGCCGCTGGTGACGTCGCACACCGACAGAAGTGACTCAGGCACCGGTTCCTCCTGCCGGGGTGACCGCCGCGCCGACCGGCCATTCTGCCTGTTTAAGCAGGCCGGTAGCATCGCCCTCGTAAACCACCTGGCCTAGCTCAAGGATGTAGCCGCTATCCGCTACCCCGGCGACGAAGTCGAGGTTGTGATCAATGATCAACACCGCGGTGCCCGATTCCCGCAGGCCGTGGATTAGCCCGGCCAGCAGTTCGAGCTCCTCGAGCGACAGGCCGGCCCCGGGCTCGTCCATGAGCAGCAGTTTCGGGCGCAGCGCGAGTGCGCGCGCCACCTCCACGAGCTTCCGCTGCCCGCCGCCGATCTCGGCCATCCGCCGGTGCGCGATGTGCTCCAGCCCGGTAGCGTTCAGCGCGTCCCGGCAGCGGCCCGCCAGGTCATTGCCGGGGCGCCGGGAGCGCCCGAGCAGAGCGAGCCCGTAGACCCCCTCGGCACCGGCCCGCACGTTCTCTTCGACCGTCAGATCGGGGGCGACGCGGGCGGTCTGGAAGGTTCGTGCAATGCCTAGACGGGCTCGCTCGACGGGATCGCCGACGGAAAGCTCTTGGCCGTCGAAGATCACCTTCCCGGACGACGGCGGTTCCACGCCGGAGATCATGTTGAGCACGGTGCTCTTGCCGGCGCCGTTGCCGCCGATGATCGCGGTGACGCGGCCCGGGGCGGCCGCCAGGGTCACGTCATTCACCGCCCGGACGCCGCCGAAGGACTTCGACAGACTGACGGCGGCGAGCCCGCTGCCGCCGTCGCCGGTCCTCCCGCCGCCCGGGGCTGTGTGCATAACGGCCCGGGCGGGCGGGCTGGCCTCGGCAGGAGCGGGCCCGGGCCTGCCGGGCGCGTTGCCGCCGGGCAGGTGGGCGCCGGGCAGCCTGAGGCGCCGCGCGAGGGGCGACTCCAGCACCATTCCGGGTAGCCCGACGACCCCGGCCCGGAGGTAGGCGACGACCACGAAGAAGATCAGGCCGTAGACGAGAAGCTCGATGTTGCCAAGGCCACTGGTGGCGTTGGACAGCCAGGTCAACAGGCCGGCGCCCAGGGCGGGCCCGGCCAGTGAGCCCATTCCGCCGACGATCGCGAAGCCGAGCAGCTGAACCGACTGGACCAGGCCGGCGTCCTGGGGCACGACGACCCCCTGCCAGCGGGCCAGCAGCACGCCGGACAGCGCTGCGAGCACGGCGCTTACGGTGAACAGCACGCGCCGCACGTGCAGGATGTCGATCCCGTGCACGCTCGCGGCTAGCTGGTCCTCCCTGACCAGGGCCAGGACGCGGCCGCGCCAGGAGCGCACCAGCAGGTGGACGGTGCCCACGGCGATGAGCGTGATGACCACGACCGCCGCGTACCATTGCAGGTCGGAGCTGACCGTCACGACCCCCAGCGGCAGGGTCCGGGCGGTGGTCAACCCGGAGTCGCCATCCGTGACGCTGGGGAACGCCTCCAGGACTCCCTGGATCGCCGACGAGACGCCGAGCATCGCGACCGCGAAGTAAAAGCCGGGAAGCTTTGCGAACACCCCGCCGGCCAGCCAGGCCACCAGGGCTGCCGCGACCAGGGCCGCGATGGCGGCGAGCGTGTAAGGGATGCCGAACCGCGTGCTTCCCAGGACCGCGCCGTAGGCGGCCAGGCCCAGGAAGGACGCGCCGCCGAGATTGACCATGCGGCCGAAGCCGACCAGCACATTCACGGCGAGCGCCGCAATGCCGAAGATGCCCGCGAGCACTGCCGTGCCCACCGTCCACGACGGGATCCCGAAGAACGGCGAGGCGGCCAGGACGATCACCGCAGCTAGCCGCCATGACGACCGCCCGCGCAAGTGGCGGCTGAGGGTGCCCGGTGCACATGCTCGTGCCTTTTGGGGGATCACGCTCGCACCACTCCTCCGAACCGGATGCGACGGCCGAGCAGGAGCACGGCCACGACCATCAGCACCCCGAGGACCAGCGGCTCGGCGAGGAGCTGGTTGACGTAGGTGCCCAGGAACGACTCCGCGAGCCCGACGACCAGGCCGGCGAGGCAGGCGCCGAGGGGGCTTCGCATCGCGGCCAGGGCGGCCGCGACGTACCCGAGCAGCGTCAGCGACAGGCCCGCGTTGTAGGTGACCGAGCTCAGCGGCACCAGCAGGACCGCCGACAGGCCGCCAAGGAAGCCGGCGACGCTGTAGGCGATGACCCGCATCAGCGACACGTTGATGCCGAGCAGCGAGGAGACCGACGGGTTCTCCGCGCAGGCCGACATGCCCTGGCCGAGCACGGTGCGGTGCAGGAACCACGACGTTGCCGCCCCGGCCGCCAGCACCACGCCGATGAGCACGAACCCGTCGTACGTCGTGACCGCGCCGTCCAGGATCACGACCCCGCTGCCCGTCAGCGGCGCGAACGAGTACTGGCTGGGCCCGGCCGCGTAGTCGGCGATACCCTCGGCGCACAGGGCGACGGCCACCACCAGGATGATCAGCCGCTCGGAGGGCCAGGACAACCGGGGCCGGAGCACCAGCCGTTCCAGGCCCGCGCCGAAAACGGTAGCCGCGGAGACCCCGCAGACCGCGGCGGCCGCCACCGAAAGCCCGCTGGAGACCAGTCCGGCGGTGACCAGCCCCGCGATCGTGTAGCTCTCCCCCTGCGCCAGGTTGACCACCCGGGTGCTGCGGTAGCACAGGACAATGCCAAGCCCGATCAGGCCGTAGCTGGCGCCATTGATGAGGCCGGAGTAGATCGTCTGCATCAGCAGCGTCATGTCATCGGCAGATTCGCGCTGGCCGTAAGGTGCCCGCTCACGGCGAGGTCTCTTCCAGGAACCACTCCGTCGGCACCACGTGGCCGAGGCCCAGCTGCTCGCACTTGGCCAGCACGTACGCGCCGACTGCGGCGAACTGCAGGCCCATGCCCGTGTTGTTGGCGAAGAGCGTGATCTGGTCCGGCGCCGTGCGCCCGGGCGCCTTGCCCAGCAACAGCGTGCCGAGGTCCGCTATGTCGTCGAAACTCTTCACTCCGCGGTCGACGGGCCCCATGATGTCGACCTGGTTGTCGTGCTCCACCTGCTCCCGCGATAGGACGGTGATGACGTCGGCGCGGTCGAACGTGGTGTCGTCCAATTCCCGCCGCATGGCGGTGCCGTCGGGGCTCGTGATGCTGGTGACGTGCGTTCCGGGTTCTAGCCACGAGCCGTCAAAGCAGGGGTCGTAGCCAGCCGTTGCGCAGATCACCACCTGGCAGCCCTCGACGGCGCCGCGCGGGGAGTCCACGGCGACGATCCGCTTGCCGGTCTTGGCCGACCAGGTGCGGGCGAACTGCTCCCGGTGCTCACGGGTCGGGCTGTATACCCGCACCTCGCTGACCGTGGGCCGGACGCGGAGCAGGTACTCCAGGTGCGCCTGCGCCTGCCAGCCGGAGCCGAACAGACCGGCTCGCGTCACGTCCGGGTTCGCCATCTCCCGTATGCCGAGCGCGGTAGTCGCGCCGACCCGCATCTTCTGGATGTAGCTGTCGTGGATGATCGCAACCGGCTCCAGGCGGGTCATCGAGTACAGCGTGATCAGCCCGCAGAAGGTGCCCCCGGTGGCAACCGGCAGCAGCCGACGCCGGCGGACCCCGCCCTCCAGCAATTCGATGCCGGCCATGTCCGAGGTGATGCGCAGAGCCCACACCCCGCTGGCGGTGTTGCCACCCTCCTGGGACTTGAACCGGAAGCGGAAGCCGGGATGGCCGGGGTCTTCGGACGGGAAGTAGGTGTGGTTGCGTGGGCGGTTGGCGGCCTGCCCTTGGGCGAGTTCTCGGTAGGCGGCCTCGAGGGCGGCCATACACTCCCCGGCGTCAAGCACTCGCTCAACGTCGCCGTTGCTGATGATGCGCACTAATACAACCTCTTCAGGCGTTACGTACCTTTGCATGGATAAAATGAATCTCTGTCGATCTCACGCGGCGTCCGTGATGATCACTGGCCCGGGCAGTCCCTCGGTCAGGCAGCGTCCCGTGGCGCCCTCAAGCAGGAGAGTGTCGGCGAGGACGGCGCGGGAACCGCCAGGGAGCTCAAGCTCCAGCCGGAGAGTGACCACCGACCCGTCGGGCAGCGGCTCGGCCTCGTCGGCGGCGGTCCGGTACCCGCCGTCGGTTTCGAGGTCGGTGTGGTGGATCAGGTCCGCCTGCCATTCCAGGCCGGACGACGCCAGGGCCGGACGGACCGCGGCGGCGACGTTGTCGCGGGTGGCGCCGACCCGCACCATTGCCGACGCCGCCTGGTAGGCCGCCGCCAGCGAGCCGGCCCAGGAGGCACCGGAACTGGCCAGCACGCGCGCCGCGCCGGTCCAGTACCCCCGGAACTCCGAGACGACCTCGACCGTGTCCGCGTCGTCGCCCGAGCGGTGGCAATATACGTTGACGTCCTCGGCGCCGCCCAGGCGGGCGGTCAACTCCGCACGCCCGGCCCGCTCGTGGTTAGTGAGCTGGCTGTCGAGCGCTGCCGCCACCGCCTGCGCCGTAAGTCCGGACGCTCGGCGCAGCAGCACGGCCTCAGACGGCGACGGAGACTGGCGGCGGCGGCGCACCACGCTGCCCAGGTCGGTGACTTCCCGTCCACCCGCCGCGGCCGTGACGTCGGCGGCCAGCGTGTCCGGCCACCAGTCCATCTCGACCAGCCCGACTCCGCCCGGCCCCTGCTCGGCGAGGAATGCCTCGGCCAGCTTGGCCAGCACCCGACCGCTGCGGAAGTCCTCCAGATTAGAGGTGGCCCGCCACCAGTTCGCGACCCGGGGAGACAGCTTGGTCAGCAGCGCCGGCTTGCCCTCTGCGGGCACCGCGAGCAGCGCCTCATTCCAGTACAGGCAGATGTTGGACAGGTAGCCGAGGTCACCGGAGTGGTACACGTCCGCGTAGACCAGCGCCGCGGCCAGCCCCCGCGCCCGCAGTTCGGCCTGCACGGCGTCGGTCCGCTGCTCCAGCTCGCCGGGGGGGATCTCGGCCGGGTCAAGCACCACAAGGCCACGCTTCACTGCGAGCCTCCTTTCCGTTCGTTACCGGGCGTCAGACGGGCGCGGTGAACAAGATCCGCTCGGTGGTCAGCAGCGGCTCGTAGCCTTCCTTCTTGACCACCACCGGGTCGCCGAGCACGTGGTACCCGCACAGCGGCGTGTACGTGTTGGGGTGCACGATGATCACCGCGTTCTCCTCCAGCACAGTCTCGTCGTCCTCAAGCAGCGACGGGACCTCGTCCGGGTGCAGCCCGTGGCCGTGCCCGCGCACCCGGGTGTACTTGCTGCTGGTGTACTCGCCGTAGCCGTGCTTGCGGAACACGTCGTTCTCCGCCCGGGCCACGTCCCCGGCGGTGACGCCGGCCCGCACCGCGTTCAGTCCTGCCTCAACGGCTTCGTTGAACAAGTCGAAGGACCGCCGCTGGCCGTCGCTCGGCTGGCCGAGCACGGCGCTGCGGCAGATCTGGGCGTAGTAGCCATCTAGGGACGGGGTGAGCTCGGTGCGCACCATGTCGCCGACCCGGAGCTGGCGGGCGCCCGGCGGCGTCATCCCCCTGACCTCGTCGCCGCCGGAGGCGAACAGCATGAAGTTGTCCTGCGCGCCGAGGCTCTTGATCTGCGCCTCGACCTCGGCAACCACCTCGTACTCGCGGACGCCCGGCCGCAGCGCCCGCACGAACGCCTCCCAGCCGGCCGCGCACACCACCCCGGCCCGGCGGACCTGCTCCAGTTCCCAGTCGCTCTTGACCAGGCGCACCATGTCCATCAGCCGGGTCGCGTTGACCAGCTCGGCGCGCGGCAGGCCATCGCCCAGCGTCCGAGCGATCGCCCGGGGCATCAGCTCCAGCTGGCTGACGCCGATCCGCGCCCCGCCGGGCAGGTCCTGGCTCACCCGCGCCGCCACCTGCGCGACGTCGGGAAAAGGCACAACCTGCACGTCATCCACCCAGCCGACCTGCCGGACTGCCTGTTCGTCGGCCCGGTTGGCGAAGAACGCGACCGGCGGGCCGTCGGCGGGCAACCAGGCGAACGCGAACGCCCCCCGGAACAGCGACCCGGTGAGGTAGCGGACGTTCTCCCGGCGCCAGCCGGGCGCAAAGGCCAGCAGCCCGTCCAGGCCCGCCTTCGCCGCCGCCTCGCGCACGCGCGCGCGGCGCGCGCCGATGTCCTCGTTCATGCGTTTCCTTCCCCGGCAAGCGTGCCGGCCAGCGGGATGATGCCTCCAGCGCGGAGCATGTCCAGCAGGAACGGGTCGGTCCGCTCGGCCGTGAGCGCGGCGCCCGACCTCTCGACGCTGATGGCGCCCGACTCGACGTCGACCACCAGTACGTCGCCGTCCTCGACTTCGGCGGTGATGCCGGGGCACACGACCAGCGGGAGCCCGATCTCGAAGCAGTTGCGGTAAAACAGCCGGGCAGCGCTCTCCACCACCACCGCGGCCAGCCCGGTGGCCTGCAGCACCTTGGGCGCTATGGCCCGCCCGGAGGACTGGCCGAAGTGTCGTCCGGCGACCAGGATGTCGCCCGGCCGCACCTCCCGCGGGAAGGTGGGGTTGAGGTTCTCCAAGACGTGGGCGCGCATCTCCTGCATCGAGCCCAGCGCCCGGTCCGAGCGGACGATCTGATCGGTGGGAACGTTGTCGCCGAACTTCCAGCAGCGGCCGTGGGCCTTCATCCGTCGCCTCCTAGGCCAGGAATTCGCGTGGGTCGGTCAGCTTGCCGCGCACGGCGGACGCGGCCACCGTGGACGCCGAGGCCAGGTACATGCGCGCCTGCGCGCTGCCGTTGCGGCCGGGGAAGTTCCTGGCATGCGTCGACACCATCGACTCGGTGGCGGCCATCGCCCCCATGTTGATGGCCTGGTTGGAGCCGGTGCTCGGCGGGAACCAGGTGCACCCGGCCGCGAACAGGTCGGCAACCAGCCCCTCCGCGCAGGCCTGCGCGAACACCTGGCGGCTGGAGGGGACCACGTTGAACTTCACGCCCTCGGCGATCGTGCGGCCGCGCAGGATCTCCGCCGCCTGGCGGATGTCCTCGATGCGCCCGCCGCCGTGGCCGCCGAGCTCGGCCCACTGGATCTCGGCGCCGGCCATGTCGCCGACCGGGTGTACGTTGCCGAGCGTCGGCGAGGCGGCGACCTGCGGCTCCAGGTCGCTGACGTCAACGGCCACGGTCTCGCTGGCCTCCGCGGCCGAGTCCGAGTGCATGGCCTCGAACGGCGCGTCCGTGACCCGGGAGACGAACTCCCGGGTCTTATCGTCCGGGTCGATGAAGCCGCACTTGGCGCCGACGTCGATGGTGATCAGCGGGAACAGCCAGCGGTCCCAGACCTCCAGTTCGTCGATGTAGGGGCCGGCGAAGTGCAGCGCCCGGTACACGGCGCCGCCCTCGCCGATCTGGCCGGTCAGCCAGAGCGCGGCGTCCCGCGGTGTCACCGCCTTCTTGTGTCGCCCGGTCAGCTCGATGCGGGTGGTCTCCGGCACCCGGAACCACGCCTTGCCGAACGGCATCACCATCCCGGCGTGGGAGTTGTTGCCCAGGCCGGCCGCGAAACAGCCCAGCGTTCCGTGCACCGGCGTGTGGCTGTCCGATCCGACGACCACCGTGCCTGGGCGGACGAAGCCGTTCCGCACCCCGACGTGGTGGATGTTGCCGCTGCCGCAGTCGAACAGGTGGATGCCGTGGCGCCGGGCGAACGCGCGGTTTTCCTCAAGCACCCGGGCCTGTTCTTCGGTGGGGGGAGAGAAGTGATGGTCGAACACCATCACCACCCGGTCGGGGTAGCGCATGGGCCTGCGGACCTCGTTCTCGAATACCCGCGAGGTCAGGTAGCCGCTGAGGTCGTGCAGCAGCAGGCAGTCGACGTCGGCGACCACGATCTCGCCGGGGGTGACCTCGCGCCGACCGCTGGCGCGGGCCAGGATCTTCTCGACCAGGTTCATCGCGCGACCGCCGGTTCGGTCGCAGGTGTGAACTCCCTGGGGTCAGCTATGGCCCCCCGGACCGCCGTGGCGGCGGCCACGGCGGGGCTGCCGAGGTAGATCTCGGCCTGGTAGCTGCCCATCCGGCCGCGGAAGTTGCGGTTGGCGGTCGACAGGGTCACCTCGCCGTCGGCCATCACGCCGCCGTCGCCGGCGCAGGCGCCGCAGCCGGGGTTGGTTACGAGCGCCCCGCTTTCCAGGAGGACGGACAGGATGCCGTCGTCGAGTGCCCGCTGTACGACCTTCTTGGATGCTGGCGTCACGATCAGCCGGACCCCGGGGGCGATGTGCCGGCCGCGCAGGATCGAGGCGGCCTGCGCGAGGTCCTCGTACTTGGCGTTGGCGCACGAACCGATGAAGACCTGGTCGACGCGGGTCCCGGCCACCGCCTCGACGGGCTTGACGTTGTCGACCGTGTGCGGGCAGGAGATCTGCGGGGACAGCGACGGGCCGTCGATCCGGACCTCTTGCCGGTAGGTCGCGTCCGGGTCAGGGAACAGCTCGGTGTAGGCGTCGCCGGGGACGCCCCGCTCCCGCAGGTAGGCGCGGGTGACGTCGTCGGGCGGGACGTAGGCGAACTTGGCCCCGAGCTCCATGGCCAGGTTGCAGAGCGTCATCCGCTCCGACACCGACAGGCCCTGGGCGAAGCTGCCGCCGAATTCCACCGAGCAGTACGTGGCGCCGTCTGCGGTCAGGTCCCCGATCAGCCGGAGCATGACGTCCTTGGCGAACACGCCCGGACCGAGCGGCCCGTCGATGGTGACCTTGATGGACTCCGGGACCCGCATCCACAGGTAGCCGGTGACCCAGGTGGCGGCCACCTCGCTGAAGCCCACGCCAGTGCCGGCGGCACCGAGCGCGCCGTAGATCGTCGAGTGCGAGTCGGTGCCGATCAGGAGCATGCCGGGCCGCACGTGGCCGTCTTCCATCAGCACCACGTGCGCGATGCCGGCGTCGACGTCATAGAACTTGGCGATCCCGTGCGACGCCGCGAACTCCCGGCACAGCTTCTGGTCCCCGGCGGTCTTGGCCGTGTACGCGGGCGAGTTGTGGTCCATCACCATGGCGATCCGGTCAGGGTCGAACAGCCGGTCGGTGCCCAGCCGTTCCAGCGTCCGGATGCACCGCCAGCTCGCCGCGTGGCTCATGATCAGGCCCGGGTAGGCGTCGACGACCTCCCCTGCGCTCGCGGCGGGGAGGTCCGCCGCGCTGGCGAGCAGTTTCTCCGCGAAGGTGGCCGGCATCAGCGGGCTCCGTCCGCTGCCAGCTGCTGCGCCACGTAGGGAATGAGCCCGCCCGCTTCCAGGATGCGCACCAGCGAGGCAGGATAGGGCGGGAACGGGAAGCTGCGGCCGTCCGTGGTCACCTTGCTTGCCGCTAGGTCGACCTGTACCTCTGCCCCGTCCTCGGCGGCCGCCGCCGCCTCGGGCTGCGCGATGGCCAGCAGCCCGGTGTTGATCGCGTTCCGGAAGAACACCCGCGCGAACGACTCGGCGATGACCGCGGTGATCCCGGCGCCGACCAGGCCCGACGCGGCCTGCTCGCGGGCGCTGCCGCAGCCGAAGTTGCGCCCGGCGACTATCACATGGCTGGACCGGACCCGCTCTTGCACCTCCGGCCCCAGCGGTTCGAAGACGTGCGCGGCGAGCTCCGCGGGATCGATGCTGACCAGGTACCTGCCGGGCATGATCAGGTCGGTATTGACGCTGTCACCGAATTTGACGCACCTGCCGCCGGTCAATTTGCCTCCTGCTGGCACACGCGCCCAGAGGGCCGGGGTCCGCGCGGCTCGCAGCCACGGTTGGTTCCCATGTGGTACTCCAGAGTTATGTGCCACTGCTAATATAACGCTGTACGAACGTTTCGTACGGTAGAGTAAGTCTGTCGTCACGTTCCCGTCAAGACATCCCAGACCATGACATACGGGTCACGGAAACGGGACGACATCACTCTTCGCGACATCAGAAGCCGGCATCCAGGCGCAGACAGGAGACAAGGCAGATTGCCAACCATGGACGACAACGGCGGCGCTGCAACGGCCGTCGACGCGCGCGAGGCGGTCGGTGCGCGGCTGATCCGGCTCGGCTCGCGCCTGCACCGAATGCAGGTCGAGCGCCTGGCCGCGCTGAGCACGCCAGTGTCGGTGCGGCAGTACCGGATCCTGGACCGGGTGGACCAGGGGAACACTTCGCTCGGCCGTCTCGCCAGGCTCGCGCGCAGGCGCCCGTCGACAATCTCCAAGAGCGCGGACAGCCTGGTGCGCCAGGGCCTGCTCACCCGCACCGAGGGCGCCGAGGACCGCCGTCTCGTCGTGCTCCGGCTGACCCCCGCGGGCGCCGCGCTGCTCGGCGAGGCCAGGGCGGAGATAAGCGAGTTGGCGCGCTGGTTGGTCAGCGTCTCCGGGCTGGACGCCGCCATCCTGGCGGTCTTCATCGACGACCTCTACGAGCAGACCGAGCGCGCGATGGACTCCCTCGAAGCGCCGCCTCCAGGGCGTCCAGCAACCGCCGAGGTAGAGTGACTGCAGCGCCTGAAGTATCAGGGCAGCATCTCAAGGAGCCAGTCGGCCAGGTCGAACAGGATCGCCCGGTTGTCGTAGTAGGCGCAGTGCGGCAGCCCCTCGTACAGCTTGAGGTTCCGGGCCCGGGACCTGACCGCGCGCTCGTAGAGCTTGACCGTCTGCGACGGCGGCGTCACCCTGTCCTGGGCGCCGTTGACGGCGAAGAATGGGCAGGTCAGGTTCTCGATGAGTCCGTCCAGGGTGAACAGCGACTCGCGCTCCCGCGCGGTTTCCGGGTCGCCGCCCATGTTCATCATGAAGTTGTGCCGGGCCAGCGGCGGGCGCTCCATGTCACTGAGGGCATAGAAGCCGGCGAGGGCGATGCAGGCCTTGATGCGGGGCTCCCCTGCGGCCACGCGGGGGGCGAGGTGGCCGCCGAAGCTCTGTCCCAGGACCGCCAGCCGCCGCAGGTCGAGGCCGGGCCGGCCCTCCAGCTGGTCGATCGCGGCGCCCGCCGATTCGGCGAGGTCGTCCGGCATCCGCATCCCGTGCAGCCGGGACTCGCCCTGACCGGCCAGGTCGATCGAGAAAGTGGCGAGGCCCCGGTGGAGCATGAGCTCGGAGATGGTGTGCAATTCCACCTCGCGGGCGGCGTCCTGCCCGCGCAGCAGGAGGAGCACGGGCGCACCGCCCCCGTCGGCCGGGACGCTCGGGGTCCGCAGGTAGGCCGTGAACGGGACTCCGCGGAAGGTGTACGAGACCACCTCGGCTGGAACGGGGAGGTGCGGCGCGGCCTTGCGGTACACGCGCTCGACCGTCCGGTACAGGCCCACCCGCTGGTCGTTATCCTCGAACACCCCCAGTGTCGCGAGGTGGTAGTAGACGCAGGCGGTCAGCCAGCTGGCAACGCTGGCGTGCGGTACCGTGACCTGGTCCCCGCTCTGCTCGTAACCTTGGGCCACGCTGGCGAGTTCGCCAGGCCACTGGTCGAGCCGCTCGATCCGCTGGTAGGCGCCGAACAGGTCCTCTGGGCGCGCGCCCAGACCAAGGAACCGCCGCAGCCGGGCCGAGTCCTTGAGTCGGGCTAGCAGCTCGTCGTGGTTCATTCCGGCGATCTGGTCCGCTGTGCTGACGGGCATGCCGGTGACCCCTTTCTCGCATCGTGCTTTGCTGTCGGCCGTCTTGGCGGACGGCTAGGCCGGCTAACGGCGCCAGAGTTCGGCCGAGGCACGCTTGGCCCCTTCCACCAGCGACTCAAGCTTCGCCCAGCAGATCTCCGGGTGCCCGACCCGGTGGCCGAGCCCGCAGTCCGTTCCGGCGATCACGTTCTCCCGGCCGACGACCTTGGCGATGCGCACGATGCGCTGCGCCACGAGATCCGGGTGCTCGACCAGGTCGGAGCAATGGCTGACCATCCCGGGCATGAGCACCTTCCCGTCGGGCAGGGCGACGTCCTGCCAGACCTGCCACTCGTGCTCGTGCACGGGGTTGGCGCCCTCGATCGAGTAGCAGGCAGCCGGCACGCTGAGGATCAGGTCGGTGATCGCGGCCAGCGGGATGTCGTTCTTGTGCGGGCCGTGGTAGCTGCCCCAGCAGACGTGCAGGCGGACGAGATCTTCGGGGATGCCGCACAGTGCGTAGTTCAGGGCGTCGATGCGCAGCGCCGCGTAGGAGTGGTAGGCCGTCAGGTCCATTTCCGGGTGCACCTGCCAGCCATCGGGCAGGTCGGGGTCGTCGATCTGCAAGACGATCCCCGCGTCGGTGATGGCCTTGTACTCGGCCCGCATCGTCTCGGCGATCGCCATCAGGAAGGACTCGTCGTCCGCGTAGTGCTCGTTGCGGAGCCAGTGCTCCACGGTCCCGGGGGCCACGGCGGTCAGGAATGGTTCTGCGCCCGTTTTGCCCGCTGCGGCACGCAGTCGGTCGATGTCGGCCGCCACCCGCTCGTGGCCGACGTAGCTCAGCGGCCCCGTGCAGGTCCATGAGCGACTTCGGTTGGTGCCCGCCGGGCGCTTGAAGCCAACCGCTCGCTCCGGAGCCCGCGAGTAGAAGCCGGGGAACTCGAGCCGGTCCCTGGCATCGGGATGCTGCCGGGCGTCCGCGGGTCCGGGCTCCCTGGGCTCGATGCCGCCGATCCGCTCGGTCACGTACCGGGAGAACCCCTCGGGCTTGGAGAACTCGCCGTCGTTCACGACATCGATTCCCAGGTCACGCTGGTGGCCGACCACCTGACGGACGGCGCCGGAGAGGGCCCGCTCGAACTCGGCCCGCGCGGGGCCTTCCGCGGCGAAGGCCTCGTCGAGGGCGGGCGGACGGGGCAGGACGCCTACATGCGAGACGAGGATCTGGTCAGCGCTTCTTCGCACAGTGCTCCCCAAAGACGGCCTGGGCAATATTTCGCTATACGAACTATTCGTACGGTAGTCTAATTTTAGGGTCCCCTACCGTCAAGGTCGGCCGGGCCAGCCTGTCCGGCCGGTATGCTCTGCGCCATGCTTGCGTTCCGGCCGGGGCGGCCAGCGACCTCACCGGCCATGACAGCTCGCCGCGCCTCTGCTGTCGGCGGAGTTTGACGTGGCCGAAATGGACGGCGAGGCCAGGCGCCGGGAACCGGACCGGAAAGAACTGGGGGAAACGCTGCTTTCGCTGAGCGCCCGGCTCTACCGGCTCCAGACGGAGGCGATTGATGCCTCGGGCGTGCCTCTTTCCTTCCAGCAGTTCCGAATCCTCGAGCGTGTCGGCGGCGACGTGACGTCGCTATCGGGCCTGGCCGAACTGGCTAAGCGCAGGCCGTCCACCATCTCGAAGAGCGTCGACAGCCTGGTCCGCCAGGGGTTGCTCACCCGGGAGCAAGCGCCCTCCGACCGTCGCACCATCACGCTCACGCTGACGGCTTTCGGGGCGGCGACACTGCGCCAGGCGCAGCGAGCGCTGGCTGACCTGGGCTCGTGGCTTGTGCAAGACGTAGAGGGTGACATTCCGGAACTCCGGGAACTCCTCAAGTACCTGTACGAAAGGGCGGAGTCGCGCATCCAGGCCGATGCCGACTGATGCGGGCAGCGCTAGTGATCAGGTCAGGTTGAAGGTGACCGGCGTCGTCGTCAGCACCCCCGCCTACCGCCGGGAGTTCAGCCGCGACGACTCGCCCGCCAGGACTGACAGCAAGCCGTAACTGCAACCTGCAGCGGCTTCTTAAACATGCCCGGCTCCGCGACGTTGGCAGCACCCTCAGGCTTATGGGTCGAGCGGACTTCGTTGTCAGCTAGCCGTGGATTCAGCGGTTACCGGGTTGCGGAGGATGCCGACGCGGGAGATCTCGACCTCCACGACGTCGCCCGGCTTGAGCCACCGCGGCGGTTCGCGGAACGCCCCCACGCCGCCCGGCGTCCCGGTGATCAGCAGGTCGCCTGCGTGCAGGGGAGTGAACTGGGAGACGTAGCTGATCAGCGTGGGCACATCGAAGATCAGATCCTTGACCGGGGCGGACTGCATCACCTGGCCGTTGACCCGGGTGGTCAGCTCGAGCGCGCTCCCGTCGCCGACCTCGTCGGCGGTAACGATCCACGGCCCGAACCCGCCCGTGCCGGGGAAGTTCTTGCCCGGAAACCACTGGCTGGAGTGGAACTGCCAGTCGCGCACGCTGCCGTCGTCGTAGCACGCCCACGCGGCCACCGCGTCGCGGACCGAGGCGGTGTCCTCGCGGTGCACGTCGCGGCCGAGCACTGCGGCCAGCTCGCCCTCGAAGTCGAGGTTCCTGGCCACAGAGGGGATCACCAGCGGCTGGCCGTGGGCGATGTAGGTGTCAGCGAACCGGGTGAAGATGACCGGGTACTCGGTCGGCTTGGCGCTGGCCTCGTCCCGGTGGTCGGCGCTTCACTGTGTCTCCCGTCCTGTCGCGTACGCCTGCTGGATTGAAGCGCTCTCGCGCTCCCGTTCGGTCGCCGTGACGTCGATGTCGCCGTCGGCGCGGATAATCACTCCGTAGTCGCGGCGCGCCGACTCGGCCGTGACGTATCCCTCGCGCACGTCTCGCAGCACGTCCGGGGCCGGGCGCAGGCGCGGGTCGCCCCAGCCGCCGCCGCCCCCCGAGCGCACCGTGATCTTGTCCCCGGGGGCGAGCACGGTCGCGTCGACCTTGCCGTTGCCGGGTTCGACCGGGGTGCCCTTCAGGGTGTAGCGGACCTGGTTCGGCGCGGCGTCGAGGCCGCCCGCCAGTCCCCAAGGGGCGAACCGGGTCCGCTCGATGCCGGTGCTGAACCGGGTTGGGCACAGCACCTCAGCCGAGATCTCGACCCCGAGGCCGCCCCGGTGCTGGCCCGGGCCCGCCCGAGTCCGGCCGCAGCCGGTAGGTGTCGATGAGGACCGGCAGCCGGGCCTCGTTGGCCTCGACCGGGGTGTTATGGGTGTCGCCGTCGTTGATGCAGACCGTGGCGCACATGCCGTCGGCGTGCCGCCCTGCACCCCAGCCGCCGCCCGGGATGTTGAGCAGGTCCTGGAAGAACCGCCCGTCCGGGCCGATGCCGGACACGTGGGCGATGTTCAGGTCGGCGTGATGCCCGGCGTGCACCTGCTCCGGCATGACGTCGGCCAGCGCCCGGAAGATCGTGTCGACCACGGTCACCGGGATCGTCATCCACTGCTGCATCGCTGCCGGACGCTGCGCGCTGACCACCCGCCCCGGGGGCAGCAGGACCCGCAGTGGGCGTTCAGCCCGAACGGGCAGACGCTCGCCATCGCCAGCCAGAACGGCACGGTCACACTGTGGGACGTCGCCGATCCCGGCCAGCCGCAGCAAACCGGCCAGGCACCAGTGACCGCCGACCCCTTTATCCAGTCTGCAGTCTTCAGTCCGCAGGGCATTCTCGCGACCGCAGACCCCGGCGGCGCCATCCAACTCTGGGACCTCGACCCCAACTACGCCATCAGCCAGGTATGCGGCACAACCATGCTCACCCCCCAGCAGTGGCACCAGTATCTTCCCCAGGTTCCCTACCAGCCACCCTGCCACGGGTAGCAGCTGAGCTGGCAGCAGACCGTATCGAGACACCACTGCCCCCTCATTAGTCAGACCAGACGGGCAGAAAGGGGACACCTTCCTGGTCCCGACGTGGAGACGGTGAGCGGCATCGAACCGCTGAGCGGCCTTTACAAGGCGCCTCCTGCCCGTCTGCGGGTGTCGCTGGTCGTAGCTCTATGTGCTGTTTAGCTGCGGTAATAGTCGCTGGAGATAGCCTGGCGTCGCCTGGTTTCTGCCTGTGTTGGCTCCCCGTTTGGCTCCCGGGTCCAAATGACATGGTCTCGCGTGGTAACAAGGGTGTAGCCCAACGGACAGCCCCGCGGACGCTCGCTGTGGCGGCTCCTGTCGGCTCACAGCTGCCCCAGCTCGCACCACGGATCGTGCGGTAGAGCAGAGGCACGCCGCGGGATATCCGTTGTTCGGTATGCCAGCCCGTCGGCTGCCGTCGTAACCGGCGTCGCAACCGAGAGATCGTTTATGGATCTGAGCTGGCGACGGGGCCACGCGGCCGCCAGCGGTGCTCGGGACTCTCGGCGTCGGCTGATCCGAGGTCGGTGCGTTACCGCCGCTGTCCCTTTCGGCCGTGTCAGTCGCCGCCAGCTCGGACGAGCGCTGGCCCGCCATCGTGGCCCTTCCTGCCAGGTGGGTCCGGCTTGAGGCGTGCCGTTCAGCCGTTCCTCACATTGGTGAGGGCCACACGCAGGCACGGCCAATCCAGCGCGCCCATGCCGCAGGGCACATCAATCCAGCGGCAGGAGCCGGAGATGACGATGAGGACCCGCGAGTCACTCGGCACCAGACTTGCGGCATCACCTCGCCCGCGATCAGCTCTATCTGGCGCCGCTCGTCACCCACAGGCCAGAAGTGGACTCGCTGCGCCCGGCGGCGCGGGCGACCGGCCAGTCCCCGGTTAAGCCGTCAGGTCAAAGGACCAGGGACCTTGATGCGGAGTGGCCGGCAGCTCTAAGTCTCTGAGCCGGTGCTGCGGGTCCTGCTGCCGGAGGCGGGACAGTACTATCGGCGCCATGTTTCCGGGTGATGCTTCTGTCCTGATCGTCGGTGCCGGCCCCGTGGGCATGGTGCTCGCCCTTGAGCTCGCGCGGCTGAGGGTGCCGGCGCTGCTGGTCGACGCTGAGGCAGCGACCCGCGCCTACCCCAAGGGCAACACCCACAACGCGCGGACCATGGAGCATTACCGCAGGCTCGGACTGGCCGGCCGGGTACGCGCGGTCGGGCTGCCGGCCGACCATCCTACCGATGTCGCGTACTTCACCCGGCTCAGCGGGCACGAGCTCGCCCGGCTGCCGATGCCTTCCACGGCCGGCAAGCTCGCCGCCGTCCGCGAAGCCGACGACTTCGCCCAGGTCATCGAGCCCATCCACCGCGCCAACCAGATGTACGTCGAGAAGGTGCTCGCCGACGCGTGCGAACGGTCGCCGCTCATCAGCGTGTGCCGGGGCTGGCGGGCCGAGGAATTCACGCAGCACGAGGGCGGCGTTAACCTGACCGTCCGGCCCGACGGCGGCGGACGCTGGGAGGAAGACGCCGGGGGAACGGACCCCGCGACGGGGACAGGCGGGCGGCCCGTGACCGTGCGCGGCGCCTTCCTCGTCGGGTGCGACGGCGGTAGCAGCCGCATCAGGAAGCAGCTCGGCATCCGCTACGCGGGCGAAGGCCCCCTCGGGACCTCGCTGTTCGGCGGCCCGATGGTCTCGGCGCACCTGCGGATCCCGGGGCTGCGCGCGCACCTCGCCGGCCGGGAGTTCTGGCAGGGCTGGAGCGTCAACCGGGACGTGGTCACCGACCTGATCACGCTCGACGGCCGGGATGAGTACATGACGCACTCGGCGCTCGGCTCAAACACCGATAGCGCCCAACTGGCGGCGGTCGTGGCCCGCGCGCTTGCCTGCGACGTGGACGTCGAGGTCCTGACGATGGCCCCCTGGACGGCAGGCCGCGCCCTGGTCGCGGACAAGTTCGCCAGCGGGCGCGTCTTCCTGTGCGGGGACTCGGTGCACCTGTTCACCCCGACCGGAGGCCTCGGGATGAACACGGGCGTCGACGACGCGGCCAACCTCGCGTGGAAGCTCGCCGCGGTCCTTCAGGGGTGGGGCGGCCCCGGGCTGCTGGCCTCCTACGAGGCCGAGCGCCACCCGGTGGCGGTCCGCAACACCACAGCGGCCCGCGCGCTGGCACGCAGCGTCCAGTCGGTCCAGGTCGGGGCAAACATCGAGGAACCGGGGCCGGCCGGAGACGCCGAGCGCCGCCGGGTCGGGGCGCTGCTCAGCCAGATGGGCGAGGAGTTCGCCTCGGTCGGCATCCAGCTCGGTGCCAGGTACGACGGCTCGCCCGTAGTGCTCGGCGACGGCACGCAGGCGCCGCCCGACCGCCCGGACGTCTACGAGCCGAGCGCGACGCCGGGTGGGCGGCTCCCGCACCTGCGCCTGCCCGACGGCTCATCGGTCTTCGACCGGCTCGGGCACGGATTCACCCTCCTGCGGACGGGCAAGCCGGGCCGCGTCGACGCCGACATCGAGGCGCTGCGCCGCCAGGCATCGGCGACCGGCGTACCACTCCGCGTCGTCAGCGTCGGTCATGACGACGCCGCCGGCTTCTACGGCGCGCCGCTGCTTCTGGTCCGCCCCGACCAGCACGTCGCCTGGCGCGGTGCCCGCGTCGACGACCCGGCCCGCATCCTCGCCACGGTAACCGGCAATGCGGGCGAGTCACCCGGCCTGACCTTACAGTCGGCAGGATAACGGCAAGTGATCGGCGGCCTTGCTGGTTGCGGACTGGTGGATGCTGGATAACCGGCTGCCTAATGCTGTCCTTCGAAGACCTGGCCTGTGGTGACCGGCTTGGTCAGTGCGCGGAGAAGCCTCCGTCGATGGTCGGTTCGGTTCCGGTGACGAAGGAGGACTCGGTGGAAGCGAGGAAGGCGACGGCTCTGGAAACTTCCGCGGGGTCCGCTCGGCGCGGGCCACCTCGGCGGCGCGATGGTACCGGTCGTGAAGGCGCTCGGGATGGACGTCCTCGCGTGGAGCCAGAACCTCACCGAGGAGCGCTGCGCCGAGCTCTGCGTGAAGAAGGTCACCAAGGACGAGCTCCTTTCCTCCGCCGACGTCCTCGGGATCTTCCTCGCCTTCTCCGAACGCTCCCGCAACATGCTGCGCGCCGGCGACCTGGCGAAGATGAAGGCGGGCGCTATCTCGGTGAACATCTCCCGCGGCCCGATCGTCGAGGAGGCGGCACTCGTCGCGGCGCTCCGCTCCGGCCACCTCGCCGGCGCCGGCCTCGACGTCTTCGACCGCGAGCCGCTCCCCGCCGATCACACCTTCCGGTCACTCGATAACGTCGTCGTCACCCCGCATACCGGCTACGTCACCGAGCACCTGTTCCGCACCGCCTGGCAGCGCATGGCCCAAGACGTCGCGGCGTACCTCGCGGGATCACCGATCCGCGTCGTCACCGACCCCGCCGACTGCCCGCCGATGGCGCCCCAGTAGGCCGCTACCCGGCGGCCGGACGCCCGCCGATCACCATCTGCGAACAGACTCACCTACCCCTGGCGCCGCATCGCCTAACGCCGATTACCGCGGCTCGGCTCTGTCTTGTCCCCTAACGACGCGGCAGGCTTCGCTTGGTGCTGCGGACCGCTCAGTTGCTCCCACCAAAGTGGCTTTCGACGCTGGGCTCCGACCCTGCCCGTTTCCAGCCCGAGCCGCCGGCCTGCTACCGGGCTTCCTGGCAACTACCCCGACCGGACTTTCACCGGCAGGCGACGACGAGCTTCTGATCAGGTCATGACCTGGACAATCACCTCCTGATGCGCTGGGCGCGCGTAACTTCGGTCTAGTGCCCACCCGGCCAGGGCCGCCGCAATCTGACCCTGCTCCCCGGCTTGGGCGAGCAGCCGACTGCCGTAGGCGCAGCGTCTCCAGCATGCTGTACCGGAACCGGCCATCCGGCCCGGCCCGCGGCGGGACCAGAAGCGAGCAGTCCACCAGCCGCAGCACTGCCGGCCCGGCGTCCCGCCCGGCCACCGCCTCGGCTGCCTCCAGGGTGAACGGCCCGGGGAACACCGACACCGCGCGGAACACCCTTCGTTCCTGCTCATCCAGCAGCTGGTAGCTCCACTCCACCGTGGCCGCCAGCGACCGCAGCCGCGACGGCGCGGTCCGGTCCCCGGCCGTCAGCAGCGCAAACCTGTCATCGATCCGGTCCAGCAGCTGCGTCACCCCCAGCGCCTCCACCCGCGCCGCGGCCAGCTCGATCGCCAGCGGCATCCCGTCCAGCCGCGCCACCAGCCGCGCCACCGCCCGCGTCGTCTCACCGGTCAGGACGAACCGCGCATCCGCGCTGCCCGGGGTCCCGGCGCTTGACAGATACCAGTTGATGCCAGCCGTCATCTTTGAGCAGAACGTAGTCGGTCGACCACTCAAGAGCCACAGCCCTGGCTGGACTGCCCGGTCTCAGGTTCGGGATGCAGCGCAGCACGACGCAGTCGTCCTGGTATTCGTAACGGGCGCGCGTGGGCGGCCCGGCATTGCCGGGATCCCGGTACAGGCCATCCGCCAACTCATCAGCGCCACTCACAACGTGGAGCATAGCGATCACGCGTGACGTTTCCGGCGATGCGCAAGCCCACGGCAACTCTGATGATCATGGCTAGTTCCGCTACCTCCTGCCGAGGCCGCTAGCGACCAACCCGACCGGCTTCGCCCTTGCACAGGTCGATCAATTTGCAGGAGCTAGCGGGTGTCGCGCGTCTCCAAGATGTGAACAGCATGGGAACACCCGGGCCGTGCACGAGCGATCCCGCCTCGTTCCCGCGGATCCCATTAGATCCCGGTTGACCTGGGCAAACGATAGCGCTGGGCCAAACCAACTGAAGAGTCGCCCTAGGCGGCGCCGGTCTTCAAAACCAGAGAGCGGCGTGCCGCGTCGCCGACGGGTTCGATTCCCGTCCGCCTCCGCCTCCGCCACCAGCGCCGACGCCAGATGAAGGGCGACCGTACCGGCTGAGCAGAGTCGGCAGTCAGTCATGCTCGACTTGGTCGTCTCGGTGCAGCACGCATGCCTGGTTGACGAACTTCAGCGCCCACCTGCCGTCTCGCGGCGACCAGGTGCACAGTCCGCAGCCGGGCGCGTCGGCGACCACGTGCGAACTAAACGCTACCGCGGTGGACGCTGACCCGCCGCGAGCTCGTTGCGGCTTGACCGGTTCCTCGACCGGCATCAACTCGCCGTCGTCGGTGCTGGTGACCCGGACGTAGCTGCCGTCGGAGAGCTGCAGAAACTCCCGGGGCCGATCGTCGGTCACAATGAGGTCACCTCGCCATCGCCCAGGGGCCCAGGTACCTTCGCCATCTGCTCCGGAGGCGGCTTTGGCGGCTCTGGCCGCGGTCCAGCCCGCGGGCATCTCGCACGCCGCGCCAGTCAATAGGACACCCCCCATCACTGGGTTATTCCGGGACGGCACGCTGGCCAGGACAACCGGGCTCAGCACGCGGAACGCGGCCACGGCGCCATCGAAAGCGCGTAACCGGTACTGTCTCCGTGCATTCCAAACGCCGACCAGGCTGACGGCACCGGGGAGCCGACGGTCGCACCGGGGAGCCAAAGGGGGAGCCAACAGTCACCGCCGCCGGGCGACGCCAGGCCGCTATGAGCCTCTATTTATGCAGTTCAGCGGCCCATCGAGCGACATTCGGCGACATGCCGCGACGCTTCGACTGTGCCTTCTAAGTAGATCGACCGCCCGCGTTGAGTCATGACCCATTCGTTCCATCAGCTCGCAAAGGTTCGCGCCCGCCTCGGCGGAGAGCTGGTTGCCGGTGTGCCGCAGGTCGTGCAGGTGAATGCCTTCCAGGCCGAGAGTCTTGAGCGCGGGCATCCACGCCCGCCGGTAGAAGTTGCTGTGACGTAGCGGCGCGTTCCCGGGACTGCTGAAGACGAGGACCGCCGCTGGGCCGAGTGCGTCAAGATGCTCACGGAGGTCGGGCGCGATGAGGTCGGGGAACGAGACGATCCGGCGACCGCCCCGTGTTTTCGGGGGCGCGAACGAGTGACCGCCGCCGTCCTGGTAGATGATCTGACGGGTAACCCTGACGGTGCAGGCGTCCAGGTCGATGTCTTCCGGACGGAGCGCGGCGAGTTCAGCCCACCGCAGGCTTGCGAATGTGGCCAGCAAGACGAGCGCGCGGTACCGCGGGCCGATCACGTCGGCCAGGGCGTAGACCTGGGTTACGGTCAGCACCGGGCGCTCCGGGGAGTCTTCACTGCCAGCGCCCGTGATCCGGCACGGGTTGCGGCGGATCAGCCCGTCGTCTACTGCCGTGTTGAGGATGGCCCTGAGCAGCCGGTACGCCTTAGCCGCAGTGACCGCGCTGACGCCCGAGTCAAGCATGGTCTTGCGCCACCGTCGTACGCGGGCGAGAGTGATGCGGGCGATCGTGATGCCCTGGAAGTGCGGCGCGATGTGGGACCGTAGCAGGTAACGGTAGAGCGTTACGGTCTTGGGTCGCAGGCCGGGACGCTCGTCAATCCATGCCGCGCCGTAGTCAGCAACGAGCACCGCGCCCGCGTCGGGGTCGATCCACTCCCCCTCGCGGATCTCTGCTTCCTTGAGGGTGAGCCGGATCTCGGCGTCGGTCTTGGCCGGGAAAGTCGAGTCTGCCGGTCGGAGGATGCCATCTGGGCCACGGTAACGAGCCTGGTACTGGCCGGACGGCAGCCGCCGAACCGAGCCGAACCGTCGTTTGCGTCTGCTGCTGCTGGCCATCAGGCGGCCCGCCTTATCCGTGTCCTGACGACAGGCTCGACCATGCCGGCATTGATGAATTCGCGGACCGCAGATTCAGGTATGCGGACGTGCCTGCCGACATGGGTGAACCGGATCCGGCGCTCAGCGATGAGCCGACGCGCGAATCTCGGCTTGACGTTAAGAAGCTCGGCTGCCTCGTCAACGGTCAGCAGCCGGTCAGCTTCGGGCTTCATGGTGCGTGTGTCGCCTCCTTTCTGTTCCTCGGTTTGGTGTCAGGCCGGACCTGACAGTGAATTGATCAGGCGTAAGTCGCCGCGTGCCATGTCAGCCGATGCCAGGGCAAGCTCGGCGGCGGGCGTGCGCGATGCGTAGCCGACGCCGGCGAACGCGAAGTCCTTGAGGACCAGGACGACGCGTTCGTCGAGGGGGCGGCCCCAGGGGTCGAGCTCGCCGTCGGGCCAGCGCTGGGCCTTGCGGTACTCGGCGCGTTCGCGGCGGATGCGGCCGAAGGTGACCGAGTAGCGGCGGGACTTGGTGATGGGGTGACCGCCGTAGCCCAGCTGGTGGGCGTAGCGGCCGAACCCGGGCCGCAGCGCGGTCTCGATCATCCGCTTGTGGTGGGCGGGACAGCGCAGCGAAGGGATCTCGGAGACGTGCCGGACGGGGAGCTTCGGCAGGCCGGGGATGCCGACGGCCTTGGTGACGTACTTGGCGATGTAGTTGGCGACCGCCTCGCGGGTCAGCGCGTGCTCGGTGCCCGAGCGGACGGTGCGCACGTCGGTCTGCGGGCCGAACCGGACCAGCACCATCCGGCGGTCGGCGGGTACCAGGCATAGCGCCGTGGCCTGCGCGGCGGCGAGCTTGACCGCCTTGGCGAGCAGTTCTGCGGTCCACAGCGGGCCGGGGTGGACGAAGGCGGCCGGGTCTTTGACGTTGGCGTCCAGGCGGATGACGGCGTGGTAGTGGACGACGCCGCGGGCCTGGTGCTCGTACACCTTGACGAACCGGGGCCGGACGAGCTCGCGGCAGTCCCTGACCCGGATGCCCGCGGTGCGGGCCAGGTGGCGGGGCAGGTAGGTGACGAACCGGCGCCACACCTTGGCCGCTCCCGCGTTGAAGATGACCGCGCCCTCGTAGTGGTAGCAGTCGGGGCACATCGGCCGGCCGAGGCGGGGGTCGTCGGGTGAGTGCCGCAGGTTGCAGGAGATGTCGCGGCCGTGGGGGCAGGCCCGCCGGTTGGCGTCGCGCCGGGGGCGGCAGGGCAGCACCTTGCCGCCGCGTTCGCGGCGGGCGTGGACGGGGCCGAAGGAGGGGGCGGTGTCATCGACTCCGGAAAGCCGTACGCCGACGCACCGTAGCCGCGTCTGTCACTTCGTGATTGACGTGGCTGATCTCGACCAGGGCGTCTCGTTCTGGACCGCAGCACTCGGCGCCGTCAACGAGCCCCTACCCGAGATAAGCAGCCACGTCTACCGCCACCTTCGGCTGCCAGACTCCGACATACGCATCCTCCTGCAGAAGACCGACGACAAGAAGGTCTCAAAGGAACGCATGCACCTCGACCTGGAAACCGACGATGTAGAAGCCGAGGTCAAGCGACTTGAAACACTCGGCGCAACCCGGTGGGACCACCAGCAAGAACGCGGCTTCGACTTCTGGGTCATGCGCGACCCCTGGGACAACGAATTCTGCGTGCTCCAGACAGAGTTCCCCGAACTATTGGCACAGCGCCAGGCTGCTGGTGATTTTGATGATGCCGCAGCCCGCGTGGTTGTCAGCTGGAGTTAGATGCCTTGTGCCGTCTGATGTCGCGGCGGAGGGTTCGGTGACGGGGACTCCGGGCTCGACGGTTATCTGGACTATTGGTAGCGCGGCGCTGACCACGCGGTCGCCGAGGCTGATGTTGCCGGAGGCGTTGACTGTCCGGTCGACCTGCGGTCAACCTTGGCAAGCCTGACGGCAAGGCGATGCGCGGCTCACCCTCGATGGCCCCGGTACTCGCTCCCGCGCTAGTCTGGTTGTGGAAGCAGCAGACGCTCCGGGTCGCAAGCTCTGCGCATCATGAGCATCACATTCCCGGAAGGAGTCATCGTGAGAACCATCCGAAAGATCACCTTCGGAGCGTACATGGCGGTCTGGATAGCTATCTTGCTCTTGGGCCCGCTGATCGTCCTGCACGGCTACCGCGCATGGTGGTTGGACTGGTTCTTCGGAGGATTGGCTTGCGCTGCCATCGGCGGCAACATCAGCCACTACCGCATGGTACGGCGGAACAGGCACTCGTGACCCCGCCGTCCGCGATCAGCTCGGCATCAGCTGGATATTCGATAGTTGCAGTTAGCTTCAGACATCGCAGGCTAAGACAGATGGCGAGCTTGACCCATCTGATTCCTGTGCGAGGTGGCCTGAATCCTGCCCTGTGACAACTTTCTCTACGGTTTCAAGGGCGCTCGCCCGCGGCTCCCGCCAGGCGCGGGCCGAGCCCGCGCAAAGGGATCGAGAACTGAAGAGGCGAAGTGCCGGAGAGGAATGCGTGAGAGAAGTGCGAGCGTGACCACCTGGTCCTCAGCAGGGAATGACGGGGGCCGGTTCTCGCCGGTGGCGTCGGCTAAGCCGCGCCCTCTCGCGCGGGAGCGCTGACGGGCACGGCGGCCGACGCCGGGCGGCTGGCCCCGCTTCCCTGAGTATGTGGTTGCCCACCGTGCAGCGTCTGGGGCGCTGGCGTGGCGGCCTTAGCTGATAGGCCGCATGCAGCCCGACGCTCTGATGACTACCAAGTCAGCTCGATTTCGAGTTCGGTACCGTCGTCCTCAATCTCGAATTCCACTTTCAGATGGACCTGATCGGGGACATGCGCAACGAACCGCAGGTCCTGCCGCTCGATCACGACATTGTTGTTTGCCGCAAGCTCATCAGCGATCGCATGCAGGCGCTTGGCCGCCTCCTCCCGAGAGAGAGTGGTCTTCTCCTTCAACTCCATTAGTTCCACATGAACCTCCGATCCTCGGCGACGGTCCCGTCCTTCACCAGGCCGCGAGCTTGTCACCCAGACCTGCCTCAGTGACGCTGTCGACGTCGCAACCCCTTGAAAGGATGCGCACCAGCGTCAGAACTGCGCATCACCCGGCAGAGGTGACCGATCGTCCCGCTAGGCCACCTTGGCCGACTTGGCAGGTAGATGGCCAGAACATGCAGAGACTAGCCGGCCTGCTCAGATGCGCGCTATTGAAGGGATTCCGGTAGCTACGGATCAAAAGGTTGGGGGTTCGAGTCCCTCCGAGCGCGCCCAGGTCACAGGCCCCTTCCCATCCCGGAGGGGGCCTTTCTAGTTCCTTCGGGAGCCACGCTGGGAGCCACGGGCACACGTCAGACGCCGAACAGAGCCCGGCTCATCGACTCGGCTGCCGCCCGCTTATCACCTTCGAGCAGATGGCCATACACGTCCTTGGTAATGGCGATGCTGGCATGCCCAAGTACCTCAGAGACCACTTCTAGCCGCGTCTCCTGGGCCAACATCAGCGAGGCCCCCTGAGTGGCGAAGCTCATGCGGGTGCCAGTGACCCAGGCCCGCCTGCTCACACAGCCGGGCGAACGAGTGCGAAAAGTCATCCGGGTCCATCGGCGTCCCGACCTCAGACGCGAAGGTCAGCCCATGATCCCGCCAGGACGACCCGGCCGCGATCTGCGCCTCAGCCTGGCGTGCCCGGTGTTGCCGAAAGATCGAGATCATCTCGGGAGTGAGGACAAGAAGCCGCCGCGACTTCGGCGTCGTAAGCTCACTGACCACCAGGCGTTGTCCGGCGACCGGACGAGGCATCACGTTCCCTGACCCGCTTGACGCTGTGCGTCACCCGCAGCGTGCCGGCCTGCCAGTCCGGGATGACCAGTACAGGCCCAGCACCTCACCGCGGCGCATCCCGTAC